>Ga0224558_1002795_pt1 | contig 15490 bp, 14 predicted proteins | sample 714S32024metaG_FD_180682 | JGI IMG/M metagenome (GOLD analysis project Ga0224558, IMG submission 180682) | Peat soil microbial communities from Stordalen Mire, Sweden - 717 S3 20-24 | ecosystem: Environmental > Terrestrial > Soil > Wetlands > Peat | place: Sweden: Norrbotten County, Stordalen... | reverse complement strand
CACACCAGGCCTTCACCGCGCATGGCTTCACTAAGCCACTCGACCATTGCGAACTCATTGGTGCCATCGCTTCGAACCCGCGCTCCCATTTCCTTCCAGCCTTCGGCAAGGATGCGGTCGAGCTTCTCCTGCGCAGCGTAGTGGGTGCGAATCTGCTCTTCGGTGAGCACGGCTTCAAACTGGCTGACGAGGTCGGCGGAACTGACGATCTCCTTGCCCATCCCACGCAGCAACTCCACCGTGCCGGCGTCGACCATCGAGACGTACATGATGGCGTTGCGTGGGGAGTACTGCATGGCCAGCCGCCTTACGCCGGCCAGCATGGCTTCCAACTGTGTCTCGAGTTCCTGCCACGAGGAGTACTCGGCCTTGGTCCCCGGCAGAGTATCCAGCCGGCCCGCCTCGATCCGGTGTACCAGTTTGCGCGGCTCTCCCACTGCCGGAACCAGGTAGAGCCAGCGCCGCGTGACGTGCATCCCCGGGTCGAGCCCCAGAATGCTGTACGCCAGCGGATCGCGGTGGTGATGATCGTAGAACAGCCAGCCGTCAAGGCCGGCGTCCCGCAATGCGGTTTGAATTGCAACAGTTTCCATGCAGCCGATTCTATCGCTACTGGCGTTGCGCGAGGGTTAGTGGCTGTAGGGCCTGGTCAGGTCATCTAGCTTGACGGAGGCTAGGAACGATCGCAAGTCCGTGGTCAACTGCTGACGCGTTGCATCGGGGGGAAGTGTGGTGTCAATTGTCTCTGCACGGACTACAACCGGGATTGGCTTGGCGGGATCGTCACTGAGCAGAGACTCCGGGCGGGGATGGGTGTAGACGAAGGCGAAGTGAGTGCGCTCAGTAGCAAATTCGCCGCAAGCGCCGCCCCTGCACATCGTCGATGCCTCAACGTATCGAGTGACGCCGTCGTCGTAGAATGCCGAGTTAAAGTTGATGGGGACCCCCGCGGCGCTGGCAGTTGCAATCGCGAGTTGACCGCGCCAGAGCGGCTTCTCGCCGCGAGAGAAATGGCACATGTATGGATCGTGCCAGCCGAGCTCGGGCGATACGCCGATCGTGATCGGTGTGCCCACACCCAATGGGGCGTACTGGGCCCAGACGTAGATGATCGGTCCGGTCGCCGATGTCTCATTCCAGGAGCGCACCAGAGTGTAGTTGCCGAGGTGCGAAGGATAGAGTTGGGCCGCAATATTAGCGACCGAGAGGGTAGATGGATGGACGGCCGTGTAGGCTCTAGCCAGTCCCGTGAAGCCAAGGATCACAATTGCTCCCATGGCAGCGAGCTGTGCATAGCGAAAGCGCGGTGCGGGGTTGGTAGGTGCGCCAGGTGCAGGCACGGCAGGCGGGATCTCGGGACCGCGCAGACGCTGGACGACGGCAAGCAGAAGAAGAGTGGCAGAGAGAAACAACACAGCGCCGATCACGTAGTCGGCGTTTTCAGCCTTGTCCTGCAGCGAGGGGAAGTGCAGCGCGACCGCGTAGTACAGCACCAGCATGCAAAGTCGCACCAAATTGAACACGTAGCCCAGCAAGACCGCTCCTAAAACGACCAGGGCATTAGCGCTCCAGCGGAAGCGATACACATAACCGGCGATCAGAGCTATGAAACCCATGGTCACGGAGCCGCGAATGCCATCGCACCCGGGAGCGATGAACATGCCAAAATCCGGAGTGAACATCAGGCGAAGATGGTCGGGGGTCAATGTGTGGCCCAAACTCATCGCAAATGCTCTCGCCACATGTGCCGACGCGTGCTGCAGCGGCAGATCTACCAAAGAAGTAAATAAGTGTGGAACCGGGTTTGCAAACCAAAGCAGAAGGATTGGAAACAGAGCCGCCCGAAACAATCTCACGCCGCCGATCAGCAAAACGACGCCAGCGCCATACGCTAGAAGCACGAGCGAGGGTGGCGGCAATATGGTTGACCACTGCGGCGAGACAACCAGGACAAGCACAGCCTGTTGTTGGAGCCTAACCGCCGCGATGGGGATCAGGAGCAGTGCGAGGCCCCACCCGGTCCCATTCGCTTGCCAGCCAAGACCTCTCCATGCTCTGAGGATGAGGACCAAGCTCACCAGCGGAACCACCATGCCAATGGACTTCAGGGCATCGGTGGTCCAGAGGGCCCAAAGCGCCTGCATCGCGGGCCAGATTACCGACAGGCCGAGCACGGCGAGTGTGGTCGCGGCTGCGGCGAACTGCGCCGGCGAGAGAGCCGTTCGACGCACCGCTTGCACATGGATCTCGGAGTCCGGAAAGGCGGACATGGGGCGGCTCCTAGGGCATCGAGGCTGAGCAAGTCCAGGCTTATCGCATCAATGAGCTGCGGCGAGCCTGAGACTGGGCAGGAACCACCGAAAACCTGGCATTCACTGAGCCTGCAATCGCCGCCGCCGGTGTGCGGAGCGGCGACACAGCACCATGAAGCCTCAGGTTCAAATCTACTGCAAAGAAAAATCGAAAGTCAAGGTGCTAATATATTTCACTGACTAGAAATAAGCAAGTATTTAGAGTGAAAGGCTTGCATTCGCTTGTATTCAGCGTGGCAGTGTGCAAATGATGGTGATATGTGTGCCTGCGCAACCATCGAACTGAGTCAAACTGAGAGCCCGTGCAAGCATCGGAGATCATTCGTGTACCTAGCCTATCTGGACGATTCGGGAGTCACTAGGGCCAAGACTAAACGATGGCAAGTCGTGACTGCGGTGATTGTGCCCGATACGATATTCAGCCTCGTGGAGTTTATGGCTTGCATGACTATCGAATCGCTGATGCCGGAAGACAAGCGTGATCAGTTTGAAGAATTCCACGCCTCAGAGCTTTTCAGCGGGCACAAAGTCTTTGACGGAATAGATCAAGTAAAGCGGTTCCAAGCTATCAGTCAATTACTGCAAGTGGTTTCCACTTTCGGGGTCACTGTTGCCTACGGAGCGATAGACCTCGTGAAACTTAGTAAGTGTTCATACCGAAGTGCTAATCCCCTTGATATGGCCTTTCGTTTATGCACTCAAGGCGTGCACCAATGGCTTCTCCAGAACGCTCTGGACGGCATCGCTAAAGCGGACAAAGATGCGCCCTCAGCATTGGCGATGTTTATTGCCGATGGCGGAGATAAGAAGGATGATAGCGACCTGCAAAGATCGTTCCGCGAATTGCGGCAACGGATGCGCTCTCCAGATTACAACGGGGGAGATTTAGCCCTAATTCACGATGACATGTATTTTGGGGACTCAAAATACTCCATCGGCATTCAGATTGCCGATCTGTGCGGGTTCTTCATAGGGAAACACTTGGAAAACCTCATTGAAGGCGCGGTGCCCGACCATGCTGCCGAAGGCTTCTACGATGTATTCAAAGAGAGAATCATTTACTCCAAAGTCGAACCGGAATAGCAATATGATGGGCGCATGGACAAAGCCGCAGTTTACGTAATCATCGGTCTGCTAGCTTTGATATATTCCGAACTTCACAGCATAACGAAAGAGTTGAAGTCAATCCGCGAGAGGATGGATAAAAAGTAAAAACCCCGCTGGCAGGTCTCATTTTAGCTTCTGGCTGAGTTCTTGGATTTCATGGATGAGCGTATTGATTTGACCAGCGATGAATCTAGCGTAAGCGGCACACGTCCAAGTCCAAGCGAGGATGCCGACCAAGAGAACGATGATGATGACGTTGCTAATCATGGCGAGCTATTCTAGCAAGCCATGAATGCGCTTATTGCTTGACCTTTGTATTTTGTTCGCTCAGAATGTAGATGGGAGAACGCGGAATGACAGACGACCAGAAGCGGCGACAGCGAATTGAGTTGATGCTGGATTTGGAAAAGGCCGAAGAGGACGCGAAGGCGTTACGCACTGCTCTGAAGAGCGAAACTGATAGTCTATCTGCGGTTGCAGAATGGTTAGATGAGGCATCGCGGTCTATCAATGTCTCTCAATTGAGTGACGAGTTTTTTTCTAGGACGATGAGCCAGCACGTAGACATCGCACAGCCTCGGTTCAGCGCGTCGTTGAACTTCGCCCACCTTGTCGAATTACGCGGTCAATTCATTTCGGCTCAAAAGCGAGTGGAAGAATTAGCGGCGCGTAATCGGGAATTGAAAGCGACAGCATGAAGACGACGATGGGCGAAGATGAGAGCGGAGGAACTATGGAAGCCTCAGAATGGGCACAGCAAAAGGCGCAGAGCATACACGCGGCAAGAGCGGCGGATGAGATACGTACGGCTTTGAATTTGGAACGTCAGAGGATTCGCACGTCCAATTTCCCCGATTTGGTTGAGGCGGTAGCCAGAGCTTTTCAGCACCATTGCGAGGAATACAACAAGATTCGTGCGCATGGGGAGCGGAGCGTAGAGTTCCACGCGATAGGGCCATCCCTCTACATGCTGCGCAGGGATGCCGGTTTGTCTGAAATAAATATGCGGGTCAATCTTTCCTCTTGTACGATCCGGGTGACTGCGGAAAGAAGTGGCCTCCGCTACGATCGGGTTTACCACCCCGAAGCGTTAGCTAACGGCACCGCGCTGCTATCCAGTTCAAATGGCGGCTCGTTGGTTAGGGCAGAAGACGTGGCGCAAGAAGCTATGGACGCATTTCTGGACGGTCAAGAACTTGCAGAGCGGCTGTGATAACGCCATGAAGACGAAGACGGACGCCGCCAAGAATGTACGGGGCGATTCTGCGACGTTTACCGAATTCATGCGGAAGCTAATAGCGGTTCCGCATTCTGAAATCAAGGCCGAGATGGAAGCGGAGAAGGCCGTCAAGCGACGGCCCCGCCCGTTTACCCGGATGGCCGATGTTTCCTCTTTCCGCGTCCCTGGCGCGGGTTCCAAGCGGGGAGATTAGGCCGTCGTTTCTCCCACCTTGCCGGTCAATTCTGCGTAGGTCAATCTCTTTCCCACAATCTGCGACATAGCCAGCATAAAGCGATCCGAGTCGTCCAGCGGGTTATCTTTGGTTGCCCGGTTATTGTAGCGGAAGACCTGTTCGCCAACGTAGCGGTCAAGGTGGAACGGTTCGACGGACACATAGGTTCCCTTGAGCCCGCGCTTGAGCAGTGACCAGAAGTTCTCAATCCCGTTGGTGTGGACTTCGCCGCGGACGTACTCGTAGAGGTGGTTTACGGTTTCGTGGATGAAATCCTGATGTTTGAGCGACTGGTACTCGCGCAGGCCGTCCGAATAGATGGTGCTTCCCTTTTCGATGTTATTGAGGATTGAATCCATGAGGACTTCGCGCTTGATTTCGGGGATGACGTGCGCCCGTACCTGCCGGGTGTTGCGGTCGATCATGCCAAAGACGGGAGTCTTCAAGGTTGCGCGTCCAGTCTGAGGCTTGTAGTTTGGGTTGGGCACCATCTTGTAACCGTCGCCGTCAGGAACAAACCTGTTCTCCTTGCGGACGCTGAGATGCTTGTTACCGGGCGCCCCACCAATGAAAGCCTCGTCGATCTCGATCGGACCGCCCTCAGCTCCGCCCATCTTCAGGAAGCTCTTGGTGTGCATAGCCAGCCGGATGCGGTGCAGCATGAACCATGCGCTCTTCTGAGTCACTCCTAGAGCCCGGTGCAGCTCATAGCTGGATATCCCATTCTTCGAGTTCGCCAACAGCCACACCGCGGGAAGCCACTTCTCCAGCCCGATGGCCGAATCCTCAAACACAGTCCCCACCTTGAGCGAGAACTTGATCTTTGGATGATCCTCATAGCACCGATACACATTCGCCTTCGCCAGCCAAGTCAGCTTAGTCGCCCCACAATACGGGCACTTCACTTCCCCATCCGGCCAACGCAGGAATACCATGAACTTCCGGCAGTTCTCACGGTCTGCAAAGTGAACTATCGCTTGCCTCAGAGTCTTGATCTGTGCGTCCATGCAAACATTATAGTCCATGAAGTATATTATAGCCAAAGTCAACTGAGTTGCGAACCGATCGGAGCAGGTCAGTTTTTGCATGTCCCTCTACTGCGCCGGCGGGCCTCCGGCCAGAATGCGCTTGTAGATAGACAGCATCCCATGTGTCTCCACTAGCGTGTAGTGGCTGTGCAGGTAGTCATCCAGCAGAGTCACGCCCGAGCTCCTGGAGCTTTCATTCGGTTCGCTGTTTTGCTCGAACTCGGCATCCAGCACGATATACGGCGGCGGATTGGCCTCGAACTCCTGCACCATTTCTTCCTGCACCGGGAGCTGGTTTTGCAATATTGGATCGAAGTGCGACCACTTGGTCACCGGCAGTCGCTCGGTAGCGAAATAGGTGATGTTGTCGTTGGCGTAGATGCGGTCATGGTGCGGGACGCCCATAAACAGTTTGTCCGAAGGCTGCGTGTGGCTACGGATAAACTCGATCGTCTGGATGCGGTCATCGTCCGGCAGGAAACAGATTCCTTTGGTCAGCGGGCCTGGGGTCTTGCACCACTGTGATTCGATCGGTATCAGCTTGCCCCGGGCCTGGGAGAGCATCTCCACCGGCAAGAAGGCATGTTGCTTATCGAAGTCGTAGAGTTGTCGCAGCGCCACCACACCCGCGACACCCACGGAGCAGGCAAACAGCCAGGGTATCGTGACTGCGAGCGAGCGTCGAAGGGCGCCACGGTGCTCGTAAAGAACGGCGACGAGCAGGAGGCCAACCACAGAGGAGAGGTACATCTGGCCTTCGGTCGGCCGCACGATTCCCTTCATGTACATAATGAGCCCCAGCAGACCGAAGGAAGCCAGCAGCGCGTTCCACTTCATGCTTTCACTATTTACAGCTTTGCCATCTTTTGCGCGTGCTGCCAGACATCCGCGCACGCCTATGTAGAGAGCGATGACCGCCAATAGCAGAGGCAGATAGACGATGATCTTGCCCTGCGACTTCAGGGTCAGTTCAGTCCCGGGGAGCGGCAACCATCGCGCCCGCCGGTAGTATTTGCTCGGATAAACGATGATGTCGTGCTCGAAGTATCTGAAGCTGGCACGCGACAGATAATAGAGCAGCGCGGGCACTGTGATCAGCGCGAATCCCAGCAGATAAGCCGCAAGACTTTCCGCGAACTCTTTCAGGAGCGCCCTCCTGGAGGGCACGCGCACGAAGATACCGAACGCAAGGATGCAGGTCACCACGCCGAGCAGAGCGACCCCGGTGTCGTATCGGATGAGCTCGGAGATGCCGGTCAGCATCCCCGTTCCCAGCAGCTCCCATGGTGACAACTTTCTTATGTAGACTGCCAGAGCCAGAGCAACGCAGAGCAGATTGAGCAATGAAACCGGGTATATCGGAGATCCTCCGACGGAGTTCAGTCCAAAGAGCAACAAGACGATGCTCAACACCGTCCAGCGGGCGACCCTTCGGCTGCAATAGCTCGCCGCAATACCGTAGATCGTCGCTACGATCAATCCCGAGATGATGGCGAACAGAATTCGTTCTGCCAGTATCGACACGCCGAAGAGGCGGAACAGCCATCCGAGGCTGTAATAGGAGAGCGGTCCGTAGTTTGCGTAGAAGTTCTGGTGCGGGATCTGTCCGGCGAGGGTTCTCAGGCCGCCGGTCAGCATAATGCCTTCGTCATATGTGCTGGGGATCGCTGACATGCCCAGGCACAGCAAAGCAGTGGCAAACAAGAAGACGAGTGCCAATTGGAGCGCGCCGGGCCGGGAGAACGAAATGTCATGACGTGCGGTCGTCCCGTTCAAATCGCCTCCAAAAACTCTTGCGGTTGCTTTATCGTGAGTTCCAATGTGTGGGGGAAAAACGTGCGGCTACTTTGTATACAACACAACTGCTTCTCCACAAAATCTGGCTAGCCCCAGGCGCATGAGGCCCCGGTCAATCTTGCGAACACCACGCCAGAATGGCCGTGGAACCAACGGGCGGGAGAGGTCGCGCACGGGCAGCTTGCTGAATCTCTTCAACATGTAGAGGATGTTCTGCTGGTGGACTTCGGTCTTTGCGAAGGGCGCTCCAAATTGCTGGAGGCCGCGCGCCGTGAGATGAGCATCGCCGGCATCGCTGCTTTCCATCGTAAAGCGACGGGCGAAGTTGATGAGCGGATTGTCCCAGAGGGTTTCATGAAAGATTGCGCGGGCTCCGGGCTTAAGGACGCGTGCCAGTTGACTGGGGGCCTTGGGATACTTGATGACGTGATGTAGAACTCCAAATCCAACGATCAGGTCGAATGATTCGTCAGGGTAGTCAATCTCTTCCGCGTCGAGGGCCCGGAATGAGCAATTCAAGCCGTACTTGCCAGACGCCCAGTTGGCGAGCTCTACTCCGGCGGGGGATAAGTCAAAACCGCTTACGTTTGCCCCCTGCATGGCCAGATACATGCCGAGTTGGCCAGATCCGCAGCCATAATCGAGGACGGTAAGACCACGAACGTCCCCGATCATTTGCATCATCTCGACCCGCGCATCACCCCAGTAAGCCCATCCTCCGTCGCAAAAGGCCTCGAGGTTTACGCGGGAGAAAAGTTCGCGAAACTCGTCGGGACTCTCCGGGAACTCCTGCCGGCCGTGCTGTACAAACCAATTATCATGCCAAGCTTTCTCCAGCGACTTAGCGTCATCGATGTCCTGCTGTACACTCATCGGTCCTATTCCTTCCATCGACATGTTCCAAAACGTAAAACCTATAGATCACGTCAAACAAGGCTTCCGGCAACTCGAGTGAGCATAGGTCGCCACAGATACCCACGTCCAAATCGCGGGTTTTAGCCTCACGCAATTCTAGAGCTGCAGGGTCCAGGTCGATGCCTGTGAGCGTATAGGCGCTGCCAGTCAAATCAATGAGCCAACACTGGCCACATCCGGCCTCGACGATCGACAGCGGACGTCCGAGCTGCTTTGCCTGGGAAGCGATGGCGTCAATCTGAAGTTTGACGATTTCTTCATGGCTCGAAGCTTGCTGCAGATCCGGAATGTCCAGGTTCATTAGGGGCTCATTGACTTTATTCTTAAGTATATCGCGTCATGGTGCGAGCAGCCTATGCGGTGGCAGTTCCACCGAGTGCCGTCGCCGGAAGGCCCTCGGTGCAGCCCAGAGAATGAGGATGCCTGAACGGCGGCATCAGAGAGACGTAGATGTAAGCGAAGCATGGTGGGCAGAATTGAGCGTCGTGTAGGGCGGCGATTACCGCGGGCCCGCAGTGTGGCTTTCATGCGTTCCCTCCGAGGCCCCATCCTATGCTCGACGCAAAAAGAACATTGCTTGATCTCCCTGACCTTGTCGGTTGAGTTCCAGTGCACGACGGCGAAACTTCTTCATGCAGTCCTTTGAAAAATAATCGGAAAGGCGATAGCGGGCATCTTCCAAGGGGACATTGCGACGATAGAGTTCCGAGCCCCAAAACAGAAAGTCGTTTGAGTCATAAACCGTTTCGGAGACGGCAAATCCAGCTTGTCCAGCAGCCAGCCGAAAACTCCTTTCGGTATGCACACAAAGATGCCGAGGAGCGTCTAAATGTACCCAGTCGGTTCCGTATTCTTTCCACGCCCAGCCGGCAATGGGAATACGGACGATACAACTTCCATTTGCCCGCACCTTCGAAAGCGCCATTCGCAGAGTTTCAACCTGATCTGCAATGTGTTCGAGCGAATGATTGAACATAACGCAGTCAAACTGTTCGGAAACATCCTGGAGCTCACCTTGCCTGACGGCCAATCCCATGGAGTCGGAGATCTCTGGAGCAAATCGGTCAATGCCAGTGGCTCTAAATCCCGCGGCGCGGAGATCAAGGACCAGACGACCGGCTCCGCATCCCACATCAAGAATCTGCATTTCCCTTCTGAGCCGCAGCGCGTGGGCCAACTTGGCGATCGTAAACCTGCTGGGCGAGGCGACGGCATTCAGGAAGCCCCGGTTCCTAATGGCTAAAGAAACCACGGACTGTCTGAGCCACGCCTTAAGACCGCGATTTGATCCAATATTGAACGCTGTATAGCTCTGTGGATAATGCTTGCCTAGATCCGCGGGCACCTCGGAGATCCGCAAACGGCCACAGCCGGAGCACTCCAGATAAGGGAACTGTTCCCGTGTACCAAACATCATTTCGCGGACGAGGTGGGTCCTCTGATGCTCCGTCCCGCAAAACTCACAGTGCATATAACCTCATGCCAGGCTTTGATTGCCTTGGATTGCAGCCGTCCTCTGAGACACGTATTTCCATCCAGGGCACGGAGGACGTTCCGGCTCCCTTGGCATTATTGGCATATATTCGGGCAAGAACGCCGCCTGACTAGCTCTGCGCGGCTGCCGAGCAGCAGCACCCGGACAGCGGTTGCGCATGCAATCCACAGTATAGTCGTCATGCTTCCCGCTGCGAGCGTATCCATGTGGCTACCTTTTCCTGGACTAAATCGTCCGTCGTATGGTCAGTTCAAATAGGCGTGGCTTGACCGCTTGTTATCTGCTGAGGGGACAGCTTCATCCTTGCGGACATGAACAGCATGATCCAGAAAATTGGGAGGATGAAGACCATCACATCCATAAGCCCGTTGGAGAATACTCCTGTAATGCAACTCTGGAGCCACCATGCGTAAAAAATGATGTCGATCGCATGGGAGTGCGCCCTCGCCCTTTGAAAAGTCCAGGACAGAAGAACGCCGTAGAGAATCATCCCAAGAAAGATACCGATCCAGCCGAAGTCCGCGTACAAGGGTCCGAGCACAGTCGCGGGTAGACCCGCTCCGGTGAACTCGCGTCCGAGAAGCTTCTTGAAAAACATGTCGGACAATTCCTGGTGTCCAGGCATAAACGTGCGAAGGGGCATTAGAGTAAGAGCGCCCCACTGATACGGCACCTGGCTGGGTATCGTTTCAATGATTCTGCGCAATGCATCCACTGAGTAGCGGGTATCGAGCCCGGCATAGACGAACGGGATCAGAGGTGCTGGTAACCCTATCTCCACCAGATACTGGTTCTCAAAAGTATTGTCACGAATGTAACCGAAGAGGCTGAAGATGCAGAAGATGAGAACGACAGCGACTACCAACTTCCATCCCATTCGATGCTTGAGGTATGACATGGCGATTATCAAGGTGAGGAGCGGAGTTGAGACCCAGGAGCGCCCCCCGAGGGAGAGAAGAAGAAGGGACAGGATGAGAGGGACGCCGACGACCCAAAACCAATCGTATCGCTGTTTGCCTCCGCGCACCCAGATAAGGCAAGGAGAGAGGATGAATGCAGTCCAATTGAGATGGATGAAGGACTGAAACAGGGGTCCGTGGAATGCTAACCGTGCCTCGCCGGCCGTGCTTGGATGCAGAATAGGAAGGCTAAACTGAAGCACGGTCAGCCCCCAAAAGAAAAGCGCGCCAAGAAATGTGAGACGAACGAGGCGTTGCATCTTTTTGAGATCGATCTCACGGCGGGCGCGCTTTGGGCTGTTATTTGTGAATCTCCGGCCGATAAGCAGACCGCAGAAATAACCGGCGAGTCCCCAGGCGTAGACGCCATACATCCAGGAGGGAATTGGATCGAAGGGGCTACCTTCCAGACCCGCAGGAACATCAATGAAGTTGATTGAACCCGCGACAAGCCAGAGGATGTACGCGGCTGGGAAGGCGACGTAGGGGGAAAACAGGTCGAAGTCCCTCATTTGGTATGCGATCCACGGCATCGCGGGTGGAAGCAAGATCGCCAGCGCCAATCCGCAGAGACCAAGCAGGACAACAGTTGACGAGAAGCCGAGGACCACCGAAGCAAGAAGGAACAACAGGCAAGCCGTAGTAAAGCCGGCGATGCGAAGGCCTTGATCGAGCTGTCCGAAGTCCGTCTGACTCATGGCCTGCTCTCCAAGCGTCTCAATACAACTTTACGAAGGCTGCGGAGGGTAGGCAAGAAGACCGCAAGCGTAGCGGCGATAGTCAGCGCCAACTGAAGCCCGAACCCCGCGAGCAGGCTATGCCTATGTCCGCTCGCAAACAGGAATATTGCCATGAAAATGGCGAGCCCGGCAATCGTTCGCAATAGTGAAACCGCACTGACATGCATGAATCGCAAGAGCAACAATTCACCCAGCAGGCACCAGATGGTGCAGCCGGCAACCGTCGCCCAGGCGATTGCGCTGAGACTATGCAAATGCTGCACAGCGAAAAGGCATGCGAAGGTTGCCGCAGCTCCAACAGATGCGGCGGCCGTCATGGTGTGTTGGCGTCCCAGTAGCCGGAAGTAGTTTGCATGGAGGATTTGAATCAGCATGATAGACGCGGTTGCCAGCAGAAGGAGACGGACCAGCGGCATGCTGGCTGCGTAACGCGGAAGAGCGCGATTGATCGCGTAGGTGATGGGAAAGTAGAAAGTCAGGCTTAGAGCCCACAGGATAATGAGGCCTTCGCGCACTCGCGGATACGGAATATTTCGGCGAAGGCTCGATGTGTCGGCGAGATAAGGGAAGACGACCTTCGAGACTGAGAGCATGACGAGGAAAATGCTGAAAAAGACCGCGCCGGCGAAGCTGTAGAGGGCGAAATCGCGGGTGCTGAACTTTGCCACGATGAAGAAGCGATCAGCAGAACTGATAAAGGCCGCGAGAAGATTGAAGATCAGGACGCTCCAGCCAATAAGGGCATAATTACGCCCAATGCGAAGGGTTTCAGCCAGGGATGCGGGGGACCAACTCACATTGGGATTGAGAGACAGTATCCCCGCGATCGCCATGAGTCCATTGCTGAACAGATAGGCCCCAATGACGGAGAGACCCGTAGCCCGGTGCATCAGGTGAAGCGCGATGACGAGTGACAGAGTGCAAACGGGCGTGGCCGCCGTGAGGGCAGAGAGGGTTGCAAATCGGCGGACGGACTGCAAGGCATACTGACTCAACCCGAGACCATTTACCATGGGGAGCAGAGCGAGAATCAGCAGCCAAGTCACTCGCATGGTGCCGTGAGTAAACAGAAGGATGGCCGAAACTCCGAGGGCCGCTGCGGCGAAGTGGAGGAGCACGATGAACTGTACAAGAGGCATCCAGCCGCGACGCGGGTCGTTTGGCGGATCCCGAACCCAGGTCATCAGCGCGCCGTCGAGGCTTCCGAGGTGCAACGCTCCGGCAAAGCCTCCGAAGAGGAGGAAGAAGCGGTACATGGCGAAGTCGTCGACGGAGAGCCACTTTGGAACGACAAAGGTCATCGCCGACATTACCAGCAGATAGAAAAGATTGGAAGCGCTGAAGAAAAAGACGTTGCGGAGGAAGGAACCGCCGTCCGTGAGTTCCGGCAGCACATTCTCCATCGGAGGGAGCGTCTCCATTTCTTCCGTCGGTTCCGATGAAATGTGGCTTATCAAACATTCTCTCCGGGCGCAAGTAAGGCTTTCCAGATTGAGTCCACCCTGCAATGGGTGCTCACGGCTCCACGCGACCGGGCTGTCGCCAGGCACCACGACGCCGAAAAATAAATGAGCGCGAAAGAATCAGACAATTAGACATCACCCGCACGATATGGGCGAAACCGCCCTCGCTTGTGCATCTCTCCTAGTGTATCCAGTAATGTGCAACTTCATTTTCGTTTGGTCGAGCCAGGTTCACTTCGGGTCGCCACAGAGAAAGACTCTTCAGGGCATACGTGCCAGCAAAAAAATGTGGTGAGGAACCGCCGTTTGAACGGCGAGGACAGTCATCCCCAGTTCGGTCAGCAAAGCGCTGCTGTTGGCCTCACTAAAGACATGGTGATGAAGGCAGCGGTTCTCGAAGTTCTTTAGCGACCGTTGGCGAAACTCTTCCACAGTACCTGCAGGTGGATCCATGCTCAGATCATGTAACTGCAGAATCTCAGGCAAATGGGCCAGATCATCTTCCTGAGTGTCGCGTTCATAGTCTTCAAGCATATGACTAACTTGTGTAGGCTGACGTCGATGATCGAATGTATATGCGCCGTCCGGCAGAACTAGCACCAATCCTCCGCCAGGACGGGTGACTCGTTGCCACTCCTTCAGCGCCTTAACTGGATTGGCGAAGTGCTCGAGGTTGTGCGACGACAAGACAAAGTCGTACGAATTGTCAGCCACTATAGACATGTCTGAACCATCGCAGATGATATTGTTTCCCGGAGCCTTGCCTGCGCTGAATATGTAGCTATTCGAGTGATTTTCCCAGACTGTTTTCTGCGAAAAGACACAATTGTCGAGAGCTGCTATGTGTTTGTAGATGGGAAGCGGTCCGTACCAGTGACGAAATACGGCGCTTGGACCCCCAATTTCAATGCCAGACTTATTTCCTACGAGTGACAGTGCCACGTTGAAACAAGACAAACGACCTTGCAAGAGAGTTCGCGCGCGACTTGTGGCCCGTTGCAATGCGGGAACACCCATTGTGAGGACTCCTGGAGCAGGCGAGGCTTGCTTGCACCGTAAGCGAATGGGGCATGAAACCTTCCAGCGTCATGGTAATGATACTACGGCCACACCAGTCACTTTGCGGCGGAAACTGTAGGTTGGAAAATACAATCACATGCTGGTTTTTGCGGACGGCGCAACGAGCGTGGGCACCGCACGTGGCAGTGTCTGTGGGTTGTATCCGCTGACGAAGCTGCGCAGAACGACCCAGAGAAAGCGCAGATAGTTTCGTATGTTGCCCCGCCAACGTTTTTTCCCGATCACGTATGTGACCACAAAGATGATAGGGATACGAAACAGGATTGCGGCGATCACGATGAGCCGCATCAGAAGGAAACTGGCGGCAGAACGGCGCTTCTGATAGTAAGTCAGCAGGCCATTCAGATAGTAGTGCGTCATGTCCGCGGTGCTCTTGCGCAGCGAAACGCCGCCATAGTGCGTCACTTCCGCCTCGGCGACGTAATAGATCTTCCAGCCGGCCTGCTTCATTCGGGAACAGATGTCTACGTCGTCAAACGCGAATACGTAGTCTTCATCGAGCAGACCGAGCGAAAAGAGAACGTCTCGGCGGTAGAGCAGCGAGGCCCCCGCAGGCTGATCGACTTCTCGCGTGACGTCCGGTTCGTCGAGCAACATCTGACGGCGCAAGGATGGGTTATTCGGTAGCAGGCGATGAATCCAGAATAGATGGAAGGCATTATAGGTAATAGTAGGGAACGCCCTGGCGTAGTACCCGATCTGAAGGGTTCCATCGGGATTGACTAGCCGCGGCCCCACTGCCCCTGTGTCTGGATGGGCATCGAGGAAGTCGATCATGGTTCTCAGGGCCGATGGGTGCACCACCGTATCGTTATTCAGTTGCAACAGATAACGACCCTGGGCGAAGCGATAGCCGGCATTATTGCCGGTGGAGAACCCAACCGGCGATTCAAATCGAAGGACTGTGATCGAGGGGAACTCCTGCGCGGCCCAATCGCATACGCGAGCGCGGGATGCGTTGTCGACGAGGATGACTTCGGCAGAGAGCTTGCCTGCCTGCGCCGATGCAAGCACGGAAGCGAGGCACTCCCGGAGCATGTTCTGGTCGATATCGCTGGTGAGCACGATCGCGCTGATATCGACGATTGGCTGTGGGGGCATCAAATGACTTCCGGGCCCAGGGGTTTGGGCTGCGAAGGC
>Ga0224558_1002793_pt1 | contig 15500 bp, 23 predicted proteins | sample 714S32024metaG_FD_180682 | JGI IMG/M metagenome (GOLD analysis project Ga0224558, IMG submission 180682) | Peat soil microbial communities from Stordalen Mire, Sweden - 717 S3 20-24 | ecosystem: Environmental > Terrestrial > Soil > Wetlands > Peat | place: Sweden: Norrbotten County, Stordalen... | reverse complement strand
AGCGATCTCGAGGTGGCGACACACCTCGCGGTGGCCACGGCCTGGCACGGCGCGCGCGGGCCGACGGTGCCGACCGACGCGCAGGCACGTGAGGCGCTGGAGCGCACAGCGGAATTCGGTGACCCGACGCTGATCAGCTCCGCCCTCGATGCAGCGGCCTCGTCCGCCAGCCATGATGGCCATTACAAGGATGCGTCGCGTTATTCGTGGGAGCGGCTCCAGCTGCTCGACCGGCTGCCGCGTCATGACCCACGGGTCGGCGGCGAAATAGCCGACATCTTCCATATGGCCTCGGAAGCGGCGGTGGGGGCCGGCGAGCTCGGAGCTGCACTCGCCAGCGCGCGTAACTCATGCGACGACGACACGAATCAGGGGCTGCCACATTTTGCCGCGACGCATCTTATCCCGCCGCTGGTGTTGCGGGGAGAGTTCGATGAGGCGGTGGCACAGGCGATGGTGATGCGCCACGGCTGGGAACGTGCGGGGAAGCCGCCGGCTGGCTGGATGTCCCCGGCATTCTTCGCCGCCGCGCTTGCCCACGGGCTGCGCGGGGACGAAGACGAGTACACGACGTGGGCGGAGCTCGGAACGTCGATCGCTCTGATGAAGGGGCCATCGAGCTGCGGTATTTACTTCGCATGTCGCGCCGCGCTGCACAACGGAGCACTCGAGCAGGCGCGAACTCTCGCAACGACGCAGGCGTGCAGTGGCAGCTACTACGACCCCTACGTGGGGGCCGTACGGGCCGAGACGGCCGTCGTAGCCGGATCTGATGACGCCGAGGAGCAGCTGGCAACTGCGCAGCGACTGGACCAGGAGAACGACTTCGTGGCGGCGCAACTCCTTCGGGCGGTGGGGCGACTGCGCCACGATGAGACCGCGCTCAAGGAGTCGGTGGACGGGTGGGAGGCGATCGGCGCCCGTTTCGAGCGCGCCTGCACGCTCCTGTTGCTGCCGGACCGGGTCGACGAAGGCACTGCCGAGCTCGCAGCACTCGGGTGCACTCTGCCGGCTCCTTCCTGGTCTTGAGAGACGTGCCGGGATCCTCGGCCGGAGCGCTTCTCTAGGATATTCTAAGGTTATCTTTAGAATATCCACCCTCCAATAGGGGAGTAGCCATGAACAAGCGCGACAACCCCTACACCCCGGGAGCAGGAAGAAAGCCCCGGACCCTGGCCGGACGGGACCAGGACCTGGAGAGCTTCCAGTCTCTGGTGGAACGGCTCGATGCCGGTTCTTACGAGCGCAGTCTGATCTACACGGGCCTCCGCGGCGTGGGAAAGACCGTGCTCCTCATGGAGTTCGACGTCCTGGCCAGTGAGGCCGGGTGGGCGACGACCGACGTCCAGGAAGTGGGTTCGAACGCCGACTTCCGGACCACCTTCGCCGGCATGGCGAACCGTCTGCTGATGAACATGTCCAGGCGGCACCGAGCCAAGCAACGGATAGAGCGCGCCCTCGCCGTCGTGAAGTCCTTCAGCATCGGCCTTCCCGGTGCGGTTTCGCTCAAGCTCGATGTCGAAGCGGCCGCAGGTATCGCTGATTCAGGCGACGCTGAGCAGGACCTGGCGGGATTGTTCCGGGAGATCGGTGAGGTTGCGCAGGCCAATCAAATGGGTGCTCTCTTCCTGATCGACGAGATGCAGAACCTGGACACCCCGTCGCTGTCCGCGATCTGTATGGCATTTCAAGGGATTAGCCGAGCGGGACTACCCGTGGCCATGGTGGGTGCGGGACTACCCGATCTTCGGGTTCGGCTGCTTTCGGCCAAGCCCTACGCCGACCGTCTCTTCTCCTATGAGCAACTCGGTCGCCTCTCCGAGGGTGCTGCTCGTTCGGCCCTCATCGGCCCAGCCGCGGCGGCGGGCGCCGACTACGACGAGGAAGCGGCCCGCCAGATAGTGCACGAAGCGGCAGGATTTCCCTATTTCATTCAGGAGTATGGGCGTGAGCTTTGGAACTTCGCAGAGTCAACGCCGATTACCCTCGCCGACCTCGACAGCGCCCGCGAGATCGTCAAGGACAGCCTGACCCGCAACTTCTTCGGCACCCGCTTCGAGATGGCGACTGACACCGAACAGCGCTACCTCTCGGCCATGGCGTCACTCGGGGAAGGTCCGTACCCCGTTGGCGAAGTTGCCCATGCCTTTGGCGTGAGTGACCAAAGACGAGCGTCCATGCACCGAGAGTCGCTCATCCAGAAGGGTCTGATCTGGAGCCCGCGGAGAGGTCAGGTCGATTTCACGGTGCCGCTCTTTGCTGAGTTCTTGAAAGAGAATCACCCGACAGGATGAGCCAGTCAACTGATGAATCCAGGAATTCTGTAAACGACCTTACAGTTGGGTTCGCGGAGCGATTGTTGGAGATCATCGATTCGGGTCGACGGACCGCCACGTACAAACTCGCCCTCGTTCTTGCACTCCTCGACCTGTGTGCCCGTCAGAGTGACGAGGAAGGACGGGCCCCGACCCAGCTACGTACTCGCGATGTGGCCGAGGAGGTTGCCAGTTTGTACTGGCCGCAGGTGATGCCGTTCCGCCTCGAAGGTTCAGAGGTCGCTCCCGAACTCCGGCAGATTACGAACAAGCGGTCGACAATCATCGATCCTCTCCGCGCTTTTCGCCGCACAGCTGAGGCTATTGGTGCCACATCACTGTGGCTAGCCCGTCGGCGTCTCCCCAGAGAGTATGAGGCGGTCGTCGACCGCATCGAGCAGACGTTGGCCGAACAGCCACTTCCTCGGCTGCAGACGGTCGGAAGCAGTGACACGGTCTTCCCATTCATCTACGACCTGGGAGCGCAATGGAATGCCGACCAGAACTTCACTGTCGCACGCCTTCGACGCGCTGGACCACGGGGCCCGGTTATTCCACTTCTTCCGGGCGCCGGCGACGAACTCCTCCGCCTGGCGCCGCTTATCAGGCCGCTGGTTGAACTGCACTGGACCCAAATGGTGGCCAGACTTAACCAGGTGTCAACGGTGGAGGAGGATCTCCGTCAACATCTCTTCGGCTCGCCACGAGTTGCTCCGTCCCGAGTGCTGAGGGACGGACTGAGGGATCTCCAGGGCGGAAGATGCTTCTACTGTGCCGATCCGCTTGTCGGAATCACCCAAGTGGACCACTTCATTCCAAGGGTGCGGTGTGGCATTGACGCGGTCCAGAATCTTGTCCTGGCCGACCGAGGCTGTAACGGTGACAAAAGCGATCTATTGCCGGCACCTATCTTTGTCGGCAAGTGGGCTGACCGAAATCGGCGACAGTCAAACAGCCTTTCGACGATCGCTGAGTTGAGCGATATCGATAGCGACCCGGTGGGGACGATGGCGGTGGCTCGATCGATCTTCAGGCACCTCCCGGCCGTAGGGACACATTTCTGGCAGGGCCGCAAACAGGTCATTTCGTCTGACCCCAGAATGTCCGTGGAGGCGATGGCAGCTGGAGCTTGAGCCACTCGGTTCTTCGCTTGTCCTCTCGATAGTGTTCGCATGTGGATGATCTCCAGGCCGGGCTGTACGAGACATTGCTTACCGAAGGCATCGCCGAGGCGCTCCGATCGACGGAGAGCGAGCTCGTAGCGACACGGGGACTCAAGTCGTACGAAGCTCCTGATCGGATCGCACTGCATTTGGCCAATCTGATCCGGTCGTCGCTTTCGAGCCTCTCGGAGGGGGACAGGGTCGGCAAGGGGATTGAGCTAGTGCGTCTCCTGTCGGACCGACTCGCCGAGGTGCTCTCGGTGGATGATGTCGACAGAGTGGTCGAACCTGGGACCGTGCTGCACGCCATCCTCAGAACGCGACCTGACGGATCGGCTAGACCGATACCCGAACCGCTCATTCCCTTACTCGATACGACGCTTTTGACCAATGCACCCGGCGAGCCCAACTTGTGGAGCCAACTCCCCGAAGAGGCAAAGTCTGCAGACTCCATCGATGTCATCATGGCGTTTATCCGGAAAAGCGGAATCGTCCCGCTCGTAGAGACACTGCGTCGGCATTGCGCCGAGGGTCTTCCTCTTCGTATTCTGACGACTACCTATACGGCTTCTACCGAGCAGTCTGCTCTGGACCTACTCAGCGAAATCGGTGCTCAGGTTCGCATCTCTTACGATCTCACCTCGACTCGGTTGCACGCCAAGGCCTGGTTGTTTCACCGGCTGACGGGATTCTCGACCGCCTTCATCGGCTCCTCCAACCTGACTTACTCAGCGCAGGTGACCGGGCTCGAATGGAACGTCCGCGCATCCTCCGCACGCAACCCGGACGTAATCTCGAAATTTGTCGCCGTCTTTGAGAGCTACTGGCAAAGCAATGACTTCGTTGCCTATGACAACGAGGAGTTCTTAACGGAAATGGCGCGCGCACACCGGACAGATAATGGTCCGGTTGTGATTCTTCCGGGTATCGAGCTGCGGCCTGAGCCATTTCAGGAACGGCTGCTCGAATTGGTGGCACTCTCACGTACCTTGGGTCATCACCGGAATCTATTGGTCTCGGCTACGGGCACCGGCAAGACTGTCATGGCCGCAGTGGACTATGCCCGTCTCCGAGACACCCTCTCTCGGTCTCGTCTTTTGTTCGTGGCACACCGCGAGGAGATTCTCGATCAGAGCCTGGGTACGTTTCGCTACGCCCTGCGCGATGCCAACTTTGGCGAGAAATGGGTCGGTGGAGCTCGCCCAGAGCAGTTTGAACACGTCTTCGCCTCTGTGCAAAGTCTTAACGCGGCGGATCTGACGCACCTGAGTCCTGAGCATTTCGATGTCGTCGTAATCGACGAGTTCCACCACGCTGCCGCCCCCTCCTACCGAAGATTGCTTGATCACCTGGCTCCAGTGGAACTTCTGGGCCTGACGGCGACTCCGGAGCGCACGGACGGACTCCCCGTTCTCCAGTGGTTCGATAATCGGATCGCCGCAGAACTGCGGTTATGGGACGCCGTAGACCAGGGCCGACTGTCCCCGTTCATGTACTACGGAATCCACGATGGCATGGACCTGACTGATGTCCCGTGGCGCCGGGGTCAAGGCTACGACGTCGGCTCGCTGAGCAACGTCTACACAGCTTCCGACGCCTGGGCCGGGCTGGTTGTGAAGGAGGTGATTGCGCACGTTGACGATCCGGCAGTCATGCGTGCCTTCGGCTTCTGCGTCAGCGTCGAACATGCTCAGTTCATGGCTCGACATTTTGCGAAGCATGGCATTGGGGCTGTGGCCATCTGGGGGGATAGCCCCGAGGCCGACCGAAGGAAGGCACTGAGCGACCTCGCTGCTGGACACATCCAGGTGGTCTTCTCAGTGGACTTGTTCAATGAGGGGGTCGATGTCCCAAGACTCGACACCATTCTGATGCTGCGTCTGAGGTTGCCCAGAAATTGTGGACACGGTTTTAAGCGGCTTGTTGCTTGGTGGCCAACGTTAACTCGTAGCGGATGGGGCTGAGGTTGTCGGCCTTGGCGCAACGTCGTTGGTGGTTGTAGAAGTTGATGTAGCGGGCGATGCCGGCTCGGAGCTCGTCGATGGTGGCGAAAGTGTGCCGGTAGAAGTACTCGTGTTTGAAGATCGACCAGAAGCTCTCGGCACTGGCGTGGTCGAAACAACTCCCGGTGGCTCCCATGGACCGAACCAGGCCCACGCTCTCGCAGAAGTCCACGACTTTTCGATCCGAGAATTGGCTGCCCCGATCGGTGTGCAACACCGTGCCCGCCACCTGGCCGAAACGGGTTGCCACCGATTGCTCCAACGCCTCGAGGACAATCTCGGTCCGCATGTGATCAGCCACCGAGAACCCGAGCACCCGAGACGACCCCTCGTCGCGGATGGCGCACAGGTAGGCCTCGCCCTCGCCGACGCTGAGATAGGTGATATCCGAGGTGAACAGCTGGTCGATGCCATCGGGATGGAACTCCCGGTTCACCAGGTCCTCGGGATAGGTGGCGCTCGGATCGGGGGTGGTGGTGACCTTGAACAGCCGGGGGCTGACCCCCACGATGCCCAGGCTGGCCATACGGGCCGCCACGGTGTTGCGGCTCACCTGCTCTCCGGCCTCGTGCAGGTCCAGGGTGATCCGGGGAGCCCCGTAGGTGCCGTCCGAGCTCTTGTGGAAGCTGATGATCTTGGCGTCGAGATCGGCCCGTCGGACCTCGCTCGGCAACGCTGAGCGGTCCTGAGCGGCTCTCCAGCGGTAGTAGCCAGCCGTCGACACCACCAAGAGGCGGGCCATGCGGGTGATCTCGAAGCTCGCGCACTCGGCGGCCATCAACGCAAATCTCTCTGCTTTGGTGGATTCGAAGCGAAGTACGCGGCAGCTTTTCCCAAGAAGGCCAGGTCCTTGTCCTGCTCGGCCACCTGTCGACGCAGCCGCAATAGCTCAGTGCGCTCGGCCGCGCTCAACGGCTCCTCCGAACCTCCGGCCACCGTCTCCATGCGGCGACGCTCATCGCGCACCCATCGGGCCAACACACTGTCCACCACCGACAGCTCTTTGGCCACCTCGGCAATCGTTCTCCCCGTGTCAATCACGCGGTGAGCAGCCTCGGTCTTGAACTCCAGCGTGAACTTACGCCTCGTAATTCCCATAATCGGACATCCTTCCAGCCGACCCGAAGGTCAGCCTGTCAGGTGTCCACTAATTCTGGGGAACCTCAAGGTGCATCTGGATTGTCGAGGTGCATCTGCAGTTGTCGCTTTGCCTCGCTTACCGCCACGTCCTGAGTGCTGCCATCTGCCTGAAAGTAGCGACCACATGAGCATATTTCTTGAGCGTCCCAACCCTCCGCCCAGTCGGCGGACCATTGAGGAGTGTGCGGGGTATCGCTCATATCGCCTCTATCGAGTAGTCGAGTATCTGGTTGATGCTGACGTTGCGGTTGTAGTCGGCATGGTGATACCCACATTCTGCCGTGGTCTGACAGATCATTTAGCCCTTAGCTGCCCCAAGTATGTCAGTCCCCTCGGTAGAGCTGGCTACGGAGGGACTTGCGGCGGGTCATACAGGTGTCGAACTTCGCTTTAGCAATTGCGCTAGCAGTTCGTTGGTCCGTTTCACCTCGGCCAAAAGAGCGTCAAGACGGTCATTTGACTCACCCCGGGCCTTCTTTGACTGGTTGAGGATTTGAGTTTCCATTTTTATCCACCTTTCGTCATGCTGCCTCGGGCTCATGCCGGATCATCCCCCATTCTCCACGATCGCCGGCCCCGTCGCCTTGGCCCACTTCTCGATCGAACGGCGGCATCAGAGCTCGCTCGAGCGCCAACCGAAGCGAACGGGTCAGATCTTCACTCGTCCCCCTGATCGATCGTCGGAGGGGGCGCGGCTTACGAAGCAGATCTGCAGGGATTCGGTGTGTCATAAGGCGCCGCAGTTGCCTTTGACGGCGCCGCAACCATTACCACTCCGGCGGGGGTCAGCGAAATGTCGTAGTGAGCGCCGTTGCTCGGCCAGGAATTCAGAAATGGCCCGCCGTTCGCCGTACTCATCAGAGATTTGGGGGTTACCGGCAAAGTGGGATTGACCGTTTGGAATGCTGCAATTGCCGTCTGAACCGTCTTGGCATCTGAGTTGCACGCGGCGACTGCACTCTTGCTCGTGACTCCACCAAGACTGAGCAGGATCACCACGGCCAGTCCCGCAACCACTACGACTGCCGAAATCCTTTTTGCCACCTTGACGCCCATGATGAACCCATAGTGGTAGATCGCATGTGGCATAACTAGGGGCAAAGTGCCTTATCCAAAGGCAACCCCCGTTGAGAAGAGCTGCTGAGGCCGGTTGGTCGTCACACCGTCCGACGCGCGCTCTTGTCGCCGTCAACCCTCCCCCATCATCTCGGCCAGTGCCTATCCCAGCAATTTGCGTCGCCCTAGACCTCGCAACGGCTTGCTCGGTAGAACTGGCTGCGGAGGGACTTGTGGCGAGCCATGGCACTGACGGTAGTCGACTGCCTGGCACTGGACCCCCACGGCGCTCGTTTGCGGGCCACACGGGGGAGATGGTGCGGCCGACGTTCGATTCAGGGGCGCCATCAGAGTGCCTCAGGGAGAGCTCGCCGGCGGCACGGAAGGAACCCGCGTCATCGCACACGGGCAAGGACCCGTGCCGCCGGCAGCTGAGGAACGCGTCCGGCCCCGACGACCAACGCGTTCCAGATCGAGCCGACACCGAGGGCGAAAGCCCGAAGCACTGGGGAAATTCCCTCGGTGCCGGCGAAATGGAGCGAACGGCAGACAGGGGGCACAATCCCCCTGAACGACCCGACCGTCTCGCTCCAAATCATTGGATCAGTTCCCGAACGCCTGACGGGCAATGCCGAGCGTTGCGTACGCCTCGAGGTCCGAAATCGAGGCGGTCGAGAGGTCCGTCTCGGCGCGGTTGGCGCCGTCGAGGACGACGAGGGCGGCTTCGTACAGGATCCGGCTATGGCGTGGATCCGGGCCAGACTCGGTCAGGGTCGGCGCCTTTGTCCCGGACTCATTGAGCACCTGGGCGAAGGCATCGGCGGCGGACTCGGTCAGGTTGTACTGCTGGCGCACACCAGCGCGCACCGTCGGGGTCGTGCCGTTCTTGCGGAAGATACGAATGATCTGCTCGGCCTCAGTGCTGGACAGCTGCTTGACTGCTCGGTTTCCCATTGTGGGTCCTTTCGGATTGGGGGCGGATTCGAAAATGAGCGATTCGTTGAAGGTGAACGTGCCAGCGGCAACGTGATGGGCGATTTCTTCCACGAAGCTCTCCTCGGCGTCGTACTGCTGAGCCAGAGCTCGGACATGGTTGGACGACCTGTTCGTCCTCAGCGACTCGGCGATCGCTTCGACCTCGGCGGGAGCCGGCCAAACTTTCAGACTTCTCACGATGTTCCTTTCAACTCGTCGGGATACTCGGGGCCGCTGCGCCAAGCTCCTTGAAGGCGTTCACCACGTAGTCCGGCGCCCCGAGACTGCGCAAGACCGGGACAAGCACTGATGCCAACTGACTCGCTCCGCGAATCGGTGCCAGCGGGATGCGATCGACCACGGGCGCCGGCCCTCCAAAGCGGACGCGGGCGGCGATTGCCGGTCTCGGAGCCTCGGCGACTGGTTCGGGGGCCGTCGCGCCGGCAAACGGCGATTCGATGGTCCCTCCGGGCCGCTTGGGCGGCGCCGCGACGGGCGCCTGGGCCAGCATCGGGCGAGCGACTGTCTCGACCCGCTCGGCGGACTCGCTGGCGAAGACGTCGTACGCCTTCGCTGCCCGCACTACCTCCGCGAGTGGTCCGGAAAGTGCTTCGAGGGCCGACGCCAGATCGTTTCCGAGCTCAGGCAGCGTCGACACGATCGAATTGCACAGCTCGTCGGCCCGGGCGTTCTGAACGGCGACACCGAGCTCGTGAAGCCCCACCGTGGCACCTTGGAGCCGCAAACGCGCATGCTCGACGGCCGCGTCAGCTTCGGCGATATCGGCTGGCAAGACGTTCTCGCCGCTTCCGGACGCCACTTGCTGGCGGATGGTCAGGGTGTGAGCCTGAGCGGCCCGGAGGGCGTCCTGGGCCGCTCGCTCACGCTCCTGGGCGGCGTCGTGGGCCTGTACAGCTTCGGTCAGCGCTGACATATGTGGTTCTTCCTTCCGGGCGCCCTCACGAGCGAGCCTTTCGAGCTGAGACCGACGTCGCGTCGACCCGCCACGTGCGGCCGACCTTCTCGCCGCGGAGTGATCCACGGATCAGGAGGTCGGTAACGGCCCGGGTTGTCCGGCCCAGTTGGGATGCGGTCTCGATCACAGAAATCCATTGGACCGGAGCGGAAGGTCGAGTGTCTATCGACGGAAGGTCTGGCGGAAGGTGTTGGTTCGCCCAGGCAGCTCCCACCAGACGGAGCTTGTCGATGGCCTCCTGTGAATCAGGGTCCAGCGTGACGTGATCGCGCCGAAGGTCGGCAAGTACTCGAGCGATCACAGGACCCAGTGACGCGCAGACGTGGCCCGGGACAATGACGCTGGGCTCGCCGATAATGGTCGGCTTCATGCGACGAATGGGGACTTTGCAACAGCCCCGGGCGTGAACTTCGGCCCGGCGTCCTCGTCGTCGTTGTCTTCGGAGTTGTAAATGACGTGGTCCGGGAGTGCGGAGTTACCCACGAAGGTCTTGCTGATGAACGGCACGAAGGGATGTCCGGAGATGTCGAGGGTCGGCGTGCCGTCGTCGTCACCGAAAATCATCCCGACTCGAGGGCGCGGCGCCGCGAGTTCGACGACGGCGAGCCCAATCGCCATGGCCTGGTCATCATGGGAGCCGCTGTCGTGATCGAGCCGGAAGTCGCCGAAATTGGTCCGCCGTAGCCGCACGCCCCGGAGCTCGGCGAGCAACTTCTCGTCATTCGGCAGGTGCAGACGGAGCTCGCGCAGTGCCAGGTGCAGGCTGGTCCCGATCCGACCCACGACCGGCTCAGAGAGCTTCACCTCCGTCGCCTTGATCTGCATGGCGCAGAGCCGCTCGACGAGCCCGGCGGCGTTCCATGAGTCGATGACGACCGGGGCCCGGTTGAACTCCCGAGACGCCGAGAGCAGCCACGGCTCGACGTCCTCGGTGATCTTGACGGGCCGACGGTGCGATCCCTGCCAGCGGGCAATACGGTCGATGACGACGGTGCGGGGAGCGCCGCGGTTCTCGGGATCGGAGATGACGTGAGCCACGACAGCAACCGAAGGATCGTTGACCAAACCCAGGTCGCAGGCGACGAGGTATCGGGTGCCGGCGATCGGCTGGAGCGGTCCTTCGAGCACGGCGGCGGCCATGAGGTCGGCTTCGCTGACGAGCCGGTACTCGCTCTCCACCCATAAATTCAGGTGGTACTGCGAGAATTCGCTGTCGAGCAGGAGCGGCCGCTGCGCCTCGAGCTTCGCCGGGTCGAGCCACTCCAACGGGCCAGGGACTTCATTCGTCCTCCAGGCGTCGGACTTGCGTGCCTCCTTGAGCACCTTGTAGCTCCAATGTTGGGGCTCACCAGCAGATGTGAGCACCACAAAGCGGCAGCCGGGGACCTTGGCGAGCGAGCTGACGAGTGCGGCCCACATCTTCTTGCCGTTGCGGGTCGACGGCCAAACCGCGGCCTCATCGACCACAATTATCGAGGCTCGAAGGCCGTGAGCGCTGGCGGAATCGGCTGAAAGCACTTCGACGGTCGCTCCGGACGTGGCGACGATCTTGTCGGTCTGGACGGAGACGAGGCCGTGGAGTGCCGGCGTGCGCTGTACGAAGCCGGCCAGGGCGTCGAGCACGGCAAACTTGGATTGGTCCTTGTCGGCGGCGGCGATGTAACCACGCTCACCGGATACGGCGATGCAGACGAGCCAGACGAGCAGCACCGCGGCCAGATCGGTCGACTTCGATCCGCCACGAGGACGAGTCAGGAAGTGCCAGCGGGGTCCGTCGTCGTCGAAGATGGCCCGAGCGTCTTCACGCTGAAAACCGACAGCCCGGTCGCCCCAGAGTGCGCCGTCCTCGAGCACGAGCGCAGCCAGGAGTGCGGTCGGTGTTGGGCGAGCGGTCATTCGTCGGCCTCTCGGATCGTTGTGATGTCTTCGGCGTACAGACGGAGCGCTGACGCCTGATCACCGCTGGCGGTTGTCCAGGTCCGCTCGCTCATCGTGCCGATGGCACGGATGCGGTCGCCGGGCTGGAGGAACCGCACCGCATAGTCGGCGACTCGGTCCGAGCAGCAGACACGCACGACTCGGTCATCGCTGCGAATGAGGAACTGGGTTCGGACCTCGGGACGGCCACGGTCGGAGCGGCTCGGCCTGCTCAGTTGTGGAGTTCGTAGGACGTGGCCGGTCAGGGTGGTCACGGCCGACTCCGCAGCACTGCCTCGATCTCGCCGGATGCCCATTGAGCGGGACGCCAAACCGCAGTCGTGCCGACGTTCGCCAGCACGTCCAGCCATGCCTGCTGCTCGGGGGTCACCTTCCCCTTCTCCGCCTTCAGTTCAGCGAACAGGAGTTGGTCACCGCGCACCGCCGTGATATCGGGCCAGCCGACACCGTCAGCACCGAATGGCGTGCGCCAGCCGTGTGCCGTCCGGGCAGGACGCACGAGACAGATCCGCCATCCGAACAAGCGTGCTGTCTGGACGACGCAATCACTGAGTTCAGCCTCGGACATGGTCGCAGCGGCGCTAGGCAGCGTCATCACCACCACCGTCGTGGACCGGCTCGCCTTCGACGAGTGCCCGGTAGCCGGACGTCTGTCGGCCCTGCTCGGCCAGCTCGGCGAGTTCCATCTCGGCACCGGTCGCACCTGCGACGAGCAGCTTGAGCCGTGCATGACCGGCTGGCGTCAATCCGAGCGCGTCGCCCATCGACCAGGCCAGCCGAGCGGCGGCCGTGGCCGTTTCGAGCAGGCGAGTCGACAGCTTCCCGGCGGCCATCAGCGCCTCATGCGCCAGCGTCTCGCGTGCTGTCGCCTGCAAGTAGCGATTGACCGAAGGTAGGTAGCGATCCTCGGCGCACCACGGGGCGACCTCGAGCAGGGATGCGTGGACGAGCTTGGCTCGCTCAGCGATGGCTCGCTCGCTGTACGAGCCGTGGCGAAAGGCGACCACGTTGCCGGGCTCGAAGTCAGGATGGCGCGGTGCGTCACTCATCGGTGGACCACGAATCATTCGGAGTCCCGACACACACCCGGTACACGGAGTTTGTGCAGGTCAGAGCGTTGCGTCGTCGCGCGCACACGGGGTTTTGTGGAGCGTGAAAGGCGCGGTCATGGAAGGGATTTGCTGGCATTCAGTTGCTCCCCCCTCTCGATGCTCTGAGGATTGGGCAACTGTCGTCGTGGTGGATCGTCAACTCCCACACTCCGGGGCTCACCGACTCGACCGTCTGGAAGGCGTCACACTGGTCACAACCATCCGGGATCTCTTGGCCAGACAGCGCGTCAAAGTCGATCGGTGGACGGCTCATTTCGCCCTCCTCGGAATGCGCACGCATACTGCGCACACCCCTATAGGGGGTTGTGCGTGCGTGCGTATTGCCCCCGCACGGTGCGCATTGAAAGCGCATGCGCAATATGCGCCCTGGTCAGAACGCATCTCGGGCCTCGATTTCGGGCGAATGCGCACGGACCGATCGCCACTGGCCTCCGGACGCGCCGAGAATGCCCTTCGACTCGACCAGATCGGCACTCACGAGCTGCTTGAGAGCCTCCTGAATCGTCCGCGCTTTGAGGGGCAGGCGGGCAGTCTCCTCGGCCATGGCATCGCCAATGGTCCTGACGGTCCACCATTCATCCGAGCTCTCGACCACCGACAGGACGCGCACGGTCGACGGACGCATACCGGTGTGTTCGGGATCATCCGAGCCCGCGCCGGCTTCCATGATTTCGACCTCGTAGTGCATCGCTGACGAGAGGTCGTCCGGATCGTCGGCCCAGACTTTGCGGCGGATCCGTGTCGTCGTCTCGGCGATCTCGTCGCCCTGGAAGTCGATGTCGAGCACCACGGAGCTGGCGCCGGTCTCACGGTCGGTATGGCGAGAAACGACCGACGCCGATATCAGCACGCGCCCCCAGGCATCCGGGCCGGCACCCGACATCCGCTTCGCGCCCTTCCCTTCGCCGGTTTTGTTCCAGTGATGGGCGATGATCAGAGCCGAACCTGCCCGCTGGCAGATGACCTGAATTCCTTCGAGGTTGGCCCCCATCTCGTAGAGGTCAGATCCTCGAGCGCCACGGGCCGCCAGGTACAGCGGATCGATGATGACGAGCACCGGGCGGTTGCGTTCGATTTCGGCCGCCACGAGTACCATGGCGGCTTCGCTAGTGAGATGTGGCACCCGCACGCATACCCGGATGGGCAAGGTGGCTGGATCTACGTCGCGCGACTCGCACACGGCCCGGATTCGACGGGCGATCTTGCGCGGTCCACCCTCCCCAGCGAACAGCAACACGGGCCCGGGCGTTTCGACCTCGAACTGTCCAAGCCAAGGCGTGGTGCTGGCGACGGAGACAGCCATATCGGTCATCCCCCACGTCTTCCCCGCCTTGAACTCGGCGGCGAACATGCCGTGATCACCCTCAGCAATGAAGGGCCGGATCAGGTATTTCGGGGGTGGTGCGGCATCGACACGAGCCAGGAGTGTGGCCAGATCCTCAATCGGAAGCGGGTCGGGACCGAGTACAACGCGTTGTACGTGGTCAGTAGGGTCATCCCGAACCCAGTCGTCCTCCTGCTCGAGGGCGGTCCTCACGACGTCTTCGACCCGGACCAAGTCACCCCGACAGACCGCAGGAGCTCCTCGGCTTCATCGGTCGAATGGCCGAGTCTCACGAGTTTCCAGGCAAGGTCCACGCCGATCAGGTCTTCGGGAGCGCCCCAGGAGCGAAAGTCCTCAGCGGTTCGGTAGAGACGCTCTTCGATGGTGGGCTCGCGCGTTTCGTACTCCATCGGTGGCGCGGGTTCGGCGTTCTCGACGGCCCGTTTGCACGCGGCCAGGTGCAGGAGTTGCTCAGCGGTCAGGTCGCCAGCTCGGGAGTCTTCGAGGACCGTCACGCTGCGGCTTTCTCCTCAGCGTCCTGCTTCGCCTTGGCTTCGGTGAGAATGCGCAACACGATCCGCGCCAGGCGTGGGGTCCAGACGGGAGGTTCGGTCGGCACCCGGACTTCGAGCTCACCCATCCGTGCTCATCTCTCGGAGGTCAGTCAGGACCCGGCCTAGCCGCACCGCTCGACGACCACTCGGCGCTGACCTGCCCGACTCCCATCCGGCTTCGGTGGACTGAGCCACCCCGCACGCTGCGGCGATCTCGGCCTGAGTCACACGAAGCTCTTCACGGATCGTTCGGAGGTTGCCTTCGGCGACTGTTCGCCGACCCAGGATGGCGAGCGCTAGGTCGCCTGGGTCTTGTATCGATCCGTTACGTTTCACTGAGTGTTTTTCTATCGGAAATCCTTGCGGTTTCCAACAACCTCATGTACTGTTTTCTTACATGACCCCCCGGAAGGCACCCCCTCCTCCCCCAGCCCCGACCCTTGAGGCGACGCTCAGCGCCAATATCCGAGGCGCCCGAGAAGCCCGCACATGGTCGCAAGAGGAGCTGGCCGGCCAAATGTCGGACCTGGGCTTCGAGAACTGGTCCCGGATGACCGTCACCACAATCGAACGGGGTAGCCGCCGGGTGACCATCGAGGAGTGGTTGGGACTTGCAGAAGTCTTTCGGTGGGCCGCCTTCCAGTTCCTGATTCCGCAGGATGGTGAGAGCACTGAGGTCGCCATCACCCCGAAGTTCTCGATGGAGGACGACGTATCCTTCTTCGCCGCGATCGTCGACGAAGAAATGCTCACCAAGGTCTCCCATTCGGCCACGGCTGCCGCGTGGAAGATCGCGTTCCGCACGGTCGGCAAAGAGATCGTCCGTGGTCTCCAGGTCGTCTCAAGGACCCACCGGACGCTCGCCGACCGGAACGACCTCGTCATCCAGTCCATTGTGGACAACCCGCAGGTTTGGTTCATGGAGGACCACAACTCAAAGGAGC
>Ga0224558_1002792_pt1 | contig 15502 bp, 15 predicted proteins | sample 714S32024metaG_FD_180682 | JGI IMG/M metagenome (GOLD analysis project Ga0224558, IMG submission 180682) | Peat soil microbial communities from Stordalen Mire, Sweden - 717 S3 20-24 | ecosystem: Environmental > Terrestrial > Soil > Wetlands > Peat | place: Sweden: Norrbotten County, Stordalen... | reverse complement strand
CAGATCGCGACGAGTCTCTTCTCGTAAAACTATTGGCTTTGCAACTCGCATATAGCCCTCCTCATCATAAGATGAGGCCCGGCCTATAAAAGACTCTACTTGTGGCGAACTACACTAGGAACCTACGAAATTCATCGCTTGATCCAAACGGCTTATCAGCTTCTGTCAGTGCGGCAGCAACATTCTTGGATTTGGGGAGCTAAGGTATGAACTTCCGTAAAGCAGTAGTTGTCGATCAGAGCTTATACCGCTAGCGACTGCGTTTCATCCGGCAGGGCAACCTGAGCGCCGTGCTTAATTGGGTAGACAAGAGTATGTTTCGAGACTTCATCCAGAATGCTGGGTTTTTCGAGACGATTGAGCAGCCATCGCTGTCGCCAGAAGTCGGCGACCATCTCCGTCCTCAGCCGGTCACGCGTCAATGGCAAGTTGTAGTGTGCAGAGTCGGTGAAGCCGAGCAAAACATCACGAAAGTTCCTGGCAAGAGAGACACCATACACGACGCGCTTGTTTCCGTGGTTCAGGAGAACGTCGGACGGCAGACCGAGCATTTCCAGTCCCTCCCTGATTTTTCGCATCAGTGGGTTGACGCCCTCACCGAAGATGGAGTTTACCTTCCGCAACTCCTTCGAACGGCCGATCAACGTAGCCATTAAGCCGAGCGTCTCCTGGCTGATATGAAACGACCCGAAGCCCTCGCTAAGCCCGATGGAGCGGTATTCAATCTTAACGTGCGGTTTACCGATACTGATTAACCCCCATATCCTCCGTTCCGCGGCCGCCCTTTCGCACCCTCTAGCCGTCGGCCCTGTTTGTCCACTCAGTCCAGGTGTGCCTTCGAGGAACTGTAACCCATCGATTGCGCATCGGCTGGCGTGCGTGTTACGTTGGCGCGAAATCCAACGCGAAGCTTGCAAACTTGGCCGTAAAGTCCTAATCCTCCTAATTCTTCTGACGCGCCGCAGGGTGTATAATCTGGCAGGTGTCATACCCGGAGCGGCGGTATCATAACCCCACCTATGATTTTGGATTCATTCACTCTGCTATGTGTTTGTAAGAGTTAGTAGCCTTGCTGAAAACCTGCTATTTATGAGCCTGGACATGCCTCAAAGATCACGATGCTGCCATGACATAATAGATAATGCAGTCGAAAATGAGTCCTCCTATTTGCGCGGCGCGGTCTGAGCACCTCATAAGTGACTTAGCTTGCCGCCAGTAGCGATTCTTGAGTGGGCAAGTCGATGAACGCTGGCCGACATACCAGGATAAAAGTGACGCTTAACCTAGTTATTCGTTCCACATTATCGAAAACAAGAATCTCATAACTTCACGAACGTATTACTTCGACGGATTCGAGACTGGCTTTCTGTCTTCGAGGAGAGGAAGCGATAAGAATTGCCACTACAGTCAGCAGATAGGCCGCTGCAACCGTGAAGGGAAGCAGGGTGAAGCGTGTCGAGGGCCACCAGTTCCAGAGCACAAAGCAGACAATGGTCCGGCACACGGCATGGGCAACGTAGATGCCAGTGGGCGCATAGGACCAGCCGATGACTGGCCAGTGGAGCGACAGGCCGATGGCCAGCACCGGCGGAACCAGTTGCGGATAGCTCCAGAAGGCCGCAATGGCGACAAGCCAGAAGAGCAGCATCGAGGCGAGAATGGGCACTGGCAGTTCCCGCCTACCGCTTGAGTGTCCATGGTCTCTATTTCCATCTAAGCCGAAGAGTAGTGTCGGGACCGAGAGCGAAAAATGACTTTGGTCACAGCGCATCGAAAGGCTCTCATATGTTTAATAACGGAGTGCCGCGAAGATAAATACGCGAATCTTGTAACGAATCGTTCGGTTCATGACTTTATTCTGATGAACGCTCAAAAAAGGACAGGGCATGCGATGAAGCCGAACCGGAATCCAACCAAGTGGCTCTTGATCTTCTGTTGTATCTGGAGTAGCGGAGCCGGAGCGCAAACAACAGAAATGACGCTTCGGCAGGCCATTGACCGTGCACTGGGGCAAAACCCAGAGGCGGCGGTTGCAGGTGCCAACGAGAAAGCCGCCACCGCCTCGGCCCGCCTGACCCGCACATCCTTATTTCCGCAACTCAGTTTTACGGAAGACATCTCGCGCGGAGATGACCCCGTTTATGCCTTCGGCACGCGCTTGCGTCAGCGGCAGTTCACCCAGGCAGACTTTGCGTTGAACGATCTGAACCGGCCCCAGCCGATTGGAAACTTTTCTACCCGATTTTCCGGCTCCTGGATGGCCTTCGACTCGTTCAAGACGCAGAAGGCGATCCGCAGCGCCGACCTGATGAAAAAGAGCGCAGAATCGAACGCGAAGGCGGTAAACCAGAAGATCGTTCTCGACGTTGTACAGGCATACGAGTCGGTGCTTTATGCCGAGAGGGAGATCGGCGTTGCCCAGCATGAAAAGGAGACGGCCGCCGCGTTGCTGAGCACGGTCCAGGAACACGTCAAGGCGGGGCTTGCGGTCGAGTCAGATCGTATGTCGGCCGAAGTCAACGTTGCTGCACGCATGCAAGAGTTGATTGCCGCCCAAGGCGATCTGGAGCTGGCGTGGGCGCAATTGCGCGTGGCGATAGGCGACACGGAACTGCAAACGGTCCCATTGCGGCCTATCGAACCGCACACGTTTCCTTCTCAGGCTCTCGATCAAGAGTTGGCTACGGCCGCAAAGACTCGACCTGATCTTGCGGCCTTGAGAGATGCGCAATCAGCGCAGGCGACAGCGGTGGGAGCGGCGAAGTCGAACTTTGGACCGCATGTGAGCGCTTACGGAAATTGGGAAGAAGACCTCGGCTCGCCGACCAGTTCGGGCGGCAACAACTGGGTCGCCGGAGTTCAGATCGGCATCGACATACTTCCCTTTGGCAAGCGCGCCAAATTGGCAAGAGAGACTGCAGTGAAACAGCGCGTCGATGCGCAGTTGGCAGCTTATCAGCAGCAGGTTCGCCTCGTGGTGAGTCAAGCGCACATTCATCGCAAGACTGCGGAGTTGTCGATGGAAACGGCACGGGCCGCGATGGAACAGTCAGCCGAGAGCCTCCGCATCTTGCGCAATCGCTACACTGCCGGCCTGGCGACCATTACCGATCTGCTGCGTGGCGAGGATGCCGAGCGCGAGAGCCAATCTAACTATTGGCATTCCGTGTATGGGAATGCCGCGGCTTATGCCGAACTACTTTACGCGACAGGGACTCTGACTCCCGATGCGGCGGAGGAATTGCAATGAAAGTGCTTCTATCGGGTTGTCTATTAGCCGCATCTTCGGCAATGTTGGCAGGCTGCCACTCGACCGAATCCGCCTCGCCTGCCTCCGCGCAGACCGTGCAAGCGCATGTGGTGGAGAGCCGACAGCAAGATGCGCCGATGACAGTGCGTGCGATCGGAACTCTGCACGCGCGGGAGTCGGCGACCATTTCTGCGCAGGTCGTTGGCCGCATCGAGCGGGTACTGGTGCATGAGGGTGACAACGTGCGCGCCGGGCAAACGCTGGTTGTGCTCGACGATGCGACACTGCGCGCCTTAGTGGATCAGGCGCAGGCCGCGTACAGAGCAGCGCAGAATCAGCAGGCAGCCGCGCAGGATCAGTCGGCGCTGGCTGCCAGCACACAGGCTCGCTACAAGCAGTTGCAGGCCGAGAAGAGCGTGAGCCCGCAGGAGATGGATGAAGTTACGCGGCGAGCCGAAGCCGCCGCCGCCGGCGTCGAGGCTCTGCACGCGCAAAGCGACGCGGTCAAAGCGCAAGAGAGCGGCGCGCGCGCCATGTTGAGTTACACGCGGTTGAGTGCGCCCTTCGCAGGGATGGTGACGGCGCGAATGGCCGATCCGGGCACGATGGCCGCGCCCGGCGTGCCGTTGCTTCAGGTGGAGAGCAGCGGAGCCTTGCAGTTTCAGACCACTGTCGATGAGTCGGCGATTGGAAGCATTCGCAAAGGCATGAAGACCACCATCGTGATTGACGGCGTGCCCAATAGTGAGGTCGCGGGCACCGTTGCTGAGATTGTTCCCGCCGCCGATCCCGCCAGCCACAGCTTTCTGGTCAAGATCGATCTTGCTCCGTCGGCACAACTCCATTCCGGCATGTACGGAAGCACGGAGATTACGACTGGAACGCATCCAGCGATTCTGGTTCCGCGTTCGGCGGTGGTCCTTCGCGGTTCGCTGTCTTGCGTGTATGTCCTCGACGTAAACAGAATTGCGCAACTGCGTTCGATCACGCTGGGAGCGGCACATGGTGAGCTGGTTGAAGTGCTGTCCGGTATTTCAGCCAACGAAAAGCTGGTTGACCTTCCCGGCGACCGCGATCTGGCTGGCAAGAGAATCGAGGCCCAGTGATGAACAAGGAACCCATGCACCATGACCTTGGCATCGCCGGTCGTCTTGCGCATACATTTCTCAACTCCAAACTCACTCCGCTTTTCATTGCCGCGTCGCTGGCGCTCGGAATCTTCTCAGTGGCGATCATTCCTCGCGAAGAAGAGCCGCAGATCCTCGTTCCAATGCTGGACATTGCCACCGCAATGCCCGGTGCCTCTCCGACAGAAGTGGAGCAGCGCGTCACCTTGCCGATCGAAGAGTTGGTGCACCAGATATCAGGCGTCGAGTATGTGTACTCTACATCGTCACCTGGTCAAAGCCTGGTTATCGTCCGCTTCCTGGTTGGAACGCCACAGGAAGACGCACTCATCAAGGTGTACAGCAAGCTTTACTCGAACTTCGACCGAATGCCACCGGGAGTATCACAGCCGCTGATCAAGGCGCGATCCATTGACGATGTTCCCATTCTTTCACTCACTCTGTGGGGGGAACACTACAACGGCTATCAGCTTCGCGCCATTGCGGACGAGGTACAGCATAGTATTCAGCAAGTTGACAATGTCTCGGAGACGACGATCATTGGCGGACTTCCGCGCACCATGCGCGTTGTGCTCAGTACAACCAAGCTGAACGCTTATGGTCTGTCGCCCATGGCTATCGTTGGGCATCTGCAAGCTGCCAATGCAAGCGTACAGGCCGGGAGCTTTGCTGAGAACAACAGCGAGATCCGCGTCGATGCGGGCAATCTGTTTACCCGCCGCGAAGACCTTGAGGCGGTTGTGGTCGCGGTTGACCATGGTCGCCCCGTCTATCTGCGCGATATGGCGGACAGCATTGTGGATGGCCCCGCCGACCCTGCCGACTATGTGCTCTTTGGAACATCCAACGCCAGCGCGGCAGCGCATCAGGCACCCAGCCAATATCCTGCCGTGACCATTACCGTGGCGAAGCGCAAGGGAACCAATGCCACAGATATTTCCAATGCCGTGCTCAAGCGTGTTCACGAGATGCAGGGAGTAACCATCCCAGCGGATGTAACGATCACGACCACGCGCAATTATGGCGATACGGCCAAGGCCAAGTCGGACGAACTGTTGGAACACCTTTTGCTGGCAACGCTTTCCGTCACACTGCTGGTTGCGCTCTTTCTGGGATGGCGCGAATCGGGAGTTGTCCTACTGGCCATCCCAGTTACGCTTGCACTCACCATGTCAGTCTTTTATCTCATGGGCTACACCATCAACCGTGTAACCCTGTTTGCTCTGATCTTCAGTATCGGCATTCTTGTAGACGATGCCATCGTTGTCGTCGAAAACATGGTGCGCCACTTCAGACTTCCGGAAAATCACGGCCGTCCGATGAGAGAAGTCGCGGTCGAGGCGGTCGCGGAGGTTGGCAATCCAACAATTCTGGCGACCTTTGCTGTCATCGCCGCAGTGCTGCCGATGGCCTTTGTTCGCGGCCTGATGGGTCCCTATATGCGGCCCATTCCCGTGGGAGCTTCGGCGGCCATGCTCTTTTCGTTGATGGTTGCCTTTGTGGTTTCACCCTGGGCCGCGCTGCGGCTTCTTGGCAGGCATCTTCAAGGGGCCAAGATACTTGAACCAGAGATCGACAACTGGCGAACAAGACTCTATCGCCGGATCATGACGCCACTCATTCAATCCAGGCGCAATCGCCTCTTGTTCTTTATTGGAGTGGCTGTTCTGTTTCTTGTCTCGGTGGCGCTGGTGCCTCTTGGACTGGTGCGCGTCAAGATGCTTCCCTTCGACAACAAGAGTGAACTCCAGGTGGTCATCAATATGCCGGATGGCACACCGCTGGAACAAACAGCCCGCGTTGCGCAGGCTTTGGGCAGCGAACTGGGACGGCAACCTGACGTGCTCAACTACCAGGTCTATGCTGGAACATCCGGTCCGTATAACTTCAACGGGTTGGTGCGCCACTACTATATGCGCCGCTTGCCGAATCAAGCCGATATTCAGGTGAATCTGCTGCCTGCCAAGCAGCGTAGCGACCAAAGCCACACGATTGCCAAGCGGCTGCGTCCGCTGCTTCTCGCCATCGGCAACCAGTATGGAGCCCGCATTCAGGTGAGCGAAGTACCGCCCGGACCGCCTGTAGTGCAAACCCTTGTTGCGGAGGTCTACGGTCCCGATCTGGATGGTCAAACACGAGTCGCCCAGCAGATCAAGTCGATCTTCCAGCACACTCCGGGTGTTGTCGACACCGACTGGTACGTCGAAGATCCTCAGCCGAGGCTGGTTATGCGTGTGGATGAAGTCAAGGCCGCGCAACATGGTATTGCGGTCTCCGATGTAACTCGCGCACTGGCGCTCGCACTCTCTGGCACTGAGGTAGGCCTGATCCACAATCAAACCGCGCGGGAGCCTGTTCCCACAGTTGTGGAAGTTGATCGTGCGGACCGTTCCTCCGAGCAGGGGCTGGAGGAACTCCGTCTGCCCGGCGCGGACGGTGTCATGGTCTCGCTGCGGGAGTTGGTCGTGGTCGAACACGAGACGATCGAGCGCAGCATCTATCACAAGAATCTGCGCCGCGTCGTTTATGTCACCGGAGATGTAGCCGGGGCGGAAGAAAGCCCGGTCTATGCGATTCTGAAGATGAACAAGGCGCTCGACCATCTCACGCTTCCGGCCGGATACACACTGGCCCGTTACAACTCGGCGATGCCCGAGTCCACGGATCATTACTCGATGAAGTGGGACGGAGAGTGGCAGATCACCATCGAGGTCTTCCGCGATATGGGCCTCGCCTTTGCAGCGGTGCTCGTCCTCATCTACGTTCTTGTGGTCGGCTGGTTCCGCTCCTTCATCGTGCCGTTGATCATCATGGCTCCGATTCCGCTTACACTGGTGGGCATTATGCCGGCGCACGCTATGTTGGGCGCATTCTTCACCGCTACATCGATGATCGGCTTCATCGCCGGCGCAGGAATCATCGTGCGCAACTCGATTATTCTCGTCGACTTCATCGAACTTCGGATTCGGCAGGGAATGCCGCTGGCCGAAGCAGTAATCGACGCTGGAGCGACTCGCTTCCGCCCCATGCTGCTGACCGCGGCCGCAGTGGTGGTCGGTGCCAGCGTCATTCTCACCGACCCTATCTTTCAGGGACTGGCATTGTCGCTGATTGCGGGAGCCGTCGCCTCGACCTTCCTGTCGTGGCCAACCATTCCCGTGCTTTATTACATGGTTCACTCCCGGCATAAATCCGGGCCTGAACCCGAAACCGATTCTGAAACCGACTAAGGAGACTTCCTATGACAGTTGAACGCGCTGTACGACTCATGGCAGGATTGATGATTCTGCTTTCACTTGCGCTCGCTCACTTCTTTTCGCCGAACTGGCTCTGGCTGACAGGGTTCGTCGGATTAAACCTGTTGCAGTCGGCATTCACCAACTGGTGCCCCGCCATGACTGTTTTTCGCGCCATGGGACTGAAGGATTCTAGTTGCTGTGGCGGGAAGTGAGAACGATATGAATGATCGGCTCTTCAATGCATCGATGGCGGAACGGCTCGACGATCCAGAGCGTTTGCTCTGGCTTCCGCCAGCAATGGTGATTAACGCTCTGGCAGTCCAACCCGGCGATGCGATTGCAGACATCGGAGCTGGAACGGGATACTTCTCGCTGCCCCTGGCGCAAGCGACAGGTCAGCTTGGTCAGGTATATGCGGTCGATTCTCAGGCTGAGATGCTGGAGCGCCTGCAACGCAAATTGGATACGGAAAACATATCCAACATCCGTGCGGTTCTGGCAGAAGCCGATTCTACTGACCTGCCAGATGCATCTCGCAATCTGGTTTTCATGGCAAATGTGTGGCATGAGATTGCAGACCGCGATGCTGTTCTGATGGAAGCCAAACGTATTCTGAAGTCCAGGGGACGAATCGCGGTTCTAGATTGGCGTCCGGATGTGGAACCCAAGCCAGGGCCTCCTCTCCATCACCGCCTCAGTGCTTCAGATGCCACGAACTCCATACAATCCGCTGGTTTCGTTGAGGTCAAGCAGAGCAATGTCGGGAAATACTCCTGGCTCGTTCAGGGAATCATGCAAGGGGAGATCGAGCAATGACTCCGCGTAAGAGCACAGCCAAGGCTCCTGATTCGTCATCAAGGCGGTGTGAACGCCTCAAAGATGAGGTCTATCGTCAAATGTACAGGCTGGAGGCAAGCCGTCCGGGAGCCGAATTGGCCCTCGCAATTGCCCTGCTGCGTGCCTGGATCGCTTCGGACTCCGAAGCTGAGATGCCGCAATCGCGCGAGTGGCTGAAGAAAATCTGTCCAATCTGCCTCACAATGATCGAAGCTACGCAGAAAATGAGCGAGGCCTAGCGGCGATGTACTCAATGAAATCGTCCGCTTTCTCCAGTAGCCAACCACTCTGCGTAAGCCTAGCCTCAACGGCATTTATGCTCTGGCTATGTGTGACAAAAGAATATACTGATCTTGTATTTGAGAGTCCGAATCAATGCGCCCCGAACTGATTCAAGCAGCCGATCTCTTGCGCCGCAATACTCCTGAGGCTGCCGAAGAAGCAATCGGCCTGCTGCAGAGCACGGTCTATTCCTTCAGCATGAAAGTCTGCGGACATCCGGAAGACGCAGAGGATACTACGCAGGAGGTTCTCTTCCGCTCGCTCGGCCACCTGGCCAAGATTCAGAGTCCTCAGGCTCTTGCCGTCTGGCTTTATACCGTGACTAGAAATCGTTGTTGGCGAATGCGGCGCAAGCCTGCTCAGGCACCCAAACATATTCTCTCACTGGATGAATTGATGCCGAACGAGGCCGAATTGGGTCGATTGCTGCAAGATGCCGCCGAAAGTCCTGAGGGTAATCTGCTTCACGCCGAGCAGTATCATCTGTTGCATCAAGCGGTCTTGCGCATCCCCGTGCAATTGCGCATCGTTCTTGTGCTTCACGACATGGAGGAGCTGACAACCGAGCAAGTCGCGCAGATTCTCGATCTACAGCCAGGGACAGTCCGGGTTCGCCTGCATCGAGCGCGCCTTTCCGTGCGCAAAGAGATGAGTAGAATCGTCGAGAGAGCGCCCGCGTCGTCGGATTGTGGCAAGCCATCCACGACGAAGGCCAAGCGAATCGCAACGAAACGCGGACAACGCCCCGTAGAGTGCCGGGAGTTATTCCTGAACCTCTCGGAGTATCTGGACGGCAAAGTGGAACCTCGCACCTGCGACCAGATGCGCCAGCATATCGACGCCTGCCCAGCATGCGTTGCATTTCTTCGCGACCTGCGCGCTGCCATTGACCGCTGCCGCTCGCTGGAAGTTCCTTGCGATTCTGCTGTAGCGCCTCGCTTGCGTTCTATCCTCACGCAAGAGTATCTTCGCCTGCTGGGCCTTCCGGGTACAGAAAAAGTTCCCGCAGTTCTGTAACGAATTGGCTCAGTCGTGTCTTCCTTCTAATGAACGAGGAAAAACATCATGGAAGTGAAAATCACGCATCTCGATCAGGCGAAGTTCGCCATTCAGTCGCGGTCGCACTCGATTCTCTGGGACCAACCCGCAGAGAATGGCTGCGAAGACTCCGGCATGACACCCCCTGAGCTGTTACTCGCTTCGTTGGGTTCCTGTGCAGCCTTTTATGCCGTGCAATATCTGAAGACGCGCAACCTCGCAGAAAGTGGCGTTGAAGTTTCGGTGACTGCTGAAAGGCTCAAATCGCCGGCACGGCTGGGCAACTTTCAGATTCGCGTCGCATGCCCGGTTTCTCTCGCTGAAGAGCAAACCGAGGGACTGATGCGATCCATGCACCACTGCCTCATTCACAACACGCTGTTGTCGCCGCCCGAAATCAAGATCGAGTTGGTTGCTCAGTAGAAAGTGTCAATGGCGAGTCTCGATAATTTTCGCTTGGTCGTTTTTAGGGCCGTTGCCGAACAATGCAGCTTCCGCAAGGCAGCTGAAGAGTTGTATCTAACGCAGCCCGCAGTCAGCTTCCAGATCAAAGCGCTCGAAGAAGATATTGGCGTTCAGCTCTTTGATCGCACTGGAGCGCACATCGCATTGACGGAGGCTGGCAAGGTTCTTCTGGATTACTCGCGGCAGGCGAATGCACTTTTGGTCCAGGCGGAACATGAAATTGCCGCACTGAGTGGGGACCATGCCGGGCAACTAGCCCTTGGCGCTTCCACGACCATAGCTCAGTATGTGTTGCCCCGCTTGCTGGGCATTTTCACACGAGAGCATCCGCGCGTTCACCCCACGATGATCAGCGGCAACACGGAACAGATTGTGGAGGCTATAGAGGTGCAGAAGATCGCACTGGGATTGATTGAGGGGCCTGCACGAAGCCGCACCGTCAAATCGGAGCCATTTCTGGAGGATGAGCTGCTCTTGATCATACCTGCCGCGCATGAATGGGCTGAGTTGGAGTCCATCTCCTGTGCTGAAATAGGCAGCGCCCCATTGCTCATGCGCGAGCGCGGCTCCGGCACACGAAGGGTGGTTGAGATGGCGCTGGAACGGCAGGGCCTCAGACAGAATTCCTTGCGCATCGTGATGGAACTTGATTCGACCGAAGCCATCAAGTCTGCCGTTGAGGCCGGACTTGGAGTAGGCTTCGTTTCGCGCTGGGCGATGGCCAAGGATCTGCGGCTTGGCACGCATTTCAAGATTGTCGAAGTCGCTGGACTGCGCATCAAACGAGACTTCTCTGTTGCCTACTCATCCGGCGTGGAACCCCTTGGGCTGGCCGATGAATTTCGCAGATTTCTGTTTGCGCGTGCAGGGTTGCAAAGAACATTGATTCAGCCTCTGAATGCAAGCACTTCGGCTGGTCATAAAAAACGCAAATAGGACATAAGTACTTCTGCTTGGACGTGGCTTTCCGCTTCGCAAATACTTGAGTCATGTCCAAGAACATCTTTTTTGCTGGCTTGATTCTAGCTGCCAGTGGCTATCTTTCTCCTGCAATCGCGCTGGCGTTAGGCATTGTCTATGGCTTCAGCTTTGTTCATCCCTATCACTTGGATGCAAAGCGTTTGTCGAAACTGCTACTACAGGTTTCTGTCGTCGGTCTCGGTTTTGGCATGGACCTTGAGCAGGTGATTCGCGTCGGACGCTCTGGATTCCTCTATACCGCAATCAGCATCAGTTTCGCGATGCTGTTGGGCTGGGGTCTGGGAAGAGTGCTCTTCGTCAAGCAAAGAATTTCTTTCCTCATTTCTGCGGGTACCGCGATCTGCGGCGGCAGTGCCATCGCTGCGGTTGCGCCGATCACCAACGCGAGCGAAGAAGAAATTGCCGTCTCGCTGGGAACAGTCTTTGTCTTGAATTCAGTCGCCTTGCTTGCGTTTCCAGCAATCGGGTCAGCTCTGCATCTGACACAGACGCAGTTTGGACTTTGGGCAGCGCTGGCCATTCACGATACCAGTTCTGTGGTGGGCGCATCGGCGAGGTTTGGCGCAGTTGCGCTGGCTGTCGGCACCACCGTCAAGCTGGCGCGCGCATTGTGGATTGTGCCCATGTCCATCGGAACCGCACTGGCCAACAAGAGCAAGGCGCGCATCCACTGGCCCTGGTTCATCCTGTTTTTCTGTTTGGCTGCTGTAGCCAATACGTATGTTCCTGCCTGCAAGGCAATCTATCCCGATCTTAAACATCTTGGCATCATTGGACTGACCGTTACCCTCTTTCTGATTGGAACGGGCCTTTCAAAGAAGACGCTGCAAGAGGTGGGCATTCGCCCGATGCTACAAGGCGTACTTCTGTGGATTGTTGTTGCTACGGGATCGCTAGCACTGATCCGATGCGGCTGGATTCATCTATAGTGAGACTCAGGAGTTCTTGGGTCGCGGAGGGATGAAGCTGCCAACTCAAGGACGAAGAAGAGGCTTGAACTGTTCTTCGATCAATTTCAAATCGGTTTCGCCCCGAAATTGAGCCTGAACTTTGCCTTGGCTATCGATCAGAAAAGTCAAAGGGAGGCCAAGCACTCCTCCATATAGTTGCCCAAGTTTTTCATCGCCCATCGCTACCGGATAGTTCAATTTCATCTTCTTGTAAAGTTTTCGCGCCAGTGCAGGATCGTCATCCATGGAGATGCCAATAATCTGCAAACCACGTGGGCCAAACTTGCTTTGCCAGGCAACGAAATGAGGCATTTCAATCTGGCAGGAAGCACACCAAGTGGCCCAGAAATCGAGCAATACGACCTTACCCCGATAGGCGTGGAGATCCAGCTTCCGGTGCTGCAAGTCGACGCGTACGAACTCCGGTGCCTCATTGTGCAGGAGCGAAGTGGCCGCTATCGAAGCTTGTGCCGCGCTCGCCGCAACACACAGACACAAAAGTAGATTTACCGTGGATGAGCGGCGAAGCGAACACAGCGCAAACCGTAAGGCCTTCGGAATAGCTGACACGCCCCGCCGCCACCCTACGTTAGTAGCCCCGTTCAACCGGGTACCCCTTGTCGGCCCAATCAGCGCCAAAATTGTCAGCCAGATAGAGGGCCTTCACATTGGTAAAACCCATGTCGCGCAATTTCGCGAACGCTGGCCCGAGGTTCGGACAACGATTCCAGGGACAGCAGCCGCAATAAAGCACAATGAGCTTTTTTCGCGAAAGTCCATTCACTCGTTTCTGCAGTTGCTCAATTCCTGCTGGTTGTGATCCCGGCCCTGCGTATTCCGATCCGGGGATATGCGCCTGAGCGAAAAGCATATGCGAGCCAACTTGCAAGAGCAGCGGTTTGTCCACTCCTTTCGCCTGCAGCAAGGGAAGCAGAGCCTCTGGTTTCAGCAACTGAGCCTCTGGAATGGAAAACGCGCTTCCCGTAGGAACCGAGGTGTGCTGCGCACGGAGCTGCACAGAGAGGGAAAGGAGTGCGAAGACAAGAAATGTGGCGATCCCTGATCGCCCAACCAAACCGATTTTCATAGTGCTCCTCCGAAGAGAGTTTAACCCATGCGGTCCAGGCTTACTCACTGTATCCTGGACCGTAAAGCTGATCCGCTTTATAACCAAGCAGCTATTTATGAATAGCTTACGCGATCTTTGTCTCCTGCGGATCCTTTTAACTGATGCTCTTGGGGAAGCGCTTTGCGGATGTGTTCCTGCCGCGCCAAGGCCATGCGGCGGAGGTTCCTGAATCGATGTTGGTACGCTCGGCACTGACAGTTTCCAACTGGTCCATGTTTCGATGCAGAACCTTTTCGATAGATTCTCCTGATGGCAGATAAGAAACATCCCTGCAACTTTTCCGCACGATTGCGTATCTAACGTGATAGGGTCTGTTCAAGAACCGCATACGCTTCTGGGTTGCGATGAATGATCGTTCAGAATTCAATTTGGGTTGCGGTGACTGTGAATCGTTGGAGCAAAAGTCGGCAATTCGGTCTCTTCGGGAGCCTCGCGTTCCTGGGATTGGCCTTTTGCATATTTGCCTGGGGCTTGCAATACAAGCTTTCCCTCTATGATCCACCTCAGACTGCTTCCCATCAGATTCCAAAGGCCAAGCTTCTATCCAGAGATGAGCAATCCAGTACAGCGGAAAGCCCGCTGGTCATTCGGACGAAAACATCCACCAGTGTGATCTACACCGCGCCAACAGTCGTTTTCTTGATTCTGTTCCTGGCCATCAGCCTGTTGAACCCACCGGCGTCAAGAAGAGTTGAGAAGCGGGCTAGTAGGTTATTGCATCTACACCGCGCTGTCTTGAACACCCTCTTCGTTCGTCCCCCTCCCGCTCTCGCCTAGAAATTCCTTCATCGCCAATTCTGAAGCATTCGATCTAGTTCAATGGGTGGGTGCAACAAGCCATTTTCTCCATCGGAGAATGTGTCCTGTCGTCGTAACCAAGCAATCACAACTTCATATAGAGGTGCATTCGAGATATGCGAAAGCGAACCTCCTTGATCGTCGCCGCGGGAATTGCACTTCCTGTTCTGGCTGGCATCATTGCATACAGTTTCAAGGATCGGCACCCAGCAACGATTGCCGCAGAGATTCCCTCCGCAACAGTAGTCGCGGTAACACGCGGCTCGATTGCGCATACCTTGAAACTTGCCGGGCAGTTCCAGCCTTACCAAGTTGTAGACGTTCATGCCAAGGTGTCTGGCTACATCAAGCACATCTATGTAGATATCGGCGATAAGGTTCAAGCCGGCCAGACTCTTGCAGTTCTGGAAGTTCCAGAGCTGAACGCTCAGTTGAAAGGTACTGTATCGCAGTTTGGCCGCACCAAGGACGAGATCACCCGAGCGCAGCATGAGGTCGCACGCGCCGAGTCCGAGCACAGCGCGGTTCACGCCGATTACCTCCGCTTGTTGCAAGCCTCCACAGCGCAGCCTGGGCTGATTGCGCAGCAGGAACTGGACAATGCCCAGTCAAAAGATCTATCGACTGCTGCTCAGATTGATGCTGCCAAGGCATCTCTATCGGGAGCAAGGCAGGGAGCGGACGTAGCAGATGCTGATCGAGAACGCGTGCAGGATCTCAACGACTACACGCACGTGACTGCGCCGCTGAGCGGGATTATTGTTTGGCGATACGCGGATACCGGAGCTTTGATCCAGGCCGGCACTGCGTCCGACACCCAATCTCTTCCTCTTGTAAAACTCTCGCAAAGTAGTCTGCTTCGCCTCCGTCTACCGGTACCAGAAGACGCCGTGTCGTATATCCATGAAGGCGCAGAAGTGAAAGTGACGGTCGACGCAGTCCACCGTACCCTTGTGGGCAAGGTGGTTCGCTTCACGCGAGATGTCAGCTTGGCGACGGGGACCATGGAGACGGAAATCGATGTCGAGAACAACGATCTTTCACTCACGCCCGGCATGTATGCAAACACAACCCTGGAGCTGGAACGAATGAACAATGTACTGCTCATTCCATTGCAGGCTGTCATAAGAAGCGGCAATCAAGTATCTGTGCTGGTTGTTGACAGTTTGGATCGCGTCCAGGCACGGGATGTTGCTCTTGGTATGCAGAGCAGCACGTTGGTTGAAATTAAGAATGGCTTGAGCGAGGGAGACAAAGTCATCACTGGCGGCCAGTCCAACTACCAGCCGGGTGAAGTTGTAAGACCGAGACTTGAAGATCTTCCCACGGCAGACGTAAGTCAAGAGCAGTCAGGAGGCGATAAGTAATGCCTAACTTCTCACTCAAATACCCCTTCTTCATCATTA
>Ga0224558_1002791_pt1 | contig 15507 bp, 8 predicted proteins | sample 714S32024metaG_FD_180682 | JGI IMG/M metagenome (GOLD analysis project Ga0224558, IMG submission 180682) | Peat soil microbial communities from Stordalen Mire, Sweden - 717 S3 20-24 | ecosystem: Environmental > Terrestrial > Soil > Wetlands > Peat | place: Sweden: Norrbotten County, Stordalen... | reverse complement strand
GAGTCGCCAAAGCGGTCCTTCACGCCAATGGCTGCGGTGATCAGAGGCAGGCCGTAGAGTTGCCGGCTTTCGGTGAGAATCGAACTGACCTGCCACGCCAGAGCGCCGATCTGATGCTCTTCCGCGGTCATCACGACACCCGTCTCCCGCGCGGCGCGAATCATGGCTTCCGCATCGATCGGCTTGAGCGTATGCAGGTTCACAACGCGTGTCTCGTAGCCGTAGTCCAGCTTCAGGATGCGGGCCGCGCGCATCGACTCCGGGACCATGGGCCCGAAGGCAACAATGCTCAGGTCCTCCGACTCGTTCTTGTAATCGGCGGCCAGCCGGGTCTCGAACGCATCGGCGAAGTTGGCCGCCTCTCCGCGTAGTCGAATCACGTTCGCCTTCCCAAAGACAAAGGGCGTTGTCTCATCCGTAACGATGGGCGTGGCCTCGCGGGCAAAGCGAATATACTTGGGTCCCACATGTTCGAGCAGCAGGTAATTCGTGGCCTTGCGGGTCTCCACGATGTCGCAAGGCACGACCACGGACATATTGGGCAGCCCCTGCATGGCGAACAGGTCTTCCAGTGCCTGATGCGTAGCGCCGTCCGCGCCAACCGAGACTCCAGCGTGCGCTCCGGCAATCAGGACGTTCAGGTTTGCGTAGCACACTGAGGTGCGGATCTGATCCAGGTTGCGCGCCGCTGAAAACGTGGCGTAAGACCCAAGCACAGGCAGCTTGCCTTCCCTGGCCATGCCCGCGGCCGCCGACGTAGCCGATTGCTCGGCAATGCCCATGCTGATCCAACGTTTCGCCCGCTCCGGATTGCCAGAGTAAAAATCGCTGATGGTAATCGATCCGGAGATGTCCAGTCCCAGGCAAACCACACGCTCATCGCCCCCATTCAGCGCCAGGGACTGGCCGAAGCCTTTGCGCGTGGGCTCCATCCTGACCTTCATGTTGTCGCCGGCGTTCCACCAGTAGTCCCGCGAAAACCTGGGCATTTTGGATGCAAGCTTGCGCTCGACCTCTGCCTGGTAACTCTTTGCCTTGTCCAGCAACTGCTCAACCGGTATGCGTTCGCTCAAGGCCAGCTCCTTGAGCGCTGCATCCAGTTGCTCGCGATTCGGCGGTTTGCCGTGCCAGCCCGGCTGATTCTCCATGAAGCTGACGCCCTTGCCCTTGACCGTATCGGCGAGGATAACCACTGGCTTGCCCACCACCGCCCTGGCCCTCTTGAAGGCGTCAACGACCTGGTTCATGTCGTGGCCGTCGATGCGCAGAACCTCCCAGCCGAAGCTGGCGTACTTCTCGTTCAGCGGCTCCACCTGCATCACGTCCTTGACCCAGCCATCGATCTGCAGGCGATTGCAATCGACGATGCCGATGATGTTGTCCAGGTGGAAGTGTCCGGCCTCCATCGCGGCCTCCCAGATCTGGCCCTCCTGCTGTTCTCCATCGCCCATCAAACAGAAGACTTTGTGGCCCTTGCCGTCCAGCTTGGCCGCCAACGCCATGCCCACGGCAATACTCAGGCCCTGTCCCAGCGAGCCCGTGGAGACCTCAACCCCCGGCAGCCTGAGCCAGTGCGGGTGGCCCTGATAAGGCGAGCTGAGCTTGCGCAGCGTCACCACGTCGTCTATGGGACAAAAGCCCGCAAACGCCAGTCCCAGATACAGGCTCGGGGCCTTGTGCCCGGTTGACCAGATGATGCGGTCGCGATCCGGCCAGGATGGATTTTTGGGATCGTGGTCGGCGGCATGGAGGTAAAGCGCGGCGGTAATGTCCATCACCGAGAGCGTGCCCCCCGTGTGCCCTGAACCTGCCGCACACAGATTGACCAGATTGTAGCCGCGCATCAAGTTGGCGGCATCCCGCAGTTGTTCGATGGAATATTCCCGGATGACGCTCCCGGTTGTCGAATCCTTCAGGGCCATGGCGTTCTCCTTTACGCGGCCAAATCACGCGCGCCGCACTGCTTTGCCGATGCGCTGATCGGCCTTTCACGATTGATCGGCCTTTCACGGTTGAAACAAAAGCGGGTTCCCCTCCTCGCCTTCAAAGAGCCGAAATCCTGCTAGAGGTTCTGCCTTGTCCACTGGTCGATGCGCTCCAGCGCCTGCGAGAGTTTCTCGATCGAATTGGCCACGCTGAAGCGCACGTAGCCCTCGCCGAACTGGCCGAATGCCGTGCCGGAAAGCGCCGCCACTCCGGCTTGCTCCAGCAGCGCGTCGGCAAGGGGCTTGGATTCCCATCCTGTCCCTGTGATGTTGGCGAACACGTAGAACGCGCCTTTCGGCATGTGGCAACTGAAGCCCTTGATCCTGTTCAACCCGGCAACGAACAACTCCGACCGCCGTTGGAACTCGGCGCACATGCGGCCCACCGCGCTCTGATCTCCGCGCAGCGCCTCGATCCCGGCCATTTGGGTAAAGCTGGCCGTGCACGAATTCGAGTTCGTCATCAGGCGGGTGATGTGCGCTGCCAGATCTGCCCGCATGACCCCGTATCCAATCCGCCAGCCGGTCATTGCGTAGGTCTTCGAGAAGCCGTCGAGCAGGATCGTGCGATCCTGCATGCCGGGTACCGACATGATCGAGAACGGCTCGCCTTCAAATTGCAGCCGGCTATAGATTTCGTCCGAGAGCACCATGATGTTCCGGTCGCCGATCGCCCTGGCTGCCTGCTCAATGTCCCTGCGCGGCAATACTCCGCCGGTCGGGTTCTGCGGAGAATTCAGAATGATCAGTTTCGTTCGCCCGGTGATCAGCGATGCCATCTCGCTGACATCCATCGCGAAGTCGCACTCCTCGCGTAACTGGATGGGCACGGCCTTGCCGCCGGCGTAGTTGATCATCGACTCGTAAATGGGAAACCCCGGATTGGGATAGATGACTTCATCCCCTTCCTCGATTAGCGCCAGGATGCTGAAAAACATGATTGGCTTCCCGCCGGGCACCACAACCACTTCATCCGGGGAAACCTCGACCCCGCGGGTGCGGCTCACATAGTCGGCAATGGTCTGGCGCAATTCGGGCAGTCCGGCGGAGGGACCGTAGTGCGTCCATCCTTTGCGGAGCGCGTCGATGGCCGCTTCCACCACGTTGGGCGGCGTGTCAAAATCGGGCTCTCCGATCTCCAGATGGATGATGCTCCTGCCCTGGCTCTCCAGCGCCCGTGCCTTGCTCAGGACTTCAAAGGCGGTCTCGGTGCCCAGCCGCGACATGCGCCGGGCCGGCAGTAATTCGTGCTGAACACATTGTGAAATCATGACTCACGCTCCCTTGCGTCGCAAAAACGGCGATTGGATGAAACTGGGATCTCCAATCCGCGGATGCGGCTCTAAACCGGCAAAAATTATACGGACGGTGACGAGCGCCGTCCGTGATGGGGAGCACTGCGGGTTCGCACCGGTTTTGTGGGGAAACTCTCTGGGGAATCTCTGAACAAGTTTCTTCCTGGCGACAAACACCCCCTCAGGGGCTGAAGCCCACGCTGATTTTGCGGCATTTGCGGCACGACTAAAGTCGTGCCCTGACACTATATGGACTTGTGCAGCGGTTCCCTAGGCCGGCCCTGAACGGCTCTGCGAGTTGGTCATGGACGGCAAACCGGCTCTTGTGCCCGTTTCGGATGAGTCCCGAAAAATCGGCTTGGCTCCAGGGTGATTTTCAACAGAGGTGCCGATCATCACTGAAAAGTCGCTCGCATGGTGTTATGCGTTGTTTTGAGGTGGTGCGGCCAAGGCTGAATGAGGATCTGTTCCAAGGTTAAGCGCCTTGTTTTGAATGGTTTTTCCTCAAGCGTGAAAGCCGCCCGTTTCGCCATGCGATCACCGCCGCGGGCTCGGGTCAGGGGGAATAAAATGCGCATCGCCAGCCGGCGTGATTTCCTTCAGAAGGCTCTCGCTGGTGTTGCGCTTCTGCGTGCGAGCGCGGGGACTGGGCGGCTCGCAGCGGCAGAACAGGGCGCGAGGCCGGCGAAATCCAGGGTTGTGGTCGCCCATGATGCCCTTCTGCGTGGCCCAGGGCCCGCGCCCGGCTCAAGTATCGATTCGCGCCGTATGCTGAGCTTGCTTGATCGTGCCCTTCAAGCGCTTTTTGACAGGGATCATCCCATCGAGGCCTGGAAAATGCTGGTCCGTCCGGGTGAGCTGGTGGGACTGAAGGTCAACGCTCTTGGGGGACGCGGAATCTCCACGAACCTGCAGCTCGTCGAAGCCATTTGCGAGCGGTTGCAGGAGACCGGAATCAAGGCGGCCGACATCGTGGTGTGGGACCGCGACACGGACGAAATGGAACATGCTGGATTCCATGTGGCAGAGGGCGGAAACCGCGTTCAGTGCTTCGGCACCGATCGGGTTGACTACGAGCAGGATCTGGCGATGCATGGCAGTGTTGGCAGCCGCTTGTCGAAGATTCTGACCCAGCGATCGAATGTCCTGATCAACGTCCCCGTGCTGAAAGACCATGACGGCGCAGGCGTAACCATCGCCCTGAAAAACATGTTTGGCGTCATCCATAACCCAAACAAGTACCACCCCAACGGCTGCAATCCTTATGTTGCCGACTTGAACATGCTGCCGGAGATAAGGACAAGAATGCGATTGACCATATGCGATGCGACCACGGCGATGTTTGACGGCGGGCCGGCATACAAGCCGGAATCCAGTTGGAAAAACAATGCCCTGATGGCTTCGCAGGATCCGGTTGCGCTGGACTACACCGGCTGGCAGATCATTGAGCGCAAACGGGCCGAAATGGGATTGAAAACGCTGGAAGCAGAGGACAGGGCGCCGCGCTATATCGCCACAGCAGCCGACGCGCAACATCGGCTGGGCACGAACGATCCCATGAGGATCTCGGTTGTCGAGGCATAGCAGGCGGCTTGACCGGGAGGTTCATTATGTTGAGTGAGACACAGGTGCAGCAAGGCAACAGTCTCGATGTTCTCGGTGAGCGAAACCTGTTCTGCTGTTCCCTCGATCGCCGTTCGTTTTTGAAGTGCGCCGTGGCGTCGGGAGCGGCTCTGGGATTGAGCGAGGCGGCCCATCCCGCTGCCGGGATACCCTCGCAGGCCGGACAGCAGAAGCAGGATGATTCCCAATTTACAGTGGAAGCAAAGTTCTACCAGAAACTTCAGAATCGGAAGATCAAGTGCAAGTTGTGTCCGCGCGAATGCACGGTGGGAGATCGCGAACGCGGCTATTGCGGAGTGCGGGAGAATCGCGGAGGAACCTACTACACGCTGGTGCATTCGCGCGTGTGCGCGGCGCACGTCGATCCCGTCGAGAAGAAGCCCCTCTTCCATTACCTGCCCGGGTCGCTCGCGTTCTCGTTGGCCACCGCCGGCTGCAACGTCAACTGCAAATTCTGCCAGAACTGGGACATCTCCCAGTCGCGTCCCGAGCAGATCCCCGCCGACTACGTTCCCCCGCAACGGGTTGTCGAACTGGCGAAACAGTACGGCTGTCCAACCATTGCCTACACCTACAGCGAGCCGGTGATCTTCAGTGAATTCCTGATGGATGTAGCCGATGCCGGACACCAGGCCGGCCTCCGCAGCGTGGTGGTTTCGAATGGCTACATGCAGGAGGAAGCGCTGAAGGCCGCATACGGAAAGATGGACGCGGTCAAGATCGATCTGAAAGCATTCTCGGAGTCGTACTACAGCAAAGTGGTCACGGGACAGTTGAAGCCGGTGCTGGATTCGCTGGTCACTCTGAAAAAGATGGGTAAGTGGACAGAGATTGTTTACCTCGTGGTGCCCACTCTCAACGACAGCGATTCGGAATTCCGCGGCTTGGCTCAGTGGGTCAAGGCGAATCTGGGTGTCGATGTGCCGCTCCATTTCACGCAATTCCATCCGGAGTACCTGTTGAAGAATATGCCTGTAACTCCGGTGCCGACCCTGGAACGCGCCAAAGCGATTGCCGACGCCGAGGGGCTGCACTACGTATACATCGGCAATGTGCCGGGACATCCTGCTCAGAATACCTACTGCCCGCAGTGCAAAAGCCTGTTGGTGGAACGAGTGGGGTTTACGGCGAGCCAGATGCTGATTCGCAAGGATAGTTGTCCCTTCTGCCATCACCCCATCCCAGGCGTTTGGCACACATGAGGCCCAGAGGAGGTTTGGCAAATGAAATTCAGGAGGAGATCCAGAATGTATTGGCTGATGGCTCAACTCGTCGTGCTCGCGGTGTCTGCGCCATTGCAGCACGTCAGCGCTGCCAATCCGCAAAAGGTGAGACAAGCCGGAGTTGCCGGTAGTTTCTACCCTGCCGACCCAAAGGAACTTACGGCAATGATCGATGACATGCTGGCGCATGCGTCTCCGCCGCTCATCAAGAATCCGATCCTGGCCGTGGTTGCGCCGCACGCCGGTTATCAGTACTCCGGACCCGTGGCTGCCTACACATACGCGGCGCTGAAAGGGCGCAAGTTTTCGCGAGTCGTGGTGATTGCGCCGTCGCATTACGAAGCCTTCGACTTCACTTCTGTTTACGAGGGCGACGCTTACGCTACGCCGCTCGGGATCGTGCCGGTCGACAAGGCTTTTGCAAGACAGTTGGTCAAGATGAGCTCGACCATGCGCCTTTCCAGCCAGGGACACGATGCCACATCGGCAGGCGCTGAGCATGCCATCGAGGTGCAGTTGCCGTGGTTGCAGCGGGTGTTGGGTGAATTCGAACTCGTGCCCATCGTCATGGGAGATCAGAGCTACGAAAGCAGCCGTGCGCTGGGTGTGGCGCTGGCCAAGCTGATTCAAGGCGGCGATACGCTGATTGTGGCCAGTTCCGATCTGTCCCACTACCATCCCTACGACCAGGCCGTGCAGATCGATCGCAAAACGCTGAATGCGCTGCAGGCGTGGGATTACTTGAGCATGTCGCGGAACTTCGAGCAACGGATATGGGAAGCCTGCGGCGGCGCGCCCATCGTAGCCGCAATGATTGCGGCCGAGCGCATGGGAGCAAACCAGGCCATGGTGCTCAAGTATGCAAATTCAGGCGATGTGACAGGCGATCGCTCCCGTGTGGTCGGATACAGCGCGGACGTCTTTGTGAAAGCTCAAGACGGGAAAGCTGTGGAAACTCCTTTCTCGCTGGATGAACAGGAGAAAGCCGAACTGCTCGCGCTGGCGCGCAAGTCGGCGGAGCACGCGGTACGAGAAAAAGAGGCGTATGAACCACCCGCGAGCACAGACGATGTGCTCAATCAAGAGCACGGTGCGTTTGTGACCCTGCGTGAGTCGGGTGCGCTCCGAGGATGCATCGGCTATACCTCCGCGATCAAGCCCCTCTACATGACCGTGCGGGACACAGCCACGCTGGCCGCACTGCGCGATCCAAGGTTCCAGCCCGTATCTCCCTCGGAGTTGCCGCAACTCGAGTACGAAATCTCCGTGCTCTCGCCCCTTCGGCGTGTGGTGGACATTCAACAAATCCAGGTCGGCCAGCACGGGTTGCTCATGAAGAACGGCACATACGAGGGACTCCTGCTTCCGCAGGTGCCCGTGGAACAAAAATGGGATCGACAGAAGTTTCTGGAACAGACCTGCGCCAAGGCCGGTATGCATTCAGATTGCTGGAAGGATGAGGATACCGACATCTTCATGTTTACCGCCGTGGTATTCGGCGAACACAAGCCGCAGGCGTTTATGCCTGTGACCCCTTCGCACCCAGACTTGCTCGCGTGGCAAGCAGAGCCGGCGCCAGGCTTATCGCCGCACTGAGACTTGCGGTTCTCCAGAATCCGAACACCGGGATGAGGTAAGTGCTCACCAAGAGCGCTCCCAGGCATCCGCCCAGCAGATCGATGGCATAGAGCGTGCCCAGTTTTTTCAGGGCGCTGTCGTCATGGAGGTATATCTCCGATGCGATTGGGAATTGATAGCCTCCCAGAATTCCGCAAAGAGCAGCCAAAGCAGGAAAGACACACTGCGCTGCCAGCCACGTTGTCGCCATCCCGGATGTCTTCGCCAGCAAGCTGACTATGTATATGAGCGCAGGTGCGGATAAGGCGAGCAGGAACTGATTGGCTGCCATGGCGCCCAGGGGAGGGCGGCCGCTGCGTCCGATGCGGCGGATGCCCAGCCAACTTCCAAAGGCAATGCCCGCCATATTCATGCCGATGAGGATCGTAAGCTGGTGGTACACGTAGCCGTAGATGAACTGGAATGCCAACAGCAGCAGAACCTGTAGAGTGATCAGAGTGAAGCCGGTGGCAGCCACGCAGCACGCTGCCGCGGAGCGGGCACGCCTCTCCCAATCGCGCGTAAGCGCCAGAATTGCCGCTACGAGCAATAAGCCGATCAGGGTGGCGCCCATGAGATCCGCGAAGCGGAAGTGCGCTGCCGTGCGGAACCAGTTGGAATAGCCCGCCTTGAACTGCGCGCTCCATAGCACAATGTCGAAGTAATAGGCGATGGGCTCGAAGTCGCGATTGACTGGCGTAGACGCAAGCGGTTGAAGTTGCTCCCGAACCTGCGTCATGCGATCGGGCATCATGCGGTAAGGGATGAAGTACTCCCGCACATATTGTGTCTTCAGTTTCCGCTCCCGCAACCTTGAAATCAAAGTTTGGGGATTGTCCGTCAGAACATCGGGTTGCGTAGCGGCGAAGAAGTGGATCGTCTCGCCCGGAATGGCGACGACATAGGGGAAAACTTCCTTGAGAGTGCGCTGAATGCAGCGCAGGAACTCCGCAAGGTCGGGGCTGATGGTTTCCTCTGACGAGCGCAATTCCAGGGCAAGCAGTCCCTCCGGCGCGAGGTGATCGCGAGCGGAACGAAAGAACTCGGCGGTGTAGAACCGGTTCAACTGCGCGGTCTGCGGGTCGGGCACATTCAGAACGATCACGTCGAAGGTGTCGCCGGTTGTCTTTAGATAGTGCCGGCCATCCGCGTAATGGGTGTGTACTCGAGGGTCCCAGGCCCAGGCGGCATATTGCTCGGGAAAGAACCGCCGCGCCATGTCGATGAGAGCGGGATCCAGTTCGACGTAGTCGATCCTTTCCACCGTCGGATGCTTCAGGGCCTGGGCGATGCTGCCATTCACGCCGCCGCCGATGAGAAGAAGCTTCCTCGGGGCCGCGTGCTCCAACAGGGCATAGTGAACTGCCTCCTCGGCGGCGCTCTCGTCCGGGGCATTGGCCAGGATCAAGCCGTTGTCATAAATGGTCCGTATATTGCCGGTTTCTGTAACCGTCAAGTTGCCATAGATGGAGTTGCGCGATCCTACCAGGCTGAAGCCCTGCCACAGCCGTGCCCGACTGGACATATCCAATGTTGGAGCCAGATAGGTAAGCAGAAGACTCGCGCACAGGGCCGCTGTCAGAGCCATAGCCGCAATCTGCTTGCGGCTCATCCGCAGCAACAGGACCGCTGCCATGCACAGGTTGAAAATGGCTACGATGGTTGCAATCTGGAAGGACTCAAGAAAGCGCAGCAACACCAGGCTGGCCGCGATCCCTCCCAAGCCGGATCCAACGGCCTCGAGCAGGTAAGCCGAGCTGACAGCAAGTCGAAAAGACGCGGCGCACTCCTGCTCGTACATCCGGGTCGCAACCACGAAAAGCGCACCGGAGACAACGCAAAACAGGCTGAGGCAACCCAGGGTTGTAAGCAGCATCGGTACCGGTCCCACGAGCTCGCCCGGTACTGTCTGAAAGACGGCCTTGGAGGTGCGCAATGCCCATAGGGTCGGCAGCAGGCTGACCGCGAGCAGGCATTCAAGCACGGCCACGGCCACGCGTGCGTTCTTTCGGCCCACCTTGAGAATGCTGCTCAGGCTGCTTCCAACTGCGGTCCAGAAGAGCCAGGTGGCTAACATGATTCCCAGCGACATCTCATTGCCGTTGAAGACGACAATCAGCTCCCGCATGAGAACGATCTGTCCAATAACCGCGCTGAATCCAATCAGCGTCAGAGCCGCTCTTGCGGCAAGGGCCGGATTTTGTGCACGGTGCATGGCCACAGAATGGCTTCTTCCACCAGAACGGAATTAAAGTCCAGTTGTTGTTGAAAAGCAAGAGCGTCAAACCAACATATCCTCGTAGTTCCGAATTGACAGGCGAAATTGTGCAGTAGCTCCAGCTCTCAACTGGCGAATTCGCATTCCAATCGGGCAATCAAGTACGCTTAGCCCTATCAAGTGGGACAATGACTTGAGCGCCTTGCGCGGGCTTCCCTGGGCTGGGTATCTTTGTGAAGCAGCTTGACCAATTCCTGGAAAGAGATTCATGGACGTTCTAAAACGGCTCTTCGAGCAGCATTACCAGTTGCCGGCCGAACACGTGCAGCCGCTTCAGGGCCAACTCGGCGGCTCGGGGCGTGCCATCGTCCGGCTCACCGGCAAAGGAATCAGCGCCATCGGCATCCTCTATCCCGTGCGCGAGGAGAATGTCGCTTTCCTTGAATTCTCCAGGCATTTTCGCCGCCGCGGATTGCCGGTGCCGGAGATTTATGCGGAGGATTTGAGCCAGGGCGCCTACCTTGAAGAAGACCTGGGCGATACGACACTCTTCGAATTCCTCGGCGCAAATCGTACCGGCGAGGCCATCGCTCCGCAGGCGATTGAAGCGTATCGCAAAGTGGCGGCTGTGTTGCCGCGTTTTCAGGTCGAGGCTGGCCGCGATCTGAATTACAAAGTATGCTATCCGCGCTCCAGCTTCGATCGCCAGTCCATCTCCTGGGATCTGAACTATTTCAAGTATTATTTTCTGCGGCTCGCCGGCGTGCCCTTCAATGAACAGGCGCTGGAGCATGATTTCGCCCGCTTGACGAAGTTTCTGCTCACCGCCAGCCACGATTATTTTCTCTATCGGGATTTCCAATCGCGCAATGTCATGTTGCGCGACGGTCAGCCGTTTTTTCTGGACTACCAGGGCGGCCGCAAAGGCGCGCTGCAATACGACATCGCGTCTCTCCTGTTCGATGGCAAGGCCGATCTGCCGCCGCAGTTGCGCCAGGAATTGCTCGACCACTATCTCGACTGCCTCGCCGGTTTCATCGCGGTTGACCGCGAAGCCTTCATGGAGCACTATTACGCGTTCGTTTACGTCCGCATCATGCAGGCCCTGGGAGCCTATGGCTACCGGGGGTTCTATGAGCGCAAGCCCCACTTTCTTGAGAGCGTGCCATACGCGCTGAAGAACTTGCGCTGGCTGGCGCATCACGTCAAGCTGCCCATCGCCCTGCCCGCGCTGGAAGACGCTTTCCAGGGCATGTTGGCATCGGAGAAGCTGCAGGGTCTGGCTTCTTCCGCAAGAGGTTTGACGGTGCGAGTTTGCAGTTTCTCATTCCACCGTGAAATGCCCACCGATGAGTCTGGCAACGGCGGAGGGTTTGTCTTCGATGCTCGCAGTCTTCCCAATCCGGGGCGTGAAGAACAATTCCGGCAGTTGACCGGCAAGGACGCGGCGGTAATCGAACATCTCAATCGGCAGGCGAGCGTGCATCAGTATCTTGCCAGCGTGCTCACCCTTGTGGATTCAAGCGTGAGCAGCTATCAACGCCGCGGCTTCAAAAGCCTGATGGTGTCGTTCGGCTGCACCGGCGGCCAGCACCGCTCCGTGTATCTGGCCGAGCAGTTGGCGAACCATTTGCGGGCCGGCAACGGCGTAGAAGTGGTAGTCCGGCATATCGAGCTGGAGAAAGCCGAGCTGGAAAGAGCCGAGCTGGAGAAAACCGGGCTGGAGAAAACCGAACTAGAGAAGTTGGGCAAATGAAGGCGATGATTCTGGCCGCCGGCCTGGGCACGCGCCTGCGGCCGCTAACCGACGCCCGACCCAAGGCGCTGGTTACAGTTGCCGGCCGCACGCTGTTGCAGATCGTCCTCTGCCGCTTGCGCGCCTTCGGCGTGCGCGAGGTGATTGTCAACACGCATCATTGCGCAGACATGATTCTCGATTACTTGAAAGTCAACGACAACTTCGGCATGTGTATTGAAGTCTCTCGCGAGCAGGTCCTGCTTGATACCGGCGGCGGCTTGAAAAATGCCGCCTGGTTCTTTCTTGATTCCAGCGGCAGCTTGCAAGAGCCGTTCATTTTGCACAACGTCGATGTCATCAGCACCATCGATCTCGGCCGCATGATGCGGTTTCACATGGAACAGGCCGCCCTCGCCACCCTGGCAGTTCAAGACCGGGAGACTTCACGGTATCTGCTCTTCGACCAGCATGGCCAGCTCTGCGGCCGTCGAACTGGGCACGCCGCGAAGGCGGAAACCCTGAACCCTGAATCTCCGAAGGCTGAAGCTGGCAACGCTGAATCGGTGCGGCCTGCCCTCGGGATGCAGGCGCTGGCCTTTTCCGGCATCCACGTCATTTCTCCCGCTCTCTTCGCGAAAATGGGAGACGAAGGCGCTTTTCCCATCATGACCACCTATATGCATCTCGCGGCCCAGGGAGAAAAAATCATCGCCTTTCGCGCGGATGAATGCTATTGGCGCGATCTCGGGACGCCGGAGAACGTAATGCAAGCCGCCCGGGACCTGGCGAGTCGAGAGTACCTGGAAACCTGACGGAACGGCGCTGTCCGCTCAATCGCGCGGGAGGTGAAACTGCGCCCGGCGACGCCGCCGCTAACTTGCTAACTTGCAATCCCCGCTTCAGCGGGGGCTAACTCGCTGCTTTTGTCAGAACACCCCGTTTCCGTGTGGATTGTTCAACTTGCAGCGCAATCGAAATCTTGTTTCTTTTCAGGGAACGTTTGTCGCCAGAAAAAACTTGTACACCGAGAGGTTTGAGAGCGCCGGAATAAGAATAGCTCAGAGTGCGACGCGACAGGCAGGGTGGACATTGGCGCCGGTCTTGCCGATAATGATCCTGCCGTGTTTGATCGACATTCTTTGTCGGCTATGTTGGCGGAATCGGCCTACCTCGTTCAAACCAACCTGTTCGTTGCAGCGCTCCCCGGATTGCTCGGTCCCATGCAAGAATTCCTGAAGGGAACTTCTCCCAAAAAGAAGCGATGAAAAGCGTTTGCACCATGAAAGGTTGAAATGGATACTTATTTGGTCACCGGTGCTGCCGGCTTCATTGGCAGGTCGATTGCCTCGGAGTTGCTTGCGCGCGGCAAGCGAGTGCGCGGCATTGACAACTTCTCCACCGGCAAGCGAGAAAATCTCCGCGGGTTGGAGGCACTGGACTTCATCGAGGCGGATATCAACGATGCCGCTGCGGTCGCCGAGGCGTGTCGCGGCGTCGAGTGTATCTTTCACGAGGCAGCCATCCCATCCGTCCCACGTTCGGTTGAAGATCCGGTCACCTCAAACCATGCCGGCGTTTCGGGGACAGTCCAGTTGCTGGTCGCCGCCAGGAACGCAAAGGTCCGCCGCGTCGTTTATGCCGGCTCTTCGTCTGTGTACGGCAATACTCCCACATTGCCCAAATCCGAGGACATGCTGCCCAGTCCTATCTCCCCCTACGCGGTTGCCAAGCTGGCCGGCGAACTCTACATGCAGTCCTTCACCCGCGTGTATGGGTTGGAGACGGTCACTCTCCGCTACTTCAACGTCTTCGGCCCCTGCCAGGATCCCACTTCGCACTACTCGGGAGTTCTGGCCATCTTTGCGCTCAAGATGCTGGCGGCCGAAACCCCTACGATCTATGGCGATGGGGAACAGAGCCGAGACTTTACCTTTATTCAGAACGTGGTCCATGGCAATCTGTTGGCCTCCGAAGCCCCCGCCGAGCGAGTGTCAGGCAAAGTCTTCAATGTGGCCACAGGCACTCGAATCACGCTCAATCAGGCAGTCGAAATTCTGCGCAAGGCCACCGGATATTCAGGGGAAGTTCGCTATGCCCCCGAGCGAGGCGGCGACGTGAAGCATTCGCTCGCAGACATCGGCCTGGCAAAACAATGCTTCGGCTACGAGCCTCTGGTGCAATTCAGTGAGGGAGTGGAACGCACGGTCGACTGGTACAGGACGGTCGCCAAACCCGTAATAGCCGGCGCCGGGGGTGAGCGGTGACCCCGGACCCTTCTGACACGATGACAGAAACCAGGCGCAGAATCGAATCTCGTCAGGCAAGGATTGGCATTGTCGGCATGGGTTATGTGGGCCTGCCGCTCGCCTTGCTCTTCAGCGAAGAGCGCTTTGCAATCACCGGGTTCGACGTCGATCCCGGCAAGGTAGACACGTTGAATCGCTGCGGATCGTACATCGTCCGCATCCCCGGCTCGGAGATCCAGGCCGCCCGCAAGAATGGCTTCAATGCCACCACGGATTACCGCCAGATTGCCCGCATGGATATCGTCATTATCTGTGTGCCGACGCCTCTCACCGAATATCACGAACCTGACCTGAGCTACGTGACCCGCACCGTGAGCAGCATCGCGGCCCACCTCCAGGAAGGGCAGCTCATTATCCTGGAGAGTACAACCTATCCGGGCACCACGGAAGAGGTCGTTGTTCCCCTGTTGGAGCAGGGGAATCCATCCGCCCTCCGCGTGGCGCGGGACGCTGAAAGCTCCGGATTCTATGTCGCATTCTCGCCCGAGCGGGAAGATCCGGGTAACGACACGGTTGCCCGGCGCGACATTCCAAAGGTCGTGGGCGGCTGCGGCCCTGTAGCCCTCGAACTGGCCTCCGCTGTCTACGCAACCATCTTCAACCGCACCGTTCCGGTCTCTTCCCCCGCCGCCGCGGAGATGACCAAACTTCTCGAGAATATCTATCGTTGCGTCAATATTGCCCTGGTCAACGAACTGAAGCAGCTATGCATGCGCATGGGCATCGACTTGTTTGAAGTCATAGCCGCCGCCAAAACCAAACCGTTTGGCTTTCAGGCTTTTTATCCCGGACCCGGCCTCGGCGGACACTGCATCCCCATTGACCCGTTCTACCTGTCCTGGAAGGCAAAGCAGTTCGATTTCAATACGCGCTTTATCGAACTCGCCGGGCAGGTTAACCTCGCCATGCCCTACTTCGTCGTCGAGAACATTGTCGAAGCCATGAGCCAGCACGGCAAGGCGCTGAATGGTTCACGAATCCTGGTCCTCGGCCTTGCCTATAAACGCGACATCGACGATCTACGGGAGTCGCCCTCGCTCACCATCATCGAATTGCTGCAAAAGCGCGGAGCCCGTGTCGAATATAACGACCCTTTCTTCCCTTCCGTCGGCCGCGGACGCAAGTACGCGCTCAACATGACCTGCACGCCACTCGAGCAAATCCCGGAATTCGACTGCGTGGTCATCGTCACCGACCACTCACAGTACGACTATGCCGCGATCGTCAACAAGGCAAAGTTGGTGGTGGACACCCGCAATGCCACCAAGGGCATTGAGGCCGATCATATCGTCAGGTGCTGATGGATTGGATCGAACCCGCATCCGGCCAGGCCCATTCGCGCCATGCATTTTGCCCGGCGCTGCCATAGGCACTATACTCATCTCCCGTACACTGCCCGGTGGGCCAGCCGTTGCCAGCGGCGTTCCCCGCCCAGGAGCATCAACCATGGCCGCAACCACTCCCATCCAGGAATCCGATCTCGACTTCGACAACGGCAGTTT
>Ga0224558_1002790_pt1 | contig 15508 bp, 11 predicted proteins | sample 714S32024metaG_FD_180682 | JGI IMG/M metagenome (GOLD analysis project Ga0224558, IMG submission 180682) | Peat soil microbial communities from Stordalen Mire, Sweden - 717 S3 20-24 | ecosystem: Environmental > Terrestrial > Soil > Wetlands > Peat | place: Sweden: Norrbotten County, Stordalen... | reverse complement strand
GGGTGCAGTCCCAACTCTGCGCCTGATACAAAAAGTCAGCATACCAGACCACCGGCGCATTCGAGGGACGCCCCACTGGACGAGTCAGCAGCGGTTCGATTTCCCGCTGCAACACATCGTTCGCAGGCAGGCGGATGGCGTACCCGTAGCCTTCGGTTTCCAAGAACTCATACACCTCCGGGTTGGCAAAGGCCGCATCCGCTCGGAAGTAGCGCGGCAACTTCTGGCCGCGATAGCGGGCCACCACTGGCTCCAGCACGGTCAGCCAATCGTTCGCGCTATGGACGTTGCCTTCACGCAACAGGGTACGCTCCACATCGCCAAACTGATTGAAGCAAAACAGCGGGTGATAGCAGGTGCAGCCGAAATGCCCGTTGTACGCTGTGCCTTCCTGCTCCCCATAGGTTTCGCTGACCGAACTATCCAAGTCGAGGATCAGTTCCCGCATTGGTTGGCGATCCCGCAACTGCTCAATCCATAGCCCCGACAACCGCGTCAACTCCGCCAGATTCCGCGGCTGCGTCAACACTTCCGTCTCGAAGCGCCCCATTTGGCTAGTGGAGGCTGCCGTGCGCTCCGTGGCTCGCCCGCCAACGACCTGTCGCATGGTCGGATCAACCGCGAGCCGTTCGGCGTCATTGGTGTCGTCGTAGCCCGCCAGACGGCTGAAGATCGACTGGCGCAGGAGCGCCACCAGCGAGTGTTGCGTATTCTTTCCCGTGCGCCAATCATCCAACAGGCCACCACTCCGGGCGGTCAATTCCAACACCTCATCCAGTTCCCGGTACGCCAGCAGGCCCGCATCGGAGGTAATGTTTGAGCCATGAAACTCCAACTTCAACCGCCCGTTAAAACTAACTCGCAGAGCCTGCTTTTGGCCGTCACCCATTGGATTCTCCATTTTTCGTTACTGCAACAGCGACGAAAGCCTTTGTTTATACGGCTGAACTATAGCTCCCTGCCTGCGGCTTGTGAATCTCATCCGGGAAATGTGGGTTTGTTTATACGGCTGAACTATAGCTCCCTGCCTGCGGCTTGTGAAGCTCATCCGGGAAATGTGGGTACAATGGGCAAACGAATAATCCCATGTTCGTGAGTTTGGCCTATGGGACGGGTACTAACTCGTTCTCCAACAATTACGGTATCCAGTCGAATTCGCCCTGTGTCGGCGCTGGCATGAACCTGAGTGGCCTGAATTTGCCCGGCCTGAGCGCGGACATCAACGGTAACCCGCGCCCGACATCCGGTCCGTGGGATCTTGGGGCCTATCAACATTGAGCTAAAGCGGAGAATTACCATGAAGACAGTGTCCTCACGGTCTGATTGTAGCGACAGTTTTCCACAGTGGAAAACCCTAACTTGTCCTTGCAATCGGGAAGGTAGCCGTGGTAGAATATGGCCTATTCGAGGCCGGGAACGTATGAAAGGAATACTAAGTACAACCTCGCTTGGCTTTGTTTTCCTTATCAATTTCTGTCTCAAAGTTCCCTGCACCGACGCCGACACGATCTATGTTTCAACTTTTAATTTTAACACAATTGATAAGTTCGATTCCACCGGGAGTGGATCGGTCTTCGCAACCAGTGCCTCGGGGCTAAACTACCCCACCGGACTTGCCTTGGATAGCAGTGGGAATCTATACGTGGCCAATGCGGGCAACAACACCATCGAAGAATTCAATTCGGTTGGGACTGGTACAGTCTTTGCCACGTCGGGCCTGAATGGTCCAATCGGCCTTGCATCTGACAAAAGCGGGAACCTCTACGTTGCCAATTCCGTCGATAACACCATCGAGAAGTTCGATTCGGGGGGAACCGGCTCGGTCTTTGCCACTGCCAGTTCGGGCTTGAACTCCCCTGGAGGCCTAGCGTTCGACAGCAGCGGCAACCTCTACGTCGCGAACAACGGCAATAATACCGTTCTGGAGTTTGATTCTAGCGGGACCGGGTCAGTGTTTGCTACCGCTGCATCGGGCGTGAATAACCCCGGCGACCTTGCGTTCTACGGTGGCAACCTCTTTTTGGCGAACGGTGGCAACAATACGATTGAGAAGTTCGATTTGAGCGGGCATGGCTCAATCTTCACATCGACGAACTTAGTTTCCTTCCCCATCGGTCTGGGCTTCGACAGTAGCGGTAATCTCTACGTGGGGAACCATGGTGACGGCGATATTCTGAAATTTGACCAGGACGCAATCGGGTCCGTGTTTGCGTATGGCTTGGAAGGCGCGGCGAATGATATTGCCATCGAAGTCCCCGAACCGTCGTCGCTCCTGTTGGCCGGATACGGTCTGTTAGCACTGGCGTTGTTTCGTCGTCGCCACTGAGTGCACTCAGGCGTCTGAACAAGTCTTCCTCCACATGAGGGCGGGTAGCGTGTACGGGCTTGATTGGCGTTGACCGACGCTGAGCGGGTCAATACTTGTCAACATCACTGCCGAATGCTGGGCAAATGGCCGTCAAGAATCCTACGCTTTGGCATAGGGGTAAGGCGTCCGATCTGTAAACCAGCCGCATAGGATGGGCAAACTGATGCAACATTTGTGCACACTGGATTGGTCAGCGAGTGCGTGGAAATGGAGAAACGGATGCGCTGCCGTGCGGTGGTCAATGCGTGGCCGATACGTGGACAGTAAGGAGATCAAGCGTGGTCATGTGCGTGGCTCGTCCGCGTACTCTACGTGGACGGTGGGCAACCGTTGAGTGGTACGGGCGTGACACCTGCGCGTACAAGGCGCGGACAGAAATCGGTACACTGCCGCTGCCTCACCGACACGAGCTGATTGCTATCGAGCCATTAGATTGCACTGCCGCGACTTCAAGATATTGGCGTGATTCGATTCCACGCCGCGTACACAGAATCCATCATTCCACAAAAGACGCCCGACCTCTAACTGGGTTAGATATTCTTGTCCAACCGATATCTGACGCACATCCGAATGAAATCCGATTCGGCATCCGATTTGGCGTACGAAATGAAAATTACTGCAAATCTGTTGCAGAATCTTGACGCACCAAACACGAAGTTAAGGTGTCCAACAGGGCAGGGCGGCACACTACCGACCAGCAAGGCCCAGTTGGTCTGTACGCAGGCGCGAGAGCCGCGGGAAATGCCTGTCTTCCGCCACGCCAAAGTGATCATCTTGGCAGGGCTAATGTGCGCCAGAAAAACAAATTTCAGCCTAGACACTTACCCCTCCTCCAGGAGGCGACGAAGTTGCTCGATGGCTGCCCGACTGCCTGATCGGTGAATAACGCGTGGCCACACCACGGACTGACGAGCGGACGCCGCACGGCTGTCGGAAGAAAAGTCAAATGGCTGACGGCACGTTGCACGCAGCCGCGCCGCAATCTTTGCCGCTGATTTGCTGGCCCATTGCTTGCAGGCCCGTTCCCGTCATGGCGCGTTGCTGAATCGGCAAGGGGCATGCCTGAAACGCGCCCGCTTCGCTCCGAATGAGTGCAGTCGCACCGTGCTGTCCGTGGCTGCGCGCTGCTTGCCGCCGACAGCCAGAAAGTTAAAATCTGCCGGGACGCCCGTCAATGCGATGCACACGCGTCGTAGCTTATCCGGTGTAGCAGCTACACGCGCGCCTGATGTCTTCGTGTTATCCCTGGCCGGATGATTCCGCTGTATTGCTCATCGACTACTCGTGAAACGACGCCAGGCGATTGTACGGCTCGCTGCGTGCCGTCAAGCTGTTCTCGCTCCGCTGCGCTCCACCGCTGGCGCTCCTTGACCGTGCTGGCTCCGCCTGCGGCGTGGCTTTTAGCGCTTCACGCTGGAGCATTTCACCGTCGGGTTGGCCCCGTGATCCTCCCCAAAAACCTGTCAACGACAAAATGAGCATTTTTCTGCAACCATAGCCAATCATATAAACTTGGGGATACTCCCTGCAAAGCCCGAGATTCTTGGCATCCGGGATTTCCATTTCATGCGTGCTAATCTCACGGACGCGATTCAGACAGAACTGTGATCCTACAGGCAAGAGCACGTGTAATGGCATGAATGGACTGACAACAATCGGGGAAAGGGAGGCGGGAACGCCGTTGCCGCGCCTCTATCTCAGGCCCGATGAGGCCGCACGCGCCATCGGCGTTTCGAGGCGCACCCTGTCGGCATGGCAGTCCGCCCGCGTCATCGGCTTTCGCCGTGTTGGTCGCACGATACTTTTCTCCGTTGCGGACATTCAAACAGCGATTGACCGCTATCGCATCGCGCCAATCGGCGAGCCGAAACCGCGCCGTCAGTCAGTCGAGACTGGCACGATCACTGCGCCGGCCACCGGCAGTGAACTGCCAACGCGCAAACACCGGATGCAACGCATCGCACCTGAGCCGGCTACACCCTAGCCAGCCACCCACCGCCCGAGCATTGCTGCCAACACCGGCAGCATTTGCGGCAGGATCACCAGAGCCGCTACACAGCCACGTATTGCTTCACAGTAGGCCGCCAGAGGCTCGATCACACTGCCGATGTGCAACAACATCCTCCCCCAATCACCGCCGAGATCGTCGCGCATCGGATTTTCCAGCGGGTTCCAATTGGCAAAAAATGGCAAAGTCACAGCCTAATCGTGCCATTCCTTGCCAGTGGGTGCAAAATAGGCAATCGGCTTGTAAGCCTTACTCAACAAGGTTTTGCGGGATTTACTTAGGAAAACGCGAGAGCCTGAAAAAGCGACTTTATAGGTTTAGCAAACCGCCGCCTTCAACCACTCGGCCACCTCTCCGTTACGATAGTGCGGTCACGATAGCAGACGACCCGATGCGTGGCAAATTGTTTGTCTGGCTGACGCCCATAGGGACTTCCAAGACAGGCCAACAGAAACAGTCGGGTTGATTGTCCGCGGGCCCAAGTCAGCCTGCTTCAGGATTCCCGGCGGGAAGCTTCTCGGCGGGTGTAGGTGTGCGTAGCGTGACCATAGAAGACCTCGGCGCATTCCATGAGGGTCTCCGATAGTGTCGGATGCGGATGAATCGAGGCCGCGAGATCGTAGGCAGTGGCACCCATCTCGATCGCCAGCACCGCTTCGCTAATCAGTTCGCCCGCGCCCTGGCCGGTAATCCCCGCGCCCAACACCCGTTCCGTTTCGGGGTCGATGATGAGTTTGGTCACACCTTCGGGGTGATCGAATGTCAGCGCGCGGCCCGATGCGCTCCACGGAAAGCGAGCGATCTTGACCGTGATCCCCTTCTCCTTCGCCTCGGTTTCGGTCAAACCGCACCAGGCAATCTCGGGATCGGTGAACACCACCGCCGGGATAATATATTTGTCCAATGTTTCATGGTCACCGGTGATCGCGTCGACCGCCAGCCTGGCCTCGCGCGACGCCTTGTGCGCCAACAACACGCCACCCGTCACATCTCCAATGGCGTACAGCGCGGGGTCGTTCGTCTGCTGCTTCTCGTTGACCTTGATGAATCCACGGTCGTCCTTGGTGATCTTCGTATTTTCCAGACCGAGATCGGCGTGGTTCGGCACGCGCCCGACCGACACCAGCACGCGGTCGTACAACTCTTCGAGTTTCTTTCCGTCCGTCTCCATGACAACCTTGATCCGTTTGCCCGCCGTGGCCATGGAAATCACCTTGGTCTTGACGCGCACCTGCTGAAAAGCCTTCTCCGCATACCGTTGCACGGGGCGAACGAGATCGGCATCCGCGCCCGTGAGAATCGAGCCGAGCGCTTCGACCACCACAACCTTGCTTCCCAGCGTCGCGTACACCGTTCCCAATTCCATCCCGATGTAACCACCGCCGACAATCAGCAGCGTGCCGGGCACGTCCGGTACGTCCAGCGCCTCCCCCGACGTCATGATGCGCGGATTGCCAAGGTCGAATGCCTTCGGCATGGCCGACTTCGAGCCGACGGCAACAATCGCCGCGTCGTAGGTGACAAACTTCTGGCCCTCCGCCGTCTCCACCCGCAACGTCCTGGAGTCCTCGAAGTACCCGCGCCCCTGCAGCACCTCGACGCCCCGTTGCTTGGCGAGCATCGATACGCCCCCTGCAAGCTTGTCCACGATCGAATTCTTCCACGCGCGCAACTTATCCAGATCGAGTTTGGGTTCGCCGAACTGAATCCCCATGTGCTCGGAATGGCGCGCCTCAGTAATGAGTTTGGCCGCATGCAGCAACGCTTTCGACGGAATGCAGCCGCGGATGAGGCAGACGCCGCCCAGTCGCTTTTCCTGCTCGACCAGGATCACTTTCTTACCCTTGTCCGCCGCGTAAAATGCCGCCGCGTAGCCGCCCGGGCCGGCCCCCAGCACCACCACTTCAGTCTTGATCGAATCCATCGAGTTCCTCTTCTACAATCGATGCTATATCTTCACTTCAGATTCTTTGAATTGTTCCAACGCCTGTACGACCTCCACAATGAACCGCGCCGCCGTACCGCCGTCGACAACCCGGTGATCGTAAGACAACCCCAGCGGCAGGAGCATGCGTTTCTCGATCTTCGCGCCTCGGACAACGGGCTTGAGCGCGCCGCGTCCCACGCCGAGGATCCCCACCTCCGGCTTGTTCACAATCGGCGTAAAGAAACCACCGCCGATGCCGCCCTGGTTCGAAATGGTAAACGTGCCTCCCTTCAGATCGGCCGTCGCGACCTTCCGTTGACGGGTCTTTTCGGCCAGCTCAGCCAGTTCCTTGGAGAGCTGCAGCAGGCTCTTCTTGTCCACGTCGCGAATCACCGGCACGATCAATCCCTGCTCCGTGTCCACCGCGATGCCCATGTGATAATAATCCTTGAACACAATCTCTTCGGTCGCATCGTCCAGGCTGCTATTGAAGATCGGGTGCTTCTTCAACGCGCCCACGACCGCTTGGATCAGAAACGGCGTCAGCGTGAGGCTGGCCCCCTTCTTCTCGTACTTTGTGACGTATTTCTTTCGCAGCGCGACGATGCCCGTAATGTCCGCCTCGTCAAATTGCGTGACCTGGGGAACGCTGGTCCACGACTCGTGCAGCCGTTGAGCGATGATTTTGCGCAGCGAGGACACGGGCTTCCGTGACACCGGCCCCCATTTCTCAAAATCGATCTTCTCAGTCACCGGCGGCTTTGGCGCGGGCGCTGCCGCCATGCGTGACGCAGTACTTCCTTCGAAGGCCAGTCGCTGAATCTGGTGGATGTAGGCGCGTAGATCTTCGACCGCCACACGTCCGCCGCGCTGGCTGCCGCGCACGCGTGACAGATCGATCCCAAGTTCCCGGGCCAGTTGTCGAACCGTCGGCGACGCTGCAACAGACTCGTTTTGCGTGAGATCGCCCGCCACATCCACGCTCGGAACCTCGACAGACTGACGGGGCAACTGCGGAACCGGTGCCGGCGCGGAACGTGCCTCTGACCGCGGCGCTGACGGCGTCGGAGCGACCGACGGCGCGCCATCGGGTTCCAGAGCGAGAATCGGTTGGCCGACCGAAATCTTGTCGCCTTCTTTCACGTAGAGCTTCGCGACTCGTCCCGAGGCGCTGGCCGGAATCGGCGCGACGGCCTTCTCGTTCTCCAACTCGATAATCGTCTGACCTTCGTTGACCTGATCGCCCGGCTTGACCAAAACGCTGACAACGGTGCCCGAGTCAGCGCCTTCGCCCAAACGCGGCAACTTGATATCCATGAATTCTGTGACCTCTCCGCCGAACCAACCGCACTCTTTATTAGCCCGTCTCTCGCCGGAACTCAAGCATCCTGAGTTGTCGAACTGATTTGCACTCCCTGAATTTCTGCGCATCCACCCACCGGATTCCTGCGGTCCTTTGGAATGGCTTGCTCTTCTCAGTCTGATCGTGGGACAATGTTATGCGAAGCGCGTTTGCATGGCAGCTCTGCCGTGCGACAGAAGCCAGGCGTCGTGGAGAAACCGGGACTAAGTCACGATGATGCCCGTTCACGACGACAGGCACCAGGTTCAGCGATGTTCACCGAGCAAGGGTGGGCGGAGATCGCCCGCTCGCTCACGCTATCGGCGCGTGAACTGCAAATCGTGCGCGGTGTCACTTTCCCTGCTCGATCTTGCGTTCGTACGCGCGGTCCGCGCAATCTGTTCATATCGCCTCCCGTAGGTTATCCGGTGATCAAAACACATCGCACGGCATCGGTCTGTCGTGACTCCGTGAGAATGACCCCTTGTGGACTCGATAGGAATGTCCCCATGAAATCGTCTGCGAGGAGGGTCTATGGGAGACATACGGATGAGTGGCAAGGAACGACGACGATTGGAATTGATGGCACGGGTACGGGATCAGGAATTGACACTGGTGAGGGTCGCTGAGTTGCTGCCGCTGAGCTACCGCCAGACCAAACGGCTGTGGCAGCGCTATCGCACCGAGGGCGATGTCGGGCTGGTGCATCGGCTGCGGGGGCGAGGCTCGTCACGGGGCATCGCCCAAACCAAACGCCGTGCGATCCTGAAGCTGTATCAACACTGTTACGCCGATTTCGGTCCGACGCTGGCCGCCGAGTACTTGGCCAAGCGCGACGGCCACCACTTGGATCACGAGACACTGCGGCGCTGGTTGATCCAGGAGGGCTTGTGGCAACGGCGGGGCAACCGTCACCGCCACCGCCAGTGGCGCGAGCGCAAGCCGCACGTCGGCGAACTGGTCCAACTCGACGGCAGCCAACACGATTGGTTCGAGGGCCGCGGCCCGCGCGCGGTGCTGCTGGTGCTGATCGACGACGCGACCAACCGCACCTACGCCCGCTTCTACGACGCGGAGGACACTCGCGCCGCCTTCGATGTGTTCGGGCGCTACTATGACCGCTACGGCCTGCCGCTGGCGCTCTACCCCGACCGCGACAGCATCTACTGCGTCAACCCAAGGGACGGGTTGAGCGGCGCCACGGCCAACCGTTATTTGGAGGACACGTTCCTGCCGGACCTGAATGCGCGCTTCACCGTGCCCCCGGCCGCTGCCGTGGATCTGCATCGTCGGTTGCCGCGCGGGCTGCGCCTGGAAGAGGTGCTGTGCTGGGAAGAGCCGCGCGTGATCGCGCGGGATTGGACGGTGCGCTACCAGGGCGACTACTGGCAGATCGATCGCCGCCACGTCGGGCTCTCGCTGGTAGGCCAGCGGGTGGTCGTGCGCACCCTCTTGGATGGCCGACGCCAACTGCTGTATCGCGGCCAGAAACTGGTCAGCCGCCAACTGCCGACTCGTCCCCAACCGCCCGCGCCCAACAATCACGGCAACGTCAAACAACACGCTGCAGAAAGGGGACACTTCTAACGAGTTAAGAAGGAGGACATTTCTAAAGAGTTTTGACAATCGCACGGCATCGGTCTGGACAAACCCCGCGCCAGCCGTTACACTTTGTCTCCGAATTCTCTCATGAGTGAGGCGAAACAACTCAATGTCGGCTTGGTCGGCGCGGGCGTCGTGGGCGGCGGGGTGGTCAAACACCTCAGCCGCAACGCTGAGCTCATTGCCGAACGTCTGGGCGTGCGGATCAATCTCAAATGGGTTTGCGATAAGGATGAATCCCGTCTCAAATCCCTCCCGATTCCCGCATCCCAGAAGACCGGCGACGCCCAGAAGGTGTTGCAGGACCCTGACACTCATGTCGTGGTCGAACTCGTCGGCGGGACCGGCTTCGCGAAGACACTCATCCTCGACGCGTTCAATCGCGGCAAGGTGGTCGTCACCGCGAACAAGGCGTTGCTCGCGCACCACGGCGAGGAAATCTTCGAGGCCGCCGCGAAGAACTCCACCAATATTTTCTATGAAGCCAGCGTCTGCGGCGGGATTCCGATCATCAAAGCCTTGCGCGAGGGTTTCGTGGCCAATCGCTTCCCGTTGATCTACGGCATCGTCAACGGCACCTGCAATTACATCCTCACGCGCATGACCGCCGAGGGCAAGGATTTCAACGACGTTCTCGCCGAGGCGCAAAAGCTTGGCTATGCCGAGGCCGACCCGTCGCTCGACGTGGATGGCGGCGATTCCGCCCACAAGGCGACGATCCTCGCTTCGCTGGCGCACGGTTTCTGGACCGGCTTCGACAACACGTACGTCGAAGGCATCCGCCACGTATCACAATTCGACATACAGATCGCGCGCGAACTCGGTTACACCGTCAAACTATTGGCCGTCATCAAGAGCGCGGATGACTCGGACTCCGCGCCCGTCGAAGTGCGCGTGCATCCGACGCTCATTCCGCACAAGCATGTGCTGGCCAGCGTCAATGGCGTGTTCAACGGCGTGGTCGTCCGCGGCGACGTCGTCGGCGACACGATGTTTTACGGGCGCGGCGCGGGTGCGGATGCCACGGCGAGCGCGGTGATTTCCGATCTCGCCGATGCGGCATTGAACCTGAAATTCGGCAGCAAGCAGCGCGTTCCGTCATTCGTATCACACCGCCTCAACGCGCGTGTGCGTACCATCGACGATGTCGAGTCCCGTTATTATTTGCGGCTCACCGTTGCGGATCGCTCGGGCGTCATCGCCAAGGTCTCGAAGGTCCTGGCGGACTCCGATATCAGCATCTCGTCGGTATTACAGCGCGAAGCGCCCGAAACCAAACCAAGCCAACTGCCAACCGACCATGTGCCGCTGATCTTCATGTTACACACCGCAAAAGATCGCGCCGTGCGCAACGCGGTCGCCGAGATCGATCGCCTCGACGTGGTCAAGGACAAGACCGTGGTCATCCGGGTGGAGAATTTCGAGTGACCATGAGCGCCTGGCGCGGAGTCATCGAACAGTATCGGAAATACTTGCCCGTCACGGACAAGACGCCGGTGGTGACGCTCAACGAAGGCAACACGCCGCTCATTCGCGCCCACAACCTGGAAAAGGTAATCGGTGGCGACCTTCGGATCTGGCTGAAATACGAGGGGTTGAACCCCACCGCGTCGTTTAAGGACCGCGGCATGACCGTGGCCGTCTCGCTGGCTGTCGAACGCGGCGTCAAGGCGGTTATCTGCGCCAGCACGGGCAACACGTCTGCCTCCGCCGCTGCGTACGCGGCGCGCGCCGGCATCAAATGCGTGGTGATTCTGCCCAAGGGGGCGATTGCCATGGGCAAACTCACGCAGGCGCTCATTGAAGGCGCGACCGTGATCGCGTTGCGGGGTAATTTTGATGACGCGTTGCGCATTGTCCGTGAAATCGGCGAACGCTCGCCCATTACAATCGTTAACTCGATCAATCCAGACCGAATCGAAGGCCAGAAGACGGCGGCATTCGAAGTCTGCGACGCGCTTGGCTGCGCACCCGACTTCCACCTGCTGCCGGTTGGAAACGCGGGCAACATCACCGCCTATTGGAAGGGCTACAAGGAATATCGCAGCACCGGGATAACTTCTTCCACGCCGCGGATGATTGGGTTCCAGGCCGAGGGCGCCGCGCCCATCGTGCGCGGCCATCCGATTGAAAAGCCCGAAACCATCGCCACCGCCATTCGCATCGGTAATCCCGCGAGTTGGAAACTTGCGGAAGCGGCGCGTGACGAATCCGGCGGTTTGATTGACATGGTCAGCGACAAAGAAATTCTGGACGCGTACAAACTGCTCGCGGCGAGGGAAGGTGTGTTTGTGGAGCCGGCGTCAGCGGCGGGGTTGGCGGGCCTCCGCAAATACATGGCGAGAGGGTTTTTCCCGCGAGGCTCGACATTGGCAATCACATTGACAGGACATGGATTGAAGGACCCGGACACCGCATTGTCGAACGCCCCTTCGCCCACGACTTGCGAAGCGAACGCAAATGAAGTCTTGAAAGCAATTGGGATCTAGGCGGCCATCGGCCGCATCAGACAACTACACATGGCACTGATCATACAAAAATACGGCGGGACATCGGTCGGCAACCCCGAGCGGATCAAGAACGTGGCGCGGCGCGTCCTGGCGACGCAGCAGGCGGGCAACAAGGTCGTCGCCGTCGTCTCGGCGATGAGCGGCGTGACGGATTCGCTCATCAAACTGGCGAAGGAAGTCCATCCCGAGCCGAACGAGCGCGAAATGGACGTGCTGCTGGCCACGGGCGAGCAGACCACCATTGCGCTGCTGGCGATGGCGTTACACGGCCTCGGCGCGAAAGCCGTGTCGCTGACCGGCGCGCAAGCGGGCATCGTCACCGACGGCCTGCACACCAAGGCCAAGATCGCCAACATCACGCCGAAGCGCGTGCACGAGTTTCTCAACAATGGCAACATTGTGACCATCGCGGGTTTTCAGGGCGAGACACCGGACGGCCAGATCACCACGCTCGGACGCGGTGGCAGCGATCTGACGGCGATTGCCATCGCCGCCGCCGTCAAGGCCGATCTGTGCCAGATTTACACCGACGTGGACGGCGTGTACACGTCCGACCCCCGCATCGTGCCCAACGCCAAGAAGCTTTTAGAAATCAGCTACGACGAAATGCTGGAACTGGCCGCGCTCGGATCGAAAGTGATGCAGGCACGTTCCGTCGAGTTTGCCAAGAAGTTCGGCGTCGTGTTTGAAGTGCGCAGCAGTTTCAACGACAACCCAGGGACCATTGTGAAAGAAGAAACCGCAAAAATGGAAGATGTAGTCATCCGCGGCGTCGCGGTTGACAAGAACCAGGCCAAAGTCACCATCGCCGGCGTGCCCGACAAACCCGGCATCGCTGCGAAGGTATTCAAGACCATTGCCGACGCGAACATCAACATCGACGTCATTGTCCAAAACGTCAGCGAGAAAGGCTTCACGGACATCTCGTTCACGGTCAGTTCTGTCGAAGCCGGCAAGGCGACCAAAGTTCTGCAACCCGTCGTCAAGGAAATCGGCGCGCGCGAGGTCACGTCCACGGCGGACATCGCCAAACTTTCCATGGTCGGTATCGGTATGCGCTCGCATCCCGGCGTCGCGGCGAAGATGTTCGAGACGCTGGCTGCCAACAGAGTCAATATCGACATGATTTCCACCAGCGAAATCAAAATCTCGGTGATTATCGCCCTGAAGGACGCCGACAAGGCCGCTCGCGCCATCCACGACGCGTTTGAGCTGGGCAAGTAGTAACGACACGACAACGGTCGCATCGGATGGCTGTGATTGCCGTTGTTTCACGGTCGACGGAGCCGGTATGCCAGCGGACAGGTTGGCAGTCTGGTATCACGCCGGCGGTTGACACGGTCCTACCCATTCCCGTACGATTAGTGGCGTTCCGACGTCGTTACTGAACCGTACAACTGGAGGTGGATGATGCGCCGCCGTCATGTCGTTTGGTTGGTACTTTCCGTTCTTGTTGCCGGGTTCGCTGGTCATCCGGCTGCTGCGAGAGACCTGAAATTTGGGTTTACGCCCGTGCTCGGGCAGGAAACCGAGCGGGCCGAATTCGAACCCCTTATGTCGTACCTTTCCGACGCCATCGGGCAGAAGGTTGTTCTGTACGTCGCTAAAAACTACGGCGACCTCCGTACGCAGATGGAGGCCGGCGAAGTGGACATCGGAAGCATCTCGCCGTTCGCCTACGTGGACGCCGTCCGCGGCGGAAAGATTCGGATCATCGCCCAGTCGATTATGGATGGCTCCGCAACCTACCGCGGCATCATCGTGGCCCGCAAGGACAGAGGGTTGAAGTCGATTGCGGACTTGCAGGGAAAGCGGTTTGCCTTCGTCGACCCAAAGTCGGCTTCCGGCTACGTCTATCCGCGCGCCATGCTTATCGAAAAGGGCATCAACCCGGACACCTTCTTCAAGGAGACCATATTTGCCGGCGACCACCCGAAGGTCATCGCTGCCGTCCTGAGCGGACAAGTCGATGCGGGCGCCACCTACGACAACGAGCTCGGTATCGCCAAGGCCAGCGGAATGCCGTCCGACAATCTCGTGATTGTTGCCAGCACCGACCCAATTCCTCACGACGCCATCGTGGTGCGGATCGGATTGGACGAGGCGTTGTCGAAAAAAATTCAAACCGCGCTGGTGAACCTGGATAAGACCGAGGCCGGCCGCCGCGTCATCGCCAACAGCAAGAAGAAGCTCTCCGGCCACATAATCGCCGTCGACAGCACGTTCGACGTCGTCCGTCGCACCGCCAAAATCGCGGGGATGTGACCGGCCAGCCCCTATGGCGTCAAAGCGCCAGAGGAGGACGGTGCCCCTATCAGCGCCGTCCCCTCGCTACCAGGAAGCTGATTTAAGCCTTTGGGCTCCCTGGTCCAGAAAAGCCGGCGCGCTATACCGAAACCAGCCTCGTGAGGCAGGAAAAACTCGCCAACCGCGCCCTGCATCCGACTTGCTTCGGAAACGTGATCGCGCCCTTCGGCTCCAAGTGCGCAGTTGACGGGCGAGATGGTTGGTTTTAGTCTTTCCCCCGCCATGAGCAGGCGAATCCAAATCTATGATACGACGTTGCGCGACGGTGCGCAGGGCGAAGGCATCTCGTTTTCGAGCGCGGACAAGATTCGCATTGCCGAGCGGCTCGACGTGTTTGGGATCGACTACATCGAGGGCGGCTGGCCCGGCTCGAATCCCAAGGACATGGATTTTTTCACCGAGGCGGCCACGCGTAAATTCAAGCACGCGAAGGTTGCGGCCTTCGGCAGCACGCGCCGCGCGAATACAAAGTGCAAGGACGACCCGCAGATCGACATGCTGGTCAAGGCCAATACGCCGGTGGTGACGTTGGTCGGCAAGACGTGGTCATTGCACGTGACGGAGGTGCTTCGCACGACGCCGGAGGAAAACTTGGCGATGATCGGTGACTCCGTGCGTTACTTCAAAGACCACGGAAAGGAAGTCGTCTACGACGCCGAACATTTCTTTGACGGTTATCGGGACGATCCGCGGTATGCGCTGGCGACGTTGAAGGCGGCGCAGGATTCGGGCGTGGATGTCGTGGTTCTGTGCGATACCAATGGCGGGACGATGCCGGGCGAAGTGGCTCGCGTCATGGCGGACGTCGTCAAGCAGATGAAATGCGCCGTCGGCATCCACACCCACAACGATTCGGGTGTGGGCGTCGCGAACGCGCTGGCGGCCATTGACGCCGGAGCGGTCCAGGTCCAGGGAACCATCAACGGTTACGGCGAGCGCACGGGCAATTGTAATCTGACCAGTGTGATTCCCTGTCTCGTGCTAAAGATGGGCTACGACTGCATCTCCAAGGATAACGTCCGCAAACTTCGCGATCTGTCGATGTTCGTCGACGATCTCGCAAACGTGCGGCACGACATCCGCCAGCCGTTCGTGGGCGCCACGGCGTTCGCGCACAAGGGCGGGATCCACGTCAACGCCATCGAAAAGGTCGCGCGCAGCTACGAGCACATCGACCCCGAGACCGTGGGCAACCACCGCCGCGTGCTGGTGAGCGAACTCAGCGGCCGCAGCAACATTTTAATGAAGGCGCACGAACTCGGCATGGACTTGAGCAAGGACACGCCTGAAGTGCGCGACATTCTGCGGCAACTCAAGCAACTCGAACATGCCGGTTATGAATACGAAGCCGCCGACGCCAGCTTCCATATCCTCGTGCAGAAGCTGCTCAAGCAACACAAGCCATTTTTCAAGCCCATCACGTATCGAGTTACGACCGACGGCC
>Ga0224558_1002786_pt1 | contig 15525 bp, 9 predicted proteins | sample 714S32024metaG_FD_180682 | JGI IMG/M metagenome (GOLD analysis project Ga0224558, IMG submission 180682) | Peat soil microbial communities from Stordalen Mire, Sweden - 717 S3 20-24 | ecosystem: Environmental > Terrestrial > Soil > Wetlands > Peat | place: Sweden: Norrbotten County, Stordalen... | reverse complement strand
GACTTCGGCGGCGATGGCAACGTAGTGGAGACCTACGTGAGCTACCTCCGGAAGAAGCTCGAAGCGGTGGGGCCGCCGGTCATCCACACGGTCCGGCTGGTCGGGTACGCGCTCCGCGAGCCGGTCGCCAACTAGCCCATGTCACTCCGGACCCGACTGCTGATCGCCATCGGCGTCATCGCCCTGGTGGCGCTGGCCGTGGCCGACGTGGTCACCTACTCGGCCCTCGAGTCGTTCCTCTACCAACGGGTCGACCAGCAGTTGGACCAGGCCCACGGCGGCTACGAACACCTGGCCAACGACGGGTTCCTGCTGACCAACTCGATCTGTGCCGGACCCGGCCAGTTCGCCCCGGGCGGCGTCTCCGTCGGAGGGAGCGCAGGCGACCCCGACGGGTCCGGTGGCCCGGGTGGCGAGCTGTCGAACGCCATCCAGGTACAGGCCGTCGAGGTGCGGGACCCCTCCGGTGGCGTCGTCGACTCGCAGCTCTGTCCTGCGTATGTGGACGGCACCAAGTACACACCACGGATCCCGACCACCATCACCGGCTTCACCACCGCCCCCGACGGCACCCAGGTGGCGTACTTCACCGCTCCCTCCCAGCAGTCGGGGGGCCCGGCGTTCCGGGTACGTGCCTCGACCCTGGAGAGTGGCGAGCTGCTCATCGTGGCCCAACCCCTCGGCGACATCGGCAGCACGCTCCACCATCTGCTCCTGGTCGAGCTGGCCGTCACCGGAGGCGCGGTGGTGGTGGCTCTCATCGGCGGACTGTGGCTGGTGCGGATCGGGCTGCAGCCGCTCCGCGACATGGAGGCGACCGCCGAGTCCATCGCCGCCGGCAACCTCACCGAGCGGGTGCCCGGGGAGAACGACTCGACCGAGGTCGGGCGCCTGGCCCGCACCCTCAATGTCATGCTCTCCCGGATCGAGTCGGCCTTCAGCGCCAGGATCGCCTCCGAGCGCAGGCTGCGGGCCTCGGAGGCCCGACTGCGCCGATTCGTGGCCGACGCTTCGCATGAGCTCCGCACACCGATCGCCGCGGTGTCGGCCTACGCACAGCTCTTCGGACGTGGGGCGTCGGAGAACAAGGAGGATCTCGAGCGGCTGATGAGCGGGATCCAGACCGAGACCTCACGGATGGAACGTCTGGTCGCCGACCTGCTGCTCCTGGCCCGCCTGGACGAGGGTCGCCCGATGGAGCAGCACCCGGTCGACCTGGTAGCCCTGTGCGCCGAGGCGGTCCGGACCGCCACCACCGTCGGCCCTGGCTGGCCCCTCACCTTCGAGGCGTCCCGTCCGATCGAAGTGGTCGGGGACGCCACCAGCATCCGTCAGATCGTCGACAACCTGCTCGGGAACGTCCGGGCCCACACGCCGCCCGGCACCCGGGCCCGCGTTACCGTCGACGCCGGCCCGTCGGGGTCGGGCGCGATGATCACCGTCGCCGACAACGGGCCGGGCATGACCGCCGAGGAGGCCGAGCACGTCTTCGAGCGGTTCTACCGGTCCGACCCGAGCAGGTCCCGGGCCCACGGCGGGGCCGGCCTCGGACTCTCCATCGTGGGGGCCATCGTCGCCGCCCACGGGGGCACGGTCTCCGCCGAGGGCAGGGTCGGCGCCGGCACCACCTTCACCGTGCGCCTTCCGGCCGTCCCGCCCCCCGTCGAGGAGCCTGCCCCTGTCGATGCCGTGCCGGTCGGCGGGACGGATCCCGTCCAGGCGGCCGACGCGGGAGCCCCGACCCCTCCGCCCCCCGGAGCCGACGACCGATGAGTCCCTCCGTGGCGGCACTCCCCACACTTGCGGAGCCACCGGGCCGGTCGAGCCACTCTCATCGAATGCACAGCTGGCACTCACGAACGTCCGACCCGGTTCCGTCAGAGTCGTGGTCATGAGCGCGATCCACCTACTCCGCGACGACGAGACCGACGATGCACGGACCGGTTCCGACGTGGACATCGTCATCCCCGTCTACAACGAGGCCGAGCAGCTGGTGGCCAGCATCACCACCCTCCGCTCCTATCTCGACTCGTCCTTCCCGTTCCCCACCACCGTCACCATCGCCGACAACGCCAGCACGGACGACACCTGGCGCATCGCCAGCGAACTGGCCGACGCCCTCCCCCGGGTCCGGACGATCCGCCTCGACCAGAAGGGCCGGGGCCGGGCCCTCCGGGCGGCGTGGTCGAACAGCGACGCCCCGGTGGTCTCCTACATGGACGTCGACCTGGCTACCGGGCTGGACGCCCTGCTCCCGCTGGTCGCCCCGCTCCTGTCGGGGCACAGCGACCTGGCCATCGGCTCCCGCCTGGCACCAGGTGCCCACGTGGTCAGGGGGACCCGGCGCGAGTTCATCTCCCGCGGCTACAACCTGCTCCTACGCGCCGCGCTCCGCAGCTCGTGCACCGATGCCCAGTGCGGGTTCAAGGCCATGCGGCGCGACGCGGCGAACGAACTGCTCCCCCTGGTCGAGGACGACGAGTGGTTCTTCGACACCGAGATCCTGATCACCGCCCAACGCATCGGCCTGCGCATCCACGAGGTGCCCGTCGACTGGGTCGACGACACCGACTCCCGGGTCGAGGTGGTCCACACCGCGTGGAAGGACCTGCAGGGCGTCTGGCGCATGCTCGGGCGCGGCGCCCGCCAACGCGCGGTGACCCGGCCGGCGCGCCCTGTCGGGACGAGGTGGACGGACCGCACCATCGGTCCGGACCGCACCATCGGTCCGGACCGATCGCAAGTCCCGGCCGCGACGGTCACGCCGACGGGCGACCCCGACGAGGTCTTCGCCGACGAGCTGCTGCGGTTTGCCGGGGTGGGTGCGGTCAGCACCGTCGCCTACATGGCCCTCTTCGCCGTCCTCGAGCCGGGGATGGGGAGCTACCTGGCCAACGCGGTGGCCATCGGGTTGTGCAGCCTCGGCAACACCGCCGCCCACCGGGGCATGTCCGGAAGCTCCCGCCACGGGCTCGAGCGCCGCCACCGGTTGCTCACCGCCTCGGCGCTGCTCGGGGTCAGCCTGGCCTTCACCACCGGTGCCCTGGCCGTCACCCGGGCCGTCGGCCTGAACGCACTGGCCCCCGAGCTGGCGGCGCTCACGGCGGCCAACGTTGCGGCCGCGGCGATCAGGTTCGGGATCCTCCGCACCTGGGTGTTCCGGCCCGAGTTCGGGACCCACCTGTCCCCGGCCGTCGTCGGCCTCGATGTCGCCCCGGGCGGCGGCGACGGAAGCAGTGCCGCGCACCGCGGATCAGAGCCGACGACGATGACGAGGACGCACTCATGACCGACACCCACCGTATCGGTGGCCCCGCCGAGGTAGAGGTGCCTGGCTCGGTGACCACCGAACCGACGCCCGGCGCGCCGGAGGTGACGCCGTTCGAGCCGGGCCGGCAGGCCGATCCGGCGGCTCCGGTCCTGCCCGACCCCGCCGACACCTTCCGGACGCCGTTCGGCTGGGCTCCGGTCGGCTCCGACCGGGCCTTCGACGGCACGGCGGTGGGTGGTCCCCCCGGACCGCCGCCGCTCGATCCCCCGACGCCGTCGCCCCCGTCCGGATGGCTGGCCCGCCTGGTCCGGGGCCGGCCGCAGGATCCGGCCTGGGTCCGCCCTGCCCTGGTGGCGCTGCTGGTCGGCACCGCCTTCCTCTACCTGTGGGGCCTCGGCAGGTCGGGATGGGCCAACAGCTTCTACTCCGCCGCCGTGCAGGCCGGCACCAAAAGCTGGAAGGCGTTCTTCTTCGGCTCGTCCGACGCCAGCAACTTCATCACGGTCGACAAGCCGCCCGCCGCACTCTGGGTGATGGAGATCTCCGCCCGGATCTTCGGCGTCAACGCCTGGAGCATCCTGGTGCCCCAGGCGCTCGAGGGCGTGGCCACCGTCGGGCTGCTCTTCGTCACCGTGCGCCGCTGGTTCAGTCCGGGTGCGGCCCTCATCGCCGGCGCCGTCCTGGCCCTCACCCCGGTGGCCACGCTGATGTTCCGGTTCAACAACCCCGACGCGCTCCTCACCCTCCTGCTGACGGCGGCGGCCTACGCCACGGTCCGGGCCATCGAGGACGGGAGGAGCCGATGGATGGTGCTGGCCGGTACGTTCATCGGGCTCGGCTTCATCACCAAGATGCTCCAGGCCATCATCCTGATACCGGTGCTGGCGCTGGTCTACCTGCTGGCCGGGCCACCCAAGCTGGGCCGACGCATCGTGCAGGTGGTCTACAGCGGCGTGGCGCTCCTGGTCGCCGGAGGGTGGTGGGTGGCCGCCGTCCAATTGACGCCGGCGGCCGACCGCCCCTACGTCGGCGGCTCCACCGACAACAGCGAGCTCAACCTCATCTTCGGCTACAACGGATTCGGGCGACTCACCGGCAACGAGGTCGGTAGCGTCGGGGGGGGCGGTGGCGGCACCGGTGCCGGGAGCATGTGGGGCCCGGTGGGCTGGGACCGGCTGTTCCTCCGGGAGATGGGAGGCCAGATCTCGTGGCTGATCCCCGGTGCGCTGATCGGCCTGGTGGCCGTGCTCTGGCTGACCCGACGCGCGGCCCGGACCGACCGGGTCCGGGCCGGCTTCCTCCTCTTCGGCGGGTGGCTCCTGGTCACCGGCGCGACCATCAGCTTCGCTCACGGCATCATCCACCCCTACTACACGATCGCCCTGGCACCGGCCGTCGGCGCCCTGGTCGGCATGGGGGCGGCCACCCTGTGGGAACGCCGCAACGAGCTCTTCCCCCGGTTAGCCCTCGCCGCGGCCGTGGTGGCCACCATCGCCTGGGCGTTCGTCATCCTCGGGTGGAGCCCGACCTGGTACCCGGCACTGCGGTGGGTGATCCTGGTGGCCGGCGTGCTGGCCGCACTGGCCATCGCTCTCGTGCCCCGGGCCCGGGGCCTGCTGGCCGCCGGGATCGCCGGCGTCGGCCTCGCGTCGGTCCTGGCCGCCCCCGCGGCCTACGCGCTCGACACCGCGGCCACTCCCCACAGCGGTGCCATCCCCTCCGCCGGGCCGGCCGTGCAGGGAGGCTCCGGATTCGGCGGGGGCCCGGGCGGGGGTGGCCGATTCGGCCTGGGCGGGCCCGGCAACATCGCCCGCAACGGCATCAACCTGCCGCCCGGCTTCACACTGCCCAACGGGACCAAGCTGCCCAACGGCATCCACGTGCCAGGCAGCTTCTTCCGGCGCGGTGCCGGAGGGTTCGGGGCGCGGCCCGGTGGCGCCGGTGGCGCCGGTGGGTTCGGTGGGCAGCCGGGCGGCGCCGGTGGCGGGTTCCGGGTCGGGGCCGGAGGCGGACCCGGTGGCCGCGGGTTCGGGGGCGGGGCGGCCGGTGGCCTCCTCAATGGCTCGGCCCCGGGCAAGCAGCTCACCGCACTGTTGGGCGCCAATGCCTCGACGTACACCTGGGTGGCGGCGGCCGTCGGATCCAACACGGCGTCGGGTTACCAGCTGGCCACCGGGGACCCGGTCATGGCCATCGGGGGCTTCAACGGGACCGACCCGGCTCCGACGCTGGCCCAGTTCCAGAGGTACGTGGCCGAGGGCAAGATCCACTACTACATCGGTGGGGGCGGTTTCGGGGGTGGGGGCTTCGGCTCGTCGGACTCGTCCACCTCCTCGGAGATCGCCTCGTGGGTGTCGTCCAACTTCACGGCCGAGACGGTCGACGGGGTGACCGTCTACGACCTCACCGCGTCGGCCAAGTAGGTCGCCCGGTGACCGGTCACCGACCGGTCGACGCGGCCGCGGTGCCCGGCTGTGAGAATGGCCGGATGACCACCGACGGGACGGCCGGGAGCGGAACCACGTGGAGCGACCAGGCGCGCGCCACGGTGGCCCGGATGACCGACGAGGAGAAGCTCTGGTGCCTCGACGGCGACGCCCCGTTCTGGGCCGGCCTCACCTACCTGGCCGAGGCCGGCTACCACAAGAGCCCGTTCCGGGCCGCCCGGGTGGACCGCCTCGACTGTCGCGGGTTCGCCTTCTCCGACGGCCCCCGCGGGGTGGTGGTCGACCAGGCCACCTGCTTCCCGGTGAGCATGGCCCGGGGGGCCACCTGGGACGTGGAGCTCGAGGAGCGGATCGGTGAGGCCATCGGCCGCGAGCTGCGGGCCGTCGGGGCCGACCTGTACGGCGGGGTCTGCGTCAACGTCCTCCGGCACCCGGCATGGGGGCGGGCCCAGGAGACCTACGGGGAGGATCCCCACCACATCGGCGAGATGGGCGCGGCGCTGACCCGCGGCGTGCAGCGCCATGCCATGGCCTGCGTGAAGCACCTCGCCTGCAACTCGATGGAGAATGCCCGGTTCTCGGTGGACGTCACCGTGGACGAGGTCGCCCTCCACGAGGTGTACCTCCCGCACTTCAAGCGCATCGTCGACGAAGGGGTCGCCGTGGTCATGGGCGCCTACAACAGCGTGAATGGCGAATGGTGCGGCGACAACCGAGCCCTGCTGACCGGAGTGCTCCGGGAGGAGTGGGGGTTCGAGGGCTTCGTGATCAGCGATTGGATCTTCGGGATCCGGGACGCCGCCCGGTCGCTGCGGGCCGGGCTGGACGTGGAGATGCCCTATCGGATGATCCGGGCCGGGAACCTGGGTGCCGCCATCGAGCGGGGCGAGGCCACCTGGGCGGAGGTCGACCGGGCGGTCGAGCGGGTGGTGGCCACCTGCCTGCGGTTCGAGGACGTGCTGGGCCGACCGGCGCCCGGCCGGGACCAGCTGGCCAGTCCCGCCCACCGGGCCCTCGCCCGCGAGGCGGCCGCCAAATCGGTGGTGGTCCTCCGCAACCAGCCGGTCGACGGCGCACCGCTGCTCCCCCTCGGCGTGCCCGACGGGGCGTCGGTCGCCCTGGTCGGGAGACTGGCCACCGAGGTCAACCTGGGTGACGGTGGCTCGAGCGACGTGTGGGCCCCCTCGGTGGTGACGGTGGCCGACGGTCTGCGCTCGGCACTGGGCGGCGCCACCGTCACCACCGACGACGGCAGCGACCCGGACGCGGCGGCCCGATCGGCCGCGTCGGCCGATCTCGCCGTCGTGGTGGTGGGCTACACCCGCCTCGACGAGGGCGAGTACATCGGCGAGTTCGCCACCGCCCAACTGAATCAACTGTTCCCCGGTGAGGACGACCCGGCCCTGGTCGAGCGGTTCACGGCCCAGATCGAGCACGAGCGGGCCGTGGAGCCACCGGCCCACGTGGCGGAGCGGGGCGACACCGGCGGATTCGCCGTCGGCGGCGACCGGACGTCACTCCACCTGCACGACGACGACGTGGCCCTGATCCGGGCGGTCGCCGAGGCCAATCCCCGCACGGTGGTGGCCCTGGTGGCGGGCAGCGCGGTGGTGATCTCGGAGTGGGACGAGGCCGTCCCCGCGGTGGTGCAGTCGTGGTACTCGGGGATGGAGGGCGGCCACGGACTGGCCGACGTGCTGGTGGGCCGGGTCGAGGCCGGCGGGCGCCTCCCGTTCTCGGTGCCCCGGTCGGCCTCCGACCTCCCGCGCTTCGACGCCACCGCCGAGGCGTTCACCTACGACGCCTGGCACGGCTACTGGCACCTGGCCCGGGAGGGGAGAGCCCCGGCCTACCCCTTCGGGTTCGGCCTCGGCTACACGACGTTCGCGCTCGAGGACGCGCACGCCGAGCCCGGGCCGGGCGGAGGCGACATCCGGGTCACCGCGTCCCTCCGCAACACCGGTGACCGACCGGGCACCGACGTGGTCCAGGTGTACGGCCGGCGGCGAGGCTCGTCCCGACCCGAGCGGCTGGTCGGGTTCCGCCGGGTCGAGGTCGACCCCGGGGAGGCGACCACGGTCCGGGTGGTCGCCGAGGGCGCCGACCTGGCCGAGCGCGACACCATCGCCCACTCGATGGTGGTGCGCCCGGGCCAGTACGAGCTGCGGGTGGCCCGCCACGCCTGCGACCCGGGCATCGTCGTCGAGGTCGAGCTGGTCGATCCACCTGCCGGGTGACGGGCGCCGCCGGGTGGCCGGAGCGGAGCCGCCCACCCGGCGCGGTGGGCCATGATGGGACGAGGCAGTCGCCCTGACTGATCCTGGTGACCCGACAAGGAGGCCGCAGTGGCGATCAACGTGACGCCGATCCCCGGCTTGGACCCCGAGATCAACGACATCCGCCGGCGCACCGCCGACTTCATCAACGCCGAGGTCCTCCCCAACGAGGACGTGCTCTGGCACGCCCGCCGGGGCGCCGAACTGGACGAGGACGAGCGGGAGGCCAATCGGCGCCGGAGCATCGAGCTGCGGGAGACGATCAAGGCCCAGGTCAACGAGGCGGGCCTGTGGGCACCCCACCTGCCCCAGGAGTACGGCGGGATGGGCCTCGACTTCCTCGCCCTGGCCTACATGTACGAGATCCTCGCCTATGCGGTCGGCGCCTCCACCCTCTTCGGGATCGCCGCCCCGAACTCGGGCAACGCCAGCGTCCTGGTCAAGTACGGCACCGACGAGCAGAAGCGCAAGTGGCTCCTGCCGCTCATCGACGGGACCATGGAGTCGGGCTTCTCGATGACCGAGCCGGACCACGCCGGCTCGGACCCCCGCTCGATCGAGACCGAGGCGGTCCGCGACGGTGACGAGTGGGTGATCAACGGGCACAAGTGGTTCACCTCCAACGGCATCGACGCCAACTTCTTCATCGTCATGTGCCGGGCCAACGACCCGAGCGGTGAGCTGGGCGCTCCGGGGCGGATGACCCAGATCATCGTCCCGGCCGACACCGCGGGCGTGAACATCGTCCGGGGCATCGGGATCTTCGGGCACTCGAGCTCCGACCACTGCGAGATCAAGTACGAGGACGTCCGGGTCCCCGTCGAGAACACCCTCGGACTGGTCGGCCAGGGCCACCAGGCCGCCCAGGACCGGTTGGGAGCCGGCCGGGTCTACCACTGCATGAACTCGGTGGGCCAGATGTGGCGGGCCTTCGACCTGATGGTGGAGCGCGCCCTCACCCGCGAGGTCCATGGCGGCCTCCTCAAGGACAAGCAGTTCATCCAGGGGTTCATCGCCGAGAGCTACATGGACATCCAGTCCGCCCGGCTCATGACTATCAATGCGGCGGAGAAGGTGGCCAACGGCGACCCGGACGTGCGCACGGCCATCTCGGCCATCAAGGTCTTCGTCCCCGCCGCCTACCACCGTGTGGTCGACCGGGCGATCCAGGTGTGGGGAGGGGCCGGCGTCAGCAACGACCTGCCCCTCTCCCAGATGTACCTCACCGCCCGAGTGCTGCGCCTGGCCGACGGGCCCGACGAGGTGCACAAGATCCTGATGGCCAAGAACATCCTCCATCGCTACGAGGCGGGCGACAGCTGGAATTTCGGCAACTGACCGGCTGATCGGACGGACCTCCCCGCCGCGCCGGGGAGGGACCACCCCGGGCATGCCGACCCCGGACGTGGCAGGCTGGAGCCCACCGGACGACACAGGTCGGCGGCGCGTCACCGGGCCCGGTTGCGGGTCGCCGGGGTGGGCCCCCGGCCGGCGAAGGAGCCCACCATGCCCACCAGGACCTCATACGAGCCCGGAACCCCGTCGTGGGTGGACCTGGCCAGTCCCGATCTCCCCGCCTCGGTCTCCTTCTACACCCGGCTATTCGGCTGGGAAGCCCACGACCAGGGCTCCGAGGCCGGCCACTACCACATGTTCGAGAAGGACGGCGTGCCGGTGGCGGGGGCCGGTCCGATCATGATGGAGGGCCAGCCCCCCGCCTGGACGACCTATGTCTCGGTGGAGGACGCCGACGCCAGCATCGCCAAGGTGAAGGCGGCGGGCGGCATGGTCTTCGTCGAACCGATGGACGTGCTGGACGTGGGTCGGATGGCGGTGTTCGCCGATCCGACCGGGGCGGCTGCCGCGGTCTGGCAGCCCCGAGCGCACATCGGCGCGGGACTGGTCAACGAGCCCGGCGCCCTCACGTGGAACGAGCTGTCGACCCGCGACACCGCGGCCGCCGTGAGCTTCTACGGCGAGGTGTTCGGCTGGACCGCCGAGACCGCCGACATGGGAGCCATGGAGTACACCGAGTGGCAGCTGGGTGGCACGACCGTCGGCGGGATGATGGACATGCCGGCGGAGGTGCCCGCCGAGGTCCCGGCCCACTGGCTCACTTACTTCGGCACCACCGACTGCGACGCCACCGTGGCGGCGGCCACCGGCCTCGGCGCCACGCCGCTGGCCGGCCCGGTCGACGTCCCGGCGGGGCGGTTCGCGGTGATGGCCGATCCGGCCGGGGCCACGTTCGCGTTCATCGCCTTGGCGGCCGGCTAGCGGGCCGCTCCGCTACCGTTCCGAGGTGGACACCATGGAGATCGAACAGCAACGCAAGCTGGTCACCGACCTACCCGGCCCGAAGTCGCAGGCGCTGGAGCGGCGTCGGAAGGACGCGGTGGCCCCCGGGGTCAGCTCCACCCTCCCCCTCTACGTGGAGCGAGGCCAGGGGGCGATCCTGGTCGACGTCGACGGGAACTCCCTCATCGACCTCGGCGCGGGCATCGCCGTGGTGAGCGTGGGCCACGCCGCACCCGCGGTCGTCGACGCGGTGCAGGCCCAGGTCGCCCGCTTCGCCCATACCTGCTTCATGGTCAATCCGTACGAGGGGTACGTGGCGGTGTGCGAGGCGCTCAACGAGCTGGCCCCCGGCGACCTGACCAGGCGGTCCGCCCTCTTCAACTCCGGTGCCGAGGCCGTCGAGAACGCGGTCAAGGTCGCCCGGCACGTGACCGGGCGCCAGGCCGTCGTCGTCTTCGACCACGCCTACCACGGCCGCACCAACCTGACCATGGCCCTGACCGCCAAGAACATGCCCTACCGGGACAAGTTCGGACCGTTCGCCCCCGAGGTCTACCGGGTGCCCATGTCCTATCCGTTCCGGGACCCCCGGGGGATGCGCGGCGACGAGGCGGCGGCACGGGCCATCGAGCAGATCGAGCGCCAGGTGGGCACGGACAACGTGGCCTGCGTGCTCATCGAGCCGATCCAGGGTGAGGGCGGGTTCGTAGTGCCGGCCCGCGGCTTCCTCCCGGCCATCGCCTCCTGGTGTCGTGACCAGGGGGTGCTGCTGGTGGCCGACGAGATCCAGACCGGCTTCTGCCGGACCGGCCAGTGGTTCGCCTGCGAGGACGAGGACGTCGTCCCCGACCTCATCACCACGGCCAAGGCCCTGGCCGGGGGCCTCCCGCTGGCCGCGGTCACCGGCACGGCCGAGCTCATGGACGCCGTCCACGCCGGAGGGCTGGGTGGCACCTACGGCGGCAATCCGGTGGCGTGCGCGGCGGCCCTGGCGGCCATCGAGGTGATGCGCTCCGCCGACCTGGCCGCGGCGGCGCGTCGGATCGGGGACACCATCGGGCCCCGGCTGGCCAAGCTGCGGTCCGACCATTCCGCCGTCGGCGACGACCGGGGGCGCGGGGCGATGATGGCGGTGGAGATCGTGCGGCCCGGCACGCTGGAGCCGGATCCCGACACCACCCGGCGGGTCGTCCAGGCCTGCCACCGGGCCGGGGTGGTCGTGCTCTCGTGCGGGAGCTACAGCAACGTCATCCGCCTGCTCCCGCCCCTGGTCATCGACGAGGCGCTCCTGGTCGAGGGGCTCGACGTGCTCGCCGCGGCGTTCGACGAGGTGCTGGCCGAACCGGCCTGAGCAGCGGGGCCGGCCGGACCAGCAGGGTCACGGGTGCGGGTGGGGCAGGGCCGACCGCGCCGACGCCAGGCCGGCATCGAGGCACTGGATCTCGTGGTCCGCATCGCGGGCCAGCTCCCGGACGCGCCGGCCGGTGGCGTCGCTGGCCGAGGCCACTGCGGCCCCCCGCACGTCCTCGGCCGCCCGCATCACGTCAGCCACCTGGGCGGCGGCCTCGGCGGGCACCGCCCCGGCCGGCTCGACCCGCAGGACCTGGTCGAGACCGATCGCCACCTCGCGCAGTCGCTGGCACAGCGACGGGAGCGAGGCGGTCGGACCACCGAGGTCGGCGGCGGCGCGCACCGCGGCGTCGGCCTGATCGACCGCGCGCCACAGCTCCTTGCGAACCCGCCGGGCCGTCCAACCCCGCATGTCCTCCGACGAGGAGGCCGGTCGGGGGCGGAACCGCCCGGAGCGCGTCGCCTCCCACAGGGTCACCATGCCGACCACGGCTCCGTGGGAGTGGAAGGCCCGCCACTTGCGGCGCCCGTACCGCCAGAGCAGATAGGTGCCGACCACGGCACCGCCCACCACCAGGGCGAGGAACACCGAGGCGGCGGCCAGGATCGGTAGCCAGACGGAGGCGATCACCGCTCCAGTGTAGGCAGGCGCCCGTGCCGGAGGGCCGGCGGGCCGGGCCCGGTCAGGGCATGGGCTCGACCAGCAGGTCCACCATGCGGTCGAGGGTGGCCGCCGGCACGCCGGATGCCGTGGCCCAGGTACGGGCGCCCCCGAACCGGGAGCTCAGCTCACCGAGGAACCGCTCCATGGTGGCGGCCTCCACGCTGAATCGGTAGGCAGGCACGGTGGCCATCCGGTCGGCCAGTGCCGGGTCCGCCCGGTACCGGCCGAGGATGAGCTCCATGCGATCGGCGGTGATCACGTAGTCGGCCACGATGGTCCCGGGGGCCACGCCGGCGATCTCGAGCACCAGTGCGGACAGGACCCCGGTGCGGTCCTTGCCCGCCGCGCAGTGGAAGACCAGGGGGTAGTTGTCCGCCTCGCCCAGCAGGGTGAGCGCCTCGGCCAGGGCCCCCGCCCCGCGGTCGAGGTACCAGAGGTAGCGCTCGCTCAGCTCCTGGCCCGGTGCCGCAGGTGCGGCCATGGCCTCGCCCGATCCCTCCCGCAGGACCGAGAGGTGGTGGTGGGTGATCGGCTCCGAGGCCAGAGGTCCGGGGCCGGTCCGCTCGAGCTCGCCGGAGGTCCGCAGATCGACGACCGTGGCCAGGCCCGTCGAACGGAGGCTCTCGACGTCGGCGGGGGTGAGCTCGTGGAGGGTGTCGCTGCGGAACAGCCGCCCCCACCGGGTGATCCGGCCGTCGGCCGTCGGGTACCCGCCGAGGTCGCGGAAGTTGAACGCACCGGCCAGAGGTAGGAGGCGCTCCCGTGCTCGCATGCCTCCATTGTGGTCGACGCCCGACCCGTCGCCGGCCAGGCTCGGCGAGGGGACGCCGGCTGGTGGCGGCCAGGGTGGTCAGCTCCCGTCTCTGGCCGGCGAGCGAGTCCGCGATCCGGCGGGATGGCCGACCCCGCTCCGGGAGGGGGGTCGGGACGACTCAAGACCACCCCGGAACAGGACGATCCATCCCCCATCGCCAGATCGGCGAGAATGTGCCCGCCATCCCGAACGTTGCCGAGGCCACCGACCATCATGGTGCGGAGGGCCCGGGCAACCGAGTCTCGATCGTGAGGAGTCCCCCGACATGAAGGCGCTTGCCTCCTGGTGTGTCCGCCACCGCCTGATCGTCGTGCTGCTGTGGCTGGTCGCGCTCGTCGGCATGACCGTCCTCTCCGGCTCGATCGGCACGGCCTACTCCAACAGCTTCTCGCTGCCCAACACCGAGTCCACCGAGGCGCTCACCCTCCTGCAGGCCGCGGCACCGGGCATGGCCGGCGACCGGGAGCAGATCGTCTTCCACACCACCGACGGGACCAAGGTGACCGACCCGGCCGTCCAGGCCACCGTCGAGCAGATGCTGGCCAAGGTCAAGGCCGTCCCCCATGTCTCGACCATGGCCAGCCCCTACGGGCCCCTCGGCCCGACGCAGATCAGCAAGGACGGCACCACCGCCTTCGCCACCGTGACCTTCGACAAGCTGGCCCAGAACATCCCGATCTCGGTGGCCCAGAAGTTCGTGGCCGCGGCCCAGACGGCCACCGGTCCCCACCTGCAGGTGGCGGTGGCCGGGCAGGTGGCCGAGTCGGCCGACAAGCAGTCGTTCGGAGGCACCGGCCTCGGCATCATCCTGGCCGGCGTCGTACTCCTGCTGGTCTTCGGCTCGCTGTTCGCCATGGTGCTTCCGCTGCTGTCGGCCTTGGCCTCGCTGGGCACGGCCATCGGGTTGATCGGCCTGCTCAGCCACCTGCTGAAGATGCCGCAGTTCTCCACCGAGCTGGTCCTGCTGATCGGTCTCGGGGTCGGTGTCGACTACGCCCTGTTCATCGTCACCCGGCACCGGCAGGGGCTCATCGCCGGAGGGGACGTCGAGTCGTCGATCGTCAATGCGGTCAACACCTCGGGCCGGGCCGTGCTCTTCGCCGGCATCATCGTGTGCATCGCCCTCCTCGGGATGTTCGCCCTCGGGGTCTCCTTCCTCTACGGCCTGGCCATCGCCGCCGCCATCGGCGTGTCGTTCACGATGATCGCCGCGCTCACCCTGCTGCCCGCGCTGCTCTCGTTCATCGGGCCCCGGGTGCTCAGCAGGAAGCAGAAGAAGGACCTCGCCACCAACGGCCCGAGGGTGGTGGGGAGCGGCACCAAGGGCTTCTGGCCCAAGTGGGCGGCGTTCGTCCAGGAACGTCCGGTCCTCCCGGCGGTCGTGGCGCTCCTCATCGTGGTGATGGTGGCCATGCCGTTCTTCTCCCTACGACTCGGCTCCTCCGACCAGGGGAACGACCCGGGGGGAACCACGACCCGCCAGGCCTACGACCTCCTGGCCGACGGCTTCGGCCCCGGCTTCAACGGCCCGCTGCTCCTCGTGGCCCAGAGCACGGGGTCGGCCGATCAGCAGGCCCTCGACAGCCTGTCGGCTGCGGTGGCCAAGCAGCCCAACGTCGCCAGCGTCGTGCCCCCGCTCGACCTTCCGGCCAAGGACGGCACGCAGGTCTCGCTCATCACCGTCTACCCGAGCTCGTCGCCGGAGGCCGCCGCCACCACCGACCTCATCGACCACCTCCGCCAGGCCACCATCCCCGCCGTCGTGGCCGGGACCGGGGTGCGGGTCTTCGTGGGCGGCAACACGGCGATCTTCGTCGACTTCGCCCGGGTGCTCGGGTCGAAGCTCCCCCTGTTCATCGGCCTGGTGGTGCTGCTCTCCTTCCTCCTGCTGTCCATGGTGTTCCGGAGCATCGTCATCCCCCTCACCGCCGCGGTGATGAACCTCCTCTCCATCGGCGCGGCGTTCGGGGTCCTCGTCGCCGTGTTCCAGTGGGGCTGGTTGGGAGCGGTCTTCCAGGTGGGAGGGCCCGGGCCCATCGAGTCGTTCCTGCCGGTGATGATGTTCGCCATCCTGTTCGGGCTGTCCATGGACTACGAGGTCTTCCTGGTCACCAGGATCCACGAGGAGTGGCTCCAGTCGGGCGACAACCGGGAGGCGGTGCGCAAGGGACTGGCTGCCACCGGCAAGACCATCACCGCCGCCGCCCTCATCATGATCCTGGTGTTCGGGTCGTTCATCCTGGGTGGTGAGCGCATCATCAAGGAGTTCGGGCTGGGCCTGGCCGCCGGCATCCTGATCGACGCCGTGGTCATCCGGATGGCCATCGTCCCGTCCCTCATGTTCCTGTTCGGCCGGGCCAACTGGTGGTTCCCGGGCTGGCTGGACCGGCTCCTTCCCCGCCTGT
>Ga0224558_1002785_pt1 | contig 15526 bp, 15 predicted proteins | sample 714S32024metaG_FD_180682 | JGI IMG/M metagenome (GOLD analysis project Ga0224558, IMG submission 180682) | Peat soil microbial communities from Stordalen Mire, Sweden - 717 S3 20-24 | ecosystem: Environmental > Terrestrial > Soil > Wetlands > Peat | place: Sweden: Norrbotten County, Stordalen... | reverse complement strand
CCTGGCGCTGCGGTGCCCGGCGTGATGAGCCTGGCCGGACAACCGCTCGGCGGGTGGGGCCAGTACAGTCTCTCACCCACGATGGGCGCCTGGAACGCGCACCTCTTTTATCTCCACTGGCGCCACACGGGAGATCGCGCCTTCCTGCGAGACCGCGCCTATCCGTTCTGCCGCGAAATCGGCGTCTGCTTGTGTGCGCTGTTGAAGCCCGGCGCCGACGGCCTCCTGCGCCTGCCGCTCTCCAGCTCGCCGGAGATCTTCGACAACACCCGCCGCGCGTTCCTCAAACCGAACAGCAACTACGACCTTGCCAGCATGAAGATGCTGTTCCTTGCACTAGCCGAAATGGCGGCTGCCTCCGGCGAGGCCAGCGCCTCGGCTGATTGGGCCGCGACTGCGAAGCAGCTCGGCGAGTTCCACGCAAAGTCCGACGGCACGTTGCTGCTGGATGAAAGCACGCCGCTGCCCGGCAGCCATCGGCATCTCTCCAACATCATCTCAATCTACCCGTTCAACCTGATCACGACGGATGGCGGCCCGCGCGAGCAACGGCTTATTGCCGCCAGCCTGGCGGATTGGGACAAAGCGGGCACTCGCGCGTGGTGCGGTTACAGCTTTTCCTGGATGGCGTGCCTGCGCGCTCGCGTCGGTGACGCCGAGGCCGCGCTGCGCAATCTGGATATCTTCGCTCGCGCGTTTATTCTGCGGAACGGATTTCATGCCAACGGCGACCAAACGAGCTCGGGGTTCAGCGACTTCACTTAGCGGCCCTTCACGCTCGAAGGCAATTTCCTGGCGATGGAGGCCGTGCACGAAATGCTGTTCCAAAGCTGGAGCGCCGAACCGGGCTCGGGCAGCACTGGCGTAATCCGCCTGTTTCCTGCCACGCCCTGGCGCTGGCACACTGCGTCCTTTGAGAACTTGCGAGCCGAGGGCGGCCACAAAGTTTCCGCCCGGCGCGAGAACAACGCCACGACTTGGTTTCGCATTGTCGCCGGACGCGACGGATTAATCAGGGTCCGCGATAACTTCGGCGGACGTGTTCCCCGTTGGAACTGCAAGGGAGTCAAGAAGGTGGGCGCCGATTTCGAGGTTGAAGTCAAAGCGGGCCGGGGCATTGAGGCCACGCTGCCGGGGCTGGAGCAGATTCCTGCGGCGCCCGCAAATTTGGCGGCGCCAGTTGAGATAAAACAGAAGCAGGCTCAATAGACGGGCCGCCGAAACAGGGTTGAAATCCGAAATCCGATGCCCGAGATCCGAAGGAAGGCCGAAAACCGAAATCCGAAAAGGTCGTTATTCGATGGGTTGTTGGCATCCCGCGTCGGCTCGGGATTCGAGCTTCGGATTTCGGATTTCCTTCGAGTTTCGGTTTTCGGCCTTCGGGTTTATGACCGCTCATTGCTCGACTTTCAGCAACACTCCGCCGCCCGGCGGAAGCCACACATCCTCGCCTTCGAACCGACTCAGCCCGCCGCTGTAGGCGGACACGTGCTGCACGCGGCGCGGCGCATTGCGGAATTGCGGTGAGGAGTGCCGCGACTTCGCCAGGTCCTTGTTCACGATCATCAGGTAGCGCGAGCCGTCCCGGTGAGTAAAATCGCCTACGAGAAAACTGTCTCCGCCCACGCTGCTGACGAGGCTGTTCGTTGGCGGCCCATTGGCCCCGGACGGGATCTGGCCAAAGTGATAAACGGTATCCGAGGTGAGTTGGAGCAGCGTCGGGGCGAGCTTCTGGATCTGGAGGTTCACATGCTGCATGAAGTACCAGGTCGGCGTCGGGTTGCCGAACTGATCTATCGGCCCCATGCGGTAATTCCCCGTGGCTGGCGTAACGTAAGTGAAGTAGGAAATCCCGCGCCCGCCGTAAGCCAGCGTCGTATAGACCTGGAAGCGGAAGTCAGCCGCATTCAGCTCGCGATAGCTAAAGTGTGCGACTGAGAGGACGATGTTCCAGAACTCGATGTCGTTTTTCTGGCAGGCGGCGCGCACGGCTTCCAGATTCGACCAGTAGCTCTCCCGCACGGAACCATCGTCCATGAGCGAGTAGTTGTCGTAGCTAATGATTGACGGGTGGCAGGTCGCGATGAAGCGCTCCAGGTATTCCGAATAATTGGTGGCGCCGAGCTGGCCGGAGTTGGCGTAGTCAGGGAAGAGATTGATGTAGGGCCATTTGCCTGGCGAAAGCTCACGGACGAGCGCAGCCACCTTCGCCAAACCCGGGAACATGTCGGCGCCTGGCTCATCGCGCAGATAATAGCCGTACAGCGCTGGGTGCTGGCCAACCGCACCTACCAGGCTCGCGACATTGTTCCGTGCCTTGGCCTCATCAACCTTGCCCCAGTCGTAATCGGACACGCGTGCGTCCGAGACAATCGCCTTCAGCCCGGCAGCCCAGCAGACATCAAGCGCGTCCGGGGCGACGAATCCTGCGATAGTCAGCCCGCCCTCCCGCATCTTCTGCAACGCGCCTGGATCTTTGGGCGACCAGTTCCAGGCCATGATGGGGAAGAAGCTGGTGTCGGTCGGCGCCGGAGCAGAAAAGCCGGACCAGGTTGTGAGCAGCACGCCGACGCCGATGGAGGCGAAGCTAGGTTTCATGTGCAGGTACCATTCTTACCGTGCTGGGCTCGCCAAGTAAACACCGCGCTCACAAGCTGGGTAAAGACTCGTGGAAGAATGCGATCTCATTTAAATAGCGGACAAACCAGTCCCGCCACAACCACGCACAGGCTCGGGGGAGCCGCCGTGGCGCTACGGCAGGCGCCACTGGGGAATCAGCGGCATACGAGCGGAATACGAGCGGATTACAAGCGAAGAGCGAGCGCTTCCAGGTGGAACGTTCGAGGGTATAGACGGAGGAGACCCACACCACCAGGGGCGTCAGGAAGATCCACGGCACCAGGCGCACCAAAGCGACGACCAAGGCCGGGCCAATATTGGCCGACTGGAGTAGCGACGCTTCCAGCGCCAAGGCCAGCGCGATAAAGAGCCAAAACGCCGTCACCAGCCACCAAAAACTGGAAAAGCGCCAGCGATTTGGTCTTGAAACCTGGCCCGTATCAGGAACGCTCGGCTGTATTGGCGGCTCATCCATCTTCCCACCCAGGGACGATATAGAACCCACGGAGGTTTCACGCATCATCACAACATTACGGGAGAGGCGTGGTGAAGTCACGCGCCCGCCCCGGTTTTCACGGCCCCAGTTTTCATCTCAAGATTGGCCGGATTCATCCTGCTTTGTTCCGGCTCCATCACATTCGGGGATACTCTTGTCCTCCTTTGGAGTCTTGATTAGCGAATGCCGAGAGATGTCGCATGAACAACTGCCTGCCACTCCATATTCCGCGGGAGCCCTGCAAACCGTTGGGTCGGAGTGCCGAAGGGCACACTGAGGCGAGGCCGGCCTTTAGGCGAAGCGCTCATAATATCTCCCACTTTTCGCTGGGGTGTGGCCTCTTGAGCCCTTGCGGCACCACGGAAGCGAAACCGCTGGTTTTGATGCTTTTTCGAGTGCTCGGTGCAATGGCGCATTGGTTTCGGCCTTTACCCAAAAGTTCAGCCAAGGACCAATTGCTCCTGCACAAGGCAGAAGGCCACTCGCAGGGGGAGGCAGGGACAAGCGACCTGGACAGCACCTCGGCCGTGACGGAGCCAAGTCGCAACCGCCGTGATAGAAGCTTCCGGGGCATTTGGGCCCAGAGCAAATCGGGCGCCTGCTTTGAAAGAAGGCGGCTGATGCGAATGACACATCAAGACGAATTCTAGCCTTCACCCCGGCGGAGCACCTGGTTGGAAACTGCGGAAACTATCCAACAAACACCCCACCGTGCAAGGTGTTCAGTCGTTGGTTTCCGAGCTGGCCTCGGTTGAGGTCGGATGCAAGCCAAGCGGCTTGAGTTTTTCGCGCACGGTGAGCCGCGACAGCCCAAGCCAGCGCGCGGCCTTCGCTTGATTGCCTTCTGCCAGCGTGATGGCTTGCGTCAGGATTTCGCGTTCGGCTTCGGCGAGCATGCGGGCATGAGTGTCCTGCAGCTCGCCCTTCTGCGCGCGCGCCAGCAAATCAGCCGCGAAGCCAGCGAAGGAATGGCCCGCCGGGGCGGCTTCGGCATTGCGAGCGGCAAGGGTTTGGCGAACCGCGTCGGCATTGATGGAGAGCCCGCGCGCGGCGAGCAACAGGCGGCGGGTCATGTTTTCCAGCTCGCGAACGTTGCCCGGCCACGAGTCGGCTTGCAGCACGGCCACGGCATCGGAGGAGATGGTCGGACTTTCAATGCCGAAGTCAGCGGCGTATTTGCGGACAAAGTGCTGCACCAACACCGGAATGTCCTCGCGGCGCTCGCGCAGGGGCGGGAGTTGGAGACACACCACGTTAAGGCGATGAAAGAGGTCTTCCCGGAACTTCCCCTCATGAATCATCGCTTCCAGGTTGCGGTGGGTGGCGGCGATGACGCGCACATCCACGGAAATCGCTTCCGACCCGCCTACCCGCTGGAAGGTTTGTTGCTGGAGCACGCGCAGGAGTTTCACCTGCGTGTTGGGCGGCAGGTCGCCGATCTCGTCGAGGAGGAGCGTGCCCTTGTTCGCCTGCTCGAAGCGGCCGATGCGCCGCTGGTCAGCGCCTGTGAACGCGCCGCGTTCGTGGCCGAACAGTTCGCTTTCCAGTAAGGTGTCCGGGATGGCGGCGCAATTGATCGCGATAAACGGCGCTTTGGCGCGAGGGCTGTGCTGGTAAATCGCGCGGGCGATCAGTTCCTTGCCCGTCCCGGTTTCCCCCCGGATGAGCACGGTGACGGGCTTGGCGGCAACGCGGCCGATTTCCTTGCACACGTCCTGCATCGCGCGGCTGGTGCCGACCAGGGCCGTCCGGCCCCCGACCGGGGCGTCGGGCAGAGTCACGGGTTCACGCATAAGGCGGCTGGCTTCCACGGCGCGATGCAGAACGCCGATCAGCCCCGGCATCTCGAAGGGCTTTTGCAGGTAATCGTAAGCGCCTAGCTTGGTGGCCTCGATGGCGGTCTCAATCGTGCCGTGTGCGGTCATCAGCACGACCGGCAAGCGCGGCTGGGTTTCGTGAAGTTGCCGCACGAGTTCCAGACCGCCGAGTCCCGGCAGGCGCAGGTCGGTCAACACCACCTCGCACTCGTCGTTGTTGGCGCGGCGCAGTCCCTCGTCGCCGCGACTGCACACGGTGACTTTGAAGCCGTCCTCCTTGAGCACGTCGCACAGGTTCGCCGCCAGACTGGCGTCGTCTTCAATGAGGAGAATACTAGCAATTCGCACTCCCGGCAGTGTCCTTGATTTCGCGCGGCAAGACAACTCCGAAGGTCGTGCCGTGGCCCGGCCGGGTTTGATACTGGAGCACGCCGCCGTGCCGTTCGACAATGCGAGCGGCAATCGGCAGGCCGAGGCCAGTGCCGGTTTCCTTGGTGCTGAAAAACGGGTCGAACAAGCGCTTCTCGACCTCGGGCGAGATGCCCTCGCCGTCGTCAACCACTTCAAGGATAACGGCATCAGTCTCACACCCGCCGAGCGGGGCGCGTGCCGCGCGCGTGCGTAGCGTGACAGTTCCGGCGCCCTCCGTAGCTTCAGCGGCGTTGCGGACGAGGTTGACGAGCACCTGCTTCAAATGGCCGCTGTCGGCCCGGATGAGCAACTCCGGCATGGACTCAACCACCAGTTGCAGTCCGCGGCTCTTTAGGTCTGGGGACATCAACCCCTGAACTTCGTGGAGAACCGTCTCGGCTGCGAGGGTTTCCAGCTTGGGGTCTGAAGGCCGGGCAAAACTCAGCACGTCCTGCACGATGTGTTCCAGGCGGGAAATCTCCGAGCTGATGATGTCGGTGTCCTTGCGCGCGGCGGGCACGGCCTGGAGGTGTTTTTCCAAAGTGTAGAGGCGCGCTTTGAGGGAGGTGAGCGGATTGCGAATCTCGTGGGCGATGCCGGCGGCCAGCGTGCCGAGCGTGGCGAGTTTCTGCTGCCGTTCGAGCAGGGTTTGGCTTTGCACCAATTTGGTTCGCAGCGGCGCGATGGTGTCACGGTAGATCACCCAGCCCATCGCCGCGACCAGGGCCAGGAGGATCACGACACTCGCCGTAAGGATGCCCCTGAGACTGGTGAGCGAAGCGCTTGCGTTGGCAAGAAACGCCGCCTCGGCTGTGCGATGGGCGTCGGTCAGCCGCCGCACAAGCTCGCGCATTCGCTCAGACTGGGTGTTGAAGGCGTCGAGTTGCGCGAGTTGCTCTGAACTCACCAGAGCGGGCAGTGAGTTGGAGTGCACGGCCCGGGCGGAGCCGAGGTAATCATCGTAGGCCTGATTCAGTTCCTTAATCACCTCGCGCTCGGTTTCCGTGGTCAGCGGCGAATGCGGGTTCAGGCTCGGATCATGGTCATCAATCCAATGATCGAGATCGCTGCTGGCCTTCTCGAACTGCGTCCACTGCTGGGGATCCCGCACCAAAGCGTAGCGGAGTATGGAGTTGTTCAGGCTCTGCAATTCGCGTCGAACTTCGCCCGCGAATTGGAATCTCTCGATCTGGGAACTGGTGAGTCTGGCTTCAAGCTGTTGGACACGATGCCAGGTGGAAAAAAGTCCGTATATCGTGCCGCCAGCCACCAGGAAGAGGGCGGCAATCAGGATCCAGAGACGAATGCCAAACGGGAATTTCATAATCATACGAGCCCACCGCGTCATCGCCGGACGATTCCGCGACCGGCGCTTCGCTTGAGGATGGCGCAGGTGCTGTGCCGAGAACAATGGCAGGCTGCGCGGTTGCGGCCCCTTGAATATTAGGCCCAGTTGCACAAGCCACATTCATTTGCCGGTCAGAGCAGGTCAGCCACTTATCACCCGTATGGTAAGGGCGTTATCCAAGCCGGTTCACCGCTCTTTCCGATGGAAGGGTTACTGGGCGTGCCTGAAGGATCACGCGCCAAGCGATGCCCCGGTTCTGGCCCTTTACCCGTCTCCCGCGCCTCGACGACCCGTCCGAACCCAGTTTGGCGCCCTAAACAGCCGAGGCCTCTGGCCCCCGGTTCCTCCAATCCTGCACCAGACCGTCCCGCGGCCCGCCCCGGAGGCTCCCCGTAGTACCCTCGATCTGGATCGAGGGTACTACGGGGAGGCTCCAGTGGTGTTCCGATGGGGCTACGGAGGTATGAGCGGGCGGGAGGGGACGCTGTTCCCCCCATTACCCCCAAAACAGCGAAAAACCGCTGTTGGTGGATTAACCGCCCCCAGATTGGATGTTTGGGCTCGAATCTGCACTCATGACAGTGCTGGCAAATTCCCGCGGCAAGACAACTCCGAAGGTCGTGCCGTCGCCCAGCCGGGTCTCATATTGGAGTATGCCACCGTGCCGTTCAACGATGCGAGCGGCAATCGGCAGACCGAGGCCAGTGCCGGTTTCCTTGGTGCTGAAGAACGGGTCGAATAAGCGCTTCTCGACTGCGGGTGGAATGCCTTTGACGGTGTCGATTACTTCAAGAATCACGGTGTCGGTTTCGTGCCCCCCGAGCGAGGCACGTCCGACGCGCGCGCGAAGCGTGACCGTGCCCGCGCCGACAATGGCGTCGGCGCCGTTGTGAACAAGGTTGATGAGCACCTGCTTCAAATGGCCGCTGTCAGCGCGGATGTGCAACCCTGAGTCGGATTCAACCACCACTTGCACTGCACGGCTCTCCAGGCTTGTGGACATCAACCCCTGAACTTCGCGCAACAGCGTGTCGGCGGCCAGGGATTCGAGCTTGGGATCGGCAGGCCGGGCAAAACTCAAGGCGTCCTGCAATATGCGTTCGAGGCGGGAGATCTCGGCGCTGATGATGTCCGTGTCCTTGCGCGCGGCGGGCACGGCCTGCAAGTGTTTGTCCAGCGTATAAAGGCGCGCTTTGAGAGACGTGAGCGGGTTGCGAATCTCATGCGCAATGCCGGCCGTCAGCGTGCCGAGCGTGGCCAGCTTTTCCTGCCTTTCGAGCAGACGCTCGGCTTGGACCTTCACCTGCTCCAGGCGTTGGCGTTCGGCAATCTCGGCTCGCAATGCTGCCGTCCGCCGTTGGACAGTCTCCTCCAGATCCTCATTCGCCTCGCGCAGCAAAGCCTGCGCCTCGGCCAATGACCGATACGCATCCACGGCCCCCGTGACGGAATAAACCGCTACCACGAATACCGCTAGCAGCATCAGCGCATTCCACAAGGGAATTACTGGAGGCATGTCGGGGTGACGCGTCATCAAGCCGGCGGCTGCAAAAATAACTGTGCAAGCTGCGGTCAGGGATAGGCCCGCCTTGCGTCCCACCGCCCAGCTCGCCCAGCAAACCGGCAAGAGATAGAAAGCGGTCACGTGCAGGTCATAGCCAGTGGCATAGTCTAGCCAGCCCACGAATACCGCCAACACCAATGCCAGGAACAGGGTCCACGGCCCGGGTAACCGCGATAAGCCCACCAGTAAGCGCCGCATTGGAGATTTCATCATCATACAAGCACGGTGCGTCGTCGGCAGACGATTCCGCGACCGGCGGGTCGTTTGCAGACGGCGCAGATGCCGTGCCGGGAATCATGGCAGGGTCGCGCTGCGACAGCACGTTGAAAATCAGGCCCGGATGCCGAAGCCGCATCCGGTTGCCGGCCGCAGCGGGTCAGCCGTTTATCGCGCGCATGGTAAGCAGTTTACCCAAACGCGGTTCATTCCTCCCACCACACGCTCGCAAAGCCCTGTGAATCAATACTCACGGCTCATGGCATGGGCTGTGCAGAGGTTCCTCTCAGACGCCCGAGATTCGGGCAAGCAACGAAGATTAGACGACGATAAACAAAGCAAAGAACATGAAGCTTCATACTCACATTCACAAGACGACCGTCACGGCCCTCTGCATCCTCTCTCTCGGTCCGGCGTTGTTGTTCGCTGCCGACCCACCGCAGCCTTCCGTGGCACACGGGACCATCAAATCCGTGGACATGGCCGCGCACACACTGGTGTTCACCGAGCGCAAGGACAACACGGAACACATGTTTCAATGGAATGACCAGACCCAGTTCACCGAGCGCGGCCAGAGCGCCACCGCCAGTGCCCTCAAGGAAGGCGAGCGCGTGCAGCTCACCTATGCGCCGGGCACCGACACGCCAATCCTGCAAAGCGTGCACATCGCTCCCGCCAGGACTGGAAGGCACAGTGCCAACAATTCTCTCCCTGCAAGGATCAGCGGCGCGTGACGCTTACCAATACCCTCGCTGCGGGGAGGATGGCGCATCGCCCCGCAGCGCGGCAGGGACACTGAGCCAACACCCCATCCACAGCCGCATCGTGAATCGTGAAACTCTCATACCCCGTTCGCCACGCGATGCTTCATGGGTCACGGACTCTTCTCAGCCGCCGGTCCCGGTCCGCCAGCGAAGAATCCTCGTGGCGGACGACGACAAGGGCATCCGCGACCTCATATCCACTGTTCTGGCCGGGGCCGGCTTCAACGTGAACGCCGCTTCCGACGGCCAACAGGCTTGGGAAGCGCTGCTCCGCGAGCAGTACGATCTGCTCATCACCGACAACGAAATGCCGCGCCTCGTGGGAATACAACTCATCGAGCGGATTCGCGAGGCGGGTATGAGTCTGCCAATTATCATCGCTTCAGGTTCTTTCCCGATGGAGAGACTGCGCGACTATGCTGAACTCCAAATCGCAGCCGCTCTCTCGAAGCCCTTTCGCGTTATCGAACTCTTGAACGCCGTGAGAAATGTTCTCCAGGCGTCGTGTGGAAGCACCACCGCAGACCAGCACACTTTCAAGCGGATCCACGCCCGGCCGCAACCGATCCGCCGATGCGACAAATCAAATGTAGTATTATGCAAACCCTGACGCTCCCAATCGAAAGCTGGCGCAAATTCAAGTCTCTCGTCAGGTCGCGGCATGCTGCCACGCAATCAACCACGCCCAATCCTGACCGTTCAAAAGCCATCCACCCTGCGAAACCGAGAGTGCTCCCCCGTTGGACGTGGGACGAAGGCAAAATCGTCGCTTCCTTCGGGGCAGCCAACCTGATACGCCATCATGACGGCCGCTGGGAGCTTCGCGGCGGCACGCCCAGTGACCATGCTGCTGCCCATGAATGGTGTTCTCTCTTTCAACATGACGCCACCTTCCCCAGCGCGCCCTTGCCGGCTAATGCTCCACAGCCCAAGGCCTCGAACCCGCTTCACAACCGCATCCTGGTTGCCGACGACGACTCCGTCGTGCGGGGCAGCCTGGCTGCCGTGCTCGAATCCGAGGGTTACATGGTGGACGAAGCGCGTAATGGCATCGAAGCCGTCACCCGGGCGATTGAACATCTGCCCGTTCTGGTCCTCCTCGATCTCAACATGCCGCACTGGGATGGCTGGACAGCCTTTAGCCAACTTGACCGGGTCACCCCCTTGTTGCCGGTGATTGTTATCACCGCCCGCCCCAACCAATACGAGAGGGCCGTGCGGCTAGGGGTGGACGCCTTCATGGAAAAGCCGTTGAACATCCCGATCCTGGTGCGCGCCATCAAACGCCTCACCAGCGAAGACGAAACCCGCCATGTACGCCGCATTACCAACCCCGCGTTTGTCACGCGGCTGCTTGGCAGCACGCAAACTGACGACGAGCAACCTGCACCGCCGTTTACCGGAGATACAAAATGAACGGTCCCCTCCAACTCAGACTTCCATCGGTTTCCTCAACCGGTGATCGAACTTGGCGAGCATCACGAGGGCTCGGTTTCGTTCGGACGGTCGCGACTTGGCCCATGCCCGCCACCGCGGGGCTGCTGCTAGCGCTGGTTATAAGCGTAGGATGGGTTGACTATCTGACTAAGCCATGAAATCAACCACACCGTTGAAAACTACGGCCACCCATACCCGTTCGACGAATCGCCCCGTGCAGGCCGCTCCTCTTCGCGAAGCCGCTGCCCAGCCTTCGCCCGGAAGGTCCCGTACCGGCAAGCGCATCTTGCTGGTGGACGACGATCCTAGCGTGCGGCATTCTCTGAGCAACGTGCTGGTGGCCGAAGGCTACTTTGTCATTCCCGCCGAGAACGGACAGCAAGCGCTTGATCTGGCCAACCGGTCGGCGGTTGACCTTGTATTGCTCGACCTGAATATGCCGGTGAAGAACGGTTGGGACACCTTTGAGCGGCTCACCTCGGAGCATCCGCTCATTCCCATCATCATCATCACCGCGCGCCCGAACCAGCTCTTCACTGCTGTCAGCGCCGGGGCGGGTGCTCTGCTGGAGAAGCCGATGGATATCCCGACGCTGTTACGAGCGATGGCAGAGCTTCTGGCAGAAACCGCCGAGCAACGCCTGGCGCGCCTGGTCGGGAAGAAAACCGAATTCCACTATAAGCCTGCGGCGGCGCGTCACGATTGACGGCCCAAAAGGCTCCTGGCAAAGAAATGAATGCGCCTCCTGGCACAAGTACCAATGGCACCAACGGCGTGATTCTGAGGACCACAGTGCCGGACAGCAGTCACCTTGACTTCAGTTGGCCGCTCCTGCTCCTCGCTTTGCTGGTGTTAGTGCTAATTGCCAGTGGACTGCGCAAGGTATTTTGGGATAAAGACTCAAATTAAGAAGAAAGGAATAGTTATGAAGCAAAACGACAAGGACAGTGACCGCGCAATCATGGCGATGCCAAGGTCTCGCCGGCACAATCACAAAACGGATGTTAAAGACGAAAGTCGGCGAATGGAGGTGGAATTGACGTTCGAGGCCCCGCAGGCCGAAAGAGTCTTCGTGGCCGGGGACTTCAACCACTGGCGCGCAGGTGACCTCCGACTCCGCCGGGACGAAACCGGAACCTGGAGAATTCCACTTTGGCTCGCACCGGGCCGGTATGAGTACCGATTCATCGTCGATGGCGAGTGGCAGAACGACCCCCAGGCCTCAGCCTGTGTGCCGAATGAGTTTGGCTCCAGCAACTGTGTGCTCGTAGTAAAGTGATGATATGAGGAGTCGAATTCCGGGGGCTCCAAGCCGACCCGCTCCGCGCCGGTGGCGCCGTGCAACCCAAGAAGTAAAGATCTTCCTTGACCTGCTGGAGCAGCAGGAGAGGATTATTTAAACGATCAGCACGGACGCTTTAAGAGCCTAAGCATACTATAGAAACGGTAACGTTTACAATGTCTGAGTCAAAAATCAACCCCACAAGTTCCGACCCGACAAGTTCCGACCCCTCCCGCTCATCTTCGGCGCAGCCTTCGAAAGGGAAGGGCCGACGCCGGGCATGGATTGCTGCGCTGTGCGTCATTCTTGCAGCCGGCGGCGTCTATTTGCTTCACCGTCGGACGGCGGAAGAATCGAATCGAAGGAGCACTCGGTCTTCACCGCCTGTTCCGATGGTGAGCACGGCGACCGCCCGGAAAGGCGATATTAAAAAGTACGTTGAGCGCATTGCCAATGTGATCCCGTTCTATACCGTGCAGGTCAAGAGCCGCGTGGACGGGCAGCTCATGAGCGTGAACTACGTCGAGGGCCAAATGGTTCATGCCGGCGATTCGCTGGTAGAGATCGATCCGCGACCTTATGAGGCGCAACTCACTCAAGCCGAAGGCCAGTTAGCCCGCGACCAAGCCCTGCTGGAAAATGCGCACGTCGATCTCGAGCGCTACCAAACTGCCTACCGCAGCAATGCGATCCCCGAGCAGCAGCTTGCTACCCAGGTGGCTACGGTTCACCAGTACGAAGGCTCTGTGAAGCTTGACCAGGGCCAGGTGGATACTGCCAAGCTGCAAATAACTTACTCCCACATCACAGCGCCCATTTCCGGACGGGTTGGACTGCGCCTGGTGGACCCCGGCAACATTGTCCATGCCACCGATACCAATCCCCTGGCGGTGATTACCCAGCTTCAACCCATTACCGTGACCTTCAGTCCCGAGGAAGACGCTCTGCCTGAAATCCAGAAACAGTTGATCCAGGGCCAAACGCTGGTGGTTGAGGCCTACGACCGCGACCAAGGGAAGAAGCTGGCGACCGGGACACTCCTGGCGATGGACAATCAGATCGACTCCACGACCGGCACAATCAAGCTCAGGGCCCTCTTTCCCAACGAGGACAACTCCCTCGTTCCAAACCAATTCGTCAATGCGAGACTGCTGGTACGCACGGAACACGGGGCCACGCTGGTTCCCACCGCGGCCATCCAGCACAACGCCCAGGGTGCCTTTGTGTATGTGGTGCAAACCAACCAGACCGTCGCCATGCGCACCGTCTCGGAGGGCCTCGCCGATAACGATGCCAATGTCACCGCAGTGGAAGGATTGGAGCCGGGCGAAATCATTGCGGCAGATAATTTTAACCGCTTGCAGGAGGGCATAAAAGTGACGATACGCAGCCTTGCGGAAGAGCCGAAGCGGGGCGGGGGCAACGCGAGGACCGCGTCCACCGAAGGAGGCATGCGAGGAATGAAGCGGGGCAGCACGAATTCACCACGGACGAACGCGACCGGACAAGGACGCGAATGAGCCCCTCCCGTCCATTCATCCTCCGGCCGGTGGCGACTTCGCTCCTCATGGCGGCGATTCTCCTGGCCGGAGTGGTCGCTTATAAGCAACTACCCGTGTCGGCGTTGCCGGAAGTGGATTACCCGACCATCCAGGTGGTGACATTCTATCCCGGCGCCAGCCCCGAGGTGGTGGCCTCGGCCGTCACCGCGCCGCTGGAACGGCAGTTTGGGCAAGTGCCGGGATTGAACCAGATGACCTCGACCAGCTCGGGCGGAAGCTCGGTCATTGTCCTTCAATTCGCGCTCAACCTGAACATTGATGTGGCCGAGCAGGAGGTCCAGGCGGCGATCAACGCGGCCCAGACCTACCTGCCGGTGAATCTCCCGTCCCCGCCCATCTACAGCAAATCCAATCCGGCCGATGCGCCCATTCTGACGCTGGCGCTCACCTCCGCATCCATCGCCCTGTTCCAGGTGGAGGACATGGCGGACACGCGGCTGGCGCAGAAAATCTCGCAGATCCCCGGAGTGGGCCTGGTGACCATCAGCGGCGGGCAGAAGCCGGCCGTCCGGGTTCAGGTCAATCCGACCGCGCTCTCCTCTCGCGGAATTAATCTTGAGGACGTGCGCACGGCCCTCCAGCAGACCAGCGTCAACCAGGCCATGGGAAACTTCGACGGGCCGAAGCAGGCTTACCAAATCAACGGCAACGACCAACTCCTCACCAGCCAGGATTACCGCTCGACGGTCGTCGTGGCCTATCGCAACGGGGCGCCCGTGATGCTGTCCGACGTGGCGAACGTGATCGACGACGCGGAGAACGTCAAGCAGGCCGCCTGGATGAATAACGCTCCGGCGATTATCCTCAACATCCAGCGCCAGCCGGGCGCCAACATCATCCAGGTTGTGGACCGCATCAAAGCGCGGTTGCCTCAACTCAAGACCACTCTCCCCGCTGCCATCGAGGTCTCAGTGCTGACCGACCGCACCACAACGATCCGGGCTTCGGTCAAGGATGTTCAGTTCGAGCTGATGCTGACCGTAGCCTTGGTCGTAATGGTGATCTTTTTGTTCTTACGGACGTTGTCCGCGACCATCATTCCGAGCGTGGCGGTGCCGCTCTCCCTGGTGGGCACCTTCGGAGTGATGTACCTGCTGGGATATAGCCTGAACAATCTCACGCTGATGGCGCTGACGATTTCGACCGGCTTTGTGGTGGATGACGCCATCGTGATGATCGAGAACATCGCCCGCTACATAGAAGCCGGCGAGCGTCCGCTGCAGGCCGCGTTGAAGGGGGCCGAGCAAATCGGGTTTACCATCGTATCCCTGACCGTTTCCTTGATCGCCGTCCTCATCCCGCTGCTGTTCATGGGTGACATCGTCGGGCGCTTATTCCGGGAGTTTGCGGTCACGCTCGCGGTGACCATCCTGATCTCCGCCGTGGTTTCGCTCACGCTCACGCCCATGATGTGCGCCCGCTTGCTGAGGCATAAACCCGAGACGCAGCAGGGATGGTTCTACCGGACCTCAGAACACGTGCTCCAGCGGGTCATCGAGGTTTACGGTCAGACACTTCAATGGGTCCTCAAACACCAGACGGCGACCTTGCTGGTCGCGGCGGGGACGATGGCTCTCACCGTCTGGCTCTATGTCATCGTGCCAAAAGGGTTTTTCCCGGTGCAGGATACGGGCGTGATTCAAGGCATCTCGGAAGCGCCCCCCACCACGTCGTTCGCGGCCATGGCCGCGAGGCAACAGGCGCTGGCCGAGGTCATCCTCCAAGACCCGGCGGTGGAGAGCCTTTCTTCGTTCATCGGCGTGGATGGCATCAACACCACGCTCAACAGCGGGCGCATTCTCATCAATCTCAAACCGTTGGCGGAGCGCAAGCTGGACGCCACGACGATCATGCACCGCCTGCAAGCGCAATTGGCCAAAGTGGAGGGAATCACCCTTTACATGCAGCCCATCCAGGACCTGACGGTGGAAGATCGCGTCAGCCGCACGCTGTTCCAGTACACGCTCGAGGACCCGGATATCAACGAGTTAAACACTTGGACCGCCCGGC
>Ga0224558_1002784_pt1 | contig 15526 bp, 9 predicted proteins | sample 714S32024metaG_FD_180682 | JGI IMG/M metagenome (GOLD analysis project Ga0224558, IMG submission 180682) | Peat soil microbial communities from Stordalen Mire, Sweden - 717 S3 20-24 | ecosystem: Environmental > Terrestrial > Soil > Wetlands > Peat | place: Sweden: Norrbotten County, Stordalen... | reverse complement strand
CCGCATGGGTCGTTATATTACGGCGCGGGCGATTCGGCGCTGAATGCATCGCCGTTTGCGCTCACCGGCCAGCCGGAGGAAAAACCGGCGTATTTCCAGAACAGCTTCGGCGGCTCCGTGGGCGGACGGCTGAATATTCCTCATATCTATCACGGCGGGAGCAAGACTTTTTACTTCATCAACTTTAACGGCAAGCACGGAGACAATCCTTTCGATCAGTTTTCAACGGTGCCGACGCTGCTGGAGCGGCAGGGAAACTTTTCTCAGACCACATACACTTCGGGAGCGGCGGTGCAGATTTTCAATCCTGCGACCAACGCCCCCTTCCCCTGTAACCCTCCGCTGCAACCCTGCAACACGATTCCGCAGGCTAGCCTCAACTCGGCGGCACTGGGATTATTGAACTATATTCCGTTGCCGAATCTGCCTGGCAATTACCAGAACTTCCACTACGTGACCTCCGCCACGAGCGACAGCGACGATCTGAACATACGTTTGAACCACAGCTTTGGCGCAGCGCCCGCGGGCGGACGCCGCGGCGGAGGCCGCAACGCTCCGCGCAACAGCCTGCAGGTCGGCTTCCATTACCATCAATCGAGCGCCACGCTGACGAATCCGTTCCCGAGCGTTGGCGGCAGCACCACCGTCCGCAGCTTTGACATTCCGGTGTCTTACACGCGCAGCATCGGAAAGCTCACCAACATTGTTCGCGCCGACTTTAACCGCAACCGGACGCGCACACAGAATCTGTACGCTTTCAACAACAACATTACGGGCACGCTCGGAATTACGGGAGTTTCAACGAATCCCTTCGACTGGGGACTGCCGAATCTTTCTTTCACAGACGTCGCCAGTCTTCAGGACACGACTCCGCAGCTGAACCGAAGCCAGACTTACACCTTCTCCGACAATGTGATCTGGAACCATGGCAAGCACACCTGGCGCTGGGGCGGAGACTTCCGGCGCGTGCAGGTGAATACGGAAACTGCCAACAACCCGCGCGGCTCGTTCGTCTTCACGGGCACCAATACCGCGCAGCTCGATAGTAGCGGAAACCGGGTGACCGGGACGGGATACGATTTTGCGGACTTCCTGTTGGGATATGCGCAGCAAACATCAGTGCAGTTTGGAGGCAGCGACTACTTACGAGGCAATTATTGGGATTTGTATGCGCAGGATGAGTGGAAGATGCGCGCGAATCTAACGCTCAATCTCGGCGTGCGCTACGAATACGCTTCGCCGCTCACGGAAATCAACAATCGCATTGTGAACCTCGCGCTTTCTCCCGGGGTGCTGAATCCCGCGCTGCCGCTGGGCGCAACGCCGGTGACGCCGATTCAGCCGGGGCCAGACAGCGGCCTGCCGGCGAGCCTGGTGCGGCCGGACCGCAACAACTTTGCGCCGCGAATCGGTTTTGCCTGGAAGCCGTTTTCGAAAACCGTGGTGCGCGGCGGATATGGCATCAACTACAACACCGGCGCTTATCAGGGCATCGCGCAGCAACTTGCCTTGCAGCCGCCGTTCGCTACCGCGGCAACCAACGTTCAGACGGCCTTTCCGTCTCCTCCCAACCTGACGCTCGAAAACGGATTCCCCGCCGCGCCTCCCGGCAACATCACCAACAATTATGCGGTGAATCCGAATTACCGGATGGGTTATGTGCAGATTCGCAATCTGGACATTCAACAGCAGATTCGCCCCACCCTGCTGCTGAATCTCGACTACACCGGAACCAAGGGAACGGATCTCGACATTCTGGAAGCGCCCAACCGAACGCCGACCGGCGTCCGTATTGGCGGGGTTGACGCCTTCACCTACGAAAACTCAGTGGCGGATTCGGGGGCCAACGCGGGATCGGTGCGGCTGCGCAAGCGGTTGGCGGGAGGAGTCGCGATCGGCGGCATCTACACCTTTTCCAAGTCGCTGGACGATGCATCTTCCATCGGCGCGGGAGCAACCTCGGTGGCGAGTACTCCTGGACTGGGTGCGGGCGGTACCGGCGCCGGCGGAGGCGGCGCTTCGACGAGCGGAGGTGCGGCCAATGTTGCGCAGAATCCTTTCAATCTGTCCGCGGAGCGCGGTCTCTCCAGCTTCAACCAGACGCATAGGTTCACCGCGGACTATTTGTACGAACTACCCTTTGGCCACGACAAGCGCTGGCTCACGGGAGAGGCTCCGCTGCGCGCCGTTTTTGGGGACTGGCAATGGAGCGGCGATTGGACGATCGCATCGGGACTGCCGTTTACGCCGCGACTGCTCAATAACAGTTGTGACGTGAACGGGGGAACGAATGGCACGCTTAGGCCGAATTTGGTTCCCGGGCAATCGGTGAGTCTGGCGCATCCCTCGATTGCGGAGTGGTTCAATACTGCTGCGTTCTCCGCGCAGACAACGTGTACCTACGGCGATGCGGGGCGCAACAGCATCATTGGCCCGGGCAGCAAAGTGTTTGACATGGCATTCACGAAAATTTTCCCCTTGAAGGAAGCGCGGGTGCTGGAGTTCCGAGCTCAGGCCACCAACATTTTCAACAAACCGAACTACTCCTCGATTGACACGAATGTGACCTCGCTCACCTTTGGCCGGGTTACGGCGGCGGGGGCCATGCGGCAGTTCACCATGACGGCACGCTTTCGTTTCTGATCTCGAAAAGGATCGCCATGACTCTCACACCAAACCGATTCGCCGATAGAGCTGTAGCGGTGCTGTTGGCGCTTGTGCTCTTGTGTGCTGCTTCGCCTTCGCAGCAGCAGACGGACTATGTGTTTCGCGCGGAATCCGATCTCGTGCTGGTGAATGTGACGGTGAGGGACAAGAGCGGGAAGTTTGTGCCGGGACTGAAACCGGGAGATTTCACGATTTTAGAGGACAACAAACCGCAGAAGATTGTCTCTTTCGATGTGGAGAACGTCGATGCCGTGCCTACGCTGGACATGGCGCAGGCGAAGCCGCTGCCGGAATCGGCGTCTGGGGAGACTAGTCCGGTGGCTTCCGCGGCGCCCCAGTTCGATTCCCAGTTTAAGGATCGGCGTCTGATTGTTTTGTTTTTCGATCTCTCGGCCATGGAACCGGATGAAATCGACCGGGCGGTTACGTCCGCCGAACACTATGTCGACGCGCAAATGGCGCCCGCCGACTTGGTGTCAATTGTTTCGCTCGGAAGTTCTCTATTGGTGAATCAGGACTTTACAACGGATCACGCGCTGCTGAAAAAACAGTTGGACGCATTCAATACGGGCAGCGGCCAGGGTTTCGAGGAAGGCACCACGGGCACGACCGAGGGGACGCCCGACACCGGTCAGCCATTTACCGCCGACGATACGGAATACAACATCTTCAACACCGACCGGCGGCTGGAGGCGTTGCGCTCGGTGGCGGAAAAGCTTTCGCACGTTCAGCAGAAGAAATCGCTGATTTATTTTTCCAGCGGCATGGACCGCACCGGCATCGAGAATCAATCGGAACTGCGTGCGGCGGTGAACGCGGCGGTGCGTTCCAACATGGCGTTTTACACCATGGACATGCGCGGCCTGCAGGCGCTGGTGGCGGGCGGAGAGGCCCAGAACGCCAGCCTGCGCGGCGTTTCGGCGTATTCCGGACAGTCGACTCTCAATGCCTTGAATTCCAATTTCACGACGCAGGAAACCCTGGTGACCCTGGCCAGCGATACCGGCGGACGAGCTTTTCTCGACTCCAACGACTTCAGCAAAATTTTCAAGGGAGTGCAGCAGGACACCTCGACTTACTATCTGCTCGGGTATCACAGCACGAACCCGGCGCGCGACGGGCGTTACCGGCGCATCGTCGTGAAGAGCAACCTTCCCGGAGTGAAGATCGACTACCGCCGCGGCTACTATGCGCCCGCCGATTATAAGCATTCCACGAAGGAAGACAAGGAGCGGCAGTTGGAGGAAGAACTTGCATCTGAGTTGCCGGCCACGGATTTGCCGCTGTATCTGGGCGTCGCCTATTTCCGGCTGGAGAGCAACAAGTTTTTCGTTCCCATCTCGCTGGTGGTGCCGGGCTCGCAGATTCCGTTCGTCCGCAGCAGCGACCGCGACCAGGCGACGCTGGACGTGATTGGAATGGTGCTCGATAACGCACACCACCCTTTGAATAGGATTCGCGACACCGTCAAACTCGCGGTGAGCACATCGGCTGAGGTGCAAAAAAAGAATGTGCAGTATGACACCGGCATGAGCCTGCTGAGCGGCAAGTATCACCTGAAATTTGTCGTGCGCGAGAATCAGACCGGCCGCATGGGATCGTTCGAAACCGACATCGAGGTGCCGGAGTTAAAGGCCCTGCCGCTGAAGATGAGTTCCGTGGTTCTGGCCAGCCAGATTCAACCAGGAAAAGCAAAGAATAGCGCGAACCTGAACCCGCTGGTGCACGACGGTTCCGAGATTATCCCGAACATCACGCACGTCTTCTCGGCTACGCAGCACCTGCTTCTTTATTATGAGGTGTACGATCCGGCGCGGCCGGCGGCCGCCGAGTCCGCAAGAGGCACGGATTCCGCAAGAGGCGAAGCCAATAAGCCCAGCATCCGGCTCTTGTCCAACGTCGTCTTTTTCCAGCGTAAAGCCAAAGCCTACGAAAGCTCGTTGGTCGAATTGACGGAATTGAATGCGCGCGAGCGAAAGGCTGCCGTCTTTCAGCTAGACGTGCCGCTGACGTCGCTCAAACCTGGTTTTTATACCTGCCAGGTAAATGTAATCGATGACGCCGGCGGCCACTTCCTGTTTCCGCGGCTTGCCTTGTTGATCCGGCAAGACGGTTCGAGCCCGGCGCGCTGAAAACGATGGCAGACAGTCAATGATGGAGGTCACGATGGAGGCCACGCGGACAAGAGCGTCCGAGCCAATTTTTCTGACAACTTTTTTTCTGAAGAAATTTCGCGACTACGAGCCGGCCGCGAATCCGCCGAGGTGTGCCACCGTGAGCCGCAGATACTTGTAGGGATTTACCGGAACGTCGTTGATGCGGACTTCGTAGTGGAGGTGCGGCCCGGTAGAGCGACCGCTTAAGCCGACGTAGCCTATGGTATCGCCGCGGTGGATGTACTGTCCGGCGGCGACGCCGAAGCTGGACAGGTGGCCGTAGCGGGTCGAAATGCCGTGTCCGTGGTCGACCATGATAGCGCGTCCGTAGCCGCCCAGGTAATCGGCGAAGGTAACGATGCCGTCCGCAGGAGCAATCACAGCCGAGCCGACATTGGCGGAGATATCCACACCGGAGTGGAAGGCGCCTTCTCCGTTAAACGGATCGATGCGCTCGCCGAAGGAGCCGGTGATCTGGCCCTCGACCGGCCAGAGGTTCGGAGCCGAGTTGGCCCGGATCCAGTCCGCCGTGGTCGAGTTCTTCGTGAGGCCAAGCGAGATGCCAACGCTGGCCGCGCCGCTCAGCGCGGTGTGCTTCAGCGCGTATAGCTGGTCGAGCGAGGAGTGCACCTGCGCTTCTTGAATCTGCTCGGTCGAGGCAGCCACCATCGCCGGATCGGACTTGAGGCCGTAGAGCGCGGAAACCTCGCTGGCCAGCGAGCCGAGAGAAGCTACCTGAATGTCACGTTCCTTGGCCACCTGTTCCAGACGCGAATAACGGTCCTTGAGCTGGGCCTGCTCGGTGCGGAGCTGGTTATAGTGGGCAACCTTCTGCAGCATACGGGTATAAGAACTGGCGATTCCCGTAAGGCAGAGCGCACCGATGGCAAAGCCCGCCAGAAGAACATACAGATAATGGACGGGAATGGAGATCTTGCGAAGCTGTCCAGCTTCGTCTCGGGCTACGAAAAATATATAGAAACGTTTGCGCAATATGGCTTCTCGTATAAAAATTCTTGCTTCGGAATCCTGCCGGAGCGGAACTGTCATGCTCGGGCTCGGAATCCTGATTCCACCAGCCGCGTCAGGAGCAGGCTGGCTATTTCCAAACTACGGAACCAGGCAAGCCGAAATCCAATTTCGCTGCAACTGATTCACATTGCAGTAGTTGGTTCGGCAAAGTATATGTGAACGGCGAATTACACGGTAACAAACCTGATTCCCCCTGTCAACCTCACTATGCCCTTTTGGAAGGTTACCAAGGCACCGGTAATTGGCGTGCCCATCCGGGCAGATTACCGCCGTAAGGGGGGCAGGCGCCCATTATCCGGCGGCCAGCGCAGGCACGCGGGGCCTTGGGAACCGGGGTATAGTGATGGGCATGCCGCTTAGCGAGAAGAAACTGATTCAGCAGATCCGCCGAATGGCTGGCGGAGGCGAGTCGGTTCGAACCGGCATCGGCGATGACTGCGCCGTGCTGCGCGTTCCTCCAGGACACGACCTGCTGGTGACGACCGACTTCACCATCGAGAAGGTGCATTTCCGCCGGGATTGGCACCGTCCCGAGCTGGTGGGGCAGCGCTGCCTAACGCGCGGACTGAGCGACATCGCGGCGATGGGCGGCAAGCCGCAAGCGGCATTTTTGTCGCTGGCCGTCCCGAGCGACCTGCCGCAGACTTGGGTGGACCGCTTCCTGAAGGGCCTGCTGGAGCTGGCGGAAGAATTCAAGCTTCCGCTGGCCGGTGGCGACACGGCGCAGTCGGCCGGCGGGATTCAAGCTGACATCGTCTTGGTGGGCTCGGTGCCCAGGGGAAAAGCGGTGCTGCGGTCGGGAGCGAAGCCGGGCGAGCGGATTTATGTGACCGGGGAGCTGGGCGGCTCCGCGGCGGCGCTGGCGCGGTTGCGGCAATCGAAGCCTGTGCGAGCCGAGTATTTCCGGCGCTTTCCCGGGTACTTTTCCGGCCACTATCGTCCGCAAGCGCGGGTTGCCGTGGGCCAGAGGCTGCGCCAGCGCGGAGTGGCTTCGGCCATGATTGATTTGAGTGACGGGCTTTCCACCGACCTCGAACACATCTGCCAGGAAAGCCACGTGGGCGCGGAGATCGAGGCGGAGGCGATTCCGCGAGCGCAGGCTGGAGGGGGGAAAAAACGGGTCGCGCTTGAGTTCGCCTTGCACGGCGGCGACGACTACGAACTGCTGTTTACCTCCGCCGCGGCCGTTCCCGCGCAGGTGGCGGGAGTTCGAGTGACGCGGATCGGCCGGACCACGCGATCCACGGGGATGCGCCTGGTCGGGGCGGATGGTCGAGCGCAGCCGCTCCTGGCCGGAGGATGGGAGCACTTCAAGGGGAATGGGTAATTTGCGATTTGTGATTGGCAATCTCGCAATTTTGTATCGGAGTCGGATGAGCGGCTCCTGAAGGGGCGTCTGATTTCGAAGACTATCGGTATCGCTAAAGCGATACCCCGATACAAACCTGAAACTATTCTTCCGCCACCGGATGGCCACGCCTGCAGGTGACTTTCGTTACCTGCCCCTGGTGACGGGCGAGGGGCTAGAGTAGGCCCATGCGAAAACTATCTTTACTCCTGGCGTTCAGTGTCGCGATCTTGCTTCCAGCTTTCGGGCAGGGACAGCCGGCGGCTAGCAAGATCGACAACGATTTCGTGCAACAGCAGTTTGGCAACCAGTTCACTCTGGTGCCCGAGGTTGGGGCCGCGTTCGGCGATCTGGACGGCGACGGCGTGGAAGACGTGGCCATTGCTGCCCGCTGCAAGAATCCGATGCTCGATCAAGCCGAGCACAATTACACGGTGATGGATCCCTACAACGAATTTTTTGGCTATGGCGATCCCAGGATGACGACCACGTTCAGCGAGGGCGATCCCGCGCGCCGCGGTCTGGTTGTGCTTATCATCTACGGCACGGGGCCGAACGGCTGGCGCTCGGCAACTCCGAAAGCGAAGTTCGTGATTGTAAATTTGCCGTATCGGACAATCTCCGTCAGAAAAATCAAGATGCGAAAGAAAACGATCGAAGCAGTGTACGTTGAAGAAGCGGGCGACATTGGCGAGAGCTCCGCCCTTTTCTTCGACGGCAAGAAGTTCCGTTACGTGCCCATGGGCGGAGATATGCAGTAGGCGCAAGACTCCAGCGTCGTGAACTGGAAGCCGGTTCGTCTTTCGATACTTCTTTCATCACCCTCAAAACAAAAAGGCCGCTCTTTTTGAGCGACCTTTTGTATCTTAAGCGAAGAGCGAACAGGCAACCGCCGGACCCTAGTCTCCCGCCACCGGCTCGCCGACTTCTTCATTCTCTTTCGCGGCGCCGTTCCCATTTGCCGGAGCGATCGCCGAAGCAATCGCGCCCAGCGGAATGAATCCCGCTTCATTCGACGTGGCCGGCTTCTCTTTCAGCACAACTTCCCGATAGAGCTGCGCCATGCGTGCGTCGTAGGCGGCATCGTTCTTGATCTTGTTGTTCTCGGCCTTCTTATCGCGCGCCCGCGCTTTTTCTTCGCGCGCCGTCTTGGCAATGCCCAGCTTGTCGAGGTCGTGCTGCACTTCGTGAGTGACGATCTCTTCCCGCAGATAGAGCGCGTGCTTCTCGTCCTCCATCTTGACTTTCTTGCCGCCCGCGAAGATCTCGTGACGTCCGTGCTCTTCGTACCACTTGGTGAGCGTAGACGTCATGTGCATCTTCTCGATGATGTTGCGCCAGCCCACGCCCGTGTTGTAAGCGCAAAAGCTGATCTCGCCTTCCTGCGTGGCATAAGGAATGATGCACTGCTCGGTGCGCCGGAAGTCGTAGTTGAACAGATCCTGGAACCACATCCCGGCGATGAACAGGAAGTTCCACCGGTCCTGGCGCCGCTTCATCACATCGTCAATCGTCCGGTCCGGACCGACCTTGCCGTAGTTTTTGCCTGTAGCGTTGAAGTTCTTGTCGAACTTTTTGAGCAGGTCCGTCATCTTGAAGTGCGTAGGCGATTGGAACGAATCGTAGTTCTTCATCAGACAAAGCGCCATCCCAAACACAGTCCAGAATTTGCTGCGCGCCGCATCGTTCACCTTAGCAATATCTTTAGCCAGCTGATCGCCCTTCAGAAACGCGGTAACCGGCACCGCTTCCTTAGTCTCCTTATCGATCATCAAAGCCATCCCCGTTCCACAATTCGGATGGCATCCGCAGGAGAGTTGGCCCCAGTCGTTGTTTTGATCCTGGGAGTGCATTACGTCGGCCCAGTCGCTGAACGTGCTCATGAAACTTATGGGGAACCAGTCGCGGGCGGGAACGCCGAAGCCGGTTTGATTCTTTACGTCGTGGGCCAGGTGCGCCAGCGTGTAACGCTGCGCTTGGCGGCGTTCGTCGGTGATGGCTTCGTCTCGTCCAGTGAACGACACCGGTTGGAAGCTGAGGAATCCGATCTTCTTCGGATTGTCCAGGGCGAACTGGATGATGCGTCCTACCTGCTCGTTGTTGATGCCGTTGATGAGGGTGATGACGGGAACGATTTCGCATCCGGCGCGATGCAGGTTGTCGATCGCTTTCAGCTTTACGTCGAACAGGTTGCCGACGGCGCGATGATCGTTGGCGGCGTTGCCGATGCCGTCAAACTGCAGGTAGGCGTAACGCATGCCGGCTTCAACCGCTTGTTCGCAAAACTCAAAACTCTTGGCGAATTCAATTCCGTTGGTTGCGGCCTGGACGCTGTTGTATCCGACTTTGCGCGCGTAACGAACCGCGTCGAGGAAGTAGGGCGACAGAGTAGGCTCGCCACCGGAAAACTGCACCGACATCTGCCGCTTCGGCTTCACCGTGATGGCGTTGTCGAGCACGGTCTTGATTTCTTCCCAGGTGAGTTCGTGGACGAAGCCAACCTGGTTCGCGTCCATGAAACAGGGGTCGCACATCATGTTGCAGCGATTGGTGAGATCGACGGTGAGCACGGCGCCGCGTCCGTATTTCACCGTCGAAGAGCCATGATGGTGCAGATGTTCGTCGCTGTGGGCGCGGATGTCGCGGCCGGGGAAAACTTCTTCCAGGTGGCGCGTGAATTCCGTGTCAATCGACATCAAGTCTTCGAAGTGCCCGTGCTTGGCGCAATCCTTGACCATCCAAATTTTGCCGTCGCGCTCGACGATCTGGGCCTTGACCTCGCCCACTTTTTCATTCATCAACACGTCGACCGGCAGATGGCCGTCGAGAATCTGTTGCCGGATTTCCGGCACGCACTTCGGACAAAGCGAATCGGTCGTGCGCGGCCAGCCCAGCGGCGGCTTCGATTTTTCCCAGGACTTGAGCAGGGGCTTGTCGGACCACTTCGGGGTCGGCGACGTATTCGGAGCAACGCGGTTCAGGCGTTCAAAAACTGCCCATGCGCCTGTGGCGGCAATGGTCACGGCCTTCTCGACATATTTAATCGGCTTGTGCATTCTGCTCTCGCTTTCCTCAACTCGGGAGTTAGAACTGTCCCCGTAGTCCCACGTGCGTCGCGCGCGTACGGGAACCTCAATAGATAGACTTGTCCACGAAGAAACCTGGAAGTTTCAATGCGTGGAGTTGGTCACATTGATGCTATTGAATCCGCGACATTTAGGCACGCAGAAGGCAATAAAGGGGAGAAAATCGGGGTTAAGCGGGGAATTGGGGGATTCTATGGGGTTAAGTTATTGAAAAGGCAGGTATGTGGGGCAGCCTCGTGAGTAAGGCGTGGACGCGCTAACCTGGGCCACGCGCCAGGTCGCCTGCGGCCAGGACATAGGTAGTCTGCTTATCGAGCTTGATATTGAAGCGCTTGGACGTTAGGGTGACGGCTCCGTCGCTATTGCGCGTGGAGTCTACATTTTTCATCAAGACGCGGTGCTTGGAAATGTTCGATGCCGGCGCGGGGCCCGTGTCAGAGCCTGAAAGCGGCGGTGAAGTTGGGTTCCTCTGGCCGGGGTAGCCGCCCCCCATGCGAGGTTTCGGGTTGTTTCCAGCGTCCGGCAGGCCAGACGATAGATCCTGATCGGCCGGCGTCGCCACGGGGTAATACCAGGCCGTCAAGAAAACCTTGATGGGCGCTGATCCATTTGTCCACTGCGCGGAGTCCATGCGAATGGCGAGGCGGGATGGGTCAGTTGCAGACTTCGCCATGGACTCTGTAACTTCTCCGGACAAGATAGCGCCCTGCGGAACTACTGCGCCACCGACCAGAGTGGCGACGACAAGTTTGGCTTGGACCTTGGTTCCGACCGGGGTTTTGCCGGCAGCCACTTTTTGCCGCATGATGACAGGGAACTCGAGCCCCGCTGGGAGACTGCGCGCCGCGGGCGTCGGTTGACCGAGCGACACTTGGTTCAGCAACACTTGGCTGAGCAACACGGCGGAGCCCAGAACGACCTTTAACACCGCGTGTCCGACGGCGATCATTTTGTCTTCCGCAGTCTGTCAGTGAACTACCGGGTTTGCTCATTGTACTCGTTTACGGCGCGGTTCGAAGCTGCGCCTTCAAAAAAGTCGGAGCCGGAGTTTTTCCGCGGCCGGGAAAGTTGGCAAAACATCTATACATTATTGATAGCAATGGCACTAGCGCGGAGCGCATATCATCTTCCGGTTGGCAGACGAATATATGGTATATTATCGCTATATCGGGGGACGGCTCATGAGCACATCTGCACGACTGACACGGCAGAAGATCTCGACCACAATCTCGCCTACGGCGCTTTCGTATCTGGAGCGGCTCATCGAGAAGGGCGAGGTCCAGAATCTCGCCGAAGCAATTGACCTGGCAATCGACCGGCTCCTTGCCTTTGAGAACCGCGAGCGACTGGAAAACGACACCGCTGCTTATTTCGCGAACCTCACCGAGAAAGAAGCCGCCGAGGAACGGGCTCTAGAGACCGCGCTGTCCCAGAGTGCTACGGGGATAGTAGACGTTGACAACTAATGTGTTTCCCCGGCGCGGCGAGATTTGGACCGCGAGCCTCGGCAACCCGCCCATCCGTCACTGGGTGCTGGTCGTTTCGCTGGACGGAAGAAACCTCAGCGACAAACGAGACACGGTGCTGATCGTCCCCCTTAGTAGCAGCGGCCCGGCGGGGGCGACGGTCGTCCCGCTGCCTCCTGGTGAGACAGGACTCCCTGGCCCCTCGTTCGTGAAGGGCCATTTCATCCAATCCTTCTCCAAGCGAGGGCTGCTTGACCGCGAGAGGCGCGTCCTGTCAAACACCCGAATGCGTGAAGTGGTCATGGCAATCCGCCGCAGCTTTGATCCGGACGCGCCTTGGCCGGAGCGGTAGACTACTGGACAGATGGCTGTCATCACCCCCTTTTCCTCACCTGTCAACGTCGATGAGCTGATATCCACAGCTTTTCCGGATCGTGAACGCCCTGCTCTATTCCCCTCAGCCCCTTCCGCCGTCATAATCACTACGGGACGGTGTGCGCCCCCAATGACTGCGACTTCTTCCGACAACTTTAAAGAGACCCTCAAGCAGCAGGCGGATATCGTCCGCATCGTCGGCGACTACGTCAAGCTGAAGAAGGCTGGGGCGCAAAATTTCTCCGGGCTGTGTCCGTTTCATGCCGAGAAGACGCCTTCGTTCTCGGTGCATGCCACGCGGCAGTTCTTTCACTGCTTCGGCTGCGGAGAGTCGGGAGACGTCTTCACCTTTATCCAGAAGGTCGAGAACATCACCTTCCCGGAAGCCGTTCGCCTGATTGCCCAGAAGCTCGGCGTGCCTCTTCCGAAGATCAGCTTTTCCAGCCCGGCGGAGGCGCGCGACGCTCAGGTTCGCATGGCGCTGCTCGATGTGCATGTGCGCGCCGTCGCGTTTTTTCAGGAATGTCTGCGGCGTCCCGAAGGCGCGAATGCCCGCGAGTACCTCAAAGGCCGCGGACTCGATGACGAGACCATTACTCGCTTTCGCATCGGCTATGCGCCGGATTCCGGCTTCCTGCTGCGCGACGCGCTACGGCGCGAGTTTGATGAGGAGTTGTTGCGCGAGAGTGGACTGTTTTCGTGGAAAGAAAGCAGCCGTCAGCCGTCAGCCGTCAGCACTCAGGAAAAGCAGGTCCTTCGCTCCGCTCAGGATGACAATGTAGGGGAGGTCTCGGACGCGAACGACGAACAGCGAACGACAAACAGCACGAGCTTCAAGCCAGAACCCAGTAGCCAGCAGCCAGCAGCCATCTACTCCAAGTTCCGCAATCGCGTGATGTTCCCGATCTGTAATGACCAGGGCAAAGTAATTGCCTTCACCGGACGCACGCTTTCAACGGACGAAAAGGCTGGGCCGAAGTATCTGAACTCTCCGGAGACAGCGATTTACTCGAAGTCGCGGGTGCTGTTCAATCTGGACAACGCGAAAGAAGCGATTCGCAAGCTCGAGTACTCCATCCTGGTCGAAGGGCAGATGGATTGCATCTCTGTGTACGCCGCCGGTTTCCACAATGTGATAGCGAGTTCGGGCACGGCATTCACCGAGCTGCAGGCGAAATTGCTCGGCCGATTCTCAAAGAATGTGGTGGTTAACTTCGATCCCGACACGGCCGGAGCGCGCGCCACCGAGCGCACGCTCGGCTTGCTCGTCGAAGAAGAATTCAACATCAGGGTGCTTACCCTGGAGACTGGATTCGATCCCGATCTCTTCATCCGGCGCAAAGGCAAGGAGGCTTACGGCGCGGCGCTCAAGCACTCGCAGAAATATTTTGATTATCTGATCGATCGGACGCGTGCGCAGTTTCCGGCGCGGAACCCGGAGAGCAAGGTCAAGGCCGTCAACCATCTTCTTCCGCACATTCAGCGGATACCAAGCCGCATAGCGCGCGATGAACTGGCGCTCGAGATTGCGCAGAAGCTGGGCATCGATTCCGCGGTGCTGCGCCAGGAATTGAAGCATGCGGCCACCACTCGCTCGGCGACCCAGGTCAAGGCCACGGCTGAGACGCAAATCACCGGAGCGGAACGCGTCCTGATCCGGGCGCTGGCTTCGGCGACCGAGATGCAATCTGGCGGAACGCGGAGTTCGGCTCGCGACGGGGCGGAGGAGGAATTCGAACCGGCGCGGCAGGCGCGGTATGCGTTGCAATCGGAGCAACTCTACGAGGGACTGGCCTCGCAGTCGTTGCTGGAGGCCCTGCTGCAGGCAGGGACCGAGACCGAGACGGCGGATCTCATGGCGCTGCCAAAGACGGAAGAAGACCGGCGGCTGTTGGCCTCGATCCTGATGCACGAGGAGGAAGAGCTGACGCCCGAGACCGTGGAAGGCGCAGTGCGAGCCTTGCGCAGGATCTATCTGCGCCGGCGGCTGGAGGGAGTGCAACTCGCATTGCAGCGTGCGGGGCTCTCGATGGCGGAAAAACAAGCGCTTTTGCAGGAAAAGGTTCGTCTCAAGCGGGCCCTGATGGATCCCGGCCTCGGAGAGGCGGCCAGCCAGGCGTCCTGACGGAGTCCGGCGCCTGCCTATAGTTTGGAACGAAACCGGGGCGAGCGCCATCTAAAGAACTAGCGGAAAAAGAGTTAGTGGCGGCTGACGGCAATCCGGGCGTGCTATACTTCAAAGGTTTGAGCGCTTCGCGCACAACTCCGTAACGACTCCCACCGCTGAACGATAGGCCGTCCGCGAACCCGGGGTCCCCAGCAAGCCCGGTTTTGGCTTGATGGGGTGGGAATCAGCGGGCGTTTTGAGGATAATCTAGCTTGGCACTTGATGACAAGTACGACGACATAAAAAAGCTGATCGACACAGGCAAAGAGAAGGGATATCTGACCTATGATCAGGTCAACGACCTTATCCCGCACGATGTGCACTCTCCTGAAGACCTGGAAGATCTGCTAACCACGATCGGGACTCAGGGAATCGATGTGCTCGAAAGCTCGAAGGGGCCTTCGACCGATCTGGAAAAAAAATTCGAAGAAGTAGATGAGGCTTCCGAGGACGTCGAACTCGACCTAACCCCTGGAGCTCTGGAAAAAACCAATGACCCCGTCCGCATGTATCTCCGCGAGATGGGAACTGTTCCCCTGCTCACGCGCGAAGGCGAAGTAGAAATCGCCAAGCGGATCGAACGGGGGCAAAACCGCGTTCTGAAGGCGCTTTCGCGCTCGCCGATTGTGATTCGTGAACTCCTCGCTTTGGGCGAGGATCTCGAGAAGGGCGTCCGCTCCATCAAAGAGCTGGTGACGTTCGACGAAGAGGAAATCACGGAAGAGATCGTCGACAATCGCCTGAAAGAATTTCTCGCCAAGATCAACACGCTCGACAAGCTTTACAAGAAGGTAGCGCCGCTCCAGGAAAAGCTGGCGGCGGTGAATCTCAAGAAGCGGCCCCGCGACCATCGCCGTTACCGCGTCAATCTGTCCCGCTCCATTGTGCGCGTGTCGACCGCGGTGCGGCGGTTGGGCTTTACCAATAACGAACGCAAACGTTTGATTGACCGCGTGAACCGCACGGTCGACGGTATGCGCTCGCTCGACCGCCAGATCCAGAACCTGGAGAAGCGGGCCGAGGCGACCCGCAGCGAAGAACAAAAGAAGGAATACAAAAAGCAGTCGCGCGCGGTCCGCGGAGAGCTCGAAAAGCTCGAAGTGGAAGCGGGCCTGTTGTTCCAGGAGCTCAAGCGCACGCAGCGCGAGATCATCCAGGGCGACATGGACGCCGAGCACGCCAAGCGCGAGCTGATCGAAGCCAACTTGCGCCTGGTGGTCTCGATTGCG
>Ga0224558_1002782_pt1 | contig 15532 bp, 13 predicted proteins | sample 714S32024metaG_FD_180682 | JGI IMG/M metagenome (GOLD analysis project Ga0224558, IMG submission 180682) | Peat soil microbial communities from Stordalen Mire, Sweden - 717 S3 20-24 | ecosystem: Environmental > Terrestrial > Soil > Wetlands > Peat | place: Sweden: Norrbotten County, Stordalen... | reverse complement strand
AGGCCGGCGCGACGACGTCGTGCTCGCCACGAAGGTCCACGCGGGCATGGGCCCGGGCGAGAACATGTCGGGCAACTCACGGCGCTGGATCCGCTACGAGGTCGAGCAGAGCTTGCGGCGCCTCGGCACCGACCGGATCGACCTGTACCAGATCCACCGTCCTGATCCCCGAACCGATGTCGAGGAGACCTTGTCGGTACTGACGGACCTGATCCGGGAGGGCAAGGTCCGCGCCATCGGGTGCTCGACCTTCCCAGCCGAGCTGATCGTCGAGGCACACTGGGCCGCGGAGCGGCGCGGTCTCGAACGCTTCCGATGCGAGCAGCCGCCGTACTCGCTTTTCGCCCGTGGGATCGAGGCAGGAGTGCTACCGGTCTGCGAACGCTACGGCATGGGAGTCATCGCCTGGAGCCCGCTCGCGGGTGGGTGGCTGACCGGCAAGTACCGTCACGGCCAAGCGATCGACATGACCTCAGGGCGGGCGTCGCGAATCCCGCAGCGTTTCGATCCGACCCTGCCGGCCAACCAGCACAAGCTCGACCTCGTCGACCGGCTCGAAGCCGTGGCTGCCGACGCCGGGGTGCCGCTCAGGCACCTCGCCCTTGCCTTTGTCGTGTCCCACCCGGCTGTGACCGCGGCCATCATCGGGCCGAGGACGATGGACCAGCTGCAGGACCTGATCGCGGGTTGCGACGTCACGTTGGACGACGACACGCTCGACCGCCTGGACGAGATCATCCCGCCCGGGGTCACCATGAACCCCGCCGACGCCGGCTGGCAGAGCGAGTCGCTCACGCTTGCTTCGCGGCGACGCCGACCCCTTGACGAGCGCGCCGCCGGCTGAGGTTATTCCCAGCGCGGTACGTATCCTCCGCGGCCCATGGAGGCGCTCTCGAAGGGGTCCACCGATTCGTCCACGCCGCCTCTGACCTCGCTAACCCATGGCAGGCGCTCCTTCAAGAGGCGCTCGACGCCTCCCTGCAGGGTCACCGCGGAGATGGCGCACGACCCACAGGCACCTTGGAGCTGCACCTCCACCACACCGGCGTCGTAGTCGACATCGACAAGGGCAATGTCGCCGCCGTCGGCCTGGACAGCGGGGCGCATGAGCTCGACGAGATCATCAAGGGCTTCCTTGCGTCGATCGCGCTCGGTGGCGTCGATCGGTTCGCCATAGGACCTCGCGGAGATTCCCACGTTGACCACGACCGGCACCGCTGAGCTCGCGGGCGCAGCTGGAGCAGCCGGTTCCGCCGCGTCTTCCTGCATCAACCGACCTCCTCTCGTTTGCGCCGTCTGGATGAGCCTTTCCCACTTCGATGATAAGAGGTCGTAGGCTTCAACCATGCAGCTCGTCTTGCTTGCAGCCGGTCACGGCCGTCGGTTCGGAGGCCTGAAACAGCTTGCTCCAGTTGGGCCGAGAGGCGAGGCGCTCATGGACTTCACGGCTCGCGACACTCTCGCGGCCGGTTTCGACGGTGTCATCCTCATCGTGCGAGAGGAGATCCAGAACGAGCTGCTCGACCACATCGGGTCCTTTTGGCCAGCGGATCTCCCAGTCGTGCCGGTTGTCCAGGGAGCGATCGCCGGTACCGCTCAGGCAGTCGAGTCGGCCCGACCGTTCATCGATGGACCTTTCGGCGTCGCCAATGCCGACGACCTCTACGGCGCACTGGCACTGGTGACGCTCGCGGATCATCTCCACGACGGCACGCCGGGCGACCACGTGCTCGTCGGCTACCACCTCCGCGACACGGTCATTACCGACAGCCCGGTCACCCGAGGTCTTTGTGAGACCGATGCGGACGACTTTCTTGCCCGCATCGTTGAGCAAAAGATGCAGCGCCTTTCCGACGGGGCATTCGAGGGATCCCCCATCGCCGGACCCGACGCCGGACGTCTGCAGCGCCTGAGCGGTGAGGAGCAAGTGAGCATGAACTTATGGGGCTTTGCGGAGTCGATCCTCGATGAGCTCGACAGTGCGCTCGACGCGTTCGACCCCGAAACAGCCCCTCACGACCAAGCCAAGCCGCCCGAGCTCCTCCTGCCCGACGTCGTCGGTCAGATCGTGTCTGAAGGACGGGCACGCTTCCGAGTCGTCCCGTCGAACAGCCGTTGCATCGGGCTTACGCACCCCGACGATCTGCCGCTCGTCCGCTCGCTCGTCGTAGAGGGGCTAGCCGGCTGAGGCGTCCGATGACGCGATCGCGCCGGCTGGTGCTGGCTCTCATCGTCGACCTGATCCTTGTCGTGGCCGAAGCCGCTGGCGGGGTGTTCGCCCATTCGACAGGTCTGGTGGCGACTGCCGGGCACGACTTGGCCGACGCCGCGGCGCTCGGTCTGGCCCTCGTCGCCACCAGGCTGGCGCTCAGGCCTGCGACGGCCTCGAGATCCTTCGGGTACCACAGGGCCACCATCCTCGCTGCCCTCGCCAACGCGACCGCGATCGTTGTCGTTGGCCTCGGCGTGCTCACGCTCGGCGCTTATCGGCTCGCCCACCCCGCCCACGTGCACGGCGCGCTCGTGGTGATCGTCGCGGCGGCCGGCCTGCTGGGCAACGCGGTCGCTGCTCTGTTGCTGCGCGAGCACACCAGGGACCTGAACTTCAAGGCCGTGGCCCTGCATTTCACCGGGGACGCGGCCGCCGCGCTCGGTGTGATCGTGGCAGGGGCCGTGATCCTCGCGACGGGGCGTTTCGAGGTGATCGACCCGGCCGTCGCACTGCTGATCACCCTGCTCATCGGGGCCGAGGCCTGGCGGCTCGTACGCGCGAGCCTGGATGTCCTGCTCGAGTCGACCCCGCCCGACCTCGACGTCGCCGCGCTCGCCTCGGCGATCTCCGCCATCGAAGGAGTGACGGCGGTCCACGACCTCCACTGCTGGAGCCTGTCGAGCGACGTCAGGGCCCTCTCAGCCCACCTCGTGCTCGACGGGCACCCGAGTCTCGAAGAGGCCCAGATCGTCGGGGAACGGGTGAAGACCTCGGTCCACAACCGCTTCCATGTTGCGCACGCGACCCTGGAGATGGAATGCGAGCCTTGCGCCGAGGACATCGTGGACACATGCGCAGTCGACACGGTCCACCGCACCGTCGAATGAGACTCACCACGGCGCCAGAATGACGCTGCGCTCCCGGCGCGCGCGTACCGGTAGCGTTCCAGGCGATGTGTGGTCGTTTCGTCGCGAGCCGCCCTGTCGAGGAGATCGCCCGCTTGCTCGAGGTGGACAAGGTGGACGTCCCTGCCGAGCTTCTGGTCCCGCGTTGGAACGTCGCACCGCAGGCGACGGTGCTCGCGGTGACAGTGCCTCTGGCGGATCCCGGGCTCCGGCGCCTCTCCGCCTTTCGTTGGGGCCTGGTGCCGTGGTGGGCGAAGGACCCGTCGATCGGGGCCCGCGCTTTCAACGCGAAGGCGGAGACCGTCAAGGACAAGCCGATGTTCCGCAGCGCAGTCGACCGGCAGCGCTGCATCGTTCCCGCTGACGCCTTCTACGAGTGGGCCCCGGCGGCCAGAGGGGACCCGACCCGACGCAAGCAGCCCTGGTGCTTCCGGGCTTCAGCAGGCTCCGGCCTGCTCCTCATCGGCGGTCTCTGGGAGCAGTGGCGACCTCGAGACGCCGAGTCTGCGACGCCTGTTCACACCTGCACGATCCTCACCACGGACGCGAACGAGCTCGTGGCTCGCGTCCACGACCGCATGCCCGTGCTGATCGCCGAAGAGGATCTCGAGGAGTGGCTGTCTCCCGAGCCACTCCCGCCAGGCGAGCTCGGCCGGTTCATCCGTCCTGCGCCGCCGGGGGCACTCGAGACGTTCCGCGTGTCGACCAGGCTCAACGACGCACGTGAGGAAGGGCCCGATCTCGGAGAGCCCATCGCTGGGGAAGAGCCCGGTGAAACTGAACAGCCCGGTGACGCCCGCCTGTTCTGACCGGCCGCCGGCGTTGCCCGGCACCGTCCTCCCGACCAGAGCTCTCAGCCCGCTCGGACTGTCAGCCCTGCTTGAGCGGTTCGGCCTGCTGCGCTCGCTCGATCCGCCGGCGCCTCGCGAGCGCCCTACGCGTGACCTCCGCGATTCCAGCGCCATCTAGCCCGAGCCGGGAAAGGATCACGTCAGGCTTGGCGTGCCTCAAGAATTCCGTCGGGACGCCGAGCACGACCTGGCGCGGTCCATCGAGCGCGCTTGCGTCGGCGACGCGATCGGCCTCGCCGACGAGATAAGAGCCGGCTCCACCATGAGCGAGCCCGTCCTCGGCGGTGACGACGAGTCTCGAGCGTGCGATCGCCTCCAGCAGGTCGGGGTCGGCCGGGCGGACGACCCTGACGTCGAAGACGTCTGTCTCGATGCCGTCGTTGAAAAGCTCCTCCGCCGCTGCGAGAACCGCACGCGTCATCTTGCCGACGCCAACGAGGACAACCTCGCCAGTCCCCTTTCGGAGCTTGCGGGCCTTGAGCCCGGTCCCCGGCGTGGCGAGCGGACCCGGCGACGGCGTCTTCGGGAACCGGATCAAAGAGGGACCGTCGAGCTTGAGTGCTTCGGCGAGCATCGGGGCGATCTCGGCGGTCTCGGCTGGGCAGAAGATCGTGCAACCTGGTATCTGCAGCGCTTGGACAAGGTCGTAGATGCCGTGATGGCTCGGCCCGTCATCCCCGGTGACCCCCGCCCGGCCGGCGCAGATCACGACCGGCAGCTTGTGAAGCCCGATGTCGAGGTTCCACTGGTCCACCGCTCGGCCGAGGAACGTCGAGTACACGGCGACGACCGGACGCAGGCCGCTCATCGCCATCCCAGCCGCAGCTGTGAGCGCGTGCTGCTCGGCGATGCCGACGTCCATGAAGCGATGCGGGTAACGATCCTGGAACGCCAGAAGCCCAGTCGGGCCGGGCATAGCTGCGGTGATCGCCACTATGCGCTCGTCGGAGGCGGCCAGATCCACGAGCGCAGTCGAGAAGATCTCGGCGTAGCTCTCCCCGGCATCGACGGGGCCGGGCAACCCGTCGTCGTCGGTCGACCCCGTCACCTGAGACCCGGCAACCTGCTGAGACCCCGGACGTGCCGACGGGTGTCCGCCGGACCGGCTCGCCGGTGCCGGCGACGCAGGCTTCAGGTCGTGGAGGCAGGCGATCTCGTCAGCCTCTGCAGGCGCGTAGCCCTTCCCCTTGGTGGTGACGACATGAAGGACGATGGGGCCTTGCCAGCTCGCGGCTCGGCGCAGGGCCTGCTCGAGCGCGCCGACGTCGTGGCCGTCGATGGGTCCCGTGTAGCGGATTCCGAGCGCCTCGAAGAACATCCGCGGCTCGACGACCTCCCGGATGGCCGCACTCAGCCCATGGAACGAAGTGAACGCGAGCGACGAGACGCCGCCCGGAAGGTCCTCCACCAGATGGCGCACCCGATCACGTACTTGCAAGTAGCGCGGGTCCAGCCGTAACTGGGTCAGCGAGACCGACAGCCTCGAGACCGTCGGTGCGTAGCTTCGACCGTTGTCATTGAGCACGACCAGCACCCTGGTGCTGGAATGGCCGAGGTTGTTGAGCGCCTCATAGGCCATCCCGCCGGTGAGAGCGCCGTCGCCGACCACCGCCACGACGTGACGTCCTCCACTTGCCGGATCGCTCTTGCCCTCCAGACTAAGAGCCGTGGCGATGCCGTGCGCGTAGCTGAGAGCTGTCGAGGCATGGGAGTTCTCGACCCAGTCATGGGGGGACTCCGCCCTCGACGGGTAGCCCGAGAGCCCACCTTCCTGCTTGAGGCCGACGAAGCCTTCGCGGCGCCCCGTCACGAGCTTGTGGACGTAAGCCTGATGGCCGGTGTCGAACAGGAGAATGTCCTCGGGAGACTTGAAGACCCGGTGCAGCGCAAGCGTCAGCTCGACAACACCGAGGTTCGAACCGAGGTGCCCACCGGTACGCGACACTGCCTCCACGATGAAGTCGCGGATCTCGGCCGCGAGCTGGTCGCACTCGACGAGCGAGAGGGCCCTGAGATCGGAAGGTGAGTGGATGGAGTCGAGGATCATGACTGAGCGCCTAGGTCCAGGCTACCGGACCGGCGCAGCGTGAAGCTGACCACCCGGTCGGTCTGTCCATACGTGTCGAGGCCCGACCCACCGCAGTGCCGGAACGGACCCTGGTGCGCGGCGGCAGCGTGCCTGGAGCTCACGGCTCCGGACTTCGATCGCGCGTCAGCAGCTGCGCGACGAACCTCACGACTCGCTCTCGGGTTGCTTCTGCACTCTCGATCACAGGGACATCGCCATCGAGATCCACAACGACACCCCGACGGCTCTGCTCGAGCTCGGGCTGGAGTGCCACGACAACGGCGGCGTCTCGCCACTTGGGGTTCTCGAGCAGGAGCAGGAAAGCAAGCAACGACTCGCGCTGCTCTCCGACGCATTCGTAAGGCTTGCGCCCGGCGGCGAACAAGTCCCTGAATCCCTCGACCTGCTGGAGGTTCTCGAGGAGGTTCTCACCGAAGATCGCCGCGAGGCGATCGGGATCGAGAAACGGGGCAAGCATCAGGAACACGAACCGGCACTTGGGGCACCGCCCGCACCAGGCATCGAAGTGAGCGTCGGAGCGATACACCTGATTGCAGCTTCGAAACCCGGCGTGGTAGGCGGGCAGGTCCGCGAACCACCTCGCGATCTCGATCTCACCGCACGAACGCAATGGCGAGGAGTACTCGATCGCACGGGAGACCGATTCTCGGATCACAGACCGCAGCCCGAGCTCGCATTCTGTGCTCTTGCTCCACTGGTGGTTGACCGCGGCGTCCTCGACGAACGAGGTGGCCTCGTCGGCCGAGCGTTCCAGTGCCATGAGCGCCGTGTCATATCCGTAGACGTACCCCGCTGCCACGACGATCAGCGACACGATCGCTGTGATCGGCACGTGGCCGTTGAGCGCCCCGGCCGAGTTGAGCTCGATCAACCGGGGCGAGACGGTCCTTGTGATCGAGGCGAGCGGCAGGCCGGCAACGTCCGCGGTGCGCTTCATGGCGGGTTTCGAGTTGACCGCGACCAGCCAGGTCGCGAGCCCGGGTGGCGGGTTCGCTGCCTTCAGGGCCTCGACCAGCACGATCGAGTCCTTCCCACCGCCGATGGGCACCGCGACTCCCTCCCCGGGGGCGTCATGACAGTGCCCTGTAGCCGGCGGGGACGCTGGGGCCTCGCCGAGTGCCTCGGCCCGGGCCACCGATCCTGGCTCGTGTTCCGCCTCCACCTCGAACTGAAGTGGCACGTCCAGGCCGTTCGTCACCGCGAACTCGCGCAGGCCCTTGTCGTACAAGTCGTGGACGAGCCCCGCCTCCCCGCTGCTGAGCGGGCCGGTCTCGATGACGATCCTTCCCGGCGCCGCCGCTTTGTAGTAACTGACGCCCGCAGCGAGATGCAGGAGCCGTAACGCGCTCTCGATGCCGGGCCCTGCACGCGAACCGAGCGGAGACCCACCGAACTCGACGACCTCCTGAAAGCTATGGGTGCCGTCGAAGGCGTAGTTGAAACGGGCAATGTTGCGTGCAGCGTCGAAGTCGAAGCTGACGATCCTGAACGTCTCGACGGTCGCCAACTCAGGCGCCGTCACAGGGTCCCCACGCGGCTCGAGTGGCCTTCTCCGATGCCGGCGACCTGCCTGAATCGCCGGCTGCGATCGAGGTAGGAGCCTTCGTCACGGGGAGTCGGCGATGCCGGCGAGAACAGCACGACCGCGATGTCCGGACGGGAGGACGCCAGGTCGACCGCAACCTCGAGCGACGGCACTTGTTGGCGTTGGACGTGGCTCGAGATGTCGTCGAGTGCCGTCGCGATCGCGGCGCCGGCGTCCCCGATCCAGAATACGACCGGCTGCGGCAGGCTTGAATCGATCACCCGGGCAAGCGGTGCGTAGTCAAGGCCACGGTCGTGCCCTCCAACGATCAACGCCACTCGTGTTCCGGCGAAAGCCTTCACTGCTGCGACCGTCCCCTCCGGGTTGCTCGCGAGCGCGTCGTCGATGTAGCTGACGCCGCCGACGTCGCCGATCGGCTCGAGCCTCGAACGGGGCGCCGTCACGAGAGAGAGCTCGCGTTCGAGCCGTTTCTGATCGGGCAGCTCCCCGGTGACCAGGAGAGCGGCCGTAATTGCACCACAGGCATTGACGAGGTTGTGCTCGCCCAACAGTTGAAACGCCCCTAGGTCCAAGGGCCCGAGATCGGACGCCACGACCTGGGCTCGGTCGAGGCGCACCGGACCACTGTTGCCGTAGAGGACCCTGCCTGCCAGCGAGGAGCTCCGGGCGACGGCCTCGTCGCAGCATCCGTTCACCGCAACGGGAACATCGGCGCGATGCGAGAACAGGCGGAGCTTGTCCTCGTAGTAGTTCTCGAGGTTCCGATGCCAGTCGAGGTGGTCCGGCGCCAGCAGCGTGAGAACGCCGACCGAGGGCGACACCGTCACGTCTGCAGCCTGAAAGCTCGAGATCTCGAGGACGAACACGTCATGGGCGTGGTCGTCGTACAGCTCGGTCAAGGGACGGCCGATGTTGCCGGCAAGAGCGACGTCGAGACCGTAGGCGCCGAGAGCAGCAGCTGTGAGCATCGCAGTGGTCGTCTTGCCTTTGGAACCGGTCACGGCCACTACCCGTCTGTCCCGGAAGTCCTCCATGAACAGCGCGGTCGGAGTCGTCACCACCGCCCCGAGCCGGGCCGCGGCTGCAAGGCGTTCGTCGTAGCGCGAGATCCCCGGCGAGTGGACGACGAAGTCGAAACGGCGATCTTCGAGGACCGACGGAGGCTGCACATCGATCCCGGCCGACTCGGTCTCGACCGCCTGGCGAGGTCCCGTAAGTCCGCTGGCGTCGCCCGCAATGTCGTCGACGACGACAAGCTCGGCGCAGGTCGGGCCGACGCGCCGGGCGAAGGACTGACCTTCCATGCCTGCTCCGAATATCGCGACGCGACTACCAGCGAGCGCCGCCACACCTCCTATCAGCGGCACGCCGCGATGGTACACAGGCGTTCGAGCCATTGGAGCGAGCCGGGCGGCCACCAAGGTAGCGTTGCAGCGTTCAGAACAATCGAGCGGTCGGGGACCAGAAGGTGGCAGCCATGATCACTGAAGCAGCCGTAGCTGCGCCGCGCCAGCAGCAGGCGGACCTGTCATGATCGTCGGGGTCCCTGCCGAGGTGAAGGTCGCGGAGGGCCGAGTCGCCATCACGCCTGACGGCGTCCGGGGACTCACGTCGCTCGGCCACAAGGTGCTCGTCGAGACAGGGGCCGGCACCGGATCGTCCCTCAGCGATGCCGATTTCGCCGCCGCCGGAGCCACCGTGGTCGACGCGGACACTGCGTGGTCTGCGGAGCTTGTCTGCAAAGTGAAAGAACCACAGGAATCCGAGCTTTCGTATCTGCGGCCTGACCTCGTGTTGTTCACGTACCTCCACCTCGCCGCCTACCCGGGCGTGGCCAAGGCTCTGCTCGAGTCCGGGACCACCGGAGTTGCCTACGAGACCGTGCAGCTCCCCTCGGGCGACCTGCCCCTTCTCGCTCCGATGAGCGAAGTCGCCGGTCGGATAGCGACCCAGGTCGGCGCGCACTTCCTCGAGGCCCCACACGGAACGCGAGGCATCTTGCTCGGTGGCGTCCCCGGCGTACGACCGGCTCGCGTGGTGATCATCGGAGCCGGCCACGTGGGATGGAACGCCGCGTGGATCGCTCAAGGCATGGAGGCCGAGGTCCTGCTCCTCGACCGGGACATCGACCGGCTGCGGTGGGTCGACCAGATTCACCAGGGCCGGATCATGACCCTCGCATCGAACCGCGGGTCGATCGAGCGCGCCATCTCCGAGGCTGATCTCGTCATCGGCGCCGTCCTGGTCGCCGGTGGGCGGGCGCCGGTTGTCATCACCGACGAGATGGTCGCCGGCATGAGAGCGGGAGCGGTCATCGTCGACGTCGCCGTTGACCAAGGTGGATGCATCGAGACGACACATGAGACGACGCATGAGAACCCCACCTACTTCGTGCATGACGTACTCCATTACGCAGTCGGGAACATGCCCGCCGTGGTGCCGCATACCTCGACATATGCGCTCACCAACGCCACATTCCCCTACCTCGTCGAGCTCGTCGAGCGAGGGGTGGCGGCGGCGGCGGCGGCGGACCCGGTGCTCCGCGGCGGTATCAACACAATGCGCGGCAGCTGCACGAACGCAGCTGTGGCATCGGCCCTCGACCTCGACTGGGTCGACCCTCTGAGCGTGCTGTCCGGCTGAGGCGCGCGGCCCAGAGCAACGGGGGGACACCCTGCCTGGCGGCCCCGACGCCACGGGACAGCTCTATCGCCTCCCGGCGGCGCTGCGCTCCCAGCCGGAACCCGATCTTGCAGCCAGACCGAGCGTCGCGAGACGCTCGAGGGTGACCGCCGTCAGGGCGAGTCCCAGGCCGGAGCGCCCGCACACGCTCTCGAACGGAGTCGCAACATCTTCGAGAGCCTCGAGCACGGCACGCTCGTCCGGTGAGAGACGGGCGGTGACCGCTGGCGGGGAATTCCGAGCAAAGCCCCTCTGTCCGCATGGCCCGGTGCGCGGACCAAGCGCGTAGTTGCTGCCGGCACAGGCGAGCTCCAGCGCCGCAAGCACATCGGCGGCGTCTCGCGCCACCCCGCAGCCGTCTGCAATGAGGGAGTTGGTGCCTTCGGGCGCGGGACTCCTCACCGATCCCGGCACCGCGAGCACCGTGACCCCACGTTCGTCCGCGGCCGTCACCGTGTGCAGCGCTCCGCCCCCCTTGTGGGATTCGACGACAACTACGACATGGGCGAGCGCCGCGATGAGCCTGTTGCGAAGGGGGAAGCGCCACCTTTCCGGTGCCGCTCCCGGTGCCGCTTCTGAGAGGATGCCCCCGGCGAGCTCCAAACGAGCCCAGAGCCGGTTGCTGCTGGCGGGGTAGACCACGTCGACTCCCCCACCGACGACGGCCACGGGCGGTGCAGGGCGCTCGGGCGCGAGCGCTCCCTCGTGAGCCGCTGCGTCGATGCCTGCAGCCAGGCCGGAAACGACGACCACACCGGCATCCGACAAGTCCGCTCCGAGCTCGGCCGCGACACCAGACCCGTAGTGCGTCGCTGACCTGGTGCCCACGAGAGCCACACAGGGCCGGTCCAGTTGAGCGATCGACCCGCGAACAAACACGACCTCGGGTGCAGCCCGGTCATCAACGAGGCGGGACGGGTATCCTGGCGACCCCCGGCGGTAGGCCACCGTGTTCGATGCCACCAATCGCTCCCAGACAAAGGCGGGGTCTGTGTCGACCGATGCCCTCCGCCAGGTATTGACGATCTGCGCGGTCCGTGGGTTGCGCTGGTCCGGGGCCCCCTCGGCATGCATCAAGCGCGAGACGAGACGCGCTCTCGGTGCGCGCAGATCAGCGAACACCTCCTCTGCCGAGCGGCCGCGGAGCAAGCGCTGAAGACGCTGCGGCGTCATCGAATCGAGCCCTGCCAACGTTGCCGCGTACGCCATATCAGGCAAGTGGTCTCCGTCGTGCAGAGGGCTCTCGGAGCTGCTCACACTTGCCCCGGTCCGCCCAGCAAGGCAGCCCGGCCAGCTCGGAGCTCGAGCGCCATCGCGACGTGGATCTCGTCGACGGCCGTCTTCGAAGGATCGAGGTCGGCAAGCGTCAGAGCAACCCGCCGCACGCGATCGAGACCGCGGGCCGAGAGCACACCCGAGCACAGCTGCCGCTCGAACAGCTCGCGTGCGGCCTTGGTGAGGGGGGCGTGCACATCCAGGCTCGCCGAGGACAAGGCCGCGTTCGCCGTCACACCCCTCCGGTGTGCGAGCTCCCGCACCTTGGCGACACGCTGGGCGACAGAGGCGCTCGACTCGGCCGGCACCAAGTCAAGGAGCTCACGGACACTGGGCCTGCCGACTGCGACGTGCAGATCGAACCTGTCCAAGAGCGGTCCCGAGAGTCTCCTCGAGTAGCGGGCGAGCTGAGCGGCGGAGCAGACACAGCTGCCGATGCCTCGTCGTTCGCCGCACGGACAGGGGTTCATCGCCGCGACCAAGAGGAACCTCGCCGGAAAGCTGACAGTCGCCCTCGCACGAGCGACTCGGATGACTCCCTCCTCGAGCGGCTGACGGAGCAGGTCGAGCAACGGCGAAGGGAATTCCCCTAGCTCGTCCAGGAACAGCACGCCGTTGGTAGCTACGCTCCAGCCGCCTGACCGGCTCGGCATGACGAGGCCGCTTCATCGGATGCAGTTTGCAGGTGCTGTTACAGGGCACGCACCCGCAATCTCGCCACCATGGTCCCCGGAGTCTGCGTGCATGCCGACTGGGAACCTCCTGTGCACCGTCGGATCAAGTCCACCACCGCGAAGCAAGACGCTCTTCAATGTCTCGCAAGCTCCTCTTGGCACCGAAGAGCGAGTCGAAGTGAAAAGTGAGGACTGTTCCGTCCTGAGTTGTCACGGTGAGGAACCCAAACAACGACCCATGCCGCGACACATCGACGACGTCGGACCATCTGACTATCGATGCTGGCCGAAGTAGTGAAGGCCCTGTGTCTGCCAACGATCCCATTCGGACGAACGACAGAACAAACCAGTACAACGCACGACGGAACCGCCGAGGATCTGGTTGGATAACGATCCCTTCTTGGTACACGTCAAATACGGTAAGGGTGGTCTCGTACTTCTTGCCTTCAGCGACGATCAGTTCCACGACCGATGGGCTGTCCATCATTCGGCCCGGGCGTCGGGATATCAGCTGACCGAGCGGGGCACTTGCCTCGCGACGAACCTCGGCAGCGACTTCTCGCTGCACTCGGCGTTCTCTCGCTGACACTGACGTCAGGCTACCGGGCTGGTCACCACTCCGCCGATTCCCACGCCAGTCACCGCTCTCCCAGCACACGGCACGGGCTTGTGGCTGGCACAGCACTGCTCCAGTCGGAGATCCTTGACGTCGGCCCTGCGACGCGAACCCCCATGCTTCGCGCTCTAACGACCGGGAGCTTCTGGTAGCGGTCGCCACCGCGACACGACTTCGAGTGACATTCCGTGACTCTGGCAGTGGTGAGGCTCCAGTCGCCTGACCGAACGGATCGAGGCCCGGAGGGCACCTGGCGATCTATGCAGGCTTGTGGCCTCGTACGAAGGCACTCATGATCGAGCCGCTCAACTCGGCCATGACCTTGTCACGGTCAGTGTCCTTGGGAAGCTCGGCATCGACGGAGAGTTCGGCCGCGAGGCTAACGATGTCGTCGTCCTCGAATACGCGGGTGGGTTCGATGGCCACGCCCTCGAATCCGGCAGCCCTCAACTTCGCCTCGTAGTCCTCGACCACGAGGGCACCGGCTACGCATCCGGTCCACAATCCGATCAGCGCCCTCGTCGGCTCGGACAAAACTCGGCGGAGCACGATGTCGGAGATGGCCAGCCGTCCGCCGGGCTTGAGCACTTGAAACGCCTCTTGTACCACGGCGTCCTTATCCGGGGACAGATTGACGACGCAGTTGGAGATCACGACGTCGACCGTCCCATCGGGCAAAGGGATGTCTTCGATCGTGCCCTGCAGGAACTCGACATTGGCCAACCCGGCCTCGGCCTGATTCTTCCGGGCGAGGTCCAGCATCTCCGGCGTCATGTCCAGTCCGTATGCCATTCCGCTCGGCCCGACCCGGCGCGCCGACAACAACACGTCGATCCCTCCGCCCGATCCGAGGTCCAAGACGACCTCGCCTAGTTGCAGATCGGCGAGCATCGTGGGGTTCCCGCACCCGAGCGACGCCGTCACAGCGTCGGCTGGGAGGGCGTCGGTCTCGTCTTTCTCATAGAGATTGCTGCTGACGACCCCGCTTGTGGTGTCGCTCGGTCCGCAACATGCCTTGTTCGACGCGGCGCGGGCGGCAGTGGCATAGCGATCGCGTACCGCCTCGTAGATCTGTTCAGAGTCGCTTGTGGTCATGTCTCGCTCCTTTGGATGTCGCAGAGGTGAAGGTCTTGTTCGCCATCTACCCGCTGGGCTGGAGGGCTGCTTGAAGCGCGGCGAGCCGTTCACGGTTGAGGGAGTACCACACCCACTTGCCGCGCCGGTCTCCGGCGACCAGACCGGCCTCGCTCAGGATCTTGACGTGGTGGGAGATGGTCGGCTGGCTCTTGCCGAGCGGCCCGACGAACTCACACACGCACACCTCACCGTCTGGCGCGGTGGCGAGGATGCTCAAGACCCGCAGCCTGACTGGATCGGCCAGGGCCATGAATCCGCTCGCCAGTTCGGCGGCCTCTTCGGCGTCGAGAGGAGCAGCAAGCACCGAAGGACAGCACTGCTCCGTCGGCTCGATCGTTGCGACCAGCTTCGCCATGGGGACCTCCTATTGACACTTGTCAATGCATTGATCATACTGGATGCATTGATCATCGTCAATGTTACCGGAGGTGCGTAGTGTCCAGAGTCCAGCTCGCTCTCAACGTCAGCGACATCGACGCCGCCGTTGACTTCTACTCCAAGCTGTTCGGGACTGAACCAGCCAAGGTACGTCCCGGTTACGCCAACTTCGCCATTGGAGACCCGCCGCTCAAGCTGGTGCTGATCGAGGACGCCAACCAGACCCCCGGAACGATCAACCACCTCGGGGTCGAGGTGGCGAGCACCGACGAGGTGATCGCGGCGCAGAACCGTCTGACCGCTGACGGTCTGACGACCGCGTTCGAGTCGCAGACCTCGTGTTGCTACGCCGTCCAGGACAAGGTGTGGGTGCACGGACCAGGCGGCGAGCCGTGGGAGATCTACACCGTCCTGGCCGACGTCGAGATGTCTGGCGGGCAGCTCCGCTCGGCCACCCCTGGGCAGAACCCCTGCTGCGGCAGCCGCCCCGAACTGGCCGGGACCACGACGGGAGCCAACTCGTGCTGCTGAGTTGCCACCGTTCCGCGACACCTGAAGGTGCCAGGCAATGAGCGACGTCGTGTCCGACCGCCCGCCAGCCAATGAGTCCCCGGTGGCACCGGTCATCGCCCGGCTCTCGTTCCTCGATCGCTTCCTGCCGGTGTGGATCGTCGCCGCTATGGCCGCCGGGATCGGGCTTGGTCGGGCAATCCCCAGCCTGAACAAACACCTGAACGCGATCCAGGTCACCTCGGGTACGTCGCTCCCGATATTCATCGGTCTGCTCGTGATGATGTACCCGGTGCTCGCAAAGGTCCGCTACGACCGGCTCGGCTCAGTCACGCGGGACAGACGGATGCTCGTCACGTCCCTGGTGCTCAACTGGGTGATCGGACCGGCGGTCATGTTCACGCTGGCCTGGTTGTTACTGCCTAACCTGCCCACCTACCGGACGGGGCTGATCATCGTCGGCCTGGCCCGCTGCATCGCCATGGTTCTCATCTGGAACGACCTGTCGGGCGGAGACCGGGAAGCCGCCGCGGTGTTGGTGGCCATCAACTCGTTGTTCCAGGTGGTCGCCTTCGCGCTCCTCGGATACTTCTACCTGAAGGTGCTGCCCGGCTGGCTCGGTCTCAGCACCGTCGGACTTCACTTGTCGGTCGGCCG
>Ga0224558_1002781_pt1 | contig 15537 bp, 14 predicted proteins | sample 714S32024metaG_FD_180682 | JGI IMG/M metagenome (GOLD analysis project Ga0224558, IMG submission 180682) | Peat soil microbial communities from Stordalen Mire, Sweden - 717 S3 20-24 | ecosystem: Environmental > Terrestrial > Soil > Wetlands > Peat | place: Sweden: Norrbotten County, Stordalen... | reverse complement strand
GCAGACGCGCGCTCGCTCGAATCGTCGCAGGTATTGCTGGTGGAGAAGGCGGGGTTTCTAGCCTTGCTCAGGCGCCAGCCCGAGTTGGCGCTACGGATGCTCGGCTCGATGAGCTTCCATTTGCGCACGCTGATCGCGCAGCTCGAGGACCTGACGTTGAAAGACGTGGAAACGCGGCTGGCGAACTGGCTGATCAAGCGTTGCCCCAACCCGGAGTCGGCCCAACCGGTCGTCATCGAATTCAAGACCACCAAACGCCTGCTGGCGGCCGAGCTGGGCACGGTCAGCGAGACCTTCTCGCGCACCCTGGCCACATTCCGGCAACAGAAGCTGGTCACGGTGAAAGGCAAAACCCTCACGGTCCTCTGCCCGCGGAAACTCAAGGAGTTGCTCCGCCGCAACCTCGGGGAGTAACCGATATTGTTCGTGCAAGATGTTGACATGCCCAGACGGTTCTCTAACAACATCTGCCGGTCTCAATCAATAATCCTGGGAGTCAGAAGTGAGAACGACGGCGCTATACCCGGCCTGTCAGAAACAGGCAATGATCCCGGCCCACCCGGCGGTTCTCATGTGGCCTCGGTCGTCTGATCACGCTCGCATGGAGACCGTGATGGGGAACTCAGCAGCTCAAAACCCGCGCTCCGCTCACTGGACCAGATCCTGCAGCGAAGCAACCCGCCCCTGCATCTCCCGGACGATCGGCAGCGCCCGGGAATAGGCACTCTGCTCCGTTTGGCCGGCAAAGGGCTTCATGATCACACGCACGGCCGCCACGGGGTCTCCATTCCGGTCCCGCAACGGCATGACCACGGAGACCGAGTCCTTTTCCTTGCCGTAATAAGTCGTGCCCTGGGCGATGACGTCCGGTTCGACCTTTCCGCCGGCGCGGCCCACCTCATTCGTGCTCTTGCTAGCCAAGAGGCGTGAGGTCTGCAGGTCAGCGCCCAGCACGTAAACCTGCAGACCGAGCAGCCGCGGATACTTCTTTAACATCTGGCGCACTAGCCCCTGGGCCGGCGCTTCGTGCGGCGTGTAAACGATTCGGGTGTCCGCAAAGTAGCTGACTGAGTCGGACTTTGTCCAAAACCCGATCTTCCCGCTGGCGAACGGATTGACTTTGTCCGCCGCAGTTATCAATTCTTTGCCGTCCAGCAGGCAGCGAATCTGGTTGCCTTTGCACTCCACTGTCAACTCATGCCAAACGCCGCTCGAAATGGGCACTTCCGGGCCGACCAACGGGCCACGCTCCCCGTTGAGCACCTTATAGAAGCGGAAAGTGCTGCCCAAGGAACTGGCGCGCACGACGTAGTAGTTAGTCTCATTTTGAATGCGAAAGGCGATGCCCGCCATTTGTTCCATCACCCCCTTGACAGTCTTGAACCGCGTGGTCAGCGTGAAATCGTCGATGGTTCCGCCCTCGTAGATCAGCAGCGGAAAGTGCTCCTCCGTGGCGTCCTGGGCCAATTGAGCCAGCACGGCCTTTTTGGCGACACCGGGCGCCCCAGGCGTCAGCGCCGGCAGCAGCGATGGCACCTCATCCATGATGACCCTCCAGTCGCCCGGGTTCCCCTGACCTGTCACGGTGCTGCGAAAGCCGGGCGGGGTCTGGTTTTCACGCGCTTCACTGAAATCAAATTTGCGCTCCGCCGCCGTCACGGGGAGCGTCAGCAGCGCCAGAGCCAAGAGCAAACGATTTGGCATGTGGCCTCATGCTGCCAAATAGAGCACGCGGTGGCAAGCAGTCGTGGTCACCCAGTGAGTTGCGCTTGACCCCCAAACCTAGCCATCGCTACATTCCGTGCGATTTCGCATGATATTCGAGCCAGAGACCGCCAGCGCAACCGCTATCAAGCCGGGCCTTGAAGTGCTCCTCGAAAATGCAGCAGGAGCGCTTCTGCTGGATTTAAGGCGAGATTCTGCGCTTTGGGGATTGCCCGGCGGACGTCCAGCGGAGCGATTCAATAACCGGGGCGCACTATGGTGATCAGCCGCACCCCTTACCGCATCTCTTTCTTCGGCGGAGGCACCGACTACCCGGCCTGGTACCGGGAAAATGGGGGCGCGGTGCTGGGCACGGCCATCGACAAGTACTGCTTCATCACTTGCCGCTATCTGCCGCCTTTTTTCGAACACCGGCTGCGGCTGGTGTATTCCAAGATTGAGGACTGCCAGCGCGCGGCAGATATCCAGCATCCGGTCGTGCGGACTGTGCTTGGAATGCTGGGGGTCGAGCGGGGATTGGAGATTCACCACGACGGGGATCTGCCCGCCCGCAGCGGCATGGGCTCCAGCTCGGCTTTCACCGTGGGCTTCCTCCATGCCATGTATGGTCTGTTGGGGCGCCTGACCTCCCAGAAACAGCTCGCCGCGGAGGCCATTCATGTCGAACAAGACCTCATTGGCGAGACCGTCGGGGCGCAGGACCAGATCTTCGCCTCGTTCGGCGGGTTCAACTTCATTGAGTTCAAGCGTGATGGCAGTTTCCGGGTTGAGCCGCTAACCCTGGCCAAAGACCGGCTGGAGGCCTTGAACGGCTCGCTGATGCTCTTTTACACCGGGTTGCGTCGGACCGCCTCCGAAGTGGCCGCCAGCTATGTGACGGACATCGGCGCGCGGACCAAGCAGTTGAACCGCATGCGCCAGATGGTGGATGAGGGGATGAAGATCCTGGCTGGTAATGATTCGCTCGATGGGTTCGGTGACCTGCTCGATGAGGCCTGGCGCCTCAAGCGGAGCCTAAGCGGGCTCGTATCCAACACGCACGTGGATGAGATTTACGCGGAAGCCCGGCGGGCTGGCGCGCGGGGTGGTAAGCTGCTGGGCGCGGGCGGGGGCGGCTTTCTACTTTTTTATGTGCCCTCCGCCTGCCGCCAGCAGGTGAAAGAAAGATTGCGGGAATTGATCTGGGTGCCCTTCCAGTTCGACACGAGCGGCAGCCAGATCATTTTCTACTCGCCCGGTCAGGATTACGCCGCGCTTGACCAGGCCCGCTCGGAAAGCCCGGGCCATTCATTCCGGGAAGCCTTTTCGGCTCCAGGCGCGAGTGCTACAGCGGGGTCCAACCAACCGGCGGGAAGCGCGTCCGGGACACCTATTCCAGCATGACGGCCGAAGACCTAATCAACTTTGAAACGGAGATCGCGACCCTCTTTAACGCGGCCAAGATTCGTGCTCCCGTCCATCTCTATTCGGGCAACGAGCCGCAGATGATCGAGGTGTTCCGTGACGTCCGCCCGGAGGATTGGGTTTGCTGCTCCTGGCGCAGCCACTACCAATGCCTGCTCAAGGGAGTTCCCTCCGCTGAGGTCCGCGCCGAAATCCTCGCCGGGCGCTCCATCTCGCTCTGCTTCCCCGAATACCGGGTCGTCTCCTCGGCCATCGTCGGGGGCATCCTGCCCATCGCGATGGGCATTGCGCTCGGTCTCAAGCGCCAGGCGCAGCCCGGGCGCGTCCACTGTTTCATGGGCGACATGACTTCCGAAACCGGCATCGCTAACGAGTGCATCAGGTATTCCTTTAACCACGGCCTCCCCATCCGGTTCATCGTCGAAGACAACGCCAAGTCCGTCTGCACCGACACGCGCGAGACGTGGAACCAGCCGGCGTTGACCTTTGAGAAAACGCCCCACCCGATGGTGGTCTATTACAAATACCAAACCAAGTATCCGCACGCCGGCGCGGGAGCGCGCGTCCAGTTCTAAGCCATGAAGTATTTCGACGAACTGTGCCGGGCCATGGAATGGCTCGCTCGCGATCCCCGGGTGGTGTTCCTTGGGCAGGCGGTCGGCTGCCCTGGAACGGCCATGACCAACACCCTCAAGAATGTCTCGCGGGACAAGCTGCTCGAATTGCCGGTCGCCGAGGAGATGCAGATGGGCATGGCCAACGGATTGGCGCTCGCCGGCCAGGTGCCCGTTAGCATTTTCCCGCGGTGGAACTTCCTGTTACTGGCCGTCAACCAGGTGGTCAACCATCTCGACAAGTTCCCCCTCATGTCCAATGGCGGCTACCGGCCCAAGGTAATCATCCGGACCGGCATCGGCTCCGTGCGCCCGCTGCATCCGCAGTTCCAGCACGTCGGCGACTTCACCGAAGCCTTCCGGCTGATGTGCCAGAACATCGAAGTGATTCGGCTCGAAGAGCCCCAGGATATTTTCCCCGCCTACCAGCGGGCTTTGGAACGGGATGACGGCAAGAGCACCATCGTGGTTGAGTATGGCGACTATTACAACGAAAAGTAAGGAAAATGCCGCCCGCCCTGAGGCCGCCCCGGCGCCACTCGACTGGCCGCTGATGTATAACAACATTACCCGCGCGGATCTCGACGCCGTCATCGAGTACCTCCGGCAGGACAGTCCGATACTCACGCAGTCCCGCCAGGTGGGGTTGTTCGAGCAGGAGTGGTCCGCCTGGCTCGGCGTCAAGCACAGCGTCCTCGTCAACTCCGGCTCCTCCGCCAACCTGCTGACGATGGCCGCCCTCCGCGAAACCTTTGGCCCGGGGGAAGTGATCGTCCCCACCCTGACCTGGGTCTCGGATATCACCTCGGTGATTCAGTGCGGCTTCAGGCCCGTCTTCGTGGACATCAATCCGCGCACCCTCGGCATGGACGACGAGCAGGTAATCGCCCGGCTGACAACGCAGACCCGGGCGGTGTTTCTCACGCACGTGCTGGGCTACAACGCCCTCACCCAGCGGCTCCTGGACGAGCTGAAGGTCAGGAACATCCCGCTCCTCGAGGATGTGTGCGAGTCTCACGGCGCCACTTTTAACGGGCGCAAGCTCGGCAGCTTCAGCCTCATGTCCGACTTCTCGTTCTATTACGCCCACCACATGAGCACGATCGAGGGCGGCATGATCTGCACCGACGATCCAGGCCTCTACGAGACCCTGCGCATGCTCCGCTCGCACGGCATGGTGCGGGAATCGGGCTCGGAACAGCTCAGGCGCCGCTACCGCGAACAATTCCCCGACCTGAACCCCGATTTCATCTTCGCCTTCCCGGCCTATAACGTCCGCAGCACGGAAATCAACGCCGTCCTCGGCCGCTCCCAGCTCAAGCGCCTCGACCAGAACAACGAGCGCCGCCGCGCCAACCTCCGACTCTTCCTGGACCACCTCAACCCGGGGAAATACCGCACCGATTTCGAGGTCGAAGGTAGCTGCAACTACGCCTTCACCCTCATCCTCAAGCAGCCTGACCCAGCATTCCGGGACCGACTCGAGCACCGGCTGCGCGAGGCCAAAGTCGAGTTTCGCCGCGGCACCTCGGGCGGCGGCAATCAGCTCCGTCAGCCCTACGCCCGCAAATTACTCGGCGACCGCGCCTTTGAGAACTATCCCAAAGTGGACCACGTCCACTTTTACGGCTATTATATCGGCAACTACCCGGAGTTGGAGCAAAGCAAGATTCTGGCCTTGTGCGCCCTGCTCAACCAACTCGGGTGAAGCCGTAGTGCCCAACGCATGAACCGACAGCTCGATGTTCTATTTGTCAGTCCTGATTCCTCCTTCCAGGCCTACCAGGCCCTGAGCAAGGATTTCTCCGCCGTCGAACCGCCCACTTGGGCGCTCCTGCTGGCCCAAAGCTGCCGCGCCAAAGGCTTTGGAGTCGGCATCCTCGACTGCGGTGCCGAGCGCTTGAGCGCCGAAGACTCTGTCAAACGCATCGCGGAAGCCAATCCCCGCCTCGTTTGCCTGGTGGTCTATGGCCAGAACCCGAACTCCGGCACGACCAACATGATCGGCGCCACCGCCCTCTGCCGGCTGCTCAAGCAGCAACATCCCGGTTACCCCACCTGCTTCGTGGGCTCCCACACCAGCGCCCTGCCCCTCGAAGTCCTCGCCTTGGACTGCGTCGATCTCGTCCTGCTCAATGAAGGCGTCTATGCCCTCCACAACCTGCTGCAGACCGACCTGCGCAGTGACCTGGCCAAGGTCAAGGGCATCGGCTACAAGCAGGATGGCGTGCCTGTCCTCAACCCGCCCGAGCGCGTTGTGCCCCAGGAGCTGATGGACGTTGACCTGCCCGGCTGCGCGTGGGACTTGCTGCCGTTCCGCCAGCGTCCGCTCGACCTATACCGCGCCCACTTCTGGCATGCCGAATTCAACCACAACCTCCGCACCCCCTTCGCCGCCATCTACACCTCGCTCGGGTGCAAGTTCAAGTGCGACTTCTGCATGATCAACATCGTTAACCGGGTTGACAATGCCGCCGGCGTGGTCGCTTCCCATTCTCCCAACATGCGGTTCTGGTCCCCTGGTTTCATCATCGGCGAATTCGAGAAGCTCGCCCAACTCGGCGTGGAGACTCTCCGTATCTCGGACGAGATGTTCTTCCTGAATAAAAGGTTCTTCGAGCCGCTGCTCAACCTCATCATCGAGCGCGGCCTCAAGCTCCGCATGTGGTCCTACTCCCGGATCGACACCGTGCAGCCGCACTACCTGGACCTGTTCCGCCGCGCGGGCATCGGCTGGCTAGCGCTGGGCGTTGAGGCGGCCAACCAAACGATCCGCCACGAAGTGTCCAAGGGCTCCTTTAAGGACGTCAATATCCGTCAGGTGGCCCGCACGATTCGCGAGCACGACCTGAACGTTATCGCCAACTACATCTTTGGCTTCCCCGAGGACACGCGCGAGACCATGCAGCAGACCTTGGATTTGGCCCTCGAACTCAATAGCGAGATGGCCAACATGTACCCCTGCCAGGCCCTGCCCGGGAGCACGCTTTACTACACGGCCCGCAGCAACGGCTGGGCCCTGCCGGACTCCCCTGCCGGCTACGGCTTCCTCTCCTACGAAAGCCAGCCCATGCCCACCCGCCACTGCTCCGCCGCTGAGGTCCTGCGCTTTCGTGACGAAGCGTGGCAGAAGTATTTCTCCAATCTCGATTACCTGAACCTCGTCGAGCGCAAGTTCGGCGCCGAACAGCGCCGCAACGTCCAGGCCATGGCTAGCATCAAGCTGCGCCGCAAGCTCCTGGGCGATCCCCCGCCGGAGAACGGCCCCCGCGCTCTGGCGGTCTAATCTGGATAATGGCCGACCTGAGCATCCTCATCGTCTCGCACAACAAGCCGCGCTTCGCCAAAGCGGCCGTGCAGACCGTCCTGGATCAAACGTTCACCGATTGGCAGGGCATCCTGATGGACAGCGGCGTGCTTCTGAACCAGGGCTTCTTCGATTGCCTCAAGGACCCGCGCCTTAAAATCATTCCTTCCGGAGAGACCCCTGAGCTGGCCCGGACCAGGAACATGGCCTCTTGGTGCTTCAATCGCCTGCTCAACTCGGGCCAGGTCACCGGCGAACTCATCATGTACCTGAATGATGATGACCTCCTCTACCCCGAAGCCTTCGAAACCTATTGGAACTTCTACCGGCAGCACGACCGCGCTCCCCAGGCCATGTATGCCTCCCAGGACATCGGCCTGGTGGGCCCCGATGGTAAGACCCAGATCATTGGCCGCCGCGTGGCCGACCGCCCGGGCGGGCGATCCTGCAAAGGCCGCAAGCTCGATTGTCAGGTTGATTACCTCCAGTTCTGCCACACCGCCAGGATCCTGGATAAGTTCCGCGAAGCCTACCACACCACCCGGTATCACTCGGAAGACAAGCGCGACGCTCACCATGCCGACGGCATCTTCATGGAGCAGATCGGTGCCCTGACCAAAGTCGTTAACATTGACAAAGTCCTGAGCATGAACCGTCGCACCGTCCAGAGCGCCAACCTGGAATATTCCGCTTCACCCCTCGGCCGGCTTCTGGTCACCCTCCGTGCGAAACTCCGCGGCGCCCGCGAGCGCATCTTCTCCCGCCATCGCTATTGAACCGGCCCGGCGCCTGCGGCCGCTGTCCCTCCAGTCCCGGCAGGTTCTGGAAAAATGCGATTACATTTGAATAACGGACAAAGCAGCGCTGTCAAACCAAGGCCGTGGCTCGGTGGAGCAGCCGCAGTCCCGGCCAAGGCCTCACGGGGAAACAAGGGATGAACACGAGGTGAATACGAGCTAAACACGAGCGAGATACGAGCCGAACACGAGCGTACCCCGCATGCCTGTCGCATGCTTGTCGCATGCAGGTCGCATGCAGGTCGCTTGTAAGTGGCTTTGGGGTGGCTTTCCGTCGGCCACACTCCCTCTCATCTGCCCGCACATCGCGGCCAGCTCACCTTTCGGCGGTGCTGAAAATTCCGGTTAGCCCTTAGTCAACCTCCGGAACCGTTGCAGGACCAAATCCGTCATCTCCCGCGCCGCGGAGACTCCAAACCAAAGCGCCACCAGCCAATACACAAGGACAGCGACGCCTCCGGGCACGAACACCATCCCGAGCTTGAGCACCAGCGTGGCGTGGCCAAGGTGCTTCTCCCAGAACCAGGCGAGCGCCGCGGCAACCACTCCCGCCAGGACCGTATCCGGCACCAGCACCAACAGCGTGTTGACCACTCCGGTCAGGCCGAGGCGCGACAGCTTTCGCCGCAAGGCATACACGAGCAGCGCCAGGTTCAATGACGCGCTCAGGGTGTTGGCCACGCCCAGCCCGGCGGCGTGGTAGGGGTGCACCAGCCAAACGGCGAACACGAGGTTCAGTCCCAGGCAGACGATGCTGATCTTCATCGGGGTCTTGATGTCGTTGAGCGCATAGAAGGCGCGGGCCAGGATGTTGTTCATCGAGAACATCAGGAGTCCGGGCGCTAGACAAGCCAGCGATAGGGCGACCCGCTGCGTGGCGTCGGGGCCGAATTTGCCACGCTCGAAGAGGAGTCGAACGATCGGCACGGCCAGCGTCAGGGCGATGGCGGAGGCGATCAGGTTCGCGAAGGCGAGATAGCTCAGCCCCTGGTTGAGGGTCCGACGGAACTCGGGGAGCTTCTTGGCCGCGACCAGGCCAGCGAGGGTGGGGAGCAGATAGGTGGCCAGGGAGATGCCGAACATGCCTTGGGGCAATTCCATCAGCCGCACGGAGTAGTTGAAGTCAGCTACGATGGATTTGCCGAACCAAAAGGAGAACCACGACGTGACGAGCACGTTGATCTGGAAGGCGGCGACGCCAATGGAGCCGGGCAGCATCTTCTGGACGACTTCGCGGACCGTGGGGTCCCGCCAGGGCGAAACCCATTCGTAGCGGTAGCCTTCGCGGGACAGGCTCGGCAATTGGAAGAACGCTTGGGCCAGCCCAGCCACCAATACCCCGATGGCGAGGGCGAAGATCTGTTCCTCCAGGGTGCGCCCCATCCGCGGGGCCAGGAGCAGCACGCTGGCGATCATCACAAGGTTGAGGACCACCGCCCCCAGGGCAGGCACAAAGAAGTGGCCGCGCGCGTTGGCCATGCCGATGAACACAGCGGCAAGGCACACCAGCAGCATGTAGGGAAACATCAGGCGCAACAGCCGTAGCATCAGCCGCGTTTCGTCCGTGAACTGCCCGGCGGCCAACGCGATCGAGATGCCGAGCACCGCCAATACCGTCACCCCCGCGGCGGCAGCCGTCAGCCCGGAGATGACCGCGTTGGCAGCCCGCCACATTTCGGTTTCCCCCTCTTTGACTTCCTTCTGCTTGAAGATGGGGATGAAGGCCGCGGTCAGCGCCCCTTCGCCCAGGAGCCGGCGGAAGAGGTTGGGCACCTGAAACGCGAGGACAAAGGCGCTCGCGACGGGGCCGCTGCCCATGAACGCCGCATACACCATCTCGCGCACCATCCCCAGCACCCGGCTGGTCAGCGTCGCGGCGGCCATCGCGCCGGAGGATTTCAACATCTGCGACATCGGGCGCGGAGTCTAAAGTCCAAGGTCCGAAGTCCAAAGGCTAAAGTCGGGCAATCACCGACCGCGCCTCCAATAATGCAGAATCTTGAACTCCGGGCGGTCGAGGACTTCCTCGGCCTGCTCGAATTGATTCTCGAAAGGCGGGAAGAGCGTGTCCCCCTCGACCACGCGCTGCACCAGAGTGAGGTATAAGTCCGAGCATAGCGGCAGCGCCTGTTCGTAAAGCTGCGCGCCCCCGCAAATGAATATCTCGCGCCCAGCCAGGGCTGGATCGGCGGGGTCAATCTGGCGCAGATCAGCAATCGTCCGCACACCCGGTATCGGCCCCGGCGAGCGCGTGAGCACAATCGTGGTTCGGTTTGGCAGCGGCTTGCCGATGGACTCGAAAGTCTTGCGCCCCATGACGATGACGTGGCCGGTAGTTGTTTTCTTGAACCACTTGAAATCCTCCGGCAAATGCCACGGGATGCGGTTGCTGGCGCCAATCACCCGGTTGAGCGACATGGCGGCGATGGCTTTGAAAGGGCTCACTTGCGCGATGCTGGCGCATGGAGCGAGGCCCGTCAACGCGCGAGGCGCCCCCGACTCCGCAAGATTGCGGGAACCTTTAAGCCGGGTCGATCATCGTACAGGGTGTCAGAGTTCGGTTGTGGGACCCCGCCTCGCCCTCGAGACGAGGCGGGGAAATCAGTCCGCCAAGTCAGACGAGTCAGACTTGTCTGAAGAAGCCCCATGAGAGTAAGCTGCCCCTATGAACTCGCCTGAGAGCCCCTTCCTGCCACATGGGGGTTACCGCAAACTGCGGAGCTACAAGGTTGCGGAAGCGGTGTATGACGCCACGGTGGTGTTTTGCCGGCGGTTCTACGCGCAGGACCGCCGCATGAGCGACCAGATGGTGCAAGCGGCGCGCAGCGGGGTGCGGAACATCAGCGAGGGCAGCGGCGCGGCGGCGACGTCGCGCAAGAGCGAAATGAAGCTCACGAACGTGGCTCGCGCGAGTTTGTCCGACGAGTTGCTGCGCGATTACGAGAGTTTCCTCGTGCAGAACGGGCTGCGCGTCTGGCCCAAGGATTCGCGTGAGGCGCTGGCCATGCGGGCGCGTCTGGCAAAAGACGACGCACCCAACCTTCCGCCCGCGCCTGCCGGCCGAGTGCGGCTGAGGGGCCTGGCCGGGCTAGCGGAGTTTGTGGAGCGGGCCGCGCCGGAACTGGCTGCCAACGCTATGGTCTGCGTCGTGAACCAAGCCGCCTACTTGCTAAAGCGCCAGCTCGAAAGCCAGGGCCAGACTTTTGTAGGGAGCGGGGGCTTCACCGAGAAGCTGTACGGCGCGCGGAGTCAACGGAGAATGTCTGATAGGTCCGACGAGTCGGATAGGTCGGACAAGGCCGGCGTACCTTCTTGCCCGCTGTGTGGCCACCCCATGATCCACCGCATCGCTCGTAAAGGGCCCAGAACCAACCAACCTTTCTGGGGCTGCTCCGGCTATCCCAACTGCAAAGGCACGCTCTCCGTAAGTCCGTCAGAAAAGTCCGACCAGTCCGACAGGTCGGTGGATAAGTAACATCTCGATGAACCGCCCGAAACTGCTCGGCATATTCCTCTGCGCTGCCGTTCTATGCTGCGCCCGCAACGCCGCTGCCGCCGACGTAGCGGCAGAGCAAAAGCCCGCGCCCACCATCACTGTCCGGCCAGAAGACAACGCGAATGCGCTGGTCAATCCTGACATGGGTTGGACCCTGCAATTCTACTCCAACATCCCCGAGAACTACGGGTCGAAGCTGGAGCCGTCCGATACGGTGGTGGATTTTCCCGGCCTCTCCACAGTTTATCTGCGGGTGCCGTGGGCGTTTCTGGAGCCCGAGGAAGGCAAGTTCAACTGGGCGCTGTTCGATACGCCAGCCCAGCGCTGGATTGCGAGGGGCAAGCGCGTCGCATTGCGGGTGACGTGTTCGGAGAACTGGATGGCCCTCGCGACGCCCGAGTGGGTGCGCAAGGCGGGCGCCAAAGGCTATAACTACGAGTTTGGCAAGGGCCGCAGTGAGAAGGGCGGGGCGTGGGACCCGGACTTCGGCGACCCGATCTTCCTCCAGAAGCTCGATCATTTCCTGGCCGCGCTGGCGGCGCGTTATGACGGCAACCCGAATGTCGCGTTCATTGACATCGGCTCGTATGGACTGTGGGGCGAGGGCCACACGCTGATGAGCAGCCAAGTGCCCGAGGCCGAAGCGCGCGAGTTGGTCAAGAAGCACATTGACCTTTACGTGAAGCACTTCAAGCAGACGTTGCTCTGCATCAACGACGACGTCGCCGGGCCCGATAAGCCGGGCCGGCATTTCCCCGAGACCGATTACGCCATCTCCAAGGGGGTGACGTTGCGCGATGACAGCATCCTGGTGCAGGCGCCGCCCCGGTCGTGGTATCACGCGGATATGGCGCAGGAGTTCTGGCCGCGCTGGCCGGTGATCCTCGAGCACGAACACTACGGCAGCTCCAAGGCCCGCGGCGCCTGGGGAGACGGCCACCTGCTGTTAAAAGCGGTGGAGGAATACCACGCCAGCTACCTGTCTATCCACTGGTGGCCCCGAGAGGAACTAGCGGAGAACCGGCCCCTCATTGATCAAATCAACCGGCGGCTGGGGTACCGGCTGCAACTGCGCGAGCTGTCCTGGCCGCGCGAAGTGATCATCGGCCAGCCGTTCCCCGTGGACAGCCGTTGGTCCAATGCCGGGGTTGCACCGTGTTACCCGGGCGGCTTCATGGCCGTAACACTCAAGGACGCAAAGGACGGCATTATTGCCGTGCTGGTAGATGAAAGCTTCAACCTGCGCGACCTGAAGCCCGGGCCGGCAGACCAGATACCGGTAACAGAGCGAAAAGCGGAGTTTGTAGCGGGCTTGGTCGCGCCGGTCACGCAGCCCGGAGACTATGCGCTTTTCGTTTCAGTAGGTCTGCGCGACGGCACCCCCCGAATCGAGTTGCCGCTAACCGGGGACGACGGACAGCACCGCTACAAACTGGGGCAAGTGGTTTTACGAAGGAAAGGCGCCTGAAGCGTAAGCAGCTTACTTGGTCTCGCGGTGGGCAAGGACAGCGGCGCCAGTGATCCCGGCGCTATCGCCGAGTTTGGAGGCAATGATCTCGACGCCCTTCATCGTGCCGGGCATGGCGTAGTCCTGCGCCGTTTCCACAATCACGCTCATCATCTCGTCGGCCAGCGCCTCGATGACGCCCCCGCCGAGGACCACCACTTCGGGGCCGAGGATGTTCACCAGATTGGCAATGCCGATGCCGATATACTCGGCCGCGCTTTCAATAACCTTATCCACGAACTTGTCGCCGCGGCGGATGGCTTTCCGGAGGTCGCCGCTGCGCAGGTCGGCGAGGTCATCGCCCAGCATTTCGGTGAGGATGGTTTTCTCGCCGTCTTTGATGCCAGCCTTGATCTGCTGGAAAATGGCGGTGCGGCTGGCGAGCGCCTCGAAACAGCCCTTGTTGCCGCAGCCGCATTTGGGGCCGTTGAGGTCCAGAACCATGTGCCCGATCTCGCCGGCGGTATGGTTGAACCCGCTGTAAAGGTCGCCGTTGACGATCAACCCGCCGCCGATGCCGGTGCCGACAAAGATGCCGATGAGGCTCTTGGGCTTAGCCTTGAGTTCGGCGGCATGAACGCCTAGCGCGCAGATGTTGCCGTCGTTCTCCACGAACACCGGCACGCCGAGATGCTTTTCGAGGTCCTTCTTGAGGGGCACGTCTTTCCAGCCCTCCATGTTGGGGGCGAAGATGACCTTGCCCTCGGCGAAATCCACCGCGCCCGGAGCGCCAATGCCGATGCCGGCCACCTGTTTGAGGTTGAGGTCGGCCTCGTCCACCGCGTCCTGGACGCAGCGGGCGATGCGCTCAACGACGGCATCAACGCCGCGCTGGGACTTGGTGCTGAGCTTGGAGGAACTGATGCATTCGAGCGAGCGCTTGAAGACACCCGCCAGGATCTTGGTGCCGCCGAGGTCAACGCCGACGACGTATTCTCCCTTGCTGCTGGTTTCGGCCATATAATCGTTACATGAGTTACAAGGTTGCCTGAGTCACTTGGGAACTTAGCCCTTCCACACCCCGGCGCAACTGGGCGCGCGATGCCTATTTCCCGGCCAGCACGGCGCTGATCTTCTTCTGCAACTCAGCGTTGATGACCTGCGCCGAGCGCATCCCGTCCACGATGGTAAAACCGTAGGAGCTTTGGAGCCGGCGAAAGGTCTTCTGCATGGCGGTCTGGTATTTCATGAAGCTGTCGAACATATCGCGGGACAGCCCTTGGTCCATGCCGCTCTCCCAATAGTCCAGAGCGGCGTTCTTGGCAAAGGTCCGCTGCACGAGTTCCTCGGGCGAGACGTTTAGGTAGAATACCGCGTCCGGCTCCAGCGCGAGGCCATACAAGTTTGTCAGCCAAGCCTCGTCCATGCCGCGGACCATGTCGCGCGCCATCAAGGTGTAAATGTAGCGGTCGGCCAGCACGATAAAGCCGGCCTTGAGCGCCGGCAGGATGATGTTCTCCAATTGGTCGGCGAAATCCGTCGCGTAAAACAGGCTCAGCGTAGTGCGGCTCAGGATGTTGCCCTCCTGCGCCCGTTCGAGTTCCTCGCTGACGAGGGTCGAGCGCTTGAGCCCCACCTGCACGGTGGCATGACCGCAGCCCTCGAGCCATTCAACCAGCATCGCAGTCTGGGTGGAGCGCCCCGAGCCGTCCGCCCCTTCGACCGCAATAAGCTTGCCGGCCAATTGCTCCAGATCGACGCCTGGTATCCCGTGCCCATAAAACCGCCGCTCGCTGCGGTGCGGGACGACAATGTGGTTCCTAGTATCGAGCTTCATTGGACCGGTTCCTCCGCGACCGCTTTCTTGTGCGGCTCAGCCGGTGGTTTGGGAGGCGGCCGTTCCGCGCGGTGGAAGCTCGCCAGGTTCAGCTTTTGCGCGATGAGTTCCCGTACGACGCCCTGCTGCCTCTCGACCACCTGGTTCGCATCGAGCACCAGGAAGTTGAACTCGGTGCTCATGGCCAGGTACTGCTCCAGGATTCGCCCCTGGAAGATGCGGAAGCTTTCGTAAGGGTCGGTGGACAGGTGCAAGTCCATGCCCGCCTCGAAGTACTTCAACTGCGGGCGGCCATCCAGAATGCGCTTGAGCGACACCTCCAGGTCGGACTTGAAGAAGAACGTGAGGTCGGGCAGCGCCGCGAATTCGTAGATGCCCCGCACCCATTCCGGCGGGCAGCCGCGGACCACGTCGCGCGCAAACGCGGTGAAGATGTAGCGATCGCACAGGACGATGTAGCCGGCCCGCAGCAGCGGCACCAGGTGGCGCTCATAGCGGTCGGCGAAATCCGTCGCGTGAATGAGGCTGAATGTGGTCGGCGTCAGCAGCTCGCGCTTCTTGCCCTTGCTGGTGGCGGCTTTGACCAGCTCGGAGGAATTCCACTCGCTGAAATAGACCTTCAGCTCCTGCAGTTCGAGCCACCGCTTCAGCAAATAAATCTGGGTCGATTTCCCCGAGCCATCCAGCCCTTCCACCGCGATAAGGCGGCCAGGGAAACCGAGTTCGGCAAACGTTTTCATTGACAACGCTCGCAGGCTAATCCGGGCTTGGCGGAATACAACTTTATTCTCGTCCTGCGCTGGAGCAAGTAGGGCGCGTCCGTCCTCCTGTCCAACTATTTACCAATTGAAGGGTTAGCACTTTTTGCGGGACAACCCGAAACAAGTTTCTTACCCTTCGGGGGAATGCA
>Ga0224558_1002779_pt1 | contig 15545 bp, 13 predicted proteins | sample 714S32024metaG_FD_180682 | JGI IMG/M metagenome (GOLD analysis project Ga0224558, IMG submission 180682) | Peat soil microbial communities from Stordalen Mire, Sweden - 717 S3 20-24 | ecosystem: Environmental > Terrestrial > Soil > Wetlands > Peat | place: Sweden: Norrbotten County, Stordalen... | reverse complement strand
ACGGCCCTGAATACGTTGTGCGATGTGCATTCACAGCTTCTTGCCTGAAACGGCTCAGGTAGTCCAGCAGAATCAGCGATTCACCGACAACCAACAGATGCGCCCCAACCAGGATGATGAGGAGGGTTTCAATTGACATATTGTTTTCTTTGATTGGTTATTGATTGGTTCGGAATGACCCTGCGGCCAAATCATTTGGCCGCAGGGACAGTTCTAACACTACACGCGATGGCCAGCTTAGGCTGCCTTCGCCAAATGCACCGGGCGCTCGGTGGCCTTGTCTTCCTTTGCCGTGGAAGTCTCACCCGTGGTGCAGATGTCCTGCGCCCCGGCCTGGGTGAAGATCTCTTTCGCCCGTTTGATTTCTGCAGAGTTCTCGGTGTGCACCGAGATGAGGAGGTTGCCCGCCTTGATCTTGCCCTCGTAGCGTTTGGCTTCGATCTCGGGGATGCCCAAGCCGATCAATCCGCCGGCGATGCCGCCCGCGGTCGCACCGATGGCGGCACCGCTCAACGCGGCGATAATCGGACCCGCGGCGATGAACGGACCGACTCCAGGAATGGCCAAGGCGCCAATCCCGGCGATCCACCCCAACGCGCCACCGACGACGCCGCCCGTACCCGCGCCCGTGACCGCGCCTTCCGGGGCTTTCGTGCTCTTGGTGTGCGCGAAATCCCGAGTCGTGGTCTTGTCAGGGAAGAGCACGGAGATGTCGTTGTTGGAGAAGTTCGCGTTTTTCAGGCTATCAACAATACGATCGGCCTGGCCGCGCGAGGTGGCGATGCAGAATACAGATTTCTTTGACATAATGTTCACTTTCTTTTTGGTTTCTTGTTTGCTCGGATGACCGAATTACTTGTCGCTGACAGGAGTGGGCTGGACTTCCAGTTGGTTGTCCACGTTTCCGGAGTGCGCACTTCGATCCGCGATTTCACCGATGAGGCGTTTCTCCTCAGCGGTGTTGACCGGCCCGCGCAGGGTGACTTGTCCATCAATGGTGATGATCTTCACGTTTTGAGCGTTCACGGACATGGTTTTCTCAGCGATAATTTCTTTGCGAATTTGCGCCGTGGTCGCCACGTCAGCCTTGCTGTTGCCCTGATTAAGCGGCGTTAGTGTCTGGTCCTGGCGGTCGCGGACATTTATCCTGGTATTGTCAACCTCGTTCGTCGCGTCGGTGGCGAAGTAAGGCTCTATCTTGTAAGCGCTATAAACGTCACTGGCGTAGCTGGGTTGACTAAAGTCAGGCCATTGGTTGGCTTTGAAATGCGGCGTGGCAGCCAACGTTTCCTTCGAAGCGTCAAGCTGGAGGGTATCCCGTTCCGTATTGAATCGGAGCGCGGAGGGCGGAACAGCGCTCAACTCGTCGCCGATCCCGATGAACCCGCCGGACGAAATGACCACCGCGACGATGCGGCCGGCCGAGAGGTCCACCATGAGGTTTTCCACCTTGCCCAGTTTCTCATCCTGCAGGTTTTTCACTGGCGTGCCTATCACTTTGCTCGCCTTTTGAACAACGCTCAGGTGTGCCCACGATTTACTGGCTTCGTTTTCACCCACGATGCGGTCCTTGCCCCATGTTCCGTCCGCGTTGCGGGAAGTTACCGTCTTGGAGGCATCTTTTTTGTGACCAGACGAGCAGTAGGGTTGTTGGCCGTATTGGCTATAGACCTCCGCCACCTGGTTGGAATTGCAGCACTCAGTCCACTTCGCCATCTCGAACTTGGGGGCGGCGTTCAGTTTCTCTTTGTCCGCATCCAGTTGAAGGGTTTTGCTGGCGACATCGTGATGCAGCGCTCCCGGCGGCACAGCGTGAAGGGTGTCACCTATGCCAATAAACCCACCCGTGGACAGGATTACATAAACAATCCGTCCCGACTCCACATCCACAGCCAGGTCGTCCACCTTGCCCAGCTTTTCGTTTTGGTTGTTTTTGACTTCCATCCCGATGAGGTCGCTGGCCTTCTTCCCGCAGCCAGGACGCTCGGCCCGCGTTCCGTGAGCCACGGTTTGGTCAGAGTATTCTGCCGCGCCCGTTGCGCTGTTGGTTGTTTCCTGGGCCAGAGCCGAGAACGCCAGGATCGAGGCGGCGGAGGCGCTGGTGATAATTCGAATTTTTCGCTTCATATTTTACTTATCGTTATTTTGTTTGCTATTGTTTGACTTTGGTTTTGCACCGTGATTGTGCGCTGCACCCAAACTTCTCTACTTTGCATAATTCTCTCGTTTTGACCTTCGTTGACGTTAGCGAGGTCCCTTCCATGCGGAGCCCAATCACGGTTGTGCCGTATCTTTAGCGTATGTTGTGCCGCGACGCCGCTTGGCATAGAGGAGGCCAGAAATCCAGGTCAGGATGGTTATCCCAGAAACGTCGCAACTCCCCTCCTGGCAGCAGATACGCTCAGCAATTGCGGCGGAAGATGAGCGAGTGGAAGATTTCCAGAAACGAATCCAGGTCCCGCGTCCACTTTGCAGAACGCACGGTAACGCGTCGGTAGCCGTGCAAGTCGCAACGCTGGTCCGGCCTCCACCGTTCGCGAAACGTATGCCTAACCTTCCACTGGCCCCTCCACGGCAATCCATACCCTTCGGGGGAAGTCGGCTAAGGCCGTCGAAGGCGGATTCAAGATGCGATCAAAAAGGCAAACACCGTGCAAGTTGCCCTCTCGAGTCTGACTCCCCGTGCATTCTGCAAGGAAAGCGAGCGCTGAATGCAGGATCACAAGACTACAAGACCATAGACGCTCAAGACATCTGGTGCGACCTGAAGTCCGCTTCAACCCCTTGCTGACAGGGAGGTTGCGAACTTGCGGCGCAACTGCGTCGATTTAATATGCCGCCCGCGCCCAGTCGAATGGCACCACTGGCATAGCATGCGCTAGACGACATCTGTGAAAAGTGATGGTGAATACATTGCCATCAAAAACGAAAGATACGCTATGCATCTATTATTCTCGCCCGTTCTTGCTAGTGCCGTTTGGATTGGTGGCGGCGGAGTCGGACTCCTGCTCGTCATTGTGGTTGTGGTTCTATTGCTTCGCCGCTAGGGGAATCGGCTTAAACACATTCAGATCTTGAAAGGAAGAACATGTTAGGAACTGTCTTAGTAGTTTTGCTGGTTCTGATGTTGCTCGGCGCACTTCCCACTTGGCCTCACAGCCGGAGTTGGGGTTATTATCCGAGCGGTGGACTTGGCTTGCTGCTGATTATTCTACTTGTCCTGCTCTTGCTGGGCAGAATTTGAGCGGGATGGGCGTGAGCTCCAATGAGCCGCGGGTTATCGGAACCCTACGTCGGGTGCTTACAGCTATGTCCCGCTAGAGTCCGCGGGCCTCGCGAAAAGGGGAACGCCCCATAATTATAGATTGGCAGACGTATCGCCCTTCGGCCGCAGACAAAGATTAGAATCGCTGTTGGCAGCAACGAATTGAGGCTACACGTATGTTTATGAATCTAATTCCTGAGCTGATGGACACCAGTCATCTGGCGCGGATTCTCATTCTGGTGGTTTCCTTGATGCCGGTTGCGCGGACGCATGCTCAACCCGTGATCGTCTCGACCGATCCAGCGAGGGGTGCCACCGGGATCCGAACTTCGGCTTCGCTGGTTATCACTTTCAGTGAGGCTATGAATACCAGCGCGACCGTGCTCTATCTCTTCGCGTTCGATGGGACCAACTACCAGAGCGAGCCGTCATCGTCTTCGTGGACCGCAGGCAACACGGTGCTGACTGGCACGCCGATGGCGGCCTTTCCGACGAGCCAGTTGATCCTTTGGACCGTAAGCAATGGACAAAACCCCGCGGGCACCCCGCTAGGGGGATATATTGGCGGGACCTTCACGACGGCTTCATCGAACGGCGGGCTAACCCTGACGAACGCAACCTGGAGCGCAGGCGTCTTCAGCTTCGACGTGTTGTCCCAGCCCACCACGAACTTGACTGTGGAATACAGCAGCACCCTGCGGTCGAATCAGTGGCAGACATTTCTCACCACCAACAGCCAGTCGGGCAATGTTCACATCTCCGATCCGCAATCGCGCACGAATGCTCAGCTTTTCTATCGCGCTCGAAACGGCTCTTAGAGGGGATTGCTTGCGGGGCCCCAGAGCCAGGGAAGGGCCGGCGGATCGGCATAGTCTTCGAGTTTCGGGTTTCGGCCTTCGCTCCTTTCCCATATTCTGGTCTCCATGAGAAAGCTCTGGCTGGTCTTGCTGTTGCTGGTCAGTGCCCTTCGCGTCCCCGGACAAGACGCGACGGCAAACCTCGACGACCTCATGGACTCCGCCGAGCAGTGGGCGAAGGAGAACCTGGACGACGACACGCTGCGACTGCTTCAGAGCGCCGATCGGGAGAAGGTGAAGCAGTTCTTTAGTGACATACAGAAGGAGCTTCACGGGGAATACGTCATTGACCTCGCTTCCCTCAAAGACGCCGCTCGCAACATCGTGCCGTTGCTGGAGGGCAACAATGACACGCAGCCTTACGCCGCCTGGCTCAAGGCGCGGCTGGATTACCTGGATGTGGCCGACCATTTCCGGGTGATCACGCCGCCCCCGAAAGGAGCGCCGGGCCAGCCGCCTCCGCCCGTTGCCAACCCGGCGCCGAAAATAGAACGGGAGATTTGGGTCAAAAAGCTCGCCGATCGGCCCTGGCCGGAGAGTGCCAAGCCCTATGTGCCCCGGCTCAAAACGATCTTCGCGGCGCAGAAAGTGCCTCCCGAACTGGTTTGGATTGCCGAGGTGGAGTCCTCGTTTGACAAGCGGGCGCGCAGCCCGACAGGCGCGGCGGGGCTGTTCCAGCTCATGCCGGCCACTGCCAAGCGCTATGGCCTGAGCACATGGCCCTTGGACCACCGCTTGCGGCCCGACGAGAGCGCTCGGGCGGCGGCCCAGTACCTCCGATACCTTCATGGCGAATTCAAAGACTGGAGCCTGGCCCTGGCCGCTTACAATGCCGGCGAAGGCACCGTCCAAAAGCTGTTGCGGCAGCGCAAGGCAAAGACCTTCGACGCCATCGCCACGCACCTGCCCGCCGAGACGCAGATGTACGTGCCTCGAGTCGAGGCGACGCTCGCGCGCCGGGAAGGCGTCAACCTAAGCCAACTGCGTATGCCCAGCGCGTAAGCAGGAAGTCGGCAAAACCAATGCGAAACGCAGGGAACGTGTGGCCGCCGACGGGAGGAGGCGTACTTCCAAACAGGGAACCGATCATAGCGGCTGCCCAGCGCTGTTTCGCCATTCCGACAGTCGCGTATTTGGTAGAAATTAGTACTTCCCTTCCTCCCGGAAATTCCTAAAGTCAGCGCAGGCAAACCGCCTGCGGCGGAAGGAATGAGAGTGCCCAATCAGACCGCACAGGCGCCCTGGTATCCCGGCGTGAATACAACTATTGACGACAACCCGGAGTCGGCCCGAGTGGCCGCAGAGCAGCAACTACTCTTCCCCGCCAGCCCGCGCATCGTCTGCGAGCAGGTGGGTCTCAACTGGTGGGCGGCCCTCAAGCTTCACGAGGATGGCTGGCTGAGCTATTCGCCCGCCAACACCCCCCGGCTGGACGAAGCGCAGGAAGCCGAATTGCGCTTTATTGGCTCTCTGGTTGTGACTGGCTGCGACCGCGGGATGCTGGCGATCCTCTTGAGCCAATTGTCCAAGCCTTACGCCTACGACGCCGCCCGGCTTTATTTCGATTGGTCCACCCGACACTGGAAACTGTTGCCCGACCCGCATGCCCACCCGGAAGCCATCTTCACTGATTGGCTGGACCAACTGGTTACCCAGGGCGAGGTCAGCTCACTGAGCGGCATCCTTGAGCTCGGCCAGGATGCGCTCTCCCGGGTGCGCGCGGAGACTTCGCTTGCCGAGTACGATCGTCAGGGGTGAGAGAGGCCGCGCGAGGGCCCGAGTGATTGAAGGAGTCGGACTCTCAACACGTCCAACCATAAAAGAAAAATGATGCGCAGATTGACTGCAATATGTGTGGCGGTCACCGGAGCGTTGCTGCTGACCGGCATGGCTCGTGCCCAGGAGACCAACGCTTACCTGCCATTTCCGGCGACCAAGCTGGAAGCCTTCGAGACCAATGTTGACACGGTCATCATTAAGGCTACGGCCCCGATTGGCTCCGTGCCGGCCCATGGCGGCGAGGTGGGCGTGCGCTGCCGGGAAATCACCGATGCGGGCACCGGCCGCCGCGAGAGCGGCATCATCGTCGATCTAAACTTCGGCGGGGAGTTGGGTGACACGTTGCTTATTGACTACGACGAATTGGGTTCTCTGCTGGACGGCCTCGAGTACCTCGGCACGCTTGATTGGTCCATAACGCCGTTGCCAAGCTTCGACGCGGTTTATACCACCAAAGGGGGCTTCCGCGCCGCCGCTTTCGGTAGCCGCCGAACAGGCAACATCGAGTTCGCCGTCCGGAGCGTCCGGGTGCGCACGGCGCCCCTGGTGCTATCGCGCGACCAGTTGGGTCAGGTGCGGAGCCTGGTGCAACAGGGCAAGGCCAAGCTCGATTCCTTGCGCAAAGCGAAGTAGTTCGCCGGGACCGGCGTCCCGCGCAGCCACCTTTCAGCGTTTGCCGAAGAACGTGTCCACCAGCGTTCCGCGCTCGGTGCGGACCACCATCCCGGCAGTCACCTTATGGCGCTCAAACCAACCCTGATTCGTCTCCAACACATACTGCACCCGCTCGGAGGCCGCCACGACGGAGTTCGTGTTCTGCGGTTGCAAGTCGCGTATCTCCAGGATGACGCCGTCCGGGTCAATGTAAGCCGCTGAGAGCGGCAGCGGGCAGTTCTTCATCCAGAACTTGGCGCGAAAGGGCTCCGGGAACACAAACAGCATCCCGGCGTTCTCCGCCATGTTCGTGCGAAACATCATGCCAGTCTGCGTCTGTTCCCCCGTTAGCGCCAGTTCGGCCACCATCTCCTCCGCCCCGAGCCACAGTTTCATAGTCTGCAATTTAGGTTGCGCTGCGGTGGGCACGCTCGGACCCGCCGCTGGTCCGGCCGCCGGTGCCGCTGCCTGCCTGCAGCCGCCCGCGCAGCCGCCACACACAGCCACCGCCAACGCCAGCGCCAGAGTGCCCCATCGGTTCATGACCTTAGAGTGTGCGAACGCAGACCGGTTTTCAACTCCCATCGGGAAAGGGGCCAGGTGGACCTCCTGCCCTGCATTCCCGAAAGGCTTGATATTGTCATTTGGCTCCATCAATTTCCCCGCATGAAAGAAAGCCGTGCTTCTTCTCTCCCAACTACTCACGACACCCCCGACTACGCGTCCACGGCATGGTCTCGCCGCCAGTTCCTGCGCACGGCGACCGTGGCCGGCGTCGCCGCTCCGTTCTTCGTTTCATGCGGCAGCACCCTCCCCAGGCCGAAACCTGCTTTCGCCAACGGCAAGCTCAACCACGCCTGCATCGGGGTCGGGGGCATGGGATGGTCGGACCTCCAGAATTTCCTGCAACACCCAAAGGTCCAGATCGTCGCGCTCTGCGACGTGGACGCCAAAAACCTCGACAAAGCTGCCAAAGCCGTCCCCGGCGCCCGCACCTATACCGACTGGCGCGAGCTGCTCCTGAAGGAGGGCGACCGAATTGATTCCGTGAACGCCGCAGTGCCCGACCATACGCATTTCTCGATTGCCTACAGCGCCATTCAGAAAGGCAAACACGTTTACTGTCAAAAACCACTATGCCACGACGTCGCCGAAGTGCGCGCGCTCACCGAAGCGGCGGTCAAGCAGGGCGTTATGACCCAGCTCGGCACTCAGGTGGCCTCCGGCATCCATGACCGCACTGCGGTCCAGTGGCTGCGGGAAGGCCGCATCGGTAAGATCACCCACGCCTATCTCTGCTCGAACCGGCCCGGTGCGGTTGAAGATTACCGCCTTAAAGGCCCTCGTCCTGCCGTCGGCCAGGCGCCGCCTCCGTCCCTGGCTTGGAATCTGTGGCTCGGCACTGCCCCCGTGCGCCCCTATGCGCCGGACATTTACCACCAGACCAAGTGGCGCGCTTGGCAGGACTTCGGAACTGGGTGGTCGGGTGACATCGGTTGCCACATCTTCGATGCCGTCTGGAAGGGGCTCGGCTTGAACGCCCCGCTCACGGTGTACGCCGACGTGCAAAAGTCGTGGAAGAATTCCCCCGCGCGCCGCGCCGATACCTGGCCGCAGGGCGACCACATCACCTGGACTTTCCCCAGCAATGACAAGATCGCTGGCGGCGAGCTCGCCCTCGAATGGTTCGACGGCGAATACTTCCCGCCGGAGCACATCCGCAAGCTCTATTCAGCGGACCTGAAGGAATACCCGGCGGAATCCTCGATGCTGATCGGCACCGAGGGCTCGCTCCTCATCCCACTTGACCTGCCGCCGCAGTTGCTGCCCGAGGAAAAGTTCGCCAACATCCAGCGGCCCAAGCTCCCCCCGCGCAACCACTACCACCATTTCGTGGACGCCTGCCTGGGCGCGGAGAAAACCGAGTCCCACTTCGCGCAGACCGGCCCGATGACCGAGGCCATCATCCTCGGCACCGTCGCCATTCGGGTCCCGGGGCAAAAGCTGGAATGGGACAGCCCTCGTCTGAAAGTCACCAACTACTCCGAAGCCAACCACTTCCTCCAACGCAAATACCGCGACGGCTGGCACCTGGCGCGGTTCTGATCAGAACTTCAAGAACCATTTGCGACGGTACACCCCGTAGGTAACGAGATAGAGCACGGCGACATATATCAGCGCCCACATCAGCGAGGCATTCTCCCGGCTGGCCAGTAAGCTGAAGCACCGCTCCGACACTACGGGGATCGTGCCTGCCGAGAAAGGAAGAAAGCCGAACGGGCAGACTGCGACTAAGCTCTCACGCCTCTTCCGGCGCGCGGACATTCTTGTCCGCAGCAAGGTTGTGCGCGGCGAAAGCGTTCGGAAGCTCCAGGACCGTCTAGCGCGCGAGCATGATTGCGCTCAAGAAGGTCCGCGCGCGTTGCGTTCTCATCGAGGCAGTGCGCGTCTTACCTCCCTGCTCCGCCACCAGCGCAGAATCCTCTCCATCAGCATGAATCCCCCGATGGCGACGCACCCCCACCCGAACCAATCCCCATGCTTATGGTAAAACGTCGGCGCGCGCCTTTCCCCTGCCCCAAGCAACGGAACCTCGGTAGTCAGCGACCCCGCGCCATAGATGGTGCCACGTTCATCACGCAACACCTCGCGCAGCCGCCCTCGGGAGTCCACCCAGCCCGTCACCCCGTTATTCGAGCAGCGGATCAGCGGCAGGCCGTTTTCCACTGCGCGGAAGATCGCACCGGCCGCGTGTTGCCATTGCGCCGCACCTTCGCCGAACCAGCCGTTGTTGGTGATATTCACCAGGAAATCGGTATCATCGTCAGCGTATTCGCGCGCCAGGTGCGGGAAGATGTCTTCGAAGCAGATCAGCACCGAGGTCTTCACCTTGGGATTGTTCAGAAGGAACGGAACCGGCCGCACGCCGGGCGTGAACCCTCCCTCGATCGGCGTGAACCACTTCACGAACGGCAGCCACCGCACCAGCGGGATATATTCGCCGAACACCACCAGGTTGCGCTTGCGATAGCGCTCGACAAATTCACCCTCCGGACTGACGAGGAAGCTCGCGTTGTAATACTCGTAGCCATCACCCTGTCTCCGCTCCCTCGCGCGCGCCAGATCGTCCGAGCCCAGAATCAGCCACACGCCGTGCTGGCGGACTAGATTAGTTATCGCCGGGTAAATGTTGGTGTCCCACCGCGCGAAACTGGGCACCGCCGCTTCCGGCCAGACCAGCAAATCTGTCCGGTTGGTCAGCGCCTGCTCTGAGAGTCGAATCAAATCGCCAAATCGCTCCTGGTCCCGGCTCGTGTCCCAGATCAGCGTTTGCGGAATGCTCGGCTGCACCAGCGTCACCCGGAGCGTGCGTGAAGCCGCCGCCTCGTCCTTGAGTTGCCGGAAGCCGAAGTTGAAGACCACCGCCACCACTACCACGGGCAGAAAGATCTCCCCCACCCAAATCGAGCGCACCGTCGGTCGCAACACGATCATCAACCCAGCCGAGAGCAACGACAAAGAAAGCCAAACCACCAGAAACGCCACGCCATAGATTCCGGTCACCGAAGCGATTTGGATTAGGGGCGTCATCTGGTATTGCGACGAGCCCAGCAAGTTCCACGGGAAGCCCGTCCAGAGCCGCGCCACGACCATCTCCAGTGCCACCCAGAGTGCCGCTCCCGAAATGGCCCACAACGTCCGCTGCCCCCAAGTGCGCGCCATCACCCCGCCCAGCCCACCCAGCCCCGCATTGGCAGCCTCGGAGACGCCGGAGCCCTCCGAGTTCGGGCCTCTCTCTCCATCCGTCCCTGGGCGCCCTTCCGACAGGAGCCAAACCCACGTGGCCGGGAACAGCGCCACGTAAGCACTCAACGAAAGCCACCCCGCCGCTGGACCCAGCGGAATCGAATGCCAGCGATACGGAATCAAGAGCAGCCAATAGAGCGAGGCCAGGTAGTGGGCAAGACCAGCCACGTAGCCGATTCGGAAACTCCCCCAGCCGCGTTTGCCCAACGCCGCCGCAACCATCAGCGCCGGGGCAACCCACGCCAGACCGGCAATTCCGACCTTGGGAAACGACGCCGCCAGCATCAGCCCCGCCAGAACCGCCAGCAGGTACCGGCTTCGCACCAACGGGCTCGCCCAAAGACTCTTCACCCGCCCCAGCTTGCCTGGAAACTCCCCAATGGCAAGTTTCTGAGCACGCACCGAGCTTCTCGATTTCCAATGCCGTATCCCATGCGCAGCAATCCCACATTCGGGCGAAATCAAGCCGAACCAATCCACTTCCTCCAAGCCAGCAATACGCTACTGGCTCCCAATTGCCTCCAATATTGCCTGATAGTTGCCTGATAGTTGCATAATGGTTGCATAATAGTTGTATGATGGTTGCAAGATATCAATACCAGCTCCAATGGCTACTTCGTCCCAGGTAGCGGGCTAGGCTAAGCCTTCAGTAAAGCCCGCCCCCCAAGCCTGCAATCGCCCCGTTCGGATTTCGGACTTCGGCCTTCTTTCGGTTTTCGGCCTTCGGATTTCGGATTTTGAATCCCGCTGCCCGGAGGTCCTGGTCAGATGTCCTTGCTCCGCAGCTCGCCCCTTTGCTGTTGCCTTGGACCAACTCCGGTTCTAGCCTCACCGAAAGTTGAGACACTATGCAAACCATTCCTATAGGGGTAAGCCTGCTACGCGGCAGCAGATTGGCTTATGGTTGTTGGCGGGTGGCCGGGACTTGGAATCCAGCCGAGGTCACTGACGCAAGCCGGGCGGCGGGCCGGCATGCGATCATCGCCGCGTACGAGGCGGGCTACACACTGTTCGATAACGCGGATATCTATTGCGGCGGCGAGGCCGAGCGCATTCTGGGCGAGGTGCTAAGAGAAGTCTCCGGCATGCGCGACCGGATTGTCATCGTGACCAAGGGCGGCATTAGGCCTGGCGGCGACCCGACACCTGACTCCCCGGGGCGCTACGACTTCTCCGCGGCACACCTCATCAGCGCCTGCGAGCTCTCGCTCATGCGGTTGGGCATCGAGACCATTGACCTTTACCTCCTGCACCGGCCCGACCTCCTGGCTGATCCCGAGGAAATAGCGCAAGTATTCTCACAACTAAAGGCCTCGGGCAAAGTCCGCTGCTTCGGAGTCAGCAATTTTCGTCCAACCCTGGTCACTGCCCTTCAGGCCGTCTGCCCGATGCCGCTGGTGGCGCACCAGGTCGAAATCAGCCTGGCCAAACTGGATGCGTTTACCGATGGCACTTTGGATCAATGCCTCATTGAGCGCATCACCCCGATGGCCTGGAGCCCGCTGGCCGCCGGTCTCATCGGCAACGGCGCCAACCGCCTGCTTCCGTCCCAGGGAACCTATCAACCGGAACGCTTCCTGCCGGTCCTGGATTCCGTCGCCAAGGCGCGCGGCGCCAGCCGGACTGTGGTGGCGCTCGCGTGGCTCCTCAAGCACCCGGCCCGGATTATGCCCATCATCGGCACTATCAATCCCGACCGCATCCACGAGGCCGCCAAAGCCGCCGACCTGGCATTGACGCGCGAAGAGTGGTACCGCCTGCTCATCGCCGCCCGCGGCGAGCCAATGCCCTGAGCCGGAAGGAGAGAAAGGGAAACCACTAATGAACACTGATGGACACAGCTACAGCAGGCCAGACTCAGGTTCCAATCTGCCGCTCTCCCGGCGATCTCTGGATGAGTGCCTTCCAGCCGTGGAAACAAGACTCTCAAACCGGTTCTCATCTGTGTCCATCTGTGGTTGATTTGAATTCATGCCCGATAGCGCGCAGTTCCGGCTCTTCGTGGCGGTCACAGTGCCCGAGGGCGTTAAGGCAAACATGCAAAAGACCCAGGCGGAGTTGCGCCGGGTAGTGCCGCAACGCAGCGTTCGCTGGGCGCGCCGTGAGCAGTTTCACCTCACGCTGCGCTTCCTGGGGGATGTGGAGGCGGCGCGGGTTGAGGCGTTGGCTGAGGCCATCCGCACCGCGTGCCGGGGATTTGGCGCCTTGCATTTGCAGGCCGAAAAGGTTGGGTTCTTTCCGGACCTGCGCCGTCCGCGGGTGGCTTGGGTCGGCGTGCGCGACGAGGCGGAACAGTTGCCACGCCTGCAACAGACCGTCGAGGCCGCCACCGAGGGTTTCACGACCGAGAAGAAGGAGGAGCGCTTCACCGGCCACATAACGCTGGCGCGCATCAAGGGCATAAAGCGACCCGAGGCGGAAGCCCTCGGCCAGGCGGCCTTGGGCATGGCGGACCGATTGTTCGGCCAATGGACGGCCTACCAGATTGAGCTCATGCGCAGCGAGCTGTTGCCCCAGGGCGCGCGGCACAGCACCATCGCCGCCATCGCGCTCGCCGATTCGCCTGCCGAGCTGGCCTGACCCGCTCCGCGCCACACGGAACCTGCGCGCCGCTGAACACAACTTAAAGCCATCCCGCACCCTCATGAGCCAAACATCCAACCGGCGTTCCGAAGAATTCCTTAAGATCAGCGATCAGTTCCAGCTCGGCGTCCTGACGACCGAATCTTCCCATCCTGTTACCGCCAACCTCAGTGAAACCGCCAGGCGCGACGTCAGCGAAGCCCTGCGCTTGCTGTTCGAGGCCGATGGTGACGTAGTCCGCAAGTATCGGGAGTTTGCCAAATCCGGGCGTGCGCCGGGCATCAAGGAAACCATGCTGCGCGCCCTGAAGAACGGCGGCAAAGTGTTCTTTACCGGGTGCGGCTCCACCGGACGCCTGAGCATTCAACTCGCGTCCATCTGGCGTGATTTCTGGCAGCACCAGCGGGAGCGCGGCCTGAAGTGCTCCCCGACGCCTGAGGACTTCGAGAACCGCGCCCTCAGCGTCATGGCCGGCGGCGACTACGCCCTCATTAAGTCGGTGGAAGGGTTCGAGGACTTCACTGAGTTCGGCAAGAAGCAGATCGGGGATCTAGGAGTGTCGGCCAAGGACGTGGTGTTCGCCATCACCGAAGGCGGCGAAACCTCCTTCGTCATCGGCACGGCGTGGAAGGGGCTCGAAATCGGCGCCAAGGTCTATTTTGTCTATAACAATCCCGACGACATCCTCTGCCAGCACGTGAAGCGGAGCCGGGAGGTCATCCGGGAGCCGCGCATCGAGAAGATCAACCTCACTACCGGCCCCATGTCGATCACCGGCTCCACCCGCATGCAAGCCACCACCATCCAGCTCTGCGTCCTGCTCACCGTGCTGGAGATGGTGCTGCGGGACTTGATGAAAGAGCTGGAACTGAAGGGCTCCGTCGCGCTCGACTCGGCCTCCGTCCCCACCGAGTTCCTGGAGCATCTGGAGGCCATGCATGCCAATTTGATCGCGCCCGAGTTCCGGTCCCAATTGGCCAAGGCCGTGTCACTCGAGGAATCGGTTTACCGTGCTGGCCACAAGAACAATTACTTCGCCGACCGGTTCGGCATTGACGTGCTCACCGACACCACCGAGCGTTCGCCGACCTATTGTTCGCCCCCGTTCCGCAAGTTCGACGACACCACCGCCACGGAGTCGTGGTCCTTCCTGTTCATGCCCTGCCAGGAGACCCCGAAAGCCTGGGAGCGGATTATCAAGCGCCAGCCGAACTGCGTCGAATGGACTGAACCGGAAGTGCGCGCCCTGGTGAACGCGGACAAGGTGGCGCGCACGTACGAGATCGTGCGCAAGATCAGCACGGCCGAACTGATGCGGTTCAAGGTCGGCCTGGACGGCCTCAAGCACCGCCCGTTGGGCAAGGGCGACAGCGCGGTGGGCATCGTTTCCGAAACCGAGAAGGCGTCGCTGCTTTCGCCCGACGGCTTCCATCGCCGGCAACTCGAAGCCGCGCAGAACGCTGGCGCCCAAATCGGGGTGATCTTCGTCGGGCGCAAGGAATCGCTTGAGGAGATCAACGACTTCATCGCCAAATGGAATCCACAGTGCGTGGCCGTGCTAGCGCCGGTCCCAAACACCGGCTTCCTGCTGGACGGGGTCACGCGCGCAGGCCTGAAGATGCTGCTTAACGCGCTTTCGACCTGCACCATGGTGCGCCTGGGCCGCGTCATGGGCAATTACATGATCTGGGTCGTTCCCAGCAACCTGAAGCTCATTGACCGTTCGACCCGTTATATCCAGCGGCTAACGGGCCTTGATTACCAGGCCGCCAACCGGTTGCTCTTCGAGGTCATCGAATACATCGAGCCCCGCATGAAAGCCGACCAGGCCTATCCCCCGGTGGTCGGCGTCTCCGTCATGCGCATCCGCCACCACCTCGGCAACGCGGAAGCTGAAAAGCGCTTGCTAACGGAAATGCAAGCTCCTGGTTGAACCGGCGCATATCCTTCGCTTTTCGGCCTTCGGATTTCCTTCGGACTTCGGACTTCGGACTTCGGCTTTTCTCGCCCGGCCCCGCGTAACCCTGCCCCGTTGCCCCCGCCTTCCCCCGCACCACAAGTTCCCCCTATACAGCCCTTCCCCGCTCTGCTAACTTTCGCGCCCATGACACTGGACGACCTTTTACTCGAGGCGGAAGATAAAATGAGCAAAACCGAGCAGGTGCTCGTAAACGGATTTGCCGGAGTCCGCACCGGCAAAGCCTCGCCCGCCCTGGTCGAAAACCTCATAGTGGAAGTCTATGGTTCGCAGATGCGGATCCGTGAACTGGCCGGCATCACCACGCCCGAGCCACGCACCTTGACGATCCAGCCTTGGGACATGACCTCGTTGCACCCGATCGAGAAGGCGATCCTCAAGAGCAACCTCGGTCTAACTCCTGCTATTCACGGCAAGGCTATTCGCCTCTTCTTCCCCGAACTCAGCGAGGAGCGGCGCCATGAATTCGTCAAGATTATCCGCAAGATGGCCGAGGATGGCCGCGTGGCAGTCCGCCACGTCCGGCGCGACGCCATGGAGCAAGTCAAGAAACACGGCCACGACAGCGGCATCACCGAAGATGCGGCCAAGCAGGCCGAGAAGGAACAGCAGAAGTTGACTG
>Ga0224558_1002777_pt1 | contig 15558 bp, 10 predicted proteins | sample 714S32024metaG_FD_180682 | JGI IMG/M metagenome (GOLD analysis project Ga0224558, IMG submission 180682) | Peat soil microbial communities from Stordalen Mire, Sweden - 717 S3 20-24 | ecosystem: Environmental > Terrestrial > Soil > Wetlands > Peat | place: Sweden: Norrbotten County, Stordalen... | reverse complement strand
CCCGAAAAAAATCAAAGAATGCGAAAGCAGAGTGGTTTCTCACTTCTCGGATTGCTGATCGTGGTGGCGATTATCCTAATCATCGTCCCTATTGCAATTCCAAACCTTCTGCGGGCGCGCATCGCAGGGAACGAGGTGTCGGCGGTGGGTTCGCTGCTGGCGTTCAATGAAGCTGCAAATCCTCACCCGAGAATCGCATCCAACTCTAAGTGACAACCCATTACTGGCGTAATGGTTCCGATCAATGACAAGACTCAAGCAACGCAACACGTGCCGAAATAGAACGTGGAGAATCTTGCCCATGCAGATCCTTGTTGTGGACGACTCGCCTGTTTATCGGCAGCTCTTGACATCTCATCTGCAAGAATGGAGCTTTCCTTTCACAATCGCGGAAAATGGCACTAAAGCCTGGACGCTTCTGCAGCGCCCAGATTGTCCGAAGCTGGTTTTGCTGGATTGGGTGTTGCCAGACATCGACGGGGTTGAGTTGTGCCGCAGAATCCGGCGGGCGGGCATGGGGAACTCGTACTCGTACATCATTCTCTTGACCGGAAAAGACGGCAAGAAAGACATGCTGGAGGCGATGCAGGCTGGAGCGGATGACTACCTGGTTAAACCCTTCGATCAACTGGAATTGAAGGCCCGTCTTCTGGTGGGCAAGCGCATTGTCGGTCTGCATGAAGAACTGGTGTCTGTCAGGGAGTCTATGCGTTACGCCGCCACGCATGACTCCTTGACCGGACTAATGAATCGCGGGGAAACCCTTGATTTCCTTAATCGCGAATCAGAGCGGGCCAAGCGCAGCGGGAAACCGCTCAGCGTCATATTGGCTGATGTCGACCACTTCAAAAAAGTGAACGACACACTGGGGCATCTTTATGGAGACGAGGCTCTGAAGGAAGTCGCAAGAAGGCTTCGCTCAAAGCTGCGTGTATACGATTGGCGTGGGTCGATACGGCGGCGAGGAATTTCTGATGATTCTAGCCGACTGCGACTTGATGGCAGCTTTGATGAGAGCAGACGATCTTCGGGCATACGTTGGCACTGAGCCGATAGTTTCTTCCAGTGCGTCGACAAACATCACCCTAAGCATGGGAGTGGCCGTTTCAACCGACCATCCCAACGGCGACATTGGCTCGCTGCTGAACCAAGCCGACCGGGGCCTGTACTCGGCGAAGCAAAATGGCCGGAATCGCGTGGAGCACGTCGACGACATGCGGCCGATGTTACGACCCGATATGGAGAGGCCTAATGCCCTCGAATAATTGGTGGATGTCTCAACCCGACAGCGGGTTTCCATCAAACCCCAGACTGTCAAGACAAATTGGGTTCAGTGAAGTTGTCGTTCGCCAAAATTCTGTGGGGCCGCGAAATCAATAGCTTACATAGCCTCCTCAACCGGTGCATCTGCTATAACCTCGGCCATGTTCCGCTCCTTCCGATTCTCATTCGGAGTCATGGTTCGCCTCTTTCGCCGCCATGGCAGTTTGGTGCTGGAGAACCTCGTCCTTCGGCAACAGGTCTCTGTCCTCAAACGAAAGAATCGACGACCGATTCCCGCGCGCAGTGAAAGATTCAAAGATTCGAAAGGGCGGCGAATTCGAAAAATGGGGGGCGCGTGGTGGCACGGGTTCATACCGGTGGAGCTTTGGCGGACTACAGCTGCAGAATGCAGTGTTCGGGCACCACGCGGCCCTCGGCTGCCACATGGCCAATGGGTCCTCCTTCAGGAGCAAACTAGTGCCGCGACCGCATGATTGTTACTCCTGTCGATGAAAGCTTGTTATGGAAGGCCGGGTCTCCCCCCACCTGGACGGGCGAGACGCCCGTCCCTCCAGCGTATGATTCATAACGCGGTCACGGTACTAGTGGGGCTGAACGTGCGGGCAAACTAGAACTACACCAGGATGTTCAATGTGTAGAAATTGATAGGCGCTTGCGGCGGGTCGCAGAGCAGCCGTGACCTACCTGGCGCAGTTGCGTAATACTCGATTGTGCCATCGGCTGCCTCAAATGGACCGAGCCTCGCCGTATAAACACTGCGTCCAGCATGGGCGGCTGCCGAACTCTGCCATGGATGCGTGCCTTGGCTGCGCGTGAGCAGCTTGACCTCGGCGACTTCCTCCTGGCCCGGAGCAACGATGAAGATACGGAGTGATTCGCCGGGTTTGAGAAGCGACGGCCTGGTGGGGATGAACAGACGAGGTCGATTGGCGGCCTCAGGTGAGATGGCCACCGCATAGGCTTGATCCATTTCGGGTGGCAACTCACCTACAAACTCTTTGATGGAGAGGCGAAGGCGCTCCAGCGAAATTCGAACGAACTTGTTCTGCATGGACGCGAGCTGGCCCTGGTCGTTGCGCGTCGCGATCACCTCCTGATATTCAATCATGGCCTCTCGCACCAGTGGCGCCATCGCCAGCCACAGCGGGATGCCGCTTTGCGCAACTTGCGCGCGCGCTTCGTCCTGCTTACCCGCGGCCCTGAGCTCCACTGCATGCTGTAACACAGCGTCGAGCTTGTGAGCTGTCTCATAGGCGTCGCAGTAGGGAACCATGAAGCCGACAAAGCCTGCGAAGTAGCCTATCCGGTCGCGTTCAAGGGGTGATGCAGCTCGGGATACGAGTTGGCGGAAGCGCTCGGCCGCATCGCGCTGCCTAAGCAAACCGGAGAGCTCAGGTTCATTTTCCGCATAGTTGAAGGCTTCGCTGTAGTCGCCGGTGAGTTCGATGCGATTCGCGAATCCTGCCTCATCGTAACTGCCCAGAAACGTCGATGAGATCGCGTGATTCCGGTCGCAATCGTCAAACAGAGTTGCCAGCTCGGCGGCACGCGCACCGGAAGCCTGTGCGGCGCAAAAGCTACGGTAGTGCGCTGTTGCCGTAAGCTGGCTGTCCCAACTGGCGCGTGCAAGGTAGGTAGCGGTGGGATCGATGACGCGGTGCCGCCAGTGAATTCCGAGCACGCCCTGGCAACCGAAATCCTGGGCCCGCTTCATGTCGGTCTCAAAGCGGCTGGCGCGAAACTGAGGAAACCACATGGACGGGTCGTCTTCAATCCAGGGAATAGGCCAGCGCTCACGGCTCCCCAACTTGCCGAAGGCTTCATTGACAGGATCCCATCCCAGCGTGTCGCTCAATGCGGAGAAGACTACGTCTTCGGGCAGCCGCTGATGCAGGGACTCGAAATACCGGGTCACGCCGCCCCACCCGGCCAGCACCAGCCGCTTGTTGGGGGCATGCCGTTTCAGGAAGTCGTGGGCCTGAGTGAAGGGCGTAGTCGAGAGTGGTATGTTCTTCTTGCGGCTCTCCCAGTTCGCGCCCTCGTCTTGCCAGAGCCAGACATCATCCACCCTCGGATAACGCTCCAGCAGGTCGGCGAGCCGGCGCTCAAGCAGGTCGCGCGCAGTATTCGACTCGATGAAACCGCCTGGATGCGAAAGGGCTTCCGGAGGCAGGGCGCGAACGATTTCCGCCGGGTTCTGATAGGGTTCAAAGCCAATCCCGGTGCGAATTCCAAGCTCTCCAGCAAAGCTGAAGGCGGCGCGCATCATCGCAGTCGTACGGCTGGCGATGTCCCAAGTGTCTCCGCCGAGGCGCGTGGCATCAGCCCCGAAAGTTTCAGTGTCGAAAAACTGCGCCGCACCCATCTTGAAGGTAGAAGTGCGCTGGGGCAGATATCCCCAACTCGTTACCGTCGTGTCTTCGAGTGCCGCCCGGTGGCCGCTGCCGGCAAAGTCAAACGACAAGTAGGGCTCCGCTAGAGGCCCCGGCTCATTTTGCGTGTACACATGCATGCCAAACATGTTGAAGCGCATGCGCAACATGGCCGCGAAGTATGCCTTAAAATCCTCGTCGTTATAAACGCTGATGCAATTGAGAAAATCGGGCCACGGCAGGAGTCCGCGCACAGCAAAGCGTGGGGAAGCCGTCCAGGGCTGACCTGGTTTGGGCAGATTCAATCCGGCAGGACGATCAATGGGCACCGTCGTGCCATCTATACCGAAGACAAGACCCTGCCGTTCCAGGAAGTCGAAGACTCCATAAAGGAGCGCCTGTTCGCCGGCGGCGCGAAGGGCAACGCCCTGGCCTGACACGGCGATTTCATAGTCTTCTGTCTTCTTGAAGCGCGAAGCATCGAGCGCAAGTGTCAGTAGCGTTGCACCTGCAACGGTATCGTCATTGGTCTGTGTCACCTCGGCCGCAGACTGCATCGTGCGCAGTCCGTTCAACAGCTCTCGTGTTGCAAGCCGCGTCTTTACGCTATCTGGTGTTTGTGTGCGAATAGTGATTCGTGCCGGCACCATCATTTGCGCTGAAGCATAACTGCGGTCGAGCAAACTGCTGGCCGAGGCCAGCGCACTCGTCTTCAAAAAGTCTCTGCGATCCATCATCGAGGAGATCCTGGTTGACCGGAATTTCCTTTTAGACCTTGAGAACAGCGCAATTGTATGTTCATCCCGGCTGTTCGCGACATTGTGAAACGATTTTTCATAAGAAGAGTACCCCCAGCGATGTGGCCATCCGTACCGGCAAACCCGGAATCGCTCCATTTTGCGCCTGTTCTTGCAACACTCCTCCTCGTACAGCATCTGGTAAGACCGATTTCCGACGCAGACTCGACCAGCCTATCTCTCTATCCCGCCGGCACCGGTAGTCGTGCGATCCGGCCCAGCATCGCCGCGAATCGCCGCCGGTTCAGATGCCCTTCCACCAGGAGAAGCCAGCAATACCGCGCATGCTTCACCAGCCGTCCTCCGGTCTTCACCAGCCGTTGCTGCAGACTCGTCGGCGGCCAGTTCTCGATTCCTCGGGGCAGCGCTAGCCGACGCCACAAATTCCCCAGGCTGTAGACCAGCAGGCTCAGTGCCAACCGCACTTGGTTCGAGCAAAGACGATGACAAGAGAGGCGGGTCATCTTTACCGCCTGCTTCCCCTCCTTGATCCATTGCTCCGCCGTGCCCCGATTGTTGTAGAACCGTAATACGACCCGGCTCGGCGTCTCCAGGTTCGTCACGATGAACCCGACCCGCGGAAACAACTCCTCGACATGGTACTCCACCTTCGCCACTACTCGTCGTGCGGTCAGCCCATGATAGAATGCGCCGAAATGCCGGCGCTGATCTTGCGCTGTGGTGGTTATGGCCGGCATGTTCCCGGAGGACTTCGCCAATGGAAACTCACCACGTTCTGCGAGTAAGTCTGCTAATTCTCGGAGTGGCCATGCTACTCTCGGCTGTTGCCGCCCAGGATGTGCGGGCTCAGGCCGCTTACCCCGTTTTGCCGAAACGACTGATTGCCGACTACGGTTATTGGAGCAAGTATCAAGATCCGCCCTACAGCTCCGCCCAGATTCCTTTCCACAAGGTCACGCATGTGCTCCACGCCGGGGTCGGCCTCGATGCCGCCGCTGATGGCACGCTCGACGTCCCCGATGGTTTCCTCGAACCGGATCTCATTGCCAGGGCGCACAAAGCGGACGTCAAAGTGCTCATCCTTCTGGGCGGCGACCCGAGCGTGTTCTCCACCGTTGCAGCCAATCTCGATCTTCGGAACGCTCTCGCGGCGAATTTGTGGGATTTCGCCCAGAGACACGGTTATGACGGCGTCGACATCGACTGGGAGTATCCCGGTACGACCGATGCTCACGGTTATTTCGAGTTGATGAACACCCTCCGAGATTTCTTCCCAGCGCCGACGTACCAGCTTTCCGCCGACATAGCTCCCTGGGGAGGAGAGGGATACAACCTTCACCGCGTCGTGCCGGTGGTCGACTTTCTCAACATTATGAGCTACGACTGTGCTGGACCGTGGACCGACGACGCGCAACTGAATTCACCAATTTTCTGGGATCCGCATGATCCCGAACCGTGGGAGTGCCAGCCTGGGGGCAGCGTGCAGGAGGCGATCGACGCCTTCCTCAGAGTGGCGCCCGCCGACAAGCTAAACATCGGCACTCCCTTCTACGGCTACTTCTACGAAAACGTAAGCCAGCTCTGGGGAAGTTGCACGAACTGCGCTAACACCGTACTGACGGAATACTACGGAACCTTCATCAAGAAGCGAGTCAATCGCTGGGGTTGGGTACGCAGCTACGATCCTTACGCTGGCGTGCCGTACCTGCTTAGGGCGAATGGAAAGCCCGGGTTTATCACCTACGACGATCCCGCCTCCACCTACCTTCGGGTTTGGTATACAGATTGGGATCGTGGTCTCGGCGGCACGTTCATGTGGGCCATCGACGAGGACTACGATGGACATTCCCAGGATTTGATGAACGCCATGTACAGCGCCACGCTCGATTCCCCCGGCGGCGCCAGCCAGTAGCCGCACGCCCGCGCCGGCTGGTTGCAAATGAAAAACCCTGGCTCCGCCGGAGCCGGGGTTTATTTTTCGTTTCGGGGCGAGGCTAGAAAACAAACTTCAACCCAAGCTGCATGATCCGCGGATCGTACGCGCCGGACGGACGCAAGAAACTTTAGGCCACAATGCCATCAGCGGCGCTGCCCAGAACGCAGGCCGGGTCTCCCGCGCAGTGAGCGTGCCCGCAATCCGAATCGGATCATCCGAATCGGATCAATGGGTCAACTCCACAACGTGCTCTCCCCGCGATACTCCGAAGCTGGCTGCTCCCTCGCTCACCTTGACCTGCCGGACGCTCTTGCCGTCAATCGCCACCTTCACGGGCCCGGCGTCGAATTCGCTGATCGCAAGGTGGAGATCACGCTCGCTCTTCAGTCTCATCGATACACGACTTGGAGATCTCTCGTAGCTTCGCACCACAATTCCCGCGTCTGCTTGCAAGCGCACTTTCCCATCGCGCTCGACCTCAGTCTTGTTGGGTCCAACCGTTACGCCGTAGATGTGATTCTGCCAGGTGGCGCGATACAGATGGCCTTCGGTGCCGGGATTTAACGCCCCAAATCGCAGCCCATCCCACGGATTCGCGTCCATAAATTGCTCGAGCCCAAGAAGGCACAACAAAGCTCCCCAGGTGTAGTGGATATCGCCGCCACCGCTGCCGCCCCAGGCGTGGTAAAGCTCGTTGTCGTGCTGGTTAATTTTCCAGTCGTCCATGAAGAGGGCATAACTTTTCTGGGCAAATTCCAGCGCGGCCTGGTCGAAGCCATAACGATCAATGGCGTGGTAGAGGAGATAGTTCGTGGGCCCCCAGATGCTTCCACGCCAGTAGTACTGGTCGGCAAATCCCGGATCGCTGCGCGAAGTCGTTGGCACAACATAATCCCCCCAGAATTCCTTGGGATTGAGCAGGTGCTCCTGCACCATCCTCTCTGCTTGTTCCGGCGTAGCGATGCCGGCAAGCATGGGATAGAAGTTGCTCGGGGAAAGCCGCTTCGAGAACTCGCCATTCCAGAACCGGTTCTCATAGATCCCGTCACTGTCGTTCCACAGCTTCTCCCGCACCAGCCGTTTCATCTTCTCGTAGTCGGCCAGGAAGGTTTGCCGGTCGTCCTCTTTGCCGAGTTGCGCGGCCAGTGCTGCCAGACTTTCCGCGTCCAGCGCATACAAGGAGTTCAACCCCACATCATCGAGGTCCATCGTGTAGGTATGCGGGTCGTAGTGGACGTCATCCCACATCGGATTGTCATCCATCCCCGATTCCCATTTGGCATGCATCAGGAAGCCGCGGCCGCCGCCCGATCCACCCGATCCCCGGTTGCTGCCCCACTCGAGCAGTCCATCCCGGTTGCCATCGCGCCACGGCTGTCCGTCACCGCGATCCTTGAACCACCACTCGTGCCACTTCTTGAGCCGGGGATATGCCCACCTCAGCATTTCGTCGTCGGGATACCGCTGCAGCACTTTCCAGACGCAATACGCCCCCACCGGGGGTTGTGAACGATCCGGCGTATCGCCTCCTCCGGTAACGCCATTGGGAATGAATCCGCTCTCCGTTTGAGCCAGCAGAAGCGCTCGAATCGTGGCCAGGGTTTGGTCTTTGTCCTCCAAACTTGTCAGCAGCGATCCGAAAAAGCCGTCCCACTCTCCCAGCAACCATCCCGCGCCGTGAGCCCACTTCCGGCTGATACTGGGAAACACGAGATCGGGCTGCGGCGCGTACAGCGTGTTCCAGAACATGTTGTTGCCGATCGCGTCCGGGGCGCCTGCAAACAGGCCTTCCGCCGCGGGTCGCCGGCGTGCGTACGCTTCGGACCTTTCCTTGAGCATGGCATCGATCTTCCCGGGCGCGAGCAATCCGTGGGCTCGCTCGAGAAGTTCCTGTTTGTTCCATCCCAGAGTGGCCACAAAGTGCGCCGTGCGCGACTGCCCCGTCACGAACTGGAGCCCTGCCGCGTTCCTCGACGGGTCGCTGTCAATCGAATCGACCAGGACACCAGCATTTTTCATCGTGTCCCGCAATTGATCGAGGGAAGGATATGTGCCGCTTCCCATCGTCGGCCGATCGATCATCGCCACAAATTGGCTGGAGAGTCCGAAAACGCCGTCAAAATAGCGCTCGCCCACAATCGCCTGTTTATTCGCCTCCGCCGCATACACGCCCGGCAAACCCCAGGAACTCCCTGCCAGGGGAATATAGGTTTCGAGAACAATTTGGAAATCAGAGTCAGCGGTGATCGTTCCCACCACCGTAGTCTCGTCAATCCGTGACCATTCGAGCGTGATCGGCGCATTGCGCGGGAGAACTGCCCACGACATGCGGCAGTAGGACGCATCCGGAGCATGTGGCCCGACTTCCCGGACGGTATCGAAGATGGCGGGTCCATCGATGAAGGTTTGGCTGAACGATCCGAATCTGAACGCAAAGTCGGAGTGCTGTTGGAACGCCCGCGCCGCGAAAACCACTCCGTTCCAGGCATCGGCATCGAGGGCGTCAACATGGATTCTGTCAAACTTGGGTGTGCCCCGGTGTGCCTCGGCTCCCGCCATCGACGAAGCCGGGACCAACAGAAAAGCGCAACTGAGAAGCAACGGCATGCAAGAGATCTTTCTGCCGGTCAACCATTGCATATGGACTCCTCGCTGCTAAGGAAGGCGATCGTGCGAAGCTTACCATTTGTCTACTAAAAACAGGAGGCTGTTTTTACCCTCGCATTCCAGACGGGATAGATGGCAGATGACCAACATGGTCACATCGGCGATAACTCCAGGCATAGGCCGTGGTTCCCAGCCAGGCGATGCACGCAAAACGCACACAGTGTATTTGCGGCCATGAACAAAATTCGCGGGCTACTCCGCATCCTGAACACAACGGAAACTAAGTCCACCGGAACGATCCAGGCTCGGTGCCGTCAACAGGAGTTTGCCGTGTTCGTTGAGCTTATAGGTCCGAGGGAAATACCATATCGAGCCCTGCGGTTGATAGTATTCGCCTCCGCGCAGAATGCCGCTGCGCGTGTGGTCGTCCGTGAACTCATCCGTCCATTGCCACACATTGCCGACGAGGTCCATCACGCCGAAAGGACTCTTACCTTGTGGATGCGCATCCACTGCATCCGGCCCACGCATGGTGCGGCTCTTGTCCGGCACGGGCACCGCGCTTGCATTCCAGTCATTCCCCCAGGGATAGGTGCGGCCATCACTGCCTTGCGCCGCGTACTGCCACTCCCACTCATGCGGCAGACGCTTGCCAGCCCATGCCGCATAAGCCCGCGCATCTTCCAAAGAAACCCAAGTTACAGGCCTGTCTTCCCAACCGGCAGGGAAGCTTCCGTCTTTCCAATCGCGCAGAAAGTTCAAGTCATCCTGTGGATGATAGTGAGAGCTGTCCAGAAACTTTTTGAATTCCGCGTTGGTGACTGGATATTTATCGATCCAGAATGACTTCACCTGCATGCGCTGTTCGTGGAAACGCCGCGGAGAATCTTCCCAGGGATATTGCACGTCCACGCCGATGTCATTGAAACCTTCAATCTCAATTCCTTGCACCCTAAAGGCAAAGTCTCCGGCGGGAATCTTTACCATGCCGGCCGGGGATGCCGAGGGCGGCTTAGTCGGAGTTATGGGCACAATCTGCTGCGGTAATACTGTCCACTCATGCGAATAACTCGCCAAAGGTTTGGCGGTCATTTCTTTCATCTTCGACATGAGCGCCTGGATGCCTGCATTTGGAGCCGTTTTCGTAGCCAGCAACGCTCCGTAGCCATGCGCTTCGACATCGAAGCTAAGCACGGTCTTGCCATCCGGGTCACGGTCAGGCTTCAGTTCAGTCCCATGATAAAGATCGAAATAGCGCATTCCCTCTTCTGGTTGAAGTTCGATCTCGCGACCTTCTACGCCATACTCGTTGCGATTCACGATGGTCCAGACAGTCCGGTCATTCAAAGGCCAACGGCTGGCAAAGATTCCGTAGCGCAGCATCGGGATGAGCGGTTCCCATTCCGTGCTGATCAGAAATGGGGCAACGGCACGCTCGATGGTGGCGACTCGGCGAGTTGCTTCGGCGTCGCGCGGCGTGATCCCGTTCCAGATTCCCCAAACGTTTTCCCAGCTCTCCCAACCGGCACCATTGAAGAAAGCAAACTGCAGATCGTTGGTCTTGTCACGACTCCAGCGATCGGAAATGTTCACCATGTGTCGCGGTTCCAGCCACTTGTACTTGTCAACCACAGGGACAAACGGAAAGCTGTATTGTCCCCATGTCATGACATTCCACGCCAAGGCCTCATCGGAAGGCCCTTCTTCCGGCTCAAAGGCCAACGGATGTCCAACTTTATCGGCTGCCGCTGAAAATGCAAGCGGCACCCCATCTTGTGTATCGCCGTTGACGCCGTCGGCTCCGACTTCCGCCATCAGTTCAGCAATCGCCTGCGGCCAAGGTTTGCCGGGATCGCGGGTACCCTGGTCCCACATCATCATCGGAAACAACACACGCACACCGCGCTTGTGAAAGTCCGCGATCATCTGCCGCACCCCCGCAACTCCTCCCGGCATGCTGCGAATCAGGTCAAGCTGATTCCGGTCGTCGATGCCCATGTTCGGATAGGTCGGCCAGATCAGCACCGCGTCAATGCCCCCGTAGCGTTTTTCCAGATCATTGAGATAACGATCGACGGTGTAGCGGTGCGCGACCGGGTCATAGAAATAGCGGTCTTGCACCATCATCTGCGGCTGGAAGAAACTGGACTGCGTCCACTTAAGCTCGGGCCGGTCGTAGCGCGATCCATCGTAGCCAATGCGAATCCAGCGCTCACTGCGCCAATGCCGGATGTCGGCGAGCCACGCATCATGATCTTCCTGGGTACAGGGTTTCCCTCCAGGCTCCCCTATCGCTTTCATAACCAGACAATCCGGTGCGGGAATCTGTTGATGGTCGGGTTCAAAATTCGTGTCCTGGGCGGACATCATGCTGGAAAGAGCCAGCACAATCGAAATAGTAAGTTGTGTTATGTTCAGATGCATGATCGCATTCTCTGTGGACGCCAGTGTCAGGTCGTCGCAAATCTAGAAAGTTCAGACGATACAAATGCCTGTAACTACTACCGGGCGCGAATGTTCCCACGGATCACAACTACCGATGCTGCCGGTAATTCGTAAGTTGTGTCGGCGCTGACATCCTGCTCGGCGTGCAAGACCGGTCCATCGGGATCGGCCCTGCCGAAGGTCTCCGCTACCACCGAAGGTTCAGCCGGGTATTCGGCATGTCCCACGTAACGGGTGTGCCCCGGATGCCACTGATACTGACCTTTCCCGAACGTGGAGATCTCAACCGGCCCGAAAAAGGAAGCGCTCTCCCGGCTGCTCTGGTTTTGAAACTCGATCCGCGCGCGGTGCGCATTCTGTTGATCGCGATTCACCACCAGCAGAGACCACTGTCCATCGGGACGTTTCAGTGCATAAGCCGTTACCAGCGCGTGTCCCGCGCCATCGTCGATGTCACTCCTGGCGGGAAATACATCGTGCTGTTTCTCGCCCGGCGCGACCCACTCCAAATTAATGAGCTGCGACGCAAAAAACTGCGCCAGAGGCTGCTGAATCTTGTACTGGGCGTCGACGCTCAGCATTCCGTACGTTCCCGGAGAATCGTTGCAACCGTGTTCCATGAGCAGTGGCAGATAGTGGAAGTAATAGACTCCGTTTCCACCCGCGGTCAAGAATGAACCAATGTAATCGGCGAGCCACAGCCCCGAAAATAGGTCCATCGACGTTTCGCTCGCGGCCGAGGAGAGGTTCGATTCCGTAATGAACATGGGAATATTCGCCGGCACTCCGTCGTCGCGCCAGACTTGCATGATGTGGCTTACGAGTTGAGTCTCGTCATAAAGGCTGCTCCAGGGAATTCTGCAACCGTCGTAGGGATAGTGTTCGAACGAAAAAAATGCCAGATCGCGCATGTGGCCGTGCTGTTTCAGATAGTCGATGAAACGGGTTACCCACGATGCTTTGCCGTTCGCAGCGGGCCAGGTTTCGAGATCTTCAAGTCCGCCCCCAAGCCCCGGTCCGCCCAGTTTGAGAGTGGGGTCGAGACGGTGAAGCGCGGTGGCCCATTGAATGTAAAGCGCGCCATAGTCCTCGGGACTCAAATATTGGCCGTCCATTTCTTCACCCATCTCGATGTAGGCGATGGGATAGTTGCGTCCCTTGAGATAGGCGATTTCGGCGACGGCACTTTCCGGCGTGTCGTAAACCAAAGCGATCGGCAGCATGGCGGGAAGACCACGCGTAATACCACTGGTGAAGAACAAATCAAAGCCCACCTGCGCTTGATGAGTTGTCCCCAGATCGGAAGCTTCGTGCCACGGGTCCACCGAAGAGCAATAGGTCGTAGTCTGTTCCTGATCTTGTGTGTGCCGCAGAATATCGTGAAACTCGCCGTCCGCGGACGTCGTTCCCAGGTAGATCTCGTTGATCGCGTAACCGACGCAGGCTCGTGGGTCGGTGGAGGCTTCGCCTGCTGCGCAGGTGTTGGAAGACTCCGTCATCAGGATGCGCAGGAAGCGTACCGGAAGAGGACTAGCATTGAGACGAAGGATGTCCGATCCGCCGTGACCGTGCTCAATGGCGCCCAGCGGAAAGGTTTGCCACACTCCGTGAGTGGGCGCGTGCATGGGGTCATCCCCGATCCAGTGCTGTACCAAGAATCGCGTGGCGTAGGGCTCCGCCCATTTGATGCGGATGCTGTCGACTTGTTGCACTTGGGACAGATCGATTACTACCCATTGTGGATGCAAAGAGTCGCTTTCTCCCGTGAAACGTTGAGTAAGATAGGGATTGCTCTTCCAATAACTGTTGTCATCGCCATCCGTGATGCGAGAAAAACCAGCGTTGGGCGTACCATCATTCCGCGTAAAACCACGATGGGGCAGCGAATATCCATAGGAGTAACGGATGGGTTCGGCGGGAGTTGCCGAGCCGGTAAAGTACCCTTTTTGGCCGGGTTCGCTCCAGGTGCCCTGCGGATTCCAATGCCAGGCTTCGATGGATAGCTCGGTATTGTTTCGATAGCTGACAGGTTGCCAGCCGGAAGCCAGCGCTCTGCCTAAATTTGGTTGGGCCAATCCGCTGTCGATTGCTTCCGAAGGGATGCGATCGATACCGGCGCCGAGGGTCTCATTGGGCCGGAAGTGATTGGTGGAGTGCGCTGGAGTGATATCGACCTGGATGGTCTGCGCCGCGGACAGAGTTAAGAGAACGATGCATGTAGAAAAGCATCCGAAAAACGGGACTATTTTCTCCAAGAAATGACTCCTTCGACTTAGGGTGCCTCGCGCTCCACATCATCATCATGACTTCTGATTTGCTCGGAGATGGTCTTGAGCAACTTCCCATCTGGAGTATCGCCACTCAGTTCCCAGATCATTACTCCACCCAGAGCTTGCTGGCTCGCATACTTAAGTTTTGCGCCGATGGACATTTCGTCGTCAAAAGTCCAGAACGTACTCCCGTCGAACAGCCATGGCGCCATCGACTTGGGGTCCCGATACGTTGTTAATTTGCTTTGGATGGAAACGATGTAGTTATAAGGGGAATCGTTGCGCGAGGGTTCTCCCAACTGAAACAACCCGTGATTGGCCTCCGAAACTTGACTCCAGGAGTAGGCGTAGAAGGGAAGGCCGAGCAGCATTTTGGATGCTGGGACGCCTGCGTTTTTATAGCCTCGAATAGTGGAATCCACGTCCCCGCCTTTTTCCAGGTCTCCCGGCGAGCTGTAGAGTGGAGCGATCAGGCCGGTTCTCTTACTCCAAGGCCCACTGTAGTCGTAGTTCATGACTCCGACCTCGTTGACGTAAAGGGCGACCGCTTTCATGTCCAGATGCTGATAAGCGATGCGGTTGTCGCCCATGGCGACGGTCAACAAAAGATTCGGGCCGGCCGCATTGAGCTGGCGGCGAAATTCTCCCAGTAGAGCGATGAAGTTGAATTTGTCGGCCTCTTCGGGATACTCCCAGTCAACATCAATGCCATCGAATAAACCCGGAGCCTCGATCCCGTCGGCAAAATTACCCTTGATAAATCTTTGAATGCAGGAGGCCACGAAGCTATGACGATTCACGGGTTGCGCCGCCTCGACAAACACGTCCGCGGTTCCTTCGAGAGAGATCAGGATCTTGATGTGAGGGTAGAGGCGTTTGAGTTCCTGCAATTGATGAAAGTTCCCCCGCAGTGCCATCTGCGGCGTATCGGCTGTACCATCCACGCTATCGTCCGCGGAGAATGTGTAATTGAGGTCCGCGTTCGGGTCGGCGATCACGCACTGACTGCCGGCAACGTTTCCCTGCGAGTAATTGATCTGGTCAAGTATGGAGGTCGCGCCTTGCGAGAGCAGATTCTTGAGGAAGAATTGCCGCCGCATGCTATCCCCGCGGAAGTAGCCCACTACGAGTGGGTGCTTCGCGGCAACATTCTCTTGTGCCGTGGAGAGCAATGCATAAAAACAGAAACTAACCGTTATCAAAAATCGAAATCGTCGCATCATTCCTATCCAATCCAAACGACTATTTCGCGGCATTTCCAGGGCCTCCCACCGGATAAAGTCGGGGAAGGCGTTGTTCAACCGCAGGCAGTGGAGGAAATGCGGCATGGGGTTCTTTCTGGTACCAATAGGCGACGGAAAAGATGTTGTCGGAGCGATGATTGGCATGGCCGTGTTCAATCGTCGCTCGGAGAGACTTGGTGAAAGGGATGGGCGAATCGAGATGAAAGCGATATACGGAAGAACGGCTGCCCGCAAGCTCCGCGCCTTTCACCGGCGCCCCGAATAGAGCATAAGAGAAAGGCTGTTCTCCGAAATCCCATGCGCCGAGAAAATAGTCTTCCGATCCGGTGCCGTTGATGGAGGGGGTCTTTTCTCCGTCGACAAAAAACATGTCGTCGCCTTCACCCCACCAGCCGTCCTGATTCTGAAGAATGGACATGGTCACGCCCACAAAGTGTCCTTGTCCACTTGCTTCCAGCCACACGTAGTTATTTTCTCCGTCAAGATTCTTCTTTGCGGTCACGGCTGGGGTATCATTCGATTCCCACTGATTAGTCCAGCCTTTGGCGGGCGTTGCTTGACGGTACTGGGCATGGAAATACATGGTGTCGGCGGGAAGGTCCTTATTCAACGCTTGGTAGTCGATGTTGAAATAAAACGAGT
>Ga0224558_1002776_pt1 | contig 15559 bp, 16 predicted proteins | sample 714S32024metaG_FD_180682 | JGI IMG/M metagenome (GOLD analysis project Ga0224558, IMG submission 180682) | Peat soil microbial communities from Stordalen Mire, Sweden - 717 S3 20-24 | ecosystem: Environmental > Terrestrial > Soil > Wetlands > Peat | place: Sweden: Norrbotten County, Stordalen... | reverse complement strand
ATTTTCGTGACGGATGGCAACTTTGTCAGGGTGGTTTCTGCTATCGAGCAGTCTCCCGAAGATTATGCGGGCAGAGAGATAGACATGCTGGGGTTCGTGCTCAAAGACAAGAGCCTTGCCCCGCAGGAATTTGGCCTGATTCGCTTCATCATCACCTGCTGCACTGCTGATGCCATGCCCGGAGGATTGATCCTGGAGTCCAAGGATGCAGCCGGTTACCAGGATGGGGCCTGGATCCACACCCGGGGAGTGATCAGGGTGGACAACTACGATCACCAGTTGGTCCCGGTCGTTGAGACAACTGACATCGTACGGGCGGCCGAACCTGCCGATCCGTATGTGTATCCTTGATATAGAAGATTTTTAAGAAGTTGCAAAACCAATGATTATAATATCGAACACACGTTTCTGAAATGGATGAGTGGAGGAGAGGGAGAACGGGAAGCATAAACGGGAAGCTGTGCCGCAGGAATGCTCTTAAAGCATGGACGGAAGAGGAATATAAATGAAACCTGCTATTCGGGGACGATACTCGTATCTGATCATCCTTTTCGTGATCGCCATAACCCTGTTATGCCAGAACTATCTCTACCAACTGTATCAAACCTATGACAAGAAACCGGATCCGGTTGAAACCAACCAATCAGGCGAGTATGCCTATAACCACGTACGTATGCTGGCTGCTCCGGAATATGATGGCCGCGCCCCGGGAACCAAGGGAAACCAATTGGCTGCAGAGTACATTGCCGGTCAATTCCAGGCAATCGGGCTGAAGCCGGCGGGTAACCAGGGAAGCTACTTTCAAACGATCAAGAGCCCCGAGTTTTCCCTGGTGTTGAGCGGGCTCCGCTGGGTGCCCAGATTGACCGATGGTCTTTTTCTGACGGTTCCCAGCGACAACGTCCTGGGCTATCTTGCATCCGGGGGTGCTCCGTTTCCGGCGGATACCATCATCGTCTCGGCCCATTTCGACCACCTGGGCCAGCAGGGGGATCAGTACTTTCCGGGCGCCAATGACAATGCCTCGGGGGTCGGGGTGATGCTGGAAGTGGCGAGAATCCTGGCCAGCCGTCAGCAGCAGCCCAAATGCAACATCCTTTTTGCCGCCTGGACCTCCGAAGAGGAGGGCCTCTACGGTTCCAGGTGGTTTACAGAAAACACCCCCACCAGCGGGATAAAAGCGGTAATCAACCTGGATACGGTCGGCAATGGGGATGTGCATGCGTTCATGATCTGGACGCAATCGCAGGACAACCCTCTCATCGGAGTCATCAAGGATATAGGCGCCCAGCAAGGCCTCCGCATCAGTACGGAGGTGCTGGGCAGTTCCCCTCCCCACACCAGCGATCACCGGTCCTTTGCGGAGATCGGCATCCCCGCCGTGACCCTGCTCACCCCGAACTGGCTTGACAAAAATCACTCCGTACAGGACACTCCTGCCATCGTAAATCCCGTCAAGCTGGGCAATGCAGTCAGGCTAATCCTTGCGGCTGTTGACAAATTGGCGTATTAGAGACCGGCAAGACAAAAGAGATGTTATTTTACATAGGGCCGGCGAGAGCCGGCTCGCTGTTTGGAAAAATAATTTTAAATAAGGTTGACAGGTGTGTGAATATCTTGTACACTAAATAAAATTATTATACATATAAACATACTAAGAAATATGCTGACTGGTAGACCGGAGGCAGGTGAGGAGAGCAAAAAACACATGACGGTTCTAGTTGTTGGTGCTGACCGACTGGGCAACATACCCGGCAAATTACAGGAAGAAGGGGCGGAAGAGATAATCCACTGGACTGGCCGCCACAAGTGCTTTCTGAATAAGACCCTGCCGAAAAAAGTGGACCGTGTAATTATTTTCTGGGACTTCCTCAATCACAATCTGATGGCCAATATCAAGCAGCAGGCTAAAGCAGCCGGGATTCCGGTGATCTTTAGCAGGCGCAGCATGCTGGTAGGCTAACTCCTAGGAGGATCAACCAAATATACGAGATCGAAATTCACGGTTCCAGATTCGAAGCTTGACAATGTAAAAAGAGAAATGTTTAATAACAAGAAACAAATTAAGGAGGAACCATCATGAGCGAGGAAAGGCAATACCAGGCGGAAACACTGGCCCTGCATGCCGGCCAGAAACCTGACCCCACTACCACGGCGAGGGCGGTCCCCATTTACCAGACGACGTCTTACGTTTTTAACGACTGCGAGCACGGCGCCCGGCTTTTCGGCCTGCAGGAGTTTGGCAACATCTATTCCAGGATCATGAACCCAACCAATGATGTGTTTGAGCAGCGGGTTGCGGCCCTGGAAGGAGGCGTCGGGGCGCTGGCGGTGGCTTCAGGCCAGTCGGCCGAGACCCTGGCCCTGTTGACGCTGGTCCACAGCGGCGATGAGATTGTCTCTTCGGCCAGTCTTTATGGGGGCACGTATAACCTTTTCCACTATACTTTTGCCACTCTCGGGATTAACGTAAAATTTGTCGACGCGTCCGACCCCGAAAATTTTCGCCGGGCGATTACCTCGAAAACTAAGGCTATTTTTGCGGAGTCCCTCGGCAACCCTAAGCTCGACACCCTGGACTTCGAAGCAGTGGCTGCCATTGCCCACGAAAAGGGTATTCCGTTAGTGGTTGACAATACCCTGCCCTCACCGTACCTCATCACTCCTTTCGACCACGGGGTCGATATCATTATTCATTCAGCGACCAAATTTATTGGCGGGCACGGCACATCTATTGGTGGCCTCATCGTCGATTCCGGCAACTTTAACTGGGGCAACGGCAAGTTCCCGCAACTCTCCGAGCCGGACCCCAGCTACCATGGGGTTAATTTCTGGGAAGCCCTGGGCAAAATTGCTTACATTATCAAGGTACGCGTGCAGATGCTGCGTGACGTGGGGCCGGCCTTGAGCCCGTTTAATGCCTTCCTCTTCCTGCAGGGGCTGGAGACGCTCCACCTGCGCATGGAGCGGCACAGCGAAAACGCTCTCAAGGTGGCGGAGTTTCTTTCCGGCCATCCCAAGGTCACCTGGGTGAACTATCCCGGCTTGCCCAGCCATCCTTCCTACGAGACCGCCAAAAAGTACCACAAGAGAGGCCTTTACGGCGCCATCCTCGGGTTCGGTATCAAGGGCGGAGCGCCGGAGGCCAAAAAGTTTATCGATAATCTGCAGCTATTCTCCCTGTTAGCCAATGTCGGCGATTCCAAGTCACTGGTCATCCACCCGGCCAGCACCACCCACAGCCAGCTAACCGTGGAAGAGCAACTGGATACTGGCGTCACCCAAGATTTCATCCGCCTGTCGGTGGGTACCGAGAATGTCAATGACATTATCGCCGACCTGGCGCAGGCGTTGGCAGTAGCAGCCGATTAACAGTGCCCTTTAAGTATGTGGTTCAGATAATTGAAGCAATAGCATGACGCTCGGTGCTGACATTATTATTTGGGCCAACTGGACAACCGGAGGCCAGGCAGAAATGCCTGGCCTTCTCATTGAAGCCCCTGGTGCGGCATTCATCCTGGCCGGACCTGCTAAAGCGGATTCCCCGGGGTCAGGTATTCTGCTGCAGTCTTTAAAAAATTTCAGCCGTAAAAACGGCGTAAAAAAGGCTCATGATAATGGCTGACGAGATCGTGTATGATGGTTGGCTCAAGGTAGCTAGGCGAAAAATTCAGGATCGGACCTTTGACATCCTCAAAGATTATGATGCTGTAGCTGCAATAATTGTCAATGAAAACAATGATATCTTGCTGGTAAAGCAGTTCAGGCCGGCCCTGATGCGAGAGACGCTGGAAATACCTTCTGGAACGATGGATGATGATCGTGAAAGCGACTTGGACTGCCTTCTCAGGGAGCTTAAGGAAGAGACGCACCTGGATTTTCATCCGGAAGAAGCCAGGCTTGCTGTTTCCTATAAGCCGAACGTCGGGTTCAGCAACAGCCTGATGAAGATTTATCATATTGAACTGCCAGGCAGTGATTGCAAGTCGTGGACGGTAAGCAACGACGATGTCTCTGAGGTTGTGTGGCTAAATTTTGAAGAGCTAGGGCAAAGAATATCATCGGGGGAAATTGAAGATGTCAAGACAATAGTTGCTTTTTTATATCTTAGGAATTATGCCAAGCAATAATTTGTTTACGCAACAAGAAAGCCCCTGAGTATTTTATAAGACAAGTACGCTTGACACTGGGCAGGACGATAAAATGCCTACTATAAATATAGAATCGCTAGGAATATAAAATAGGGCAGGTAAATAGAATACTTTGTAAAAGAGCTGACTGGAAAAACCGGAGGCCGGATTCGCTATTCTGATCCGGCCTTTTTGTTGTGCTAAGCTAATTTGGAATATAATGGAGCGTCCACAGATGGGATCATCGCTGAATGTCTTAAGAGAGTCAGTCAGAATAGAAAGTCATGATCGGCATTTGAAAAAGTTTCTTGTAGCCTTACACATAAAAGCTCGTGGCTTGTATCTGATCATCGCATTATTTATCCTCTGGGAGATCGCCCCGAGGGTGGGCTGGGTTAATCCCCATTTCCTGCCGCCTTTTTCGCAGATCATCGTTGCTGCAGGGCAGTTGACGATTTATCAGATCATCCTGGATACGGCAGTGAGCCTGAAAAGGATCCTGATCGGATTTTCAGCGGCGATTCTGATCGCCGTTCCGCTTGGTTTTATAATGGCGGGCGCCTTGCCGAAAGTGCCCAAGTTCCTCAACTCGTTGATGATGTTTCTGGCGCAGATCCCGCCTTTCATTCTGTTTCCTGTTTTTGTGGTTGTCTTTGGAGTGGGCGAAGGTGGAATCTACACCGTGATCCTGTGGTCCGCAGTCTGGCCGATCCTGTTTACCACTATGGTGGGCGTGGGTCAGGTTGACCCACTGCTGATCAAATGTGCCAGGTCCATGGGGGCCGACACGATCGACATCTTTTTCAAGGTGGTCATTCCGGAGGCATTTCCGTCCATCATGACCGGTTTACGATCGGGGATGACGATGTGTTTCATGATGCTGATCGGCGCCGAAACGCTGGGGGCTGATTCCGGCCTGGGATGGCTGATTTCCAATGCGCAGAAGATGGGCCTGGTGCCGAGGATCTATCTGGCCGCCCTGCTTGTTGCCGTGGTCGGGCTGATGATCAACTACCTGTTCGAATGGCTTGAGAATGAAATCATTATCTGGAAGGAACAGGCGCCGGAATTATAGCTCAAGCTGGAAAGGAAGCGGGTCACCATGGAAAAACTTGCTGCTATGTTGAAAAACGTGGCCTATGGAAGCCTATCGATCATCCTGTTCCTGATTCTCTGGCAGGCTGTGGTAGTGAGGGGCATGGTTCCAGCCGCCGTGATACCGACTCCGACCCGGGTGGCGGTCACGCTCTACAATGCAATCATGTCAGGTAATTTGCTGTACCAGACACGGCTGAGCATCACCAATATCGGCATTGGCTTTTTACTGTCGACGGCGATTGCTCTGCCCTTTGGCTTTCTGATCGGGACCTTTTACAAGACATTTGAAAAGATATTGCTGCCCTTTATGAGGATGTGTGAAAAATTAAATCCCTTTGCGCTTTTTCCGGTTTTCATGATATTTTTCGGTATTGGCAGCCTGGAAAAAGTGGCCGTGGTATGGTGGGTTGCCCAGTGGCCGCTTGTTTTTAACACGATAGACGGCATCAGGGGCATAGACTACTTCCTGATTAAAACCGCCCGTTCAATGGGGGCGAGCCAGGCGACCCTGTTCTTCAAGGTCATCCTGCCGTCGACGGTGCCGGGCATTTTCACAGGCATCAAGATGAGCGCCCAACTCTCCTTTTTCATGATCATCGCATCCGAGATGATTGGCGCCAGCAGCGGATTGGGTTGGCTGTACCTGTCGGCCAGTGCCATGTACAACGTTCCCCTGATGTATGCAATAATCATTTTCATCACTATCCTGGCGATCATCATCAATGTGCTGTTCACCAGGCTGGAGAGGCATTTTCTGGTGTGGAAGCAGTCGGCTTTCCGGACGAATTAGCGTCTGATCGCGAATAGTCAAGCCCCAGTACTAAATTAGGGCAGAGGAGGGTAGAGTCTGTCTGGCTGATCAAGGATTTATCGCGATGACTGCCCGCTCCGCCATATTCTCCGCATTCCATTCGGGCTGAGCGAAGCTCGGATGCGGAGGATGCGGAGGAAAGAAAAAGTGCCGTGATAAGAGCGGGTGCGTCCCTGGTCACGATTTCAAAGCTTCAATGGGAAAGCAAACCCCCGCCTGAAGCCAAGGACTAGTTGATAACCAAACTTGAGGAGGAGTATCAGGATGTTGTCAGCGAGAAATAAGAGATTTTTGATTATCGGGGCGGTCGTGGTCGTGGCAGTGGTGGCAATCTTTATCGGGGCCTATATCGGAAGGACCAAAACGGGCATTTCCAGCACCGCGGCCAATAGCAACCTGATCACCATCACCACCTATACCAGGAAGGATTGCACATCGACGCCGATCCTGGTGGCGGATGAGAAGGGATTCTTCGCTGCACAGGGACTGCAGATCAAATTTACCGGTGAGTTGAAGCAGCCACAGATCCTGCCGTCGGTTCTAAATGGCAACAATGATTTTGCGGAGGCTCACCCAAACGCTTTGGCGATGTATATTGCAGGCGGGGCGACGATCAAGGGCGTGGCGAGATCGATTATCGAACCGCCGGCGAATGTAAACCCCAAGTATCGCCATATGTGGTATTTTGTCAAACCCGGGTCCCCGATCACGACCTGGAGCGATCTGAAAACCTATAAGGTCGGGCAGCAGATCACCATCAACGGTATTTCGCCTAGTTGCGAATCCTTTATTCCGAGCGTCATCTTCGATAAATACGGCATCGGCAGAAAAAGAATCAAATTAGTCACTTTTGATACGGATCAGGAAGCGCTGCAGGCGGTCGAGCAGGGGAGCATCGACATTGCGCAGGTCCACCCTCCGTTCTACAAGATGGCGACCGATTCAGGCCTGGTCAAGATCGGTGACTCGTCCGACTCCGGGCTTGGTGAGGCGGCCGGTCTCTACTTGTATTATTTCACCGACAGCTTTATCAGCCAGCACCCCGATGTTGTGCAAAAATTCGTAAACGCCGTCACCCAGGCTCAGGTATGGGCAAATGCTCATCCCGTAGAGGCAGCCGCCATTACCTCAAAAGGAATCGGCGTCACAGCCACCGGCACGCACTACTATTCTGAAAACACCGTCATTCCCGAAGCCCAAGTCGCGCTGTGGGTCAATGACCTGGTCAAGAACGGCTACCTCAAGCCAGGCCAGGTGACGATGGCCGATATGATAACGCACCAGTTCGAAGTAAAATAACCGGGAGCCGGCAAGAATGCCGGCAGGGTTACATGTTGATGCAGTAGTTGCGACCTCCCCTTATCCCTTAAATAGTGCTGTATAGAGCCGTGTAAGGCTCTATACAGCACACTTTTCGGAGCCACTCTGATAGGCTGATCACGCCGGCAACACACCGGTTTGAACAAACCGATCCGGAGTTAAGAGAGATTTGCATCCTGCGCTATTTGAGGCGGCGCGTAAATACGGTCGTTATCCATTGAATCCCGAAAACTTCTCTTGAATTATAATGCGTAAAAGCCTGGGAAGCAGTGCAGGGCTGGAAACAACTTCAGCCTCTCGGCTTCGGGCGCCAGATCCAAGAGTTTCTCCTCTGCCCTGGATCAAGATATGCTCATGCGTGATGAGTTAACTTATGTCCAGCGAAGGAAGAGCGGGTGATTATGTTGAATGTAGGTTTACACTGAGTTAGCCCGGTGTGATGGAAGAAGATACTAGAGTTGGGGCAACCGTTTTTACAACTGGATGGGGTGAACAATTTTTCGTATGTGCTTGGATTTTTAGAAGGAATCCTTACATTCATATCACCATGCATCCTCCCGCTGCTGCCGGTGTACTTTTTTTACCTGGCAGGTGTTTCGGTGAATGACACGGTGAACAGGGGCAGGCTGCTTCGGAATGCCATCGGTTTTGTAATCGGGTTTACAATTGTATTCGTGCTGCTTGGAGCCACTGCTACAGCCTTGGGCAGTTTTATGAAAGGTCATATCGATATTTTTAGAAAAATCAGCGGCATCCTTATAATTGTGTTCGGACTGAATTTCATGGGCATTTTGAAGCTGAATTTCTTGAATGTTGAAAAACGACTGGACTATTCCTTTAAAGAATTGGGATTTTTTAATTCAATAGTTTTTGGTATGGTGTTCGGCTTTGGCTGGACGCCCTGTGTTGGAGCGCTTCTGGGCTCAGCCTTGCTCATGGCGGGGAATTCCAAAACGATGGTTCAAGGTACACTTTTGCTTTTCATATATTCTGCCGGCCTGGGAGTTCCGTTTATTCTTACTTCAATTGCTTTTGACAGCATTAAAAATACTTTCAAGGAAATTCAGAAATATAGCAGGGCCATTAGTATTATTTCAGGTATAGTGCTGATTCTTGCAGGCGTACTTGTATTTACGAATAAAATGCAATACTTGAGTTTTTGGTCGCTGTAAATAAATGGGGGAAGTTATTGTTATGAAAAAGCTTGGGAATATGCTTTTTTGGATCGTCGTCATTGGAGTAGTGCTGTTTGCTGCATACGCCATCTATAACAAAAATAAACCTTCCGATATAGCCCGGCAGACTTCACAAAATTCGTCGCTGGAAGCTGGCGCAGGAAATAATGAAGAGAGGCCCACTGCGCCAGAGATCATCCTCAAGGATTTAAACGGAAAGACCGTTAAGTTGTCCGATTACAGGGGAAAAGTAGTGATCTTGAATTTTTGGGCCAGCTGGTGTCCGCCATGCAGAGAGGAAATGCCCGAACTGGATCAGGCAAACAAGGAATTTGAAAAGAGCAATGACGCTGTCTTGCTGTCCGTTGATTTAACTGATGGCGTAAGAGAAACTGTCGAAAAAGCCAATAAGTTTATCAGCGACAATAAATATTCCATGAGGGTTTTGCTGGACACTGAAGGATTGGCCGCTGACGAGTATGAAATCACCAACATCCCTACCACATATATAATAGACAAGCAGGGAAAAGTCTATGATCGCATCGTGGGACCCACCAGCAAAGATGCCCTGATGGATTACGTGAGCAAACTAACCTGAATTGGGGGATGTGATGAAGACATGATTTGGTCTGCTATGCTGCCGTCTTTTCTCGCTTCAATGGTTGAATTTGTCGAAGCCCTGACGATTGTCTTGGCGGTCGGGGTCACAATTAATTGGAAAAGCAGCTTGTTGGGAGCTGGTGCCGCCATGCTGACCCTGGTTGCCCTGGTTGCCATATTCGGTTCCGCCCTGGTCCTTTTTCCTATCGGAGTCCTGCGGTTCATCGTCGGAATCGTACTTATATTTTTCGGTATGCAGTGGCTTAAAAAATCCCTGCTCCGTTATGGCGGGCTCAAGGCTCTGCACGACGAAGCGGCGATCTATGAAGAACAGATGCTAGAACTCAAGACCCGTGGCGCCGTGAACTCTGGTAAGTTTAACGGGTTCGGCTTTCTCGCTTCCTTCAAGAGTGTCCTGCTTGAAGGCTTGGAAGTCGCCTTTATCGTTATTACTTTTGGCGCCACCGCTGCAGCCAACAAGGTCGCAGGAATCTGGGACGCTACGATCGGCGCCCTGCTGGCATTTCTGGTTGTCGTAATACTTGGCCTGATCTTTAATAACCCGCTTACCCGGATTCCGGAAAACACGCTCAAGTTTACAGTCGGAATCATGCTGGTCACTTTCGGGACCTACTGGGCGGGGGAAGGACTGGGCATCGAATGGCCGTTATCAGATCTGTTCCTGCTGGTGCTGGTAGCATGCTACCTCATACTGAGCGCCATAATTATCTGGTGGCTCAGGCCCCATGGAATTGTGCAAAAGCAGCTCAGGGCTTAAGGGGGAGTTATCCGCTCATGACTATCATTTTACGTGCACTCAATGAAATATTTGACTTTTTCTGCGGCGATTGGCGAATATTCTGGGGTGTGATCGCCACCATCGTTCTGGTTGAACTGGTCGAAAACTTTGCAACCTTCACATACGCTAAATCGGTTGCAGGCGCCATCTTCGTAATCGGAGTTTCGTTAAGCCTGATCATCGCCCTAAAACACGAAATTACCATAGAGGAATCAAGTTCAAGGACGAGGCCGAGGTGATCCGGCTGGCCAACGACAACGAGTATGGCCTCGGGGACGCCGTCTGGACGAAGGACATCAACCGGGCGTTCCGGGTGGCAACCGGCATCGAAACCGGCAGCGTGTGGATCAACAACTACAACAACGTGCCCGCCCATGCCCCCTTCGGCGGCTATAAGAAATCGGGCATCGGCCGGGAAACCCACAAGGTGATCCTGGAGCACCTGACGCAGAAAAAGAACATCCTGATCAGTCTTACCGAATCCAAGCTGGGACTGTACTGATATCCCTGTATTCTACAGGGCCCTCACTTGACGGCAGGCCTCCTGCAAAATGGGGAGGCCAGCCCTTTTTCTGATCTCGATCATCGACTAAAAAGTACTAAAAAGTACTTGACAGGAGCAGATAAACATATAATACTCTAGTATATAGATTGGAATACGTGGTATTTAAATGGTTGGCCAACTGAGGAAGGTGGGCATCTTCTGAAGCCGTTAGGCGTCGTCAAACCCGACGTTCTCGCCGACAAACGGAACCGCACCGGTTTGCCCGGGGGCTTCGGCGGGATAGTCTCGGCTGCATCGGCAGTGACCCTTCTCCAGGGTAGCGCCGCGATCGGCTGGCAGGATGGTGATTCCTTTGACGTACCGTACATTAAAATGGTTTACGATACTCCTCGCCCCACTGATCATCGGCGGATTTGAATTTATTCGCCATACCCTACTGTTAAGGTATATCCCCATGACGGCCGGAAACTATTACATAACGCTTTTAACGCTGGTTTTATCCTTTATCTATGCAACCTGGATGTTCCGCACCATTGAAAGCATCAACCAGCACCTATCTGAAGAAAGGGCAACAATTGCGGTTTATGAGGAACGTGAGCGGTTGGCCCGGGTATTGCATGACAGTATCGCCCAAACCCTCTTTTTTCTAAATATAAAATTGCAGCAGGGGCAGATGGAAGAGGCCCGTTTTGCAGTCTCCGAAATCGATCACCAGGTGCGGCAGGTTATTTTTAACCTGCGCTCTTTGCCGGAGGAGGGCGCTTCTTTTAATACAAGACTGAGGAGATGGCTCGAAGAATGGGCCGTCATCACAGGAATAGAGATCGTCCCGGAGATCAGTATTCCCCTCGCCTATTTTTCTTCTGACGAGGAAGTCCTTTTGTTCGGAATTATTCAGGAGGTTTTTACAAACATTCAAAAACATGCCGGGGCTAAGCGGGTCGATATTGCTTTTGACGCCCGGGGTGACGGTTGGACTTTACGGATTGCAGATGACGGAACGGGAATGGTCGACAGCTTGGATCGCCCGAAAAAATACGGGATATCGATGATGCAAGAACGCGCCGCCCGGTTGGGAGCCACCTTCGATCTGCGAAACAGAGAGCAGGGCGGATTGGAGATCTGTTTAACTTCGCTGAGAAGTCCCCCGCCTCTTTAGGCGGTGGGTTCAGAGTATCAAATTGATCTGTGGGGGTTAAATCCCCCTCAGATCAGCGAAGTTAAATGATTTTATATGCCGTGCCATATGTCCAGCGCTCACAACTACTGCTCGCAGGCTCGCAGTATGAGCGCCGGGGTACCCGCCGAAGGTGGGTCGGGCCTGTACTGGACGGCACGTGGCATCAAACTTCGCTTCGCTACGTTTGAAATTCCTGCAAGGGAGATAGATAGGATGGAATGTTTCCGGATCCTGATCGCCGATGACCACCCACTGGCGCGATCGGCCATCCGCAGCCTTCTGGCGGAGGACCCTTCTTTTGAACTGGTGGGGGAGGCGGTGAACGGAAAAGAGGCCTTTGAGCTTTGCGGATCATTGCATCCCGATCTGCTCCTGTTGGATATTAACATGCCTGAATGGGACGGCATGGAAGCTACTCGCCGGATCAAGCAGCATTATCCCCAGATTCGGATCGTGATTCTAACCGTATCGGATGATGTGGCGGACCTATTGACAGCCCTGCAGTTTGGGGCTCAGGGATACCTGTTGAAAAATATGGAACCTGAGCATTGGCTGGCCTACTTGCATTCCTTGATTCTTGAGGATGCAGAGTATCCCCGGAAAATGGCCGGAACGTTGCTGCAGCAACTTAGAGAGGGGGGCAGTGCCGATGAACCGAGACCGGGGATCTTGACCCGGCGTGAGCAGGAGATCCTCGCCTACCTGGGACAGGGACTTACAAATAGAGAACTGGGAAAAAAACTATTTATCGCTGAGAACACGGTAAAAAATCATGTAAAAAATCTATTGGAAAAGCTCCTCTTGCATAATCGGTCGCAATTGGTCGCCTATGCGGTGCGGAACGGATTGGCCATGAAATAATGGCGGCAAGATCGCAGTGATCATTTGGTTTGCCTGGCTAGAGCTGCGGCTAAGAGCTCAGGAGTTGATGATCAAAACAATTGAAAATGTGGTTGACAAGACGGTCTAGATAATATATACATAAACCAATATTAATACTAGGATTAAGAGAGGCGTTTTAGGAATTGTTCATCACTCCTGGGGGAAAAGTTTTGACCCGGGAAGGAAATTATATGGAAACAGAAGTCGGGCTTCTGGAAATGCCAGAACAGCACAACGCAATATGTCTGAAAATGAGTATATTGGCTGACTGGTTAAACTGGAGGCTAAGTATGTTCAATGCTTAGCCTCCAGTTTTAGTTCAAAGCCACATGGATAGGGAGAGATGCAACGATGGCTCGAGTGCGGGATGAAATGACATCAAAGGAACGCTTCAACGCTTATTTTGAAGGAGGGGAGTACGACCGTATTCCATGCGGTTGCAGCGTCGACGAGCATGCTGCCAAGGTGATCGGGGTCAGCATTGCAGAACTGCATAACTCGGCTCGCAAAATGGCTGAGGCGGAGATCCAGTCTTACAGGACCTATGGCTATGACGGAGCGGGCGTTGGCCCTGGGCTGCACGGTATTGCCGAGGCCCTCGGCAGTAAACTGTTCTTTCCCGAGCAGAGCACGCCTTATATTTTGCAGTTTGCGGCCCAGGATCCCTCGGCCCTCGACGATCTGGACATCCCCGATCCCCATCGGGACGGAAGATTGCCACTCTTTCTGGAAGCCTTGCAGATATTGACCGAGGAGATTGGAGAGGAAGTGTTCATCGATACTTGCGTGCCGGGCCCTTTCACGACCGCGGCAGAGATCCGGGGAATCGATAATCTGCTTCGCGATATCCGCTACAATCCGGAAAGAGTGCACAAAGCCCTCCGCCTGGCTGTCGACAGCACAGTACCCTATATTCAAGAGGCCAGCAAACTGGGAGTGGGGTTTGCCATTGCGGAGCCCGATGCTTCAGGAAGCCTGATCAGCCCCGGTCATTTCAGGGAGTTTGTTTTACCATACCTGAAAGAACTGGTGACGGAGATCGTGCGCACCGGTGCCAAGCCACCCCTGCTGCATATCTGTGGCAACACTAAAAAACTTTGGGATTATATGGCTGATACTGGGGCTGGAGTCTTGAGCCTCGACAACGAGATCGATCTGGAAGATGCCAAGAGGGTGGTCGGTGATCGGGTAACGCTGACAGGCAACGTGAAACCAGTCGAAACAATGCTGCTGGGAACTCCGCTGGACGTGGAGCAAGATGTCAAGGAGTGCCTGCGCAAGACCTATGACAACCCCAAGGGATACGTCCTATCACTGGGATGCGGGCTGCCTTACGACGCTCCGCCTGAGAACATCCACGCTCTCGTCGAGGCTGCGCGCAAGTTCGGGAAATATCCGCTGGATCCGGAGCGCTTCAGATAGCGCTTCAGGTAATGAAGCTGCCGGCCGAACCAGCGGCAAGAGCAGTTGGTTAGATGGCCATGATGAATAAATAATCATAACGAAGCAAAGAAAGGACCGATGATGGCGGAAAGTTATAGGTTCGATACGCTGAAGGTGAGAGCGGGCTACGACTCCAAAGAGCACAATCACGCGGTGGCCGTTCCGATCTATCAGACAGTGGCCTTTGATTTTGGCGACACGGAAAGGGCTGACAGGCTGATAGCCATTGATGAGCTCGGTTTTGTCTATTCCAGGATCGGCAACCCGACCGTGAATGTCCTGGAACAGAGGGTTGCCGCGCTGGACGGCGGCACGGGCGCCATCGCCCTCGCTTCAGGCATGGCAGCGGTTTCTTACACGCTGCTCAACCTGGCGGAGGGCGGCGGCAGGATCCTTACCACTCCCAGGCTTTACGGGGGGACATTCGACGGACTGAAAATATTTCCTGGATTTGGCATCCAGATCGACCTGGTCGATGATTCCGATGACCCCGAATCTTTTCGGAAAGCCATCAGGGAAGATACCAAGGGAATATTTATTGAATCGATCACCAATCCAGATGCCACGATTCATGATATCGAAGCCATCGCGCAGGTGGCCCGGGATCATGATATTCCGCTGGTGGTGGACAATACCTTTGCCACACCCTATCTTTTCAACCCCTTCGATTTTGGCGCTGATATTGTCGTCTACTCGGCCACCAAGGCCATTGGTGGCCACGGAACGACATTGGGCGGCCTGATAGTGGAAAACGGAAGATATAACTGGGCTAACGGAAAATACCCGCAGTTTGAGACCCCCATGTATACTCTTAAAGAACTGAAGACCAAGCGCCAGCGCAGCATCCTGGAAGTATTTCCGAAGTTCCCGTTTACGGCCAGGATCCGCTTCATTTACCAGACCTATTTGGGGGCCGTTCTTGGTCCCTTTGATGCCTTTTTAATTTTGCAAGGGTTGGAAACCCTGTCGGAAAGAATCGCCAAGCAGGTTGCAAATACTGAAAAGATCGTAAAGTATCTGGAAGGTCATGACAAGGTCAGTTGGGTTAGCTATCCATACGCACAGGATAACAAATATAAAAAACTGGCCAAAAAATATTTTCCTAAGGGCGCTGGTTCGATATTTACCTTCGGTTTCAAGGGAAGCGAGGAGCAACTGAATAAACTTATCAATGCTGTCCAGTTATTTAGCTACCATGCTAATGTGGGAGACGCCCGGTCGCTGATCGTCAATCCACCGAAGGTGACCCATTCGGAATTGAATTCGCAGGAACAGGAACTGGCAGGAATTTTACCGGAAACAATCAGGCTTTCGATCGGCCTCGAAGACGTGAATGATCTGATTGCCGATCTCGACCAGGCTTTTGTAAAGGCTTTTGAGTTGTGAAGTTTGATATTGCCAGATGATATACCGGTATTGCATGAAATTGAGTTTGAAAAAATATTATTTGCTCAGTTCGAACTTTGATGGTGTCGAATGTTTTGCGAGGAGGAAGGTCTTGAGATGGAATCGATCAACATCGATGTGTCTGAAGTGAAGATCCGCGAAAGCCGTCTGGGGTCGATCACCGGGTTTGAAGGGACGGCAGGGCAGTTGGTGCGCTGCGCCAATGCCGG
>Ga0224558_1002772_pt1 | contig 15583 bp, 14 predicted proteins | sample 714S32024metaG_FD_180682 | JGI IMG/M metagenome (GOLD analysis project Ga0224558, IMG submission 180682) | Peat soil microbial communities from Stordalen Mire, Sweden - 717 S3 20-24 | ecosystem: Environmental > Terrestrial > Soil > Wetlands > Peat | place: Sweden: Norrbotten County, Stordalen... | reverse complement strand
CCCCACCTCGAAGGAGACCCGGGTGCGAGTCGAAGCCTTGGTAAAGATCATCCCCAGAGCCTTGCCCTTCAACACCGGATGAGGTGTCCCCATTTTTTGCTCCTTTTTCAGGTCGCGGGCGGCGTTAAGCAGGAGCCTGATCTCCACGCCGCTGAAATCACTAATCGACAGGTAGTCCCGGCCTTTCAGGCTCGTATCCAGGTAAACGCCGGCCATCTGATTCGCCTCCTTTGTCGTGGAAAAACAATCATGTTGGCGCCCGATCACATCAGTTGACCGGTACGCCGGATAGACCAGTGAGAGTTCGTGGTATATTCAGGTATTCCTGCAGGCAGCAGCAGGTCGATTGCGCCCCGTCCCTCCGGGCGCGCAACACCTCCAGCAGCGCCCCCGCCGTATCCAGGGAGGTCAGGCAGGGCACCCGGTACTCGGTGGCGGTGCGCCGCATGATGAAGCCGGCCCGCTCCGGGATACGGCCGCGGGTGGGGGTGTTGATCACCAGTTGCACCTGGCCATCCCGGATCAGGTCGAGCGCCTGGGCCAGGCCATCCTTGGACCGGGCATCCCGAACCCTGTCACCTGTAGTGACCACCACCCGGTGATCGATCCCCTTCTTCCGCAGTTCCCGGGCAGTTTCGGTGGTGGCCAGGATCTCGAAGCCCAGTTCGGCATAGCCGGCCAGGATCGGGATCGCCTCCGCCCGGTCGCGCTCAGCCAGGGAGGCCAAGACCCGGCCGCCCAATGGCACGCTGATCCCCGCCGCCAGCAGGGCCTTGTAAAGCGCCATGCCATAGTCCGGGTCGATCCCCAGCACCTCGCCGGTGGACTTCATCTCCGGCCCCAGGGAGACATCCACCCGGGTCAGTTTCTCGAAGGAGAAGACCGGGGCCTTGACGGCCACGAATGGCGGCGGCGGCGCCAGCCCGGCCTCGTAGCCCAGGTCGGCCAGGGTCGATCCCAGCATGATCAGGGTGGCCAATTTGACCAGGGGGATGCCGGTCACCTTGCTGAGCACTGGCACGGTGCGGGAGGCCCGGGGGTTGACCTCCAGACAGTAGGCCCTGCCGCCGGCGATCACGTATTGGATGTTCAACAGGCCCTTGATTCCCAGGGCTACGGCGATGCGCATGGTATAGTCCACGATCTGGCGCATCTCGCCGGCGGACAGGGTCTGGGCGGGGATCACCGCCGTGCTGTCCCCGGAATGCACCCCTGCCCGCTCGATATGCTCGATGACCGCCGGGATCAGGGTCTGGCGCCCGTCGCAGACAGCATCCACCTCAACCTCTTTGCCCTTGATGTATTTGTCAATCAGCACCGGGTGCTTGGAACTGACTTTTACAGCCGATGCCATGTAGCCCACCAGGTCCTGCGTATTCTCCACCACTTCCATCGCCCGGCCGCCCAGCACGTATGACGGGCGCACCAGCACCGGGTAGCCCAGTTCCTCGGCCACTGCCACCGCCTCGTCCGCCGCCATCACCGTCTTGCCCTGGGACTGGGGAATACGCAGTCCCTTGAGCAGGCTCTCGAAGCGCTGCCGGTCCTCGGCGGCGTCGATCCCCTCCATGCTGGTGCCCAGGATCGGGGCGTTGTAGTAGGCCAGGTGGCTGGCCAGGTTGATGGCCGTCTGGCCGCCGAACTGTACCATCACTCCGTCCGGCTGCTCCTGGTCGATCACGTTGAGCACGTCCTCAGGAGCCAGGGGCTCGAAGTAGAGTTTGTCGGCGGTGTCGAAGTCGGTGCTGACCGTCTCCGGGTTGTTGTTGATGATCAGCCCCTCCACCCCGGCCTCCTTAAGCGCCCAGACGGCATGGACGGAGCAGTAGTCGAACTCGATCCCCTGACCGATGCGGATCGGCCCGGAGCCCAGCACGATCACCCGTTTCCGCCCAGAGGGCGCCGCCTCGTTCTCCTGGTCGTAGGTGCCATAGAAGTAGGGTGTGGCCGCCGCGAATTCGGCGGCGCAGGTGTCCACCATCTTGTAGGCCGGGGCGATATTCGCAGCCCGGCGCAGCGCCCGCACGACCCCGGCCTCCCGCCGGGTCAGCTTGGCGATCTGGTAGTCGGAGAAGCCCAGCCGCTTGCTCTCCTGCAGCAGGTCCAAAGTCAGGTCCCCCCCGGACAGCCGTTGCTCGTGCCTGACGATGTGGCGGATCTTGTTCAGGAACCAGTAGTCGATCCTGCTCAGGTCGTTGACCTCCCGCAGCGTCCAGTCACGCCGGAAGGCCTCGGCCACCGCGAACAGCCGCTCGTCGTTGGGCACGGCCAGCTTCTCCTCGAGCTGCATCTCCGTCCACTGGGCGGCCTCCGGCAGCACCAGGCCATAGAGGCCGATCTCCAGGGAGCGCACCGCCTTTAACAATGCACCCTCGAAGCAGCGGTCGATGGCCATCACCTCACCGGTGGCCTTCATCTGGGTACCCAGGGTGCGGTCGGCCCCGGCGAACTTGTCGAACGGCCAGCGGGGGATCTTACACACGATGTAGTCGATCGCCGGCTCGAAGCAGGCGCAGGTCTCCCCGGTGACCTGGTTGGTGATCTCGTCCAGGCGTAGTCCGGTGGCGATCTTCGCCGCCACCCGGGCGATCGGGTAGCCGGTGGCCTTGGAAGCCAGGGCGCTGGAACGGCTGACCCGGGGGTTGACCTCGATCACCCTGTAGGTAAAGCTGTTCGGGTCGAGGGCGAACTGGATGTTGCAGCCCCCCTCCACTCCCAACGCCCGGATGATCTTCAGGGAGGCGCTGCGCAGCATCTGGTACTCCTGATCGCTCAGGGTCTGGGTGGGAGCGACCACGATGCTGTCCCCGGTGTGCACGCCCATCGGATCAAAGTTCTCCATGCTGCAGACGGTGATACAGTTGTCTGCGCCGTCCCGCATCACTTCGAACTCGACCTCCTTCCAGCCCAACACGGCCTCCTCGATCATCACCTGGCCGATGCGGCTGGCCTTCAGGCCGATGGCCGCGATCTGGCGCAGTTCCTCTTCGGTGTGGACGACGCCGCCCCCGGTGCCTCCCAGGGTGTAGGCGGGGCGGACGATCGCCGGGTAGCCGGTGTTGCCTGCAGCAGCTACCGCTTCCTCCAGGCCGGTGACGATGACGCTTTTCGGCACCGGTTCGCCGATCTCCAGCATGGTTGCCTTGAACAGTTCCCGGTCCTCAGCCTTCTTGATAGCCTCTAAGGGGGTGCCCAGCACCTCCACCCCATACTGGTCGAGCACCCCGGCTTCGGCCAGTTCCATGGTCAGGTTCAGTCCGGTCTGGCCGCCCAGGCCTGACAGCACCCCGTCCGGGCGCTCCCGGGCAATGATCTCTGTTAGGAACTCCACGCGCAGTGGTTCTATATACACCCGGTCAGCCATGTTGGCGTCGGTCATGATGGTGGCCGGGTTGCTGTTCACCAGCACGACTTCCATGGCCTCCTCCCGGAGGGCCTTGCAGGCCTGGGTACCGGCATAGTCAAACTCCGCCGCCTGCCCGATGACGATCGGGCCGGAGCCGATCACCAGCACCTTTTTCAAGTCCCTGCGCCTGGGCATCGGGGTTCCCCTCCTCTCCAAGGAAGCAAGGGGACGTTCTTTTTGCTTCCTTGCTTTCCCGCTCAATTTTCCCTGCGAACTTCCGCACCCACGCCCAAAAGGCGCCCGGGGCTCGAACCTCTAAAGGGGTTCACCGGCAAATTGCTGCAGCGCCCCCCGCAAAATGGCCACCGCCTCGTCCAACTCGGGCCTGGTGATGATCAGGGGCGGCAGGAAGCGAATCACCTTATCGGCGGTGCAGTTGACCAGCAGGCCGCGTTCCTGGCAGAGGGCGACCACCCGCTTGCCGTGCCGGTCCAGTTCCATCCCCACCAGCAGGCCGTGCCCCCGCACTTCCTTAATAAATGAAAAGTGCTGCCGCAGGGCCGCCAATTTTGACATCAGGTAGCTGCCGTTATGCTCGGCATTATCCGGCAGGTGCTCCTCCTCCAGGATGTCCAGCACCGCCAGGGCAGCGGCACAGGACACCGGGTTGCCTCCAAACGTGGAACCGTGGGTGCCCGGCTGGAAGACTGCCGCCACCTCACCCCGGGCCAGCAGCGCCCCGATGGGCAACCCGCCGCCCAGGGCCTTGGCCAGGGTCATAACATCCGGCTTGACGCCGTAGCGCTCCCAGGCAAACATCTTGCCAGTGCGTCCCAGGCCACACTGGATCTCGTCAAACACCAGCAGCACACCGTATTTGTCCCGCGCCTGCACCAGGGCGCTCATGAACTCCGGCGTGGCCTCGTTGACCCCGCCCTCACCCTGCACCGCCTCCACGAAGATTGCTGCAGTGTCGGGGGTAATGGCGGCCGGCAGGGCGTCCACGTCATTGTAGGGCAGATGCCGGAAGCCTCCTGGCAGCGGCTCGAAGCCATTCCAGAACTTGGGTTGGGCAGTGGCCGCCAGTGACCCCAGGGTTCGTCCGTGGAATCCGTTGGTAAAGGAGATGATTTCGGGAGTTTTCTTGCCGTGGTCGTGTGCATACTTGCGCACCAGCTTGATGGCCGCCTCGTTTGCCTCCGACCCGCTGTTGCAGAAGAAGGCCCGGTCGAGTCCGGCCAGATGAGTCAGCCTCTTGGCCAGGGCCACCGATTGGGGAAACCAGTAAAGGTTGGAGCAATGGATCAACTGCTCCGCCTGGCCGGTGATCGCCGCCACCACCCTGGGATGACAGTGGCCGACCGAGTTGACGGCGATGCCGCCAACACAGTCCAGATAGCTGCGCCCCTCGGCATCCCAGACCAGGGCGCCCTTCCCCTTGACGATCACCAGGGGCAGTTGGGCATAGTTCTGCATCAGGTACTGCTGCCCGTCCCGGATGACCTGCTCCTCATATTGCTTGCCCATAGCTGTCGAGTCAGGCGATGATTTCTTCATGTTAGACCTCCACCCCACCATCCACGCGATATGCCAACTATTCCTTGACTACCATTGTCCCGACACCCTTGTCAGTAAAGACTTCCAGCAAGATAGAATGCAGGATGCGCCCGTCGATGATGTGGGTGCGCCCCACTCCCTGGTTCAGGGCGTTTGTGCAGCACTCCACCTTGGGGATCATGCCGCCGGCGATGATCCCCCGCTCGATGTAATCCGGCACATCCCCGGTCCTGATCACCGAGATCAGGCTGGCCGGGTCATGGAGGTCCTTCAGGATCCCCTCCACGTCGGTCAGCAGCACCAGCTTGTTGGCCTTCAGGGCAGCGGCCATCTCGCCGGCCACGTAGTCGGCATTGATGTTGTAGGTCTCTCCATCCCTGCCCACCCCGATCGGGGCCACCACCGGGATGTATCCCTGGCCCTTGACTGTCTCGATTATCTCCGGGTTGATCAGGGTGATCTCCCCCACGAAGCCCAGGTCTACCTGCTCTCCACCCGGGCCTGCCGGAGGCGCCTGCTTGCGGGCTTCGATCAGGTTGGCGTCCTTGCCGGAGAGTCCAATCCCCTTGCCGCCCAGCCTGTTGATCAGGCTCACGATCTCCTTGTTGACCCGCCCGGCCAGGACCATCTCCACGACCTCCATGGTCTCCTCGTCTGTGACCCGCTGGCCGCGCACAAACTGCCAGTCCTTGCCCAACCGCTTCAGCATCTGCTCGATGGCATTGCCGCCACCGTGCACGATCACCGGGTGGATGCCGACCAGCTTGAGAAGAATGCAGTCGGCGATCACCCCCTGCTTCAACTCCTCGCTGAGCATCGCCCGGCCGCCGTACTTGATGACCACGGTTTCACCGGAGAACTTGCGGATGTATGGCAGCGCCTCTACCAGGATGGCGGCCTTTTCCAACGGTGTGAGGTCCATCTCCATCTCCCCCTTCCCGCTTCTCACCTCTCACTATGTGCGGTAGTTGCCGTTGATCCGCACGTAGTCGTACGACAGGTCGCAGCCCCAGGCTAGGCCTTGAGCGTCGCCCTGATCCAGATCGACCGTCACCATCACTTCCCGGCCCTCCAGGATCTCCTGTGCCCGCCCCTCGTCGAAGGCCAGGCCGGCGCCCTCAGCGGCAACACGCAGATCTCCCAACCAGATCGACACCTGATCCGGGTCGAAGGGCACCCCGGCGTAGCCGGCGGCAGTGATGATCCGTCCCCAGTTGGCGTCCTCGCCGAACAGGGCCGCCTTGACCAGGTTGGAGCGGGCGATGGTGCGGGCGATCTGGCGCGCCCCATCCTCGCTGCGCGCTCCCTTGACCAGGACCTCCATGTACTTGGTAGCGCCCTCCCCGTCGCGGGCGATCATCTGCGCCAGTGACACGCAAGTCTGCAGCAGGGCATCACGAAAAACGGCATACTCCGGACTCCCTGGCGTTACCGGTTCATTGCCGGCCAGGCCGTTGGCCAGGATCACCACCATGTCGTTAGTGCTGGTATCCCCGTCCACGGTGACGGCGTTATAGGAGCGGTCGGTGGCATAGCGCAGTGCAGCATCCAGAGCGGCGCCCCCGACAGCGGCATCGGTCGTCAGAAAGGAGAGCATGGTGGCCATGTTCGGGTGGATCATCCCGGAACCCTTGGCGATCCCCCCGATTACGGCATCTTTTCCCCCCAGGGACAACTTCACTGCATACTCCTTGGGAGTGGTATCGGTGGTCATGATCGCCTCGGCGGCAGTGCCTCCTCCCTGGTGAGAGAGGGCAGCCACGGCCTCCCTGATGCCTGCCTCGATCTTGTCCATCGGCATCGGCCCCCCGATGACCCCGGTTGAGGCCACCACTACCTGCTCCGGGGCGATGCCCAGCAGTGATCCTGTCAGATCGGCCATGCGGCGGGCGTCGGCCATCCCCTGAACACCGGTGAAGGCATTGGCAATCCCGCTGTTGACCACGATCGCCTGGGCACTGCCGTCCGCCAGGTGCTCCTGGCTCACCAGGACCGGGGCGGCCTTGACCAGATTCCTGGTAAAGAGGCCGGCCGCCACCGCCGGGACCTCCGAACAGATCAGCGCCACATCCCGGCACCCCTTCTTGCGCACCTGGGCGGCCACTCCCGCCGCCTTAAACCCCTTCGGCGCCGTTATCCCGCCGGGCGCCGTCGCCCAATTATGGCTCATTCCAGGCCCCTCCTTAACAGATTTCTCATTTCCATAGATTATCCATTGATCTTCAAAACCTAAAACCATCCCTCGGCCTTTCCTGACGTCTGACGTCCGATGGCTGACGGCTATTTTTATGGGTACAAACCCGGGTAGTCCAGGCCGGCGCCCTCCGGCAGGTCGAACATCAAGTTCATGTTCTGCACCGCCTGTCCGGCCGCTCCCTTGACCAGGTTGTCGATCACCGAGACGACGATCAGCCGCTTCCCGCCGGCCACGGTCAGACCAAGGCAGCAGCGGTTGGTGCCCTGCACCCACTTGGTCTCCGGCCACTCCCCCTCGCCTAACAACTGGATGAACCCCTCTCCGGAGTAGAAATCCTGGTAGACCTGGCGCAGGGAGGCAGCATCCACCGGCCGCAGCAGTTCGGCGTAAACCGTGCTCAGGATGCCCCTGGTCATGGGGATCAGGTGGGGGGTGAAGACCACGTCAACCCGGCTGCCCGCCAGTATCGAGGCATAGTAGGAGATCTCCGGTGTATGGCGGTGGGATGCCACCGAATAGGCCCGCACGTTGTCGTTGCACTCGGAGTAGTGGCTGCCCAGGGCCAGGGTGCGTCCGGCGCCGGATACCCCGGACTTGGAATCGATGATCAGGGAGTCCTGCTCCACCAGGCCGTGCTTCATCAGCGGGGCCAGGGCGAGCAGGGCGCTGGTCGGGTAGCAGCCCGGGTTGGCCACCAGGCGCGCCGCCGGGACCGCAGAACGGAACAGTTCCGGCAGTCCGTAGACCGCCTCCCCGAGCAGATCCGGCGCCTCGTGGGCAGCCTGGTACCACTGTTCGTAGAGGGCCGTGTCAGGCAGCCTGAAGTCTGCCGCCATATCGATCACCCGCTTGCCGGCGGCCAGGGCCTCCCGGGCAACCGGTGGTGACAGCCCGTGTGGCAGGGCGATGAACACCAGGTCGGAGCCCGAGATCAGGTCCGGGACCCGGTCCAGGTCCAGTATCTCTATGTCTGCAAATCCGGCCAGGTGGGGATAGACCCGGGACAGGGGCTGCCCCGGGGCATCCTTGGCGGCGGCGGTGATCCCCGTCACCTGAGGATGCCGGCACAGGATGCGCACGAGTTCCTCTCCCACGTAGCCGGTAACGCCGACGATGCCGACCTTGACACCCATGCTCTCTCCCCCTGCGCCTTATAACATCGCTTCACTTCGTTTGAATAAGTTCAACTTCTTATTATTATACATTAAATTGTATAAATATACAATACCAGAAAGCAAAGGGCAACCGGTTTTTCTCCTCTCGAGTATAACCAGTTGCCATGTCTTTAGTCTCTCTCGATTTTGACCGGTACGAAATCTTCAACCTCCTGCCCGTCGACCATCAGCACCACGGGAAAGCAGCACCCGTTATGGGCGGCGTATCAACCTCTCCTCCGAGCAGCGGCTAGAGGGGGCATTCACCGAACGATCTTCTAAATACTAGAATAGTGTTCTATTGAGATTATTACTTTTCCTGCATCTTTAGAAATAACCGTTTGTATCAACACGAGTTAGGTCAGGAAATAGGTGAAGGGCGGAACGGTGTAGAACTTCAGGAGACGACGGGGATCCGGGCGCCGCACTTGGTGCAGCAGCCGGCCTGCAGGCCGCGGACGCTGGTCCGGTAGCCGCTGCGCCGGATGAGCAGATTGTGGCAGACCGGGCAGTAGGTGTGATCGTCGCTCAACTCCGGGGCATTGCCGATGTAAACGTACTTCAGCCTGCGGGAGGCGATATCCCGGGCGCGGCGCAGGGTCTCCAGGGGCGTCGGAGGCAGGTCCATCTGGTACTGGGGAAAGTAGCGGGAGAAGTGGATGGGGATCTCCGGATTCAGACCGGCCAGCCAGTCCACCAGGGCAGTGATCTCTCCGTCACTGTCGTTGAGGGTGGGTACCAGCAGAGTGGTGACCTCCAGGTGGCAGCGGTCATGGACAAGCTCCACAGTGCGCTTGACCGGCTCCAGGCTGCCGTGGCAGGTCTTGTGGTAGTAGTCCCCGGTGAAGCCCTTGACATCGATGTTCATGGCGTCTATGAGGGGGAGCAGTTCCAGCACCGGCTGCTCCTGGACGAAGCCGTTGGTCACCAGGACGTTCTTCAGCCCCTGCTCGTGAGCGAGCATGGCTGTATCGTAGACATACTCGTACCAGACCAGGGGCTCGGAATAGGTGAAGGCGATCCCGATACTGTTCGCCTGCTTGGCAGCCAAAACGGCGCTGTCCACCAATTCCTGCGGCGCCATCTCCCGCGTGGGGGGGTCGCCATGGACGATCTGCCAGTTCTGGCAAAAGCCGCAGTGCAAGTTGCAGCCGAAGGTGCCCACCGACAGGATGTTTGACCCGGGATGGAAGTGGTAGAGAGGCTTCTTTTCGACCGGGTCGATGCCGAAGGAGGAGATCCGGCCGTAGTTCAGGCTGTACAGGGTGCCGCCCTCGTTCTTGCGGGCGCGGCAGAAGCCGGCATGCCCCGGCTTGATGTGGCAGCTCTGGGGGCAGAGGCGGCACCAGACCTGGTTGTCCTCCTGCTTCTCGTAAAACCGCGCTTCCTCACCATGGGGACGGTTCTCCTGGTCACAAACACGCCCCGCCATGGGGAGGGATCTCCGGTTTGCAGCTCGGAGACCGGCCCTATTCATATCGGACAACCTCGAACCGGGCGAGCCGCACCGGTTCATCAGGACGCAGGCCGGCCTTCTGGCGGGCGATCCCCACCTGCTCGGCCACGGTGTCGATCCCCTCCAGGTGGGGCAGCAGCAGGCCCACCCGGCCGCGCCCGCTGACAATCACCCCATAGCGCCAGGGGTCAAGCTCCTCCTCAGAGGCAATCGGCTCCGGCGGAGACAGCACATCCACCGAAACGGTCAATTCCGGCAGTTCCTCCAGTTGCACCGGCAAGAAGCGGGGATCCTCCACTCCGGCGCTGATGGCGTTATAGATGATCTCTTCGGCCAGGTTGCGCCGCACCGGCTCGATAGTGCCGATACAGCCCCGCAGTTCGCCGTGCCTCTTCAAAGAAACGAACGCCCCGGTCCGGCCCTCCATGCCGGGAGGCACCGGATCAGGAACAGCCAGCAGCCTCCTGGTCAGGAGATAGTGCTCCAGGCTGGCCCGGGCCAGTTGTACGTAAATGGAAGGCTGCCCTTCCTGGCGATCACCGGACTGCCCATACATTTCCATCGCTCCCCCTCTTCTGGATGCTCGAAGTTCGATGTTCGACGTTCAAATTCCCTGCTTGAAGTTCGATGCTCTATTACCTTTCCCATACACACCTCGTTGACATACTCCCACGACTGAAGTCATGGGATTGCTGGAGACTCCTTCGGTTTTAAGTTGAATCCGGCCACCAGGTAGCCGACTCCCCAAGGCCCCTCGTAGGAATAGACCCTGCTCTCGACCTCAAAATTGCTGAGCGCCCCCAGCAGCATGATGATCGGCCGCAGCCCGCACTCCCCGGCCCGGTCGGCCAACACCTCCGGGATGCCCATGATCCGCTCCGTGTCCATGCCGGTCAGGGACTCCAGGATCAACCGGTCGAACACCTCGCCCTGGGGATCATAGCCAGCCTGTGCCCCCGGCTTGAGGCGGTGCGACATATCGCCGCTGGCGATCAGGCAGATCCGCCTCTGCGAGCGGGCAACCGCCCGGGCCAGGGCCTGTCCAAACCGGTAATGCCGCTTCGGCGGCAGCAAACTGATACCGAATACCACCAGGCTGGCGGAGATCCCCGCCTCCTGCAGGTAGTAGAGCGGCACCATCACCCCGTGGTCCAGGCTGCGGGTATTCAACTCCACCACCTGAACGCCTTCCCCGGCTGCCTCTGCGGCAATGGACTCCCCCAGGTCGCGGTCGCTGCTGACCCTGAAAGCCACCCCGGGCGCCCCGAAAGCGGCGAAGCTGCCCGCCAGTTCCCGCCCGGCCAGCCAGCCCAGGGCTTCCTGCAGGAAGGGGGCATGCGGGCTGATGAAAACCAGGGTTTCCGGGTTGGTGGAAGCGATATCCTTTGCCCAGGCCTTCATGCCGCTCACAGTGTTTTCCGCTACCTGGAGTTCCTCTCCCCCCACCTCCGGAATGATAATCGGCGGATGAGGCGATAAACCGGCGCCAACGAGCATCTGACGTACCCCCCTTTCCTTGATTACGACCCAGTCAATTTATGCAGCCCGGCCCCTGAAAAACATGCCGCGCCCACTTTGCAGCAGCCTTGCAACCCCTTCCAGGCTTGTCCTGGGTGGGTTCACGCAAATGCAACCCTGCATTTGTTTCCATTCTATCCCATAGAACGGCTGAGATCAATGGGAAACAGGATGCGCCACTCTTCTGCTGCCGGATCTGCGTCTCGCATATTGGATGAGGTCGGCCTCTATCATGTCTGGTTGTGCGAGCGCCACTCTTCTGCTGCCGGATCTGCGTCTCGCATATCGCCGCTGCTATATTGAGGGCTCTTTTTTAGTGAGACACCAAATCCTGGGCGCCTCCGATTCATCAACCCCCGGGTCTGGAATATAGCGCCAGGTGGTGTGCGGTATCGATGGCGGTTGAGGACTGCCGCCCAGGGGCTCGTGGACTGGGGAATCGACGATGGTGATGCTGTCCAGGATCAGATCTTCCTCGGTCTTCCGTCCGAATTTATCGAACCGCCGCCTGATCTCGGCATGAGGGATGATCACGTGGATCTCGCTCGGTACCGGCATATTACTACAGCGCCGCACTCTCATCAGCACGTCGGCGATCCTGATCGTCATCTCGTCCCTTTTATAAGCCACTGCCCTTCCTCTCCCCGCCCTGTGTTCATAATCCTGGCATTACTAAAAGACTCCTTGATTCCCTATTTTTTTCAAAGGGTGGCTGCCGCAGTCCTTATAAGATATGAAGAACCGGAGTCCTCGGCGACAACGCTGGTAATGCCCGTATTTCACCTTAGGCAGTATTGGGACACCGCCTGGGCGCATAAAAGATAATAGACCGATCTCGTGGGGGTGACAGGATGAACGATAAGGAAAAGGATTTTTACACCATCCGCGGCTATGAGAGGCTGCACCAGGAGGATCAGCCGGTCACCCCCACCATGGAAGACTACCTGGAGATGATCTACCGGCTCTCCAGGGGCCGGGGCTTCACCAGGATCAGCGACCTGGCCGGGGCCCTGCATGTGCAGCCGCCATCAGCCAGCAAGATGGCGCAGAAGCTGGCTGAGGTCGCCTTCCTGAACTATGAGAAGTACGGGGTGATCGAACTGACCTTGCAGGGGCGGGAACTGGGGGAATACCTGGTCAAGAGGCACGAGACCATCGAGCGCTTTCTGAGGTTTATCGGCGCCAACAGGAGCGTCCTGGAGGAAACCGAGAAGATCGAGCACAACCTGGGCACGGAGACCGTGCTGCAGATCATGCTGCTGGTGCAGTTTATGGAGGAGAACCCGCAGTGGCTTGAGGCCTTCACCGTTTACAAACGGGGCCGCACCTAGACCGGCAACTCCCTTTTTTCATCACTATGCGCTCTTGGGGGCGGGTTGCCCCGCGAAGAACTGGACGACGCCGGCATAGACGCACCAGGCAACCTTGTTCTGGTAGGCCGGCTCAGTGAGCAGGATCCCCTCCCGGGGATGGGACAGAAACCCCGCCTCCACCACGATAGCGGGGCGTTTCGGGTTTCGGAGCACGAAAAAGTCCTCGCCTTGTGCCCGGCGATAGCTATCTCCCAGGCAGTTGATCAGTTCCTGCTGGACCAGGGTGGCCAGCCGGTAGCTCTCGGTTGAACGGGGATGGTAGAAGACCTGGGCTCCCTCGCAGTCGGGCGAGGGGTAGCTGTTGAGGTGGATACTGATATAGAGGCTGGCGTTATTCTTGTCGGCCAGATCAAGGCGCGCCTGCAGTTCGTCCCGGTTGCTCCAGCCTGACTGGTTTTTCTCGGTCAGATCATAGTCGCCGCTGCGGGTGAGGATGGCCGTCGCCCCGGCCTGTCTGAACATGGTTGCCAGGTATTGGGCAATCTCCAAGTTGATATTCTTTTCCAGAATGCCGGTGCGGCTCACCGCCCCGGCATCGATTCCCCCGTGGCCGGGGTCGATCACGATCACCTTGCCGGCCACAGACCAGGACATGGCCTGCACCGCCCGGCGATCACCGGCGGCCACCGCATAAGGGTATAAGACACTGGCCAGCACCAATACCAGCAGGCAAGCTGCCATCAGGCGCTGCTCGATCCTGAATACTCGCAAAAAAACAAATTGACGCAATTGTTCACCCTGCCTTAACTTCCCACTTCACACTTCACATTATGCAGGGTTGGACAAGATTATCCCAAAATGATACAGCCGGGCGCCTGCCGTCGGAATAAATTATCGCTTGGAGAATTGCGGCGCCTTGCGGGCCTTTTTCAAGCCGTACTTCCTTCTCTCCTTCATCCGCGGGTCGCGGGTCAAAAACCCGGCCTTCTTCAGGGACGGCCTGAGCCCCGGCTCCGCTTTGAGCAGCGCCCGGGCCAGCCCCAGCCTGACGGCTCCAGCCTGCCCGGTAATACCACCGCCCTCAACCAGGGCGATCACGTCAAAGCGCCCCGTGGTTCCGGTGATCTCCAGCGGTTGCCTGAGCGTCACCAACAGCGTGGGCTTGGCAAAGTATTGTTCCGCCTCGTGCCCGTTGATGTTGATCTGTCCTCTGCCAGGAATAATCCGCACCCGCGCGATGGCGGTCTTTCTCCGTCCCGTCCCTTGATACATCACCTGTGCCACTATGACTACCTCCTGCAATTCTTATTGTCCGTTATTACCCAGCCTTCTCAGAGGGTTGACATTCCGATCAAGGTATTCAGCATTGCCACCCCCAGAGACTCCATCTCAGCTACTATTTTTTGACCGTCCAGACTTCCGGCTGCTGTGCGGTATGAGGATGGGCCGGCCCCCGGTAGACCCGCAGCTTCCGGTAAATCTGACGTCCCAGCCGGTTGTGCATCAGCATTCCCCAGACAGCCTTCTCGATCGCCCGCTCGGGCTTGGTGCGCAATAGATCAGCATAGCTCATCTGCTTCAGGCCTCCCGGGTAACGGGAATGCCAGATGTAGAGCTTGTTCTCGAGCTTCTTGCCGGTGAGCTTCACCTTCTCGGCGTTGACCACCACCACGTGGTCACCGACATCGACGTGCGGGGTGAACTCCGGCTTGTGCTTCCCGCGGAGGATGATAGCCACCTCGCTGGCCAGCCGGCCCAACGGCTTGCCGTCCGCATCTATCAGATACCACTTGCGCTCTTTTTCCTGCGGTTTGGCCATGAATGTGCGCAATTTCGAGACCTCCTCTATTCTTAAAGTATCCAATTTTCATTCTCCGGTGACCTTGTGCCGCGCCCCCAGCACCTTGTTTGATCTACCCCCGGGTCACTACGAGAAAATGGTTTTCATCCCGAAGAATGCGGAGTACATGAAATACCTGCTTTCACTTCGCAGATTTCCTCTATGATCAGCGGCGCCATCAGTTTACTGAATTCGGAGGCGCACATGGCCTCCAGTTCATCCTGGTAGACAATCCGCACCAGAAACAGGCCGCATGATGGAAGCGTTGGCCCGCCCTTGTTTTCTGACTGCGATTCCAGCAGTTCTCCAATCCGGCCGGGATCGGCCCTGGAGAGGCCGATCTCCACCAGCGTGCCCGCCATCAGCCGCACCATCTTGTACAAAAAACCGTTGGCCGATACCCTGAAGATGATCCAATCACCACCGGCAAAGACCGAACTGGCGAATACCCGCCGCACCGTACTCCTGGCACTGCTCCCGGTGGCCGAAAACGCCTTGAAATCGTGAGTACCGGTAAAGCAACCTGCGCCTTGCGCCATGCGCTCCAAGTCAAGCCGCTGCGGCACATGGCAGGAGTAACGATGCCAGAGGCTCGACCGTTGCGGCCGGTTCAGGACCAGGTAGCAGTACTCCTTGGACTTGGCCGAGCACCTGGCGTGGAACGATTCATCCACCTCTTCGGCGCCCCTGACGGATACGTCCGGCGGCAACAGCCCGTTGAGGGCCGCCATCATGCGCTGCGCCGGCAGTTCGGACTCCGTATCAAAGTGCGCCACCTGCCCCAGGGCATGCACCCCGGCATCGGTGCGGCCTGCTCCCGCGACCACGTGCTGCTCTCCGGTCAACTGCTTCAGGGCTGATTCCAGCACCCCCTGCACCGTGCGCAGATCCGTGCCGGTCTGCCTCTGGAAGCCGCTGAAACCGGCGCCGTCGTACTCCATAGTAAGCTTAATCCGTGCCATTCACTTTTCAACTCTGATTTCAGTCAACATCGTTAGAGCGACGGGTGATGTTTTGTTTTTTGACTCGTTGCCCGTTGCTGTTTTAAACAAGTTCCACGAGCACCATGGAGGCGCCGTCCCCGCGGCGGAAGCCCGTCTTCAGGATGCGCGTGTAGCCGCCGTTGCGCTCCTTGTACTTGGGAGCGATCTCATCAAACAGCTTTTTGACCACAGTCTCGTCATAGAGGTAGGACAAGGCCT
>Ga0224558_1002771_pt1 | contig 15586 bp, 16 predicted proteins | sample 714S32024metaG_FD_180682 | JGI IMG/M metagenome (GOLD analysis project Ga0224558, IMG submission 180682) | Peat soil microbial communities from Stordalen Mire, Sweden - 717 S3 20-24 | ecosystem: Environmental > Terrestrial > Soil > Wetlands > Peat | place: Sweden: Norrbotten County, Stordalen... | reverse complement strand
GGATGCCAACCGCCCGACCTACGCGAAGGATCCGGCGAAGCTCGATTCGTTGGTGGCGAATGTGTTGCTGCCGAATTTCGACACGGAATATGCGGCGCGGCTGGTGCTGGGCCAGACCTGGCGCACCGCGACCCCCGAGCAGCGCAAGAGCTTCGTCGACGCCTTCTATCATTCACTGTTGCGCAATTACGGCACGGCGCTGCTCAATTTCACGGCGGACAAGTTCGTGATTCTTCCGTACAAAGGCGATCCCGGCGACACTCAGGCGACGGTGCGCACCGAGGTGAAGAAGGATACGGGTGAAAAGGTGCCGGTGAATTTCAGTCTGCATCAGACCCCTCAGGGGTGGAAGGCGTGGGATGTGGTCATCGAGGGTATCTCCTACGTAAAGAGTTTCCGCACGGATTTCGGCACCGAGATCCAGCAGAAAGGTCTCGATGAAGTCATCAACCGGCTGGAGAAAGAAGACACGGTTCGCGCCGGCGGCGTCAACAGTGCCGGCAACAGCAAGTGAGAAAGTCGGCTGACGGCATCGCGGCCTTCGAAACCCTGGAGGGTGAGCGGTCGCGAGTCGTGGGTACGCTCGATTTCGCTACGGTCACGAAGTTATTGCCATTGGGTACCGCCGCAATCGATAACGGACGCGCCGGGGTAATCGATTTGAGCGGCGTCACCTGCAGCGATAGCTCAGGGCTTGCGTTGCTGATCGAGTGGCTGAGCGTGGCGAAAGAGGCGCGCCGGTCGCTGCGCTACGAGAACATGCCCGCCCAATTGCATCAGCTTGCGCGATTGAGCGAGGTCGATGAGTTGCTGCTCGCGCACTAGGAAGCTTGTCTCCTGAGCCGTCAACCGCCATTGGGACGCTGCGTTTACCTTAAGGTGGTTCAACTGTTCGAGGAGTATCGCATGCGTAAACTCGTCCCTCTTGCTCTCGCGGCTTGCCTCGGCATTGCGGCGGCGTCCATCAGCGTACCGGCCGAGGCGGGTGTCGCCATCAGCGTCGGTATTCCCGTGCCTGGGGTCGCGGTAGCGGCTCCGCCGGTGGTCGCGCCATGGCCGTATTACTACGCTGGCCCGCGGTATTATTATCCGGGGTACGTCCGCTATGGATACGGCGTTCCGTTTGGTTACCGCTATGGGTTTCGACCCGGCTTCGGGCACTACGGCTACGTTCACGGCCGCGCCTAGGTGCGCCGGATGAGTTCCAGGCGCTATTTCGGCGGCGGGTTGGCGGGCGCCGTCCGGGGATGTGCCGGCGGCGCCGGCTTCATGTCGCCCGGTGCGGTGTCGGTCGGAATGTCGAGATCCGGGTCCACCAAGGGCGCCTCGGTAATCTTGCCGTCCGATACGAGATACGCCCGCCGCTGCAGGTAGGCATCACGCACGAAGGCATAGGGATCGTAGACCTGCTTCAATGTCTCATCCAGCGGTAACAGCGCCGCGCGCCGGTCCGTGAGGTCAACGAGATACATGCCGTATGAGATCCACGGGTCCTTGATGTATTGGCGCGGGTTGGTATAGACGTCAACCAAACGGGACGGGGCATCGCGCAAGTCGGACGGTCCAAGGACGGGCAGCTCGACGTACGGTCCGGGATGTACGCCCCACTTTCCCAGCGTCTGACCGAAATCCTCGTTGTTCCTGTCGAGCCCGGCGGCAGTCGCGGGATCGAGGATGCCGGCCAAGCCCACCGTGGTGTTGAGTAAGAAGCGTCCCAAGTCGTTGGCGGCGGCAAGGAATTTTCCTTGCAGCCCATCGTTGATCATGACCGTAGGCGTGTCGAGATTGGCGAAAATATTGGTGATGCCGATGCGAATAGGGTGGGGAACGATCTTCACATAGGCTTTCGCCACCGGCCTGGCAACCGCTCTATCGGCAAAGACATTGAATTTATAAACGCCACGATTCCATGATTCCCACGGATCCTGCGGGGAGCGCGGACTATTGGGCGGTAACGTAACGCAGGCACTCAAGGCCGTCGCAAACAGGACGGCAAGCGCGACGTGCGCGGACCAATTCAGCATTTCGAGCATCTCCCTAGCAGGTCGGTTCAGCAGTCGTTTGAATGACGCTAGGATACAACGCCGGTGCTACGGCCGCGCGCTCAATGGCGGCTGTTGCCGCTGCCACCGCCATTGTCGTCGGCCACGGTGTTTTTTCTATCTTTGGGCATCGCAGCTTTGATTTCGTCGAGGCGAGCGCTGAAACGGGCGCGTTGTATCGGGTCCAAGCCCGGTAGTTCCAAGGCGAGTTGCAGCTGGCCTGCGGACATCTTCAAATCGCCGTACATGACGTAATAGAACGACATGTAGTAGTACGAATCGGCTTGATCGCCGGCTTCTTTCGCCGCTTTGGCGATGAGCTTCGTTTGATCGGGCGTCGGCTCGACGAAGTTGAACAAATCGTCCAACAACAGTTGCGCGCGTTTGTTGTCGCCTCTGCGCATCAGGGCTTCCGACAGGCGAATCGTGATCGGCACATTGCGCGGAAACAGGTTCAACGCTTTGTCCAAGACTTCCTGAGATTCCTTAAGTTGGCTGTTCAGCATATAGGCCTGCCCGAGGGCGCCGTAGAATTGCGTTACCCGCGGATACTCGCGCACCAACGCCTGTAAGTCGGGAATCGCGGCGCCGGGATTGCGCATTCTGATGTCTGCAACGTCCTTGCCGTAGCGCTCCTCCATGGTGAGTCCCGCGCCGTTCTTGACGAGGCTTGCGTAGTAATCGCGAACCACTCGCGGATCGCCGACGAGAGACCTCAAACGCTCGCGCGTCAGCTGATATCCCAGGGAATCCTCGTGGCGTACACGCCCGATCTGTTCCGCGCGATTGCGCGCTTCGGCCACGCGCTCGGCCGACAAGGGGTGATCGATGAGAAACTCGACCGCCTTGATGCGACTCGGATCCGGTGAGTTTCGATCCAATTCCTGGAAAAAGCTCGCCATTCCCAACGGATCGTACCCAGCGGCCGCCATGGTGCCGATGCCGATTCTGTCCGCTTCGAATTCGTTGGCGCGCGTGTAGTTGATTTGGTGTTGAATCGCCGCGCCCTGGGTCGCCAGGATGGCTCCTTCCATGGCGTCGGGCGAACCGTGGCCGGCAGTGGCTCCCAAGAGGATGGCCGCCAGCATCGCCGCGGTTGCAACCAATCCGGCGTGGCTCTGGTCGATGAGTCCGCGCACGAGATGCCGCTGGGTGACGTGTGCGGTCTCGTGCGCCATGACGCCGGCCAATTGATTTTCGTTGCGCGTCGCCAGTATCAGGCCACTGTTGATGGCGATGAAGCCGCCGGGCATTGCAAAGGCATTGATGACCGGATCGCGCACCACGAAGTAGTAGAACTGATGCTGGCCCTCCTCGGCGCGGCTCGATAGGCTGTGGCCGATTTGCTGGATGTAGTCGCTGACCTCGGGATCTTCCAACACGGTCCCGCTTTGGCCCATCTGCCGGAACCAACCCAGGCCGGCCTGATACTCATCTTCGAGCGATACGGCCGCATTCGCCGGACTGCCAAGTTCCGGCAAATCTTGGTCGGCTGCGCTCGAACCCGCCGCCCAGCCCACGCTGGCGCTCGCACTCACGCAGACGGCGATGGTGAACACGGACAAAGACCGCCAGAGCTTCATTTAGCCTCCATAGAAGCAGTTGGAGTACGCTTGGTCCCGCAAAGTTCTCTCAAATGCGCTGTCAGGCGGCCGGACCGCCGAAAAGTCACAGCGCTTCAGAGGCATAGTCTGCCAAACGCGAGCGTTCACCCCGTACCAGCGTGATGTGACCGGAATATGTCCAGCCATGGAATCGGTTGACCACATAGGTCAAACCGGTGGTGGTCTCGGTCAGGTAGGGCGTGTCGATCTGCGCAATGTTGCCAAGGCAAATCATTTTCGTCCCGGGGCCGGCCCGGGTCACCAAGGCTTTCATCTGTTTCGGGGTCAGGTTCTGCGCCTCATCGATGATGATGAAGCGATTCAAGAAGGTGCGACCACGCATGAAATTCAAGGATCGGATCTTGATTCGATGGCGGAGCAGGTCATTTGTGGCGCCGCGTCCCCAGGTGCCACCCGCCTGGCTTTGCGTCAACACCTCCAAGTTGTCCATCAGCGCTCCCATCCATGGCTCCATCTTTTCCTCCTCGGTTCCCGGAAGGAATCCAATGTCCTCCCCCAAGGGAATGGTCACGCGCGTCATGATGATCTCGCTGAAGCGATTGTGATCGAGCGTCTGCGCAAGACCTGCCGCCAGCGTCAACAGGGTTTTGCCGGTGCCGGCCGGCCCCAGTACGGTGACGAAATCGATTTCCGGATCCATCAGCAGATTCAGAGCGAGGTTTTGTTCGCGGTTGCGGGCGGTCACTCCCCAAACGTTGTTGCGCTCCGTCCGATAGTCCAACGTCAGTTCCAGAATGGCCGACTCGCCCTCGATCTTGCGCACAATGGCCTCCACGCCATTCTCGCCGGGGTCGTAGACGAACTGATTGGCGCGCCATTCGCGCACCAACGGACCACGGACGCGGTAGAAGGTCCGGCTCTGTTGCTGCCAGGACTCCATGCCTTTGCCGTGTTTATCCCAAAAATTGGTTGGCAGCCGTTGTACGCCGCTGACCAACAGATCGGCATCTTCGATGGTCTTGTCGCTGGAATAATCTTCGGCCTGTACGCCGACGATCGCGGCCTTGATCCGCAGGTTGATGTCCTTCGATACCAAGGTGACCCTGGCGGTGGGGAAATTTTGCTGCAGCGCCAAAGTATTCGCCAAAATGGCATTGTCGGCGCCGTGTCCCGGCAGGCTATCCGGTAGAACCGACTCGAGCAGCTGCGTCTGGAAGTAGAGGCGGCCGACGGGCGGGCGTTTGCCGTGGTTGATGGGCACCGCCGTGGGCAACGATAGGCCGCGATCGATATCCTTCTTCGTCGCATCGCGCATCAGTTCGTCGAGAAAGCGGCTTACCTGGCGCACGTTGCGCGCGGATTCGGACAGACCCTTCTTGCCGGCGTCCAACTCCTCGAGAACCGTCATCGGAATGTAGACGTCATGCTCTTCGAAGCGAAATATGGCCGTCGGGTCATGCATCAAGACATTCGTGTCGAGCACGAAAATGCGCCGTTCTTGCTTGCCCTGGCGCCCCCGAATCACCGCGGCTCCCTGCGGCCGCACGGAGTCGGTCACAGCGTCTTCACCGCTGCCAGGACCGCCTCCGCGTGACCGTTGACCTTCACCTTTCGCCACTCCTGGCGCAGCACGCCCTTCGCGTCGATCAGAAAGGTACTGCGTTCGATTCCCATGTACTTCTTGCCGTACATGCTCTTCTCCTGGATGACGTCATAGAGTTTGCAGACTCGTTTGTCGGGGTCGCTGAGCAGTTCGAACGGGAAACCCATTTTTTTCTTGAATTTCTCGTGCGATTCGATGCTGTCCGCAGAGATTCCGACGATCAGCGTCTTGGCCTTCTTGAACTGGGCGTAGTGGCTGGCAAAGCTTTCGCCTTCCTGCGTGCAGCCCGGCGTGTTGTCCCGCGGGTAGAAATAGATCGCCACCGGGCTTCCTACGGCCGCGCTCAGCGACCATTCGCCGCCCGTGCCGTTGAGAGTGAAAGCAGGCGCCTCTTTTCCTGGCTCGATCTTGCTCATTGTGCGACTCAACTTTTTACCGGTTCGAAAATGGCATCCAGATTCAGGTGATCGCAGAAGTCCATGAATTCCTCGCGCAACACGCCGATGTGCAAGCGACTCGGTACGTTGACGATCATCTGCACGGAAAACATGGGCGCGCCCGTGTGGGCGGCGGCATACGCACGAGTCGAGATTTCAGCGATATCGACCCCGCGCTGCGAGAAAAACCCCGACAGGCCCGCGACGATGCCGGTCTGGTCGAGGCAGACCACATCGATGGAGTAGGGCAGCATGTCATTGCGCGCTGCGCGCTCTTCGGTGCGCCGCAGCTGGATGTTCATGCCCGTCGCATCGGCCAGCTTTTTGAATTCGCCTTCGAGCTTGGCAAGCGTGTGCCAGTTGCCGTTCACCAGCAGCAGCATTGCAAACTCGTTGCCCAATGACGTCATGCGGCTGTCGCTGATGCTGCCGCCGCAATCAGCGACCACTTTGGAAAGTTCATGGACCAAGCCGACGCGGTCGCTACCCACCGCGGAAATCACGATATGTTGTTTCATCGGTTCAAATTCTACCGGATGGGCGCTTGCCAGGGTGCATGTCTGCCACTTAAGGTAGCGATATTTCCTGCGGAGCGTCCGTCATGTTTTCCGGAAGTCTGGTTGCTATTGTCACGCCGATGACGGCGGATGGCGCGTTGGATTGGCCGGCGTGGGACCGCTTGCTGGATTTTCACATCAGCCAGGGTACCGACGGCATCGTCGTTGCGGGCACGACCGGGGAATCGCCGGTGCTGTCGGTCGATGAAATCGAGGAATTGACGCGCCGCGCGGTGGCGCGTTGTCAGGGCAAGCTGAAAGTGATAGTGGGGGCGGGCACGCATTCCACGGCCACCACCGTCGCGCGTACGCGGACTTTGTCGCGTCTCGGCGTCGATGCCGTCATGTTCGTGACCCCTTATTACAATAAGCCCCCTCAGGAGGGCCTGTATCGCCATTTCATGGCGGCTGCCGATGCGTCGGCGGTCCCGGCGGTCCTGTACAATGTGCCGAGCCGCACCGCGGTGGATTTACTGCCGGCCACCGTCGCGCGCTTGGCGCGCCATCCGCAGTTCGTCGCCCTCAAAGAAGCCACCCCGCAGTTGAGCCGCGCGCGCGAATTGCTATCGCTGGTTCCTCCAGGGTTTGCGTTGCTGTCCGGCGATGATGCGACCGCCATCGAATTCATCGCTGCGGGCGGCAAGGGGGTCATATCGGTCACCGCGAACGTGGCGCCACGGCGAATGCACGAAGCTTGCGCGGCAGCCTTGGCAGGCGATTTCAAGACGGCGCGGGCCATCGATGCCGATTTGCAACTGCTGCACAAGGATTTGTTCGTCGAGGCCAATCCGATCCCCGTGAAGTGGGCGGTGGCGAGAATGGGTCTTATCGGGAACGGAATCCGCTTACCATTGGTCGAATTGGCGCCCGTGCACCAAGAAGCGGTGTTGCGCGCGATGCGCACAGCCGGCGTCACACTCGAGGACCAAGCGGCTTGACAGCCTGGTCTCTCCGGCCCGAAGGCCGGTGTCTACTGCGGAGAGTTATATTGAATTTTGAGCGAATCATCATTTTCCTCGGTGCGGGCACGCTGCTCTGCGGCTGCCACGGCATCTCCGAGCGCCTGAATCCAGATTGCCATGTCAAACAGGAGTATCAACGGGCGCGGCAGGTAGCCCCGCTCAAGGTGCCGGAGGGTCTGGATTCGCCCAATACCCAGGGCTCGCTGGCCATTCCTACGGTGGACTTGGCGCCGCCGCCGCCGGGAGCCAAGGATGCGTGCCTGGATCTGCCGCCGCGTTATAAGCCGGCTGCACCCAATAAGGCCGGCGCTCCGGGCTAGGCGCCCCCGGCTACGCGCCCCGGGCTCGGCGCCCCCACCGATTTGATAGCGAGGGCCGCCTCAGGTAGCCTTGCGGACCCGCTGCAGAAGCGGTCTTGGGTTTCGAGTGGAGAGGTGGCCGAGTGGTCGAAGGCGCTCGCCTGGAAAGTGAGTAACATCCCAAAAGGTGTTCGAGGGTTCGAATCCCTCCCTCTCCGCCACAATGTTTGTGACTATTGATAGGATTTGAAGGAGGGATTTGAACCCGAGAGGGTTCGACGAGCCGCGGCGAAGCGGCGGCGAAGGACGCCGGAGCGCAGCGACGGCGGTCCCGAGCGTCGGCGAGGGATGAGCGGCGAAGCCGCGAACAATCCCTCCCTCTCCGCCACAATGTTTGTGATCATTGATGGGATTTGACGCCATCAACCAACATGAGTCTATGGCGGCTCGCGTTTGCATCTTCGCGACGACTGGCCACGAACCCCGTCAGGCCCGGAAGGGAGCAGCGGTAGAGGCTTTAAGTCGGGCGCCGAAGTCCTGCTGGCGCGGGCCGCCTCCTAATGGACACCGGACTACTGGCTAAACTGATCGAATGAGCTACATCGTATTAGCGCGCAAATGGCGCCCCAAGCGGTTCGCCGAAATGGTCGGGCAGGAACACGTGCTGCGCGCGTTGGCCAACGCACTCGATAGCGGCAAAGTGCATCACGCATTCTTGTTCACCGGTACTCGCGGCGTCGGCAAGACGACGGTGGCGCGCATCCTCGCCAAGTCGCTCAACTGCGAAACCGGCGTCAGCGCCAATCCATGCGGCGTATGCGCCGCATGCCGCGAAATCGACGAAGGCCGCTTCGTCGACCTCATCGAGGTCGACGCGGCCTCCCGCACCAAGGTTGATGATACGCGCGAACTGTTGGACAACGTGCAGTACGCGCCCACTCGCGGCCGCTACAAGGTGTACCTCATCGACGAAGTGCACATGCTGTCCAACCACTCCTTCAATGCGCTGCTGAAAACCCTCGAAGAGCCGCCGCCGCACGTCAAATTCCTGTTGGCGACCACCGATCCGCAGAAATTGCCGGTCACCGTGCTCTCGCGCTGTCTGCAATTCAGTCTCAAACGGCTGTCGGCAAACCTCATCGGCGAGCGCTTGAAATTCATCGCCGCCGCCGAGAATCTCGAATTCGAGCCGTCGGCGGTCGCCCTGCTCGCGCGAGCCGCGGAAGGCAGCATGCGCGACGCGTTGAGCTTGATGGACCAACTGATTGCCTTCGGCGGCGGCGCCTTGAGCGAGGCCAACACGCGATCCATGCTGGGCACCATCGACCGGGGGCACGTGACTCGAATCCTCGAGGCGCTGTCGCGCCAGGATGGACCCGGGCTGCTCGCCCGGGTCCAAGAACTGGATCGGGATGCGCCCGACTATGATCGCGCGCTCACCGAGTTGGCTGCCTTACTGCAGCGCATCGCGATCGTGCAGATCGTGCCCGATGCGGCACAGCAGGACGAGGAATTCGACGCCGAGGCGCTGACCCGATTGGCGCACGCCATCTCGCCGGAGGACGTTCAGCTCTACTATCAAATCGCCTTGGGCGGCCGCCGCGACCTGTCCATGGCTCCGGAGCCGCGCATCGGTTTCGAAATGAGTTTGCTGCGAATGCTGGCATTTCGCCCCGAGCCGGCGGCGGTGGAGACGGGTGCCGGCGCTACCGCGCCGAAGCCCGCCGCCGCGCCGGGCGGAGCGGCGAGAGCGTCGACCGCTGCCGCGACCACCTTGGCAAGCGTCCCGTCCATCGCCGGTAGTTCCACGGTCAGGCTGACGACCATCGATGCCGCCAATTGGGCAGCGGTGGTGGACGCTGCCAATTTGACCGGCATGGTGCGGCAATTTGCGCTGAACTGCGTGCCCGCCTCGTTCGAAAATCACGTGCTTCGTCTGCACTTCGATCCGTCGGCCGCGCATCGCCGCACACCGCAGATCGAGGAAAAGCTCGTGCAAGGCCTGTCGAGTTACTTTGGAGCGGATATTCGTGTTGCGTTCGAATCATCCGAATCCGCACTCATCACGCCGGCGCGCCGGCGCGCGATGGCTGAACAGGACAAGTCCGGGCGTGCGGCGGCGGCGTTCGACGACGATGCCGCGGTGAAAGGTCTGCGTGAACGCTTCGGCGCGGAGATCGACGCGGCGTCGGTGAAACCAACGAATTAGCACTTGAACGGAGAAGGCAGTCATGTTGAAAGGCGGACTGGGAAATTTGATGCGCCAGGCGCAGCAGATGCAGGAGACCATGCAAAAGGCTCAGGCTGAACTCGCCGATATGGAAATTACGGGCGAGTCGGGCGCGGGCATGGTCAAGATCGTGCTCAATGGGCGTCACGAAGCCAAGACCATCGCGATCGAGCCGAAGCTTCTCGGCGAGGACTTGGGACTGCTGGAAGACTTGGTGGTGGCGGCCATCAACGACGCGGTACACAAGCTGGCAGCGAGGACCCAAGAAAAGTATGCCGGTCTCATGTCGGGCCTCAATCTCCCGCCCGGTATGAAATTGCCGTTCTGAGCGCAATCCGAAGTCCGATGAAATACACGCCTACATTGGCCCGCCTGATCGATTCCCTGCGATGTTTGCCCGGGGTCGGTCCGAAATCGGCACAGCGGATGGCGTTTTATCTGTTGGAGCGCGACCGCGACGGCGGCCGGGTATTGAGCGAGGCGTTGGCGCAGGCGCTGCAGCATGTGGGGCATTGCAAGCGTTGCCGCATGCTCACCGAAAGCGAACTGTGCACGACCTGCGCGTCCAATCAGCGCGACGTCGCGCAGCTCTGCGTGGTCGAGTCGCCGGCCGACGTCGTCGCCATCGAGCAATCCGGCGGTTTTCGCGGCCGGTATTTCGTGCTCATGGGCCACCTGTCGCCGCTCGATGGTATTGGGCCCGCTGACCTGGGACTGGATGAGTTCGAACTATTGCTCGGGGAGGGCGAAGTTCGCGAAGTGATTCTCGCCACCAACCCGACCGTGGAGGGAGAGGCCACTGCGCACTATCTGGGCGAGCTCGCGCTGCGCCGCGGCCTCAAGGTGTCCCGCATCGCGCACGGCGTTCCGGTGGGCGGCGAACTCGAATACATCGATGGTGGGACGCTGGCGCACGCCTTGGCGGGCCGCACGGCCGTTTCGTAGGGCGGCCTAGACCCCTAGCTTTTCATAGAGCCGGAACAGGCGGCGGTAGCTCTCGTAGCGTCGTGGGGCAATGGTGCCGGCCTGTACTTGAGCGCGCACCGCGCAGCCCGGTTCTTCCAGGTGGCGACAATCGTTGAAACGGCACTCCCCGCTGCGCGCGTGAATCTCGACAAAGCCCCGCTCCGCGGCGCGGACGATGCTCGCCGGGGGCGCGAAATCGCGCACTCCCGGCGCATCGACAATCGCGGTCTCGAGGTCCAACCGGTAGCGGCGTGCAGTGGTGGTGGTGTGGCGACCTTCCGCGTCCCGCGTCAGCTCCGCCGTTTGCGCGGCGGCCTGCGGCGCGAGTGCATTGACGATGGACGACTTGCCGACGCCCGATTGACCGACGAGCAAAGTCACGCTTCCCTCGAGAGCGGCGTGCAACTGGTTGATTCCCACACCCGACTGCGAAGCCGTTTCGATACACGGAAGTCCCAGGCTGCGGTACGTCTCGATCTCGGCGCGGATGGCATCGAGCCCTAAATCCAATTTGTTCACCACCAGCAGCGTCTCGATGTCTTTCAACTGTGCGCCCGCCCAATAACGATCGACCAAAAACCAATCTGCGGCGGGCTCCGGCGCCACGACGATGGCCAATCGATCGATGTTCGCCGCCACCGGTTCGGCACGGCCGCGTAGATCGATGCGCTCGATGAGGTTGCGGCGCGGCTCGATCGACTCTACCGAGGCACCGTCGTGGGCGGGGTCGTAGGTCCACGTGATGCGATCCCCGCAGACGATGCGCTGTTTGCGTCCCTTCAGCGAACAGCGCAGCGTCGCATCGCTGGACGCCGCGTCGTCCGCGGCGACCAGCACGCCGCGGCCGTAGCTGGCAAGCACGACCCCGCGGTTCGTGTCTTTCACGCCGTTCGCTCTGCTACCATGCTGGTTTTAGCCGCTCGAAGCCACGATGAAATCTCCCGAAAATCTTGTTTGGATCGACCTCGAGATGACCGGGCTCAAGCCCGAGACCGATCTCATCATCGAGATTGCCACGATCGTAACCGACAAGCACCTTGCGGTGCTCGCCGAGGGTCCGGTATTGGCAATCCGTCAAAGCGAGGCGACGATGGGGGCGATGGACGAGTGGAACCGCCGGCAACACGGCAACTCCGGCCTGTCCGATCGAGTTCTCGCCAGTGATGTCGATACCGCCGCTGCCGAGAACGCAACCCTGAAATTTCTCGAGGCCTGGGCCGAGCCCGGGCGCTCGCCCATGTGCGGCAACAGCATCTGCCAAGATCGCCGCTTTTTGGCTCGGCTCATGCCGAAGCTCGAGAGCTTTTTTCACTACCGGAATATCGACGTGAGTACGCTCAAAGAGCTGGCGCAACGTTGGGCGCCACACGTCGCGCAAGGCTTTCAAAAGTCATCGACGCACTTGGCGTTGGACGACGTCCGCGAGTCGATTCGCGAACTGCAGTTTTATCGCGAGCGATTGCTGCGTGTGTTCTAGGCGCTGCGCGGCGAATCTACGGGGTATTCGCAGGCGCTGGGCGCCGAATCTACGGGGTCGAAACGACCCCGTCCGATAGAGGTTCAGGATTGGCGCAGGCCCGCGAGAAACATCCAGGTCTCGACAACGGTGTCCGGGTTCAACGACAAGCTGTCGATGCCCTGTTCCACCAACCAGAGCGCGAGTTCCGGATGGTCAGAGGGTCCCTGCCCGCAAATCCCGACATACTTCCCTTGGGCCTTGCAGGCTTTGATGGCCATGGCCATCAAAGCCTTGACCGCATCGTCGCGTTCGTCGAAGAGCTTCGCGATGACGGCTGAATCGCGGTCGAGCCCCAGCGCCAACTGCGTCATGTCGTTCGATCCGATGGAAAAGCCGTCGAAGTACTCGAGGTAGCGGTCGGCGAGCAGGGCATTCGTGGGCAGCTCGCACATCATGATGTGCTTCAAGCCGTTGTCGCCGCGTTTGAGGCCGTTGTCGGCGAGCAGACCCGTCACCGTCTTCGCTTCCTGCACCGTGCGCACGAAGGGCACCATGATCTGCACGTTCGTCAGCCCCATCTCGTCGCGCACGCGCTTCAATGCGCGGCATTCGAGCTCGAAGCAAGGGCGAAAAACCTTGTCGATGTAACGCGAAGCGCCGCGGAATCCGAGCATCGGATTCTCCTCGTGCGGTTCGTAGTTCTTGCCGCCGATCAGATTCGCATATTCGTTCGATTTGAAATCGGAAAGACGCACGATGACCGGTTCCGGTGCGAATGCCGCAGCGATCTGCGAGATGCCTTCGGCCAGCTTGTCCACGTAGAAGCTGACGGGATCGGCGTAGCCCGCGATCTGTTTGGTGATGGCGTCCTTCAGTTCGGCGCTTTGCTTATCGAACTCCAACAGCGCCCGGGGGTGCACGCCGATCATGCGATTGATGATGAATTCCAAGCGTGCGAGGCCGACGCCTCGGTGTGGAATGCTCGCAAAGTCGAAAGCCCGGTCGGGATTGCCGACATTCATCGTGATCTTGACCGGTATGGCGGGCAGGGAATCCAACTCGATGTTGCGCTTATCGAATTCCAACATGCCGTCGTATACATGACCGGTGTCTCCCTCGGCGCACGAGACCGTCACGGCTTGATTCTCCTTGATAGCCGTGGTTGCGGTGCCGCAGCCCACGACCGCCGGTATGCCGAGCTCGCGTGCGATGATCGCAGCGTGGCAGGTGCGGCCGCCGCGGTTGGTGACGATGGCGGACGCCCGCTTCATTACGGGCTCCCAGTCCGGATCCGTCATGTCGGCCACCAGCACGTCGCCGGCGCGCACGCGCGACATCTCCTTGGCATCTTTGATGATTCGCGCCGACCCGGCGCCGATGCGCTGACCGATACTGCGGCCGCTGACCAGCAACGTCGAACGGCCTTTCAGAGTAAAGCGCTGGATGGTTCGCCCGGTGCGGCTCTGCACTGTCTCCGGGCGGGCCTGCAAGATGTAAATCTTTCCGCTGGCGCCGTCCTTGCCCCACTCGATGTCCATCGGAGTGCCGTAATGTTCTTCGATGATCAAAGCCTGTTTCGCCAAATCGATGATATCGGCTTCATCGAGAGAGAATCGATTGCGATCTTGGGGCGCGACGTCGACGGTGCGCACGCGCTCTTGCGAGCCCTTCTCCGCGTACACCATCTTGATCGCCTTGCCTCCCAAATTCTTGCGCAGCACGGCGCGCAAACCTGCGCGCAACGCCGGTTTGTAGACGTAGAACTCGTCGGGGTTGACGGCTCCCTGCACGACGGTCTCGCCGAGACCGTAGGCCGCGGTAATGAACACGACGTCGCGAAAGCCCGAATCCGTATCGAGAGTGAACATCACGCCGGCCGCGCCCAGGTCGCTGCGCACCATGTGTTGAACGCCGACCGACAGCGCTACCGCGTTGTGGTCGAAGTTGCTGTGCACGCGATACGAGATCGCGCGATCGTTGAACAGCGACGCGTAGACTTCGTGCATGCATGAGAGCAGGTGCACCTCGCCGCGCACGTTGAGAAAGGTTTCCTGTTGACCGGCGAACGACGCCTCCGGCAGGTCTTCGGCAGTCGCCGATGAGCGGACCGCCACGGCGAACTCGCTTCCTTGGCCCATCTTACGATAGGCCGCGAGGACTTCATCGTTGAGCCGCGCCGGAAAAGGGGTCGCCAGCATCCAGCCGCGTATCTCCTTGCCCACCGCCGCCAGCCTTTCCACGTCGTCGACGTCGAGCGATGCGAGAGCCGAGCGGATGCGTTCGTTCAATCCGCCTTGTGCGAGGAAGTCGCGATAGGCATACGACGTCGTCGCGAACCCGCCCGGTACCGAGACGCCGAGATTCGCCAGACCGGATATCATTTCGCCGATAGACGCATTCTTGCCGCCGACGAGTTCGACGTCCCTATTCTTCAATTTTTCGAACGGAATGATGTAGGGATTCATAACTGATTACTTGTCCGGCGATGGGTTAAGTGAAACACTTTCGCGGCAAAGACGGCGACGACAAATGGAGTTAACGTGATAAGACGAACTGTGTTTTTCGTTTCGGACCAAACGGGCATCACCGCGGAAACTATGGGCCACAGCCTTATGACGCAGTTTGACGGCATCGAATTTCGCCAGGTGACTGTGCCATTTATCTCCACGATTGACAAGGCGATCGAGGCGGTTCGCAAGATCGATTTGGTCGGCCGGCAGGAGGGTGTTCGGCCGATCGTCTTCAGCACCTTGGTGCAAGAGGACGTACGCAACGTAGTGCGTGGAAGTACGGGGTTCTTTCTCGATTTCTTCGACCCGTTCCTAGCACCCTTGGAATACGAACTCAAGACCCAATCACATCATTTGCCGAGTAGGACACATCGCATGGCGGACACGCATGCCTATGCAATGCGCATCGACGCCACAAACTTCGCAATGGCGAACGACGATGGCTCGGTGGTGCGAGACTACGAGCGCGCCGACGTCATCTTGGTCGGCGTTTCACGATCCGGCAAGACCCCGACCTGTCTATATTTAGCGATGCAATACGGCATATTCGCTGCGAACTATCCGTTGACCGAAGATGATCTGGAGTCCAGAAAGTTGCCCGCGCCTTTGGAGCAGTACGCGCAAAAGCTGTTCGGCTTGACCATCAAGCCCGACCGCCTGCAACAGATCCGCCACGAGCGACGCCCGGACAGCCGCTATGCATCGTCGCGCCAGGTGGCCTTCGAGGTACGCGCGGCGGAGTCGTTGTTCGAGCGGAGCGGAATTCCCGTCATCGATGCGACCGAATGTTCCATCGAAGAAATTTCCAGCCGAATTCTCGACCGCACGGGCATCGAGCGGCGGATCAGACCTTGAGCCTGCATGGTATAGTCGAATTATGATAGCGGACCAATGGTGCGAAACATCGTGGCGGGCCCGGCCCGGCAGCTTCGTCGGTCTCATGACGTTGTACGAAA
>Ga0224558_1002769_pt1 | contig 15592 bp, 12 predicted proteins | sample 714S32024metaG_FD_180682 | JGI IMG/M metagenome (GOLD analysis project Ga0224558, IMG submission 180682) | Peat soil microbial communities from Stordalen Mire, Sweden - 717 S3 20-24 | ecosystem: Environmental > Terrestrial > Soil > Wetlands > Peat | place: Sweden: Norrbotten County, Stordalen... | reverse complement strand
TGACCGGCGTTGAACAGCGCTACGACCTTGGCCTGGACGGCCGGCTCGTCGAGTTGCGCGGGCTTGGCATCGGTGAGCACGAGCGAGGATAGCGCATCGCATGACAGAGACGCACCGGGAAAGTATTGTGCCATGATGGCGTTCAAGCGCAGGTCCTGCATCGCGCGCTTGATAGCCGAGTCGATGAACGTAATGTCCGAACTCGACCAATTGGACTGTGATCCCAAATAAATGTTCCGGAAGCCCATCTGCGGCACCGTGGTACCGCCGTGAAAGATCAGGTCATCCAGCGGCGAGGGATTGATGCCCTTCGCGATCTCTTGCGGCGACGGCCACGCGCGGCCGGGTAGATCGCTGTTGAAGTAGAGATCTCTTTCAACCGGTGATCCCGGGCGCGCCTGAATGCGCATCGCGTACTGCGCGGCCGAAGTCTTCGAGCTGACGTGACTTCGCGTAGCGACTTTGGTCTTCTTAGCCATGATTTACTCCCTCGTCCCTGATGGTGGTAAACGCAACCGGCCGTAACACTACTTGCGTTGCGTGCGAAGTGCCACAAGAGTCGCAAAATCTTCACATTGGAATGCGCAAATAATCATCGTGATCGCCGCGCGTGAGGGTTCGATACATGGCAGCATCCGTGGGTGCGCGTTGCAACTGGGCTTCGATTGTGACCAGAATGTTACGCGTACGGCTGTACATGGACCCGCAGCAGGGCACACGACCAAAGAATGGAGGCAACTCATGGGCGTACTGCTTCAAGGCTTCTACAAGACGGCATCGAATCAAGCCGTGCCTTCGCCCGCTGACGGCGACGCCACGGTTCCGTGGTGGTGGGACCGCCTGGCTGCTCAGGCCAATAGTTTTCGTCAGGCAGGCTTCACTGCCATCTGGCTGCCGCCGGTTTTGAAATCCGCATCCGGCAGCGGTCCCGGCGCCGATGGCTATGGGCCATTCGACGATTACGACATCGGCTCCAAATCAGAGAAGGATTCACAGACGGATTCCACTCACACGCGGTTTGGAAACCGCGAGCAACTGCAGCGGTGTGCCGCCGTCTTGCGCGCGAATGGTCTGGATGTTTATCTCGACATGGTCGAGCACCAAAGGATCGGCGACACGCAGCCGTTCATCTTTCGCTACCTGGGTGCCAATGGCGCGGCCGGCGCGGGCCGGTTCCCCAAAAATCCGCTCAACTTCGTTCCTAACGTACCCCGCGATCCCCGTCTGGGCGGTCCTCCGTCCAGTGATATTCCCTTTGGCCGCGAGTTGGCGCCTATCAATGCGAAACCGCCGCATTACGTTTTTGACAATCTAATTTCTGCCGCGGATTGGTTGACCCGCGCCTTGGATGTTCAAGGGTATCGAATCGACGATGTCAAAGGCATCTCAACCGACTTTCTGCTGCCGTTCCTCAATGCCAAATCCATGGCGCAAAAATTTGCGGTTGGCGAGTTCTTTGATGGAAACCGCGTCTTGGTCAACGGCTGGATTTTCAACCCGTCGGGGATGCAAGGCCGCGTGAGCGCTTTTGATTTCCCGTTGAAGTTTGTCCTCACCTCCATGTGCAACAACGCCGGCCGCTTCAACATGGCCGATCTTGACCATGTCGGACTGGCGGGAATTTCTCCGCTCAATGCCGTCACCTTCGTCGAAAACCACGATACCGACCTCAACGCCGGCGAGAAAATCATCTTCAACAAGATTCTCGGTTACGCCTACATTCTGACGTCCGAAGGTTACCCATGCGTGTATTACCGGGACTACAGTACCGACCAGAATTGCTTCGGCCTCAAACCTTCCATCGACAATTTGATCTGGATTCACGAGAACCTCGCCGCGGGTCCCACGCAGCAGCGCTGGAAGGACTTCAACGTATTTGCGTATGAGCGCTTGGGCGGCCCGCGTCTGGTGGTGGGGCTGAACAACGACCCGGCACGGCGCGAACGATCACCGTTGCCACGGGATTTGGCTCGAATGTTACGCTGCACGACTACACGGGCCACGGTCCCAACGTCATCACCGACGGCACGGGATCGGCGACCATCACCGTTCCCGCCAACCGCAACGGATTGGGATACGTGTGCTATAGCCGCGACGGCCTCGGCGGCGCATTCGTAATCACAACCCACGCCGTCACGCAAGACTTCGACGGCGCCGCGGATCTCGACATTCCACCGGCGGCCAACGGCAAATCCGTGCAAGTCGGTCAGGTCTGGTGCGCCGCCAATTCACCGGTGAGCGCGGTCCTCAAGCCCGACTTCACCAATTGGGCGGCTGCGACCTCGATCAAAATGGAACTGATGGATCCCGAAGGCGCCCTTCTCGCCAACCAGACCTTCGACCGCGGGCCGCCGCCGGGCACGGCGCTGCGCGCAACCGCGCCGACAAGCGGTTTTTACGCAATTCAATTGCAGGCGTCCAACTTGCCGGCGGAGACAGCGTCCTACTCGCTGTCAGTCACCTATACCGCGCCCCAAAATTTTGTTCCTGGGCCCGCCGTGTCTTCTGCGGCGCTGGCCGCACCCGCGAAGGATGCCAGCGAGATCGGGCAGTGGTCTCAAGTGATTCCCCTGCCCAATGTCCCGATCCACACGCACGTGCTTCCCAGCGGCAAGGTGTTGTTCTGGGGCCGGCGTGAACAGCCGGGTTCCACGGTGTTTGCCACCCTCAATGAGCATCAGTGTTTCCCGTTCATCTGGGATCCCGCTCTGCCCAACACCGCCAAGCAAACCGGCAATCAACCCACGTTGGCCGACGGTAAAACCGGCGTCAATCTGTTCTGCTCCGGGCACACATTCCTGCCCGATGGACGTTTGCTGGTCATTGGCGGTCACTTGTTCGACAGCCAGGGTTCGAATCAGACCGCGATTTATGACTCGACGACAGATCGTTGGACTGCGACGCAAACGATGAATAACGGTCGATGGTATCCCACGGCGGTGACGCTGCCCGACGGCAGCGTACTGGCGTGTTCAGGAACTTTCGCCACCGGCCCGCTGCAGCCGCCGCAGAATAGTTCCACTATCAACACCGTGCAGCAGGTCTGGAGCAATGGCACGTGGAATTCGATCGTGAATTTCATCGGACTGCCGCTTTTTCCGCGCATGCAGGTCGCGCCCGACGGCCGCGTCTTCATGTCCGGCGGTCTCGCCGAAAGCTTCTTTCTCGATGTCCACCAGGGCGGAACCTGGACTCCGGGCCCCTCTCGGTCAGCCGGCAACCGCGACTATGCTCCGTCCGTCACGTACGACGTCGGCAAGATCATCTTCATCGGCGGCGGATCGGATTCGGACCCCCAGGACCGCGATCAAAACGGCCCCCCGACCAATGTTGTCGAAATCATCGATTTGAATTCGCCCACACCGGAGTGGCGACAGACGTCGCCAATGAATTTCCCGCGCCGGCAGCACAATGCGACGATCTTGCCCGATGGAACAGTCTTGGTCACGGGAGGAACTCAAGGCGACGGCGGACCGACGAATGGGTTTAACGACGTCACTCCCGGCAAACCCGTCCATGCCGCTGAACTTTGGAACCCCGTCAGCGGGAAATGGACCAAGATGGCCACGGAGAGCGTCGATCGATGCTACCACTCCAGCGCCGTCCTACTGCCCGATGGCCGGGTGTTCAGTGCCGGTGGCGGGGAATATCAGCCGGTCCCAGGGAAGTTGCAACCCAACGATCCCTCCGAGACTCACAGCAATGTCCAACTCTTCTCTCCGCCCTATCTGTTCAAAGGCCCACGGCCGGATATTCTCAACGCGCCGGAGGTGATCAATTACGGTCAGCTGTTTGCCGTCGGCACCTCGCAACCTGGCCAGATCGAAAGAGCCAGCCTCGTGCGTCTTGGATCCTGCACGCATTCGTTCGACCAAAACCAGCGCATCAATTTTCTCGCCGCGACGGCAGCGGACAAGTCGGTCCGCCTCACGGCGCCGGCCAATGCCAACGTTTGCCCGCCGGGTCACTACATGTTGTTCCTGCTGGACAAGAACCTGGTTCCCTCGGTTGCCAAAATCGTCCGAGTCGGAGCGAGCGTCGCCCAGGCCGCCGCCATCCAACCGCGTACGGTCAGTGTTGCCGCCGTCACGCCGAGTAAACCCATCGTCGTGCCCAACCGCCGCCCGGTCGTGGTGGGTGTCACGGCCCTCTGTCCCTATGGAATTTCCGCGTGCTGGGGCGGGGCATACCATGCGCTGACCAGCCTACACGGCGTAGAGATGGTGAAGGAGACTCCCAACGCCGACGATTCAACCGCGGACGTGTATCTGAAACACGACGGCCTGCCGGACGTTGACCTGTGGCCGGAACAATTCGTGCGCATCGCCAACGGTACGCATCATTTCCGGGGCGTCGAAGTGACGCTCGAAGGATTGGTGAGAGCCGACGGGGGTGTATTGATCCTCGCCGGAGACGACGTTCGACCGCCCGTGATGCTCGCGCCGACTCAAGCAGCCAACAAGATCCAATGGGACCATATGACGGGCGCTCGAAAACCGCTGGATTCCAGCGAGGAAATCGCCTTCGAGCAACTGGCGGCGAGGAGCCAACGCGCGGCCGCTTCCTTCAAGGTCGAAGTCACCGGTCCCCTCCTGAAAACTCACGCGGGGTTCGCGCTGCAAGTGCGTCAGTTCCGCGAGATAGCTCCGTGACCGCCCAATCCCCGTTAGAACAATGCCTGGCCTCAAATCGGTGTTGGGAGAACTCCCTCCTCGGCATGATCCCGCTTTGGGCGATGAGACATACGCTCTGCCTTGGCTTTGGATCGCGTATTCGCCATTGAAGCAGCGGCTTGTACGCTTGCAGCCTGCAAAATCCCGGCGACCGCGTCCGAAATGTCCCGCAGCGTTCGCTCGGCCACGCTCTCCAACGGGAGGACCAGCGCCACCGCATCGCGTTGATGCCGGATCCGGAATAATGTTGCGCCGTTCTCACCGCGCACGACCACGTCGTGATGCCGCGGCTTAAGTCTTCGGCCCTTGGCGGACGCGGTGAGTAATTGCCGGTACACGTCTTTGACGGGCGGCCGGTCTTTTTGCGCGACGATGGAGCGCGCAGTGTCTATCAACGCCTGTCTCGCGCCGGGTTCCTCGAGTTTGCTCAAGAGACGTCGTCCCCAATTCTCGCGAATCTCGGTGGGGTTATCGAACGCCTCGACAACGACGGCCGGGAGCTGCGCCAACTTGAGCACCCGGGAGACTTGCGACGGGGAGATCTTCAACGCCCGCGCGATATCATCCTGGGAGTTGAAGTAACCGCTGCGAAGCCAGCGCGAATAGCTCAACGCCCGCTCATAGGGAGTGATGTCCTTGCGCAGGCGGTTCTCGGTGTCCATGGCGATCAGCGCTTCTTTGTCGGACAAGGTACGCACTTCCACCGCGAGCGGTTTGTTGAGGTGCCTGGCGACGAACAGCCGTCGTGCACCCGTGATGAGCTCGACATCGTGACTGGCATTGCCCTTCAAGGAGCGGCCGAGCACCGCAACAAACTGCCCATGCGCCGTGAAACTGGCGATTTCGGCACGGCAGGTGGCTTCGCTGATGTGGGCTTCCAGACGATCGTGGAACTCCCACATGCGGCACCGAAACGGATTCATCATGGTTATTGACGGCATGTCACGAACGCTCCCTGTGTTCATCGTTATTGGTCGATCCCAGCTAGAACTAGCGACGTTTCTTCGTAAAAACTGTCACGCCATCGAAGAATCTTTTCTCTCTGGTCCCATGGCACGTAGGCGGCGCCTATTTGGCGGTCACACCGTCCGCCGCGATCGCTGCCCGGTAACGTTTGTCCAATTCCGGCAGCAATATCTCGGCGGGCAGCCATTCCGAGACCGGCGGCGAGTCTTGCGATGGCGTTGCCGGGCCGCGGGTTCGCTCCGAGGCGCGGCCCGCCTCGACGAGGGCGCGCAATTGGGGTTCGAGTTCTCGGTACTCGGCGCCGCGCAGCCTGATGCGTTGGTAGCGAATGTCGGATTCGTTTGCGAACTGCTCGCACAAAAAGCTATAGGCCGCGAGTTCGCTGATGAGAATCACGATGGTGCGCTCGATGAGCTCCGGCCTGAACTCCACCAGATCGTTCACCGATTTGCGGGCGCTTTCCAACGCCAGGTACAGCATGTAGATGACGTTCCGGGTGCCCTCGTGCCAGGGATCCGGGGAGCCATCGGGCGGCGGCCCGGGGGATGGCGGCGGAGCGATCGCCGCCAGCGAGCGCATCCCATCGCGCATCGCCTTCATATAGGTGTAGAAGGCGGTGATGTTGACCACCACCCGCGCTTCCAAGGTCTGCAAATCGTGCCCGCTGCTGTCGAACACCGGGAAATAATTCTCCTGCGAACTGAATTGACTAGTGGGCGTCGCTACGCTGCCGGCGGCGGAAGGCTGTGGACCTAGATTGCACTTGTCCACCAAGCGTCTGACAGTGTCGAGGACGGTGGTAATGCGGCACAGCGTGCTGATCTCACAGGCAAATAAGTCCACCACCCCCAGCCGCGCGCTGCCCACCTGGTAGGCCCATGCGAGAATGCCGCCGAACACGGCGAGCGCCGGCGTCACGAAGACGCCGAAATTGGCGAGCCCCGCCAGTGCGATGCGAAGAAAGATCCAATCGGATTTTCGGGTGTCGATGTCGTGCCATTGGGTCACCGCCTGTGCCCACACGGAGACCACCGGCCCGAGGATCAGGATGACGATCACCGCGATCCACGACGCGGCGAGGATCAATCGTAAGTCATTCACATGCCGCGAGACGAACAACCGATCGACAGTGGCGTGGGCGTCACCGGTGAGCACTCGGCGGCCGATGAAGCGCAGCGGGTGCATGGGCTCAGCGGCCCTTGCCGGCGGCCGTCGCGGTAAACGGCTTGGCGCGTTTGGTCATGCAGATTTTGTCGGCATAGGTGCCTTCCGGGTTGGCGCGGCCTTCATGGGACGCACCGCACCGCCACGTCGCGCAGGCGGCCGGCGGCAACGGCCAACTGCGCCGCGGCGGGCAGCGCGCCGGCCAGGCGCTCGGCGACGGCGCCGAGGTCGCCGAGGCGTTCGCGGATCAGCGCGATGGCGAGCGGGGGATCCGCGGGCAGCGCGATGAAGCGCGTAAGTCCGAAGGCGGGTCCGCCATTTAAGTTGTCGACGCCGGCGGGGAGCGTCGTGAGCACATCGCCCACGGGGCGAATTACCGTGGTCATCAACTCGATGGCCGCGGCGCAGGCGCGCGCCGCTCTCGCGGCATCCAACGAGGGCGTGAAACCGAAGGCGAGCGACTGTAGCATCAGGAAATACACGGCGTCGAAGAGCTGCGCCGTGTCGCGCGTGAGAGCGTCCTTGATGGGATGAGCGGCCGCACCGTAACCATTCGTCGACGTCGCCACCGGATTTTCCATGACGCGCCGCACGGGCTGAAAACTCGCGCCCGCGCCCGCTTGGGCGCGCTCGAAGTCCGTGAGGATGCCGAGAAAGATGCCGTAGTGGCAGTCCGCGCGATCCGCCAGCGTGCCCTCGCCCTGGTGCGTGATCTGCTGGATGGCCGTGAGCGCCGAGGCGGTGTCGCTCACCTGAACTAAATCGGGGAACTGCACGCTTTGCTCATCCACTTGGTTTCCGCGGTTGCCGTCGAACAGGCCCGTAATGTTGCGGAAGCCGTCGGCGATGGCGCCATATAGCTCACCGATGGTCACGTGGCCGCGCTCCACCTCGGCGTGACTCAAGGCGGCCTGGCGAGTCACCCAGGGCAGGGCGGCGTTCGCCGGCGTCTCGTAGACGATGAAGCGCTTCAGCGACTTCACGCCGAAGGGCTCGAGCGCAATGCGCGCGTGCAGCGGATAGTAGCGGCTCTTCTGCGGCAGGTTGGGGCGCAGGCAGTAGGGCGTTCCGCCGATGGCGCTCAAGAGATTCCACGCCTGCGCCAGGTGCAGCATTTCTTGCGAGGCCACGAAAAAAATCTGCGAGGCCCAGAATTTGACCTGGTGCGCCTGGTCGGTGGTCACCCCACCCTCGATGGGCCGTTGCTTCAGCGAGAAGGCGGCGAACAAATAAGAACACGCGAGCCCATGTTCCAGCTCGCAGGCCTCGGTGAGGAGCGAGGTCAACTCCTCGCGGGTCTGAGGTGGGGGCAGCGCGGTCATGGCGACAGCGGCGGCAGCGTCCGTTTGAACTCAACGGACGCAATGTGGTCCGCGGCGCGCAGGCTCAGGGCTGCGACGGTGAGGGTCGGATTGGCGGTGCCGCAGGTGGGGAGCAGGCTCGCGCCCGCGACGTAGAGATTGGGATGATCGAACGTTCGAGCGTCCGCGTTCGTCACCGCCTCGGCCGCATGCGCGCCCATGCGGCAGCCACCCATGACGTGGCCTGCGCCCTTGTAGTGACCGGGGTCGATGGAGGTGTCCGCTTCGACGATGGTGCCGTGCATGGCCTGGGTGAGTTGATCGATGATTTTGAGCGCAGGCCCGAAGGCATTGCGCGTGTACGAACCCACGCTGAAACCGATCCGCGGGCGGGGCAGGCCATCGCCGTCCTTTTTATCGGACAGCGTCACGCGATTGTTGGGATCCGGCAGCAGCTCCGTCGACAGACTGAAGCGCAATTGGCGGGTGACCGTGTCGAACAGGGCAGTGCGCAGCGCCTGGCCGAAGAGACCTTGCTCCACGGCTGATTGCACGTCCGCGGCGGGCGAGGACACGCTGCGGCTCGCCCAGCCGTCATTGTTCAGCGAGAACCGCATGGCGCTGCGCTCGCGGCGAAACGCACCGTCGCGAAAGGTTTCGATTCCCGACGTCGACGGCGGCCCGCGGAATGGATAGAGCGGATCGCGCGCGCGCACGAACACCGACTTTTGCATGTGGTCCATCAGATTGCGCCCGACCTGGCCGCTGGAATTGGCGACGCCGTTGGGTGCGCCGGCCGCATCCGCCGACATCAGCAGCAGCTTCGATGACTCGATGGCGTTCGCCGCCAGGATGACCACCGTGCCGCGCAGCACCTGTCGCGTGCCGTCGTTCCGCCGGTATTCGACGCTCTCGATGCGCCGTGATGCTCCCACCGTCAGCCGCGTGGCCACGGCATTGGCAATCACGGTGACATGGCCGGTGGCAAGCGCCTTCTGCACATGCACCTGGCCGTCGTACTTGGCGCCGATGGGGCAAATCGGAATACAGCTCGCGTTGCCGGCGCACGGCGGGCGGCCGTCATAGGGGCGCGAGTTGCGTGCCGCCGGCGTCGCCAGCACGCGCACGCGCAGGCCATCGACGCTGAGCTCATTCACGGCGCGCCCGACATAGTTGTCGGACCAGCTCGGCCAGATCGGCGGCATCGGGAAGGGCCGGCTGCGAAACGCCCCGTGAACGTCGGCCCATTCGGCGTCATCGCCGGACACTCCCAGAGCAGACTCGGCGGCGCAGTACCAGGGCTCGAGGGTTTGGTAGGTGATGGGCCAGTCGACGCCGACGCCATAGTTGGACTGCATCGCAAAATCCGCCGGCAGAAGACGCGGCGTATGACCCAGCCAATGCCACGTGGTGCCGCCCGCGATGCGTTCATAGGTGCTGAGATAATCTTCGGGGCCTACTTGGTCGTAGTAGGTGTCCATCGGTCCCGGATGCTCCGGTCCAATCGCACCGCCCCCGTACGGCGAGCCCAACGGCTTGCTCGCCGAGGCGCCCCAGGCCGCCAGCGCCGCGGCGCGATCGACGCGCGCATCCCCGGCTTCCAGCAGCGCCACGCGCACGCCGGCGCTGCCCAGCCGCCACGCGAGCAGCGACCCGGCGACGCCGGCGCCGATAATCACGGCCGCGAATTCTTTGTCGGCGGCCGCGATCATGGTCCCCCTTCGTCCGGCGGATAACGCCAATGACCGAAATAAGCATCCGACAGACCCGGCGGGTGGGCGCCCACCGCGGACCACATCAGCGCTTCGAAGTAATCATCCTGGCTCGCGGCTGCCTGTGTGCCCGGCGGCGGGATCTGCCCGGTGAACCAGAGCAGGAGGATGTTTTTGACCAGCGGACCCAGAGACGCGTCATTCACGAGCTGGTTCCGGACGCCTTCGACGATATTCCCCTGGCTCTCCTTAAGGTCACGAAAACGCTGCAGCACGTGCGCCACGCCGCCGCCATCCGCCGCGTGCTGCAACGTTTTAAGATGCCGACGGACCGCGGCAGCGGCGAGTGCCGCGTCGCCGGTCAGAATTGCCGACAGTTGGCCGAACAGGCTCGTGGCATCATCGTCTGTGAGTGATGTGCTGCCGCCAGGTTTCACTATAGTCCGGGCCTCGAGGTCTACAGACGGAACAAGGTTGCGACCGTAATGTGCGGCCAGTTGATTCCGAAAAAATCAAAAATGATGGTCTGCGTGTATTGCAGTACATCGAACCGGCCCCCCGCCTTCGGTTTGACGTCTTCGATCCAGAAGGTCGCGTTCACACTTTTTACTGCGGCGATCCTTTGCAAGTAGCGCACTCCTTGGATCTGAATGTCCAACTGACCCTTCTTGGAATCGCTGTCGGCCGACTCAGCGGGTCGGTGGTCGTCGGCAAGATGTGTAGATGTGATCCGGAACGATTCGTGGCAACGACATGTCCGCAAATCTCTTCGTCGCGATACGTCGAACGGGCTGCAGATAATCATTTCTTCCTTGAATTGATTGTTCAGCAAAACCGAGCCTTTGATTGGACGCTATCGCCAAATATTTAGGCGGTCAATGGCCCCAGTGACTACGTACCTACTATTTTTGAAATCTGCTGCGTGCCGAGTAGTACAGGCAAAGGCTGTCGGCGACGTCGGGATTTCCTCGATCACGCTTGCGGAACTGCGATTTGGCGTTTCAAAGAGTGCCCGGCGCCAACAGAACCAGGCGGCGCTCGACGTTGCCGCATTTGATGAACTGGCCGCTGACTCGTACGGCGATGTGCGAGCCGAGCTTGAAAGCAACGGCACTCCGATCGGCCCGCTTGATACTCTCATTGCGGGTCATGCGTTGAGCCTTAACGTAGTGCTGGTAACTCACAACATGCGTGAATTCAGACGAATTACGGGCCTGCGAATTGACGACTGGCGGAAGATTGCATGAGGGGGGCCCCCTTGCCGTCAACCACCCCATGTTTTCCAGGGACGTCCAATAGCATCCAATATTGTGAGTTGCGGACAATCCGGTAACCAGGCAGCCTGGTTCATCGGCTTTTTACCTCAAGTTGATCGGAGCAGATATGGACGAGTCAAAGCTTAAGCAGCTGCGCGCACGCTACACCGATCGGGAGGTATTCCATGACGGAGAAGACCCGATCCTGACGGCAGCCGGCCGCCAGGTGCAATCACCGGGCGGCAAGCGACCTCTGCCCTATTCAGGCATACCGACGCTGCTGGGCTTGCCGTCGGTATCGAGTGCTGCAGGTCTGGATATCGCCCTCGTGGGCGTGCCCATGGATTTGGGTGTTTCGAACCGCCCTGGCGCCCGGTTCGGGCCCCGTGCCGTTCGAAGCATCGAGCGTATCGGGCCCTATCATCCGACCTTTCGCGGCGTGCCGAAGAGTGCCGTGCACGCGGCGGATGTCGGCGACGTTCCGTTTCGCAGCCGATTCAGCTTGGAACAATCGATCGAGGATATCGAGCAGTATTACGATGCACTGACGGCCCAAGGCGTACGTCCACTATCGGTCGGCGGCGATCATTCGATCACGTACCCGATTCTCAGAGCGTTGGGAAAGAACGGGCCGGTCGGACTGGTCCACATCGATGCCCACTGCGACACCATGGGCGCCTTTGACGGCTCGAAGTTCCATCACGGCGGACCGTTTCGTCTCGCCGTATTGGATGGAGTGTTGGACCCGGAGCGCACGATCCAGATTGGCATTCGTGGATCTTCCAACATGTTCTGGGAATTTTCGCATGCCAGCGGTATGACGGTCATTTATATGGAAGACTTCATGCGTATGGGTGTGACGGCTGTCGCCGAGCGTGCTCGCGCCGTCGTCGGCGACGGACCCGTCTACGTTTCAGTCGATGTCGACGGCTTTGATCCCGCCTACGCTCCGGGCACCGGTACGCCGGAAGCCGGCGGTTTGGAGGCGCGCGAAGGGCTAGCGCTGTTGCGGGCGCTTGGCGGTCTCAATGTCATTGGTGCGGATGTGGTGGAGGTCGCGCCTCAGTACGACCCGACAACGAACACCAGTCAATTGGCCGCCCAGTTGCTCTTCGAGGAGTTCGCGTTGATGGCGTTCGGATCGAAAGCGAAGGTTCACGGGTAATCGGCCGGTGCAATTACGGCACCGCGGCCAGTTACGTCGCGGCCTTTTCCTCTCCGTTTCGGCCCACGATATCGCTTTCAATAGCTCCGAAAACACGAAGCTTTCAAGCAGAGGGCCCAGCAGGCTGCGATCTTTGCGCATTCGGGCAACGGAATAGCCGCGCATCGCCGTGAGAAGCCCGGAATCGACGAAGTGCAGTTTTGGCGTCTTCACCGGGAGCTGCAGACGGTGCGCAACTAGTTATGCGGATACGAGATTTGCAAACGGCATGAGCGCTCGCATGCCTGGCGAGGGGGCGTGATAGCAACAATCAGCACGATATAGGCGTAGCGTTGAGGTACCTAACCGCGTAGACCGAGCCTGGAATATGAACACTCATGTGACTCGTCGTCGCAGACTTGAGCTTCTGTGGAACATTAAGGACATCGTTGCCCAGGCTGCCGTCGCTTGGGTGGAACACGATTCATCAACCATGGGGGCAGCGCTCGCTTTCTACACCGTTTTTTCTGTAGCGCCAATTTTAATAATTGCGATTGGCGTTCTTGGGCTCGTCATCGGTGCTGACATCGTGCGCACGGACCTTCTACCCCAAATGCAAAATCTGTTTGGCGATGCTGGCGCATCCGCCGTGCAATCGTTGCTCTTGAGCGCGACCTATATGGGAAAGAGCCGGGTCGCGACCGTTATTGGAGTTGTGACTTTGATCATTGGCGCCTCCACCGTGTTTGTCGAACTGCAAAACTCGCTCGACCGGATTTGGGGGATACCTAAGCGCAATAGAGGGGGTGGGCTTTGGCGAATCCTACGATCAAGATTTCTCTCCCTAGGATTGGTCTTCGGTGTGGGCTTTTTGCTCATGGTTTCATTACTCGTGAGCACGGTGCTTGCCGCCCTTGGCACGTGGCTCGCCTCCTACTTGGGCGAATGGCGAACATTGGTACTGGTCATTGACGTGGCTCTAAGCTTGGTCGTTTCCACGATTTTGTTCGCGTTCGTCTACAAATACGTCCCGCAGGAACGGTCGGATTGGGGCGATGTGTGGGTCGGCGGTCTGGTGACGGCCGTACTTTTTAATATCGGGAAGTTCGCTTTTGGTTTTTTTCTGGGCAAGACCGCAATTGCATCCGTATATGGGACCGCCGGATCGCTTCTCGTTTTTTTGCTCTGGGCTTATTATTCTGCTCAAATATTTCTCATTGGAGCCGAATTTACCAAGAGCTATTCCCTTGTCTTAGGGACGCGCGTTCCGCCGCCCGCGCAGCCATCGCCAAAGTGATGTGCCCCCTGCGATCATGGCACTACTTGAAGGACCCACGATCGTCGGCGCAAGGGAACGTCGCGAGATCGGTAAGGGGGTTTGCACATTGCACGTGGCTAGAGGTGGTCGTAAGGGCCGGCACTTCGTATTGTTTCGGGTAAGCTCGGCAGTTCGTCAGATCGAGATCCTGCGCCTGCTCCACGACGCAATGGATCTCAAGCTGCATACATCTCCGCACTGCGATCGCTCCAGCCCTCCAAGATGTGGTATGAATTACCCAAGCCGCAGTGTTTAACTGATTCGGAGTGACTTCATGTCGACATCATTTGTGCTCAACGGCGCCTCGACCACCTTGGATGCGGACCCGGCCATGCCGTTGCTCTGGGCCATCCGGGAGGTTGCCGGATTACATGGGACCAAGTTCGGCTGCGGCATGGCGCTGTGCGGTGCGTGCACCGTGCATGTGGACGGCGAAGCCGTCCGGTCGTGCGTAATGCCATTGTCGACCGTGGCCGGTAAACAGGTGACTACCATCGAGGGCCTGCAGAGCAAACCGGCCAAGGCGGTACAAGCGGCGTGGATCCTGCTTCAAGTACCCCAGTGCGGCTATTGCCAAAGCGGTCAAGTCATGTCGGCGGCGGCGCTTCTCGAGAAGAACGCGGCGCCGACGGATGCCGACATCGACGGTGCGATGAGCGGCAATATTTGCCGTTGCGCGACGTATTCCCGTATCCGCGCCGCGATTCACGCGGCCGCACAATCCATCAAGGCTTAAGCGTATGACCCGACCTTCACTCGCCGCTGTTCGCCCCACCCGGCGTGAATTTCTGAAAGCCGCCGGCTCCGTGACCACGGTGGCGCTCACCATCGGCTTTGAATGGCTGGGCCCGAGCCGTCGCGCGGCGGCTGTTGTCGCCAGCCCTGCTGTCTTTGCACCGAATGCGTTCTTGCGCATCGGCGCGGACGGCAGCGTGACGGTCATCGCCAAGCATGTCGAAATGGGACAGGGCGCCTACACCGGCATTGCAACCGTGCTCGCTGAAGAGCTCGATGCCGACTGGGCCCAGGTGCGGGTGGAAAGCGCTCCCGCGAATGCGAAGCTGTATGCCAATTTAGCCTTCGGCACACTGCAGGGAACCGGCGGCAGCTCGGCGATGGCCAATTCCTGGTCGCAGCTGCGCGAGGCTGGCGCCAAGGGCCGCGCGATGCTGCTCACCGCGGCGTCCCAGGAGTGGAAAATACCGGTGACTGACCTCACCGTCGACAAAGGCGTCGTCTACCACGCCGGCAGCAAGCGCCAGGCTAGCTTTGGCGCGCTCGCGGGCAAGGCCGCGGCGCTGCCCGTACCGGACAAGGTGACACTCAAGGACCCGAAAGATTTCAAGCTGATCGGACACCAAGCCCCGCGGGTCGACGTGCCTCCCAAGGTCGACGGTACCGCTCAATTCACGGTGGATGTCGCGTTACCCGGCATGCTCGTGGCGCTGCTCAAACGGCCACCGCTCTTCGGTGCGACCGTCAAATCGTTCGATCCGACAGCCGCCAGCGCCGTGCCGGGCGTGGTAAAAGTGGTGCAGGTGCCGCATGGCGTTGCGGTGGTCGCCAAGAGTTTCTGGGCGGCCAAGCAAGGCCGCGACGCGCTCTCCGTGGAGTGGGACGACAGCCACGCGGAAAAGCGCAGCTCTTCGGAGATGATGGACGAGTACCGACATCTCGCCGAGCAGCCCGCCGCGTCTGCGCGCAAAGTGGGCGACGCCGCGCCGGCGATCAAAAACGCGGCCCATACCGTGTCCGCGAGCTACGAATTTCCGTATCTCGCGCACGCGCCCATGGAACCGCTCGATGCGGTGGTCAAGCTGACCGGCGGCAGCTGCGAGATTTGGGCAGGCGATCAATTTCAAACCATCGACCAGGGCAATGCCGCCAAGACGGCCGGACTGGATCCTCAGCAGGTCAGCATCCATACGCTGTATGCGGGCGGCAGCTTCGGCCGCCGCGCGAACGTCGGGTCGGACTACATCGTGGAAGCAGTGTCGATTGCGAAGGCGTACGGCGCCGACGGTACGCCGATCAAGCTGCAATGGACGCGCGAGGACG
>Ga0224558_1002768_pt1 | contig 15595 bp, 13 predicted proteins | sample 714S32024metaG_FD_180682 | JGI IMG/M metagenome (GOLD analysis project Ga0224558, IMG submission 180682) | Peat soil microbial communities from Stordalen Mire, Sweden - 717 S3 20-24 | ecosystem: Environmental > Terrestrial > Soil > Wetlands > Peat | place: Sweden: Norrbotten County, Stordalen... | reverse complement strand
ACGAGCTGGCCGCGGCAATTGATGCCGCCCACCAGCGCGGCGCGCTGATCCGCGGTCATTTGGTGAACAAGCCGGCGATCCTCATGGCCCTCGAGCTCGGCATCGACATCGTCGATCACTGTGACGCCATGGACGACGAGATCATCGCAGCGCTGGTAGATACGGGCGCAACGGTGGTCCCTTCGCTCTATTTCCCTGAGCGTTTCCTCGAGACATATGGCTCCGGTCTCGGTTTTGCCGCCGAATCGATCAGCGCCGACCTCGAGCACATGTATTCCGTCATCCCGAAAGCTCAGGCCGCCGGTGTCCGGTTCGTCCTGGGCGACGACTACGGCGCCATGGGATTCCCCCACGGGGATTACGGGGGCGAGTTCCGGCTTTACGTAGAGAAAGCCGGGATTACTCCTCTCGATCTCATCGGTTGGGCGACCCGAAATGGCGCAGAGCTGGTCGGGCGTAGCAATGACCTCGGCACCGTGGAGGCGGGAAAGCTGGCCGACCTGATCGTGGTCGACGGCGATCCGAGCGTCGATATCGGTGTGCTCGCCGATCGCCGGCCGGTGGCCGTGCTCAAGGGAGGGCAACTGGTTTCTGGAACCTTAGGAGAGTCGCGGTAGTTCCTCGTGCCCGCTGTCCACGGTGCACCGGCGCATTCTGCGGTGCTGCGGATAGTGATCGGACAGCGCCCGATGATTCGTGCTGTACTCGTCCCAAATCGCGACGTCGCCTTCCCGCCACCTCCAGCGAATTTGCAGGTTCGGGTCTTCCACCCGGACGGTGAGCCACGCCAAGAGCCACTCGCTCTCGGCCGGATGCATGCCCACGATCGATTCCATGAAAGAGCCGCTCAGGTTCAACACGGTGCGGCCCGTAACTGGGTGATCACGCACGAGCGGATGCACGGCTCCGGGGAACGCCGTCCGTAGTTCGGCAACGTCCAGATTGCTGGCGCGGTGCAGGGCCTCCCAGAACCTCTCGCCGGGGGCGTGGCGTACCTGCAAGGGGGCGAGCGCTTCTTTCATGGTCGCAGACAGTTGGTCCCAGGCGCCGTAGAGGTCGGTCCACATGGTGTCTCCCCCGTAGCTCGGTATCACCAGCGCCGTCAGAATGGCCACCTTGGGGGGGTCGTCGACCCATGTGATGTCCATGTGCCAGCCGTCGGCGTCGGGTGGGCTCTCCGCGGTGTCCTCGATCACGTGCAGATACTCGGTGCCACCGAAATGCTTGCTCACGGGGTAGACCGTCGGCGTCCCGAAGAGCCCCGCAAGTCTCCGGTGACCGTCGTCGCTCAGTCGCTGGTCCCGTATGAATATGACCTGGTGGGCCATGAGCGCGTCGTGGAGCGCCCCGAACGCAGAGTCGTCGATCGTTTCCAGATCGATGTCCTCGACGAGCGCCCCCAGCCTTCCCGTGAGTTTCTGGATCTCCATAACTGTCTTTTTACTACGCCAGCGAATAATATGCCAGCGTGGAACCTCTGGCCATGTGGCTCACCCGCTTCTCGCGACTCAATTCGGTGGCGCTCGAAGGCCACGCGGCCGGATACGGCAGTACGAGTTCCGAGTCGGCCGTACTGGGCGCTCTCCTGCTGGGAGGTCCCGTGCTCAACCCTTCCGACCTCACCAAGTTGGTCGTCCAATCGCCGGGTGGCCTCACCAAGACACTCCGCCGACTTGAGGATGCGGGGCACATCCGGCGCCGACCCGATCCGGCCGATCGGCGTGCCTTGCTCGTCGTCCTTACCGAAAAGGGTCGGCGCGCCGCCGAACGAGCCGACGTCGAGCTGCATTCGTACTACGACGACCTCCTTGCCGACTTATCGGCCCCGGAGCGCTCGGAGCTGAGCTTGCTGCTGCGCAAGGTGCTCGATCGACTGGAAATCGCAACCGGGATGACGAGAAGTGCCTGGCCTCCAGTGGGCACGTGACGGCGGCGGCCGACGTCTGGGTCGCCGCGGTGGCGAAGACTGCCCGGCTGCTCCGGATTCAGCGATAGAACTGCTGCCAGTTGGCGACCGAGGGGTAGCGTAGGCCGACGGGACCTTGGCCGAACACACGGAGAACGTTCGAGGTCAGTTGGCTCATGAGCTGGGCCGGACAGTCCTGCTGGGTCGGTGGGCAGGATGCGAGCGAGGGGATCCACTCGGTTGTCCCGCTTTCGAAGACGCCCGCGTTGCTCGAAGGCATTGTGTAATAGGCGGTGTCCGCGAATGCGGAGCCGTGAGACTCCACCTCGACCGGTGAGTGAGCCAGGATCTCGACATCGGCGGGTCCGGGCGCTGAAGGCTCGTACTCTTGAAAGTCGTTCGAGAGCACATCGGGAATGGTGGCCCCACCACCCAGCCCGGTTCCCGCAAACAGCCACGACGACGGATCGGAGTCGACCAGGGGCGCCGCAGCCCCGTTGTTGAACCCGATGTAGTTGGCGCCGAGGAGTTCGCTGGGCGACCAGCTGGCCGGCGGCTGAACCCACTCGTTCTGACTCACGTCAGCGTCATCAATGCCATAGAGGGGATCTTCGTGCGGGTCTCGGTAGTTGACCACCTGGCGGTCAGGTCCCAGCGGCGACGGCTGGAGGCGGACCTTGCGCAGAATGGCGCTGGCGCCGAAGAAGATGAGGTTGACACCTTTGGCCGCGGCGTGCAGCGCCTCGTTACGCATGCCGAGCGACCACTCCTCGTCGTGGCCTGTCGAGATCAGGACCCGGTGGTCGGTCAGCGGTGCGGCCCCGGTGGCGAGAGTGATGTCGGTCCAATAGGTGACATCGAGGCCCTCTTCTTCGGCTAGACGAGCAAGGGGATAGACGAGGCTCAAGTACGTTCCGGCACCATTGCCATAGCCATAGGGTCGGTCGAAGGAGACGACGCGTGATCGGCTCGAGCACGGGTATGCGTCGGGCGCGCACGGTGTCGCCCCTCCATACAGGTCGTAACCCCCGAAGGGATTGAAGACTTGTGTCGTCAGCACCCCGTCCATGATCACGTAGGTGGCCTGGCTCGCTGGGTCCCAGATCGTCAGAGGGACGTAGGATTCTTGGCCCTGGCTGCCCACCAGCTTCAAGAGATACTCCCCTTGGACCCACCTGGAGGTGATGGCAATGGAGAGAGAGGCTGACCACGAGCACTGGACCATATTGATACCCGGGGTAACCGGACAGGGGGGGTGGACGTATCCCTTCAGCGTGTTCGAGTGCCATACCAGCCGTGCTCCCTTCCCCTGGTAGTAACCCATCCGGAAGGCCTGGATCTGAAAAGTGGGGGCTTGGGTGGAGACGTAGAGCGTCACCCTTTGGCCGATCTGTGCTTGGACGAGGTTCGCATAACCCATGATCCCCGTCGCCGTCTGCGGGGTCGTGATCTGCCAGGCCGTTGTGCCCCGCCTCTCGTTCTCGTCGATGACCCACCTGGCCTCGGGTCCGTTCGGGCCGTTGAAGAGGGGGGGAGTGGCTGCTGTTCCGCCACCCCTGACGAGTGCTGAAGCACCAACCGGAACCAGGCACAGCGCCCCGGCGAGTATCACGATTGCCAGCGCGCTCACTGACGCCAGTGGCCAGATCCTGCCACCGCGGGCCAAGCCCCCCTTCGGCTGCACGTCGCAACGCTACAGTTGGACCAGGGCATCTGGGGCGGCGCCAGGGAGCCATTCGGTCAACGCAGAAGGGCGCCAGCGCTAGGGTACCGGCGATACGCACAGGAGCGACGTCATGAAGAGCAACGTGTTCACGGTCGAACGAATGATCCGGGCCTCGCCTGAGGTCATCTTTGACGTCCTGGCGGATCCGGCGCAACACTCGCTGATCGACGGGTCCGGCATGGTACAAGGCGTTGCCAAAAAAGGAGAGTCCGCTCGTCTCGCTCTCGGCGTCACGTTTGGCATGAGCATGAAGATGGGGATCAGCTATGCCACGGCCAGCACGGTGGTCGAGTTCGAAGAGAACCGTCGCATCGCGTGGCAGACCGGCCCGAAAGGAAAGCTCGAGCCCTACGTGGCCGGACGGATCTGGAGGTACGAGCTCGAACCTCGCGACGACGGCACCCTGGTGCGCGAGAGCTGGGACATCACGGGCGATCACCAGCGCTTCTTGTTGAGGCTCGGCGACATCTACTCGAAGAAGACCCGACGGGATATGGAGCTGACGCTGGCCCGACTCGACACGCTGGTCACCGGCCGGTAACCGCCGTCCATCCGGGAGCGGACGTGGTCGCCCGTGCAGGGGAGCTGACGCTGTGGACGTGAATCACCGCCAGGAACATGACCGGCTCGAGTTGCTGGAGGCGAACGCCATCGCCTGGACCAGCTTCGTCCGCCGGCATGCGCACGTGCAGCCGGTTGACGTCGCCTTGCGGTCGGACGGCAGTGGGATCACGTATGAGGAGCTCGACGCCCGGTTCGACCGGGTCGCCGCGGCGTTCTCCCGCCTCGGCGTCGGCGTGGGCGGGCGGGTCGCGATCCTCATGGCCAATCGGACCGAGTACATCGAGGCGCTCGGAGGCATCATGCGTCTCGGGGCCATCGCGGTTCCCCTCAATTTCCGTCTGGTCGCAGCCGAGGTCGCCCACCTGCTGCACGACAGCGGGGCGACACTGCTGGTCGTCGATCAGGAGAGACAGGGCATAGCACGGGAAGCGGTTGCCGCCGCTGGAGGCGATGCACCGGTCGTCGTCGTGGGCGACCCGGCCGCGTCCGGGTCCGGCCACGGATGGGCCGATATTTTGGACGACGCTCCCGACACGCCGCCACTTTCCCCGGACACTGTGGCGGCATGGGAGCCCGCGGCGCCGGCCGCCATCATGTACACATCGGGGACCACGGGACGGCCGAAGGGAGCGGTGCTCACCCATCTCAACCTCTTGATGTCGACCATGGCCTTCATGCGCACGACCCGCAGCCTGGGCAATGGCGGGACGTCTCTGTGCGCCGCGCCCATATTCCATATCGCCGGTCTGGCCAAGGTGGTCCCCGCTCTCACCCTTGGCCAGACGGTCGTGTTGACCTCCTCTCGTACGTTCGATCCCGCCGGAGTTCTCGACCTCCTCGAATCGGAACGTGTCACGGACATGTTCCTCGTGCCCACGCAGTGGCAAGCCATGTGCGACCTCCCTGACATTGCCGAGCGCAGTCTCCATTTGCGCGCCGTGACATGGGGCGCGTCGCCCGCACTTCCCTCCACCATGGAGGCCATGGCGCGTTCCTTCCCGGACGTGCCGTTCACCGCGGTATTCGGGCAGACGGAGATGTCGCCGGTGACCTGCGTGCTCGACGGGGAGGATGCGACCCGCAAGTTCGGCTCCGTCGGGTTGCCGGTTCCCGCGGTGAATATTCGCGTGGTGGACGAGGAGATGCGCGATGTCGAGAACGGCCAGGTGGGCGAGATCGTCTACCGGGGCCCCTCCATGATGGCGCGCTACTGGAACAATCCCGACGCCACGGCCGAGGCCATGCGTGGGGGGTGGTTCCATTCCGGTGATCTCGTTCGCCGGGACGACGAGGGGTTCGTCTTCGTCGTCGACCGCAAGAAGGACATGATCATCTCAGGGGGTGAGAACATCTACTCGACCGAGATCGAGGACGTGATCGACACCCACCCCAAGGTACGTGAGGTGGCGGTCATCGGAGTGCCACACCCGCGTTGGGTGGAGACTCCGTTGGCCGTCATCGTGCCGAGTGATCCGGACGACCCACCGACCGAGGACGACGTCGAGACGTGGTGCCGTGCACGTCTCGCTTCCTACAAGAAGCCCAGCGCGATCCGGATCGTCGATGCGCTGCCCCGCAACGTGAACGGAAAGGTCCTGAAGACGGACCTTCGCCTGCGGTTCGGGGGAGAGGTCCAGCAGAGCGCGCGTCGGTAGCGGTCGGCGGCCTCGGCGGCCTCGGCGGCCTCGTTGGCCTCGCCGTGGCTTACTGGGTCGCCAGATCGACCCGGGACGACACCACCGGATCGTGGGAGCCATCCCGCTCGGACGACTCGACCACGACGTGGCGGATCACGGTCGGGGAGAGCTCGGCCCGTCCGTTCAGCCCTGGGTGAATGGGTCCGGCCGGTTGGAAGCCGATGGCAAACCCGGGAGTCCCGTAGGTGAGGGGCGTCGTCCGGGCGATCTGACCGCTTCCAACCGGGACATCGCCATAGAACAGCTCCACAGTTCCACCGGGGCCGTCCCTCGTGAACACGACCCGCACGGTCACCGGTTCGGTGGGAAGGGTCACCTCCGCCGCCACGGTCGTGATCCGTGTCGCCACGAAGTTGTAGGTGAAGTGCAGCCGGCCGTCCTTGACGAAGAACACGTACCCACCGGCGTGACCCCCGTGGGCCGCGATGACGCCGGTGAAGGGCCCTCCGGGGGGTACGAGTTCAGCGGCGATGACGAACGAACGATTCTTCAGGTTCGGGGCGATCGCTTCGGCCAGCGGCCCGACCTGACCGCGAAACTCGTAGCGCGGCCGGCGATATCGGGTGTCACCGAACACGCCCGGTTGATTGTTGAGCGGAAGCACCTGGTATTTCTCCGCCTCGGTCCACCAGAGCGACTTGAGCTCTTCGAGCTTGGCGGGGTGCAAAAGAGCCAGGTCGTCCACTTCGGAGAAGTCCTGGGCCACGTGGTACAGCTCCCATACGTCCTCGTCGAACGGCCTGGTCGTGTCGGACCCGTCATACGCGATGAAGGGCGGGGTGTGAAAGACGACCGCCTTCCATCCCTGGTGGTAGAGCGCCCGCGACCCGAGCATCTCGTAGTACTGGGTCACGTGCGCGCTTTCGGCCTGCGGATCGTCGAGGGTGCGGGCGAAGCTCACGCCCTCCAAGGGCGACTGTTCGACGCCGGCAATGGATGCGGGAGGGTCGATGCCGATGAGTTCGAGCAGCGTGGGCAGCAGATCGATGGCGTGGACGTACTGATGGCGCGTGCCGCCCGCTGTCCCGATTCGCGCCGGCCAATGAATGATGAGTGGGTCCGCCACCCCGCCTTCATGGGTGTCGCGTTTGAACCGCTTGAGGGGAGTGTTGCCCGCCCAGGCCCAGCCCCACGGATAGTGGTTGTTGGCCCGGGGCGTGCCCAGATCGTCAATCCGTTTGAGATTCTCTTCCAGGCTCTCGGGGATGAAATTGAAGAAGTACTGCTCGTTGAAAGAGCCCTTGGCGCCGCCCTCGGCCGAGGCGCCGTTGTCGCTCATGACGATGACGATCGTATTGTCCGTCTCGCCGAGATCGTCAATGAAGTCGAGGACGCGCGCGACCTGGGCATCCGTATGGCTTAGGAAGCCCGCGAACACCTCCATCATTCGAGAGGCGAGGCGCCGCTCGTCGGCGCTCAGCGTTTCCCAGGCGGGAACCCACGACGGGCGCTCAGAGAGCTTCGTCCCCTCCGGCAACAGGCCCGAGACCGACTGGCGGTCGAACACTTCGTCTCTCCACTGGTCCCAACCCTTGTCGAACTGTCCCCGATAGCGGTCGATGTACTCCTTCGGAGCCTGGTGTGGTGCATGGCAGGCTCCGGGGGCGAACCACAGCAGGAAGGGGGTGGATGGCGACGCGCCCCGGAGGTCGGCGACATAGCGGATGGCGTGGTCGGCCAGGTCCTCGGTGAGGTGGTATCCCTCCTCCGGGGTGCGGGGAGGTTCGGTGGGCTGGTTGTCCACCACGAGTTCCGGGTGGTACTGGTCGGTCTCACCGCCCATGAATCCGTAATAGCGGTCGAAGCCCCGACCGAGCGGCCACTTGTCCCGAGGGCTCCCCGCCGCCATTTGGGTCCCCGGAGTGAGGTGCCACTTGCCTACTGCGAACGTGGCGTAGCCCTGCAGGCGGAGAATTTCAGAGAGGAAGCCGTTCTCCTTGGGGATGGTGGCGTTGTAGCCCGGGAATCCGGCGGCGAGTTCCACAACTCGGGCCATGCCGTTGGAGTGATGGTTCCGACCGGTGAGCAGGCAGGCCCGCGTGGGGGAGCACAGCGCAGTGGTGTGGAAGTTGGCATAGCGACGTCCCTGCGACGCCAGGCGGTCGAAGGTCGGCGTGGCGATGTCGGATCCGTAGGCGCCGAATTGGGCGTAGCCGACATCGTCGAGGAGCACGACGACCACGTTGGGGGCGCCGGCGGGGGGCTCCGGGAGAGGCGGCCACCATCCCCGCGAATCAGTGTACGTCCGACCGATCTGCCCTTCGAATTCTTCGACCATGGTCGGGTCAGCGTAGAGGCATGACGGTGATGGCGCGAACAGCGCTCCGGTTCCGTGGGCTCCGCCCACCCGTCCCGATCTTCTAGGGCCTTGGTACCTGCTGAGTGATGCAGTGGATGTTCCCGCCACCCAAGAGGATCTCCCGACCGGCTACTCCCTCAATCCGACGCCCTGGAAACTCGTTGGCGAGTAGGTCCTCCACCTCGTCGTCGTGGCGCGGGTCGAGGTGGGGAAAGACGACCGAGGTCGACGTGATCAAGAAGTTGACGTAGGAGCCCGCCATGCGGTCTCCCGACCGGCGGGCCTGCGCGTGCGGGTTGCCGGCGATGCCGGATGCCTCCTCGGACGTCATGAAGAGGGGTCCGGGTGAGGGGAGAAGCCCGACCTCCAGCTGACGCCCCTGGGCATCGGTCGCCGACTCCAGGACGCGTCGGGCCTGGCGCGAGATCTCTGTCTGCGGATCATCCGGTTTCTCGTTCCACGTCAAGAGGACCCGTCCCGGTCGGGAAAAGCACGCCAGATTGTCGATATGCCCGTCGGTCTCGTCCCCGAAGACGCCTCGGGGCACCCAGATCACCTTCTCGATCCCCAGGTAGGCCCCGAGAAGACCTTCGATCTCCAACCTGGTGAGATCCGGGTTACGGTTGGGGTTCAGGAGGCATTCCTCGGTCGTGATGCACGTTCCCTGTCCGTCGACGTGGATCGAGCCACCTTCGAGTACCAACGGGGCCCGGTATCGGGATACCTCGTCGAGCTCGCAGACCTTTGCGGCCACAAGGTCGTCATTGGCCCACGGGTCGTAGAGGCCCCCGTTGAGGCCACCCCAGGCGTTGAATATCCAATCGACGCCGCGCCGCTCGCCGCGGGCCCGATTGATCACAAAGGTAGGGCCGGTATCGCGCACCCAGGCGTCATCGGTCGTCATCTCGACAACCGTGATCGATGGGGAGGATGCCGCCCGTGCGCGCTCCCATTGGCCCGCTGACGCGAGCATGGTGACCGGCTCGCTCTGCGCCACCGCTTCTGCGACCGCGGTAAAGGCCGCCTGGGCCGGTCCGGCTTGCATCCGCCAGTTGTCCGGCCGTTCGGGCCACACCATGTAGCAGCGATCCTGCGGTTCCCACTCCGCCGGCATGTGGAAACCATCCGCGTGCGGCGTTGAGTCGATCATGCGCAGGGACAAGATCCTGGCTTCCTCTGTCGATCCGGGTTCGGAGAACGGATCCTACTGTGGGAGGTGAGGCCGTTACTCTGTGGTCTGCATGGGACGAAGGTGTCGGATCGCTGGTCGAAGGACGTGGGAGCAATGACTGAGAAAGCCGTGGTCGCGGTGGTCCAACGAGCATTCGGCGCCGACCGCGATGAGAATCGCGAGGCGACAGTCGTCGCCGTCGAAGATGCCATCGCCGAGGGGGCCGACATCGTCCTGCCCCCGGAGTTGTTCGAGGGGCGTTACTTTCCACAGAGCGAGGAACAGGAGTACTTCTCATGGGCCACGACGCCGGAGGACAATCCGGCCATTGCGGCCGTGCAGAAGGTCACCGCCGGCACGGGAGCGGTCGTGCCGGTCTCATTCTTCGAGGCGGCGCGCCCGGCCTATTTCAATTCGGTAGCCGTCATCGAAGATGGCGTCATGCTCGGTATCTACCGGAAGTCCCACATTCCGGACGGTCCCGGTTACGAGGAGAAGTTCTATTTCAATCCGGGGGACACGGGCTTTCGGACCTGGCCCACCCGCCACGGTCGGCTGGGCGTGGGGATCTGCTGGGATCAATGGTTCCCCGAGACTGCACGCGCCATGGCGCTGCAAGGTGCGGACGTGCTCCTTTACCCGACTGCGATCGGGAGCGAAGTGGGGAGCCAGGCGGGCAACGACACCTCGGACATGTGGCGACGGGCCATGGAGGGTCACGCCGTGTGCAATCACGTGCCCGTCGTCGCGGCCAACCGGACCGGCACGGAAGGCGACCTTACGTTCTACGGCTCGTCCTTTGTGGTGGACCACCGCGGGAGGCAACTGGCGCAGGCGGGCCGGACGACCACAGAGACCGTCTTTGCCGAGCTGGACATCGCACAGGCGACGGCGGACCGTGCCGGATGGGGTCTCTTCCGCGATCGGCGCCCCGACCTCTACGCGGACCTGACCCGATTTCACGCGTGAGGCCAGCCGCTACTGTCGCTGTGGCATGGGTGCACCGAACTCCACTCCCGACCTCCTGATAGATGCCGCCGCCCGGCTCTTCGCCGAGCGCGGGGTGGACAATGTGTCGATCGCCGATATCGTCCGCTCGGCCGATCAACGAAACGCGTCGGCCGTGCACTATCACTTCGGGAGCCGGGACGACATACTGCTGGCCGTCCTCACCCGGCACGTGGGAGAGCTCGCACAGCGAAGGCTCGCACTTCTCAAAGAGGCGCAGGCGCGGCCGGCCAGTGAGGTCCGTCCGGCCGCGGAGGCCATTGTGCGCCCGATCACCGAGTTCGCCCAGGGCGGCTGGCGCCAGCGCGCGTACCTGCAGATCGGTTCGGATCTGGCCGGAGCGATCGACCGGGTCAGCCCGGAGATTCGCGAGTTGCTGGGCCACACGGCCGGCGGGGAGGCCTGGGACCTCCTCCGGCAGCGGTGCCCCAGAATCCCCTCCGATCTGTGGCGGGCGCGCCGGGAGATCTGCATCGCGTTCATCGGCCGCGCCGCAGCCGACAGGGCCCGCGAATTGGGCCGAGGGGGCAAGCGGCTCATCCTCTCCGATGACCGCTTCGTCGACAATTTGGTCGAAATGCTCCTCGGCGCCATGAGGGCACCGCACGGCGTCAGCTGACAAGCTGGGCCCATGGCACGTGACTACGACGTTCCCGCCACGGACACCCTGGATCGGATGTACGAGGATCTCAAGAACTGGGGCCGTTGGGGGGCCGACGACGAGCGCGGCGCGCTGAACCACATAACCGACGACCACCGCAGACGCGCCGCCGCGCTGGTCGTCAAAGGCGAATCGCTCAGCCTGGCGCATGATCTTGCAACCGAGCCGCTTCCCGAACACCCGAGCCCGGTGCAGCATCACATGCTCGCCTCGGGCGATGCCCGAGATTCGAACGGCATCCCGGGCTACGAGGCGGCACGCGATCACCTGGCGCTGGACTTGCATGGCCTCTACACGACCCACGTCGACGCACTCTCGCACATGTTCGTCCGGGGGGAGATGTTCGGCGGCCGGCCGGCCAGTGAGGTGCGCAGCGACGGGGCCCGGTCGAACACGGTGCTCTCGATGGCCGACGGCGTCGTGGGTCGGGGCGTCCTCCTCGACATCCCCCGTGCCCTCGGGTCGGACTTCCTGGGTTCGGGAGAGGTCGTCTCGGTCGCCGAACTCGAGTTGGCCGAGGCGGCGCAGCACGTCCGGGTGGGTCCGGGCGACGTGCTGGTCGTGGCCTGGGGTCGCGAAGCGCGGCGTAAGGCCACGAAGGCGTTCGACGGGTTCTCCGGGCTGCACGCCGAGTGCCTGCCTTGGCTGCAGGAGCGCCAGGTGGCCGTCCTCGGAAGCGATGGGATATCCGACCCCATGCCATTCGTCGGCACCGAACAGTGGCCGTTCCCCGTGCATCAGATCGGGATCACCGCCATGGGCTTGCACCTGATCGACAACGTGGCCACGGCGCGTCTGAGTGAACGATGCGCCGCGCTCGACCGCTGGGAGTTCCTCTTCACCATGGCACCGCTCCGTATCGTCCGGGGCACGGGCTGCCCGGTGAATCCTCTGGCGGTCCTGTGAACGACGGGGAGAAGCTGCGGGCCCTGCTCCAACGGTATGCCCGGGCGGTCGACAATCGGGATATCGACGCCCTGGCCGTCCTGTTCCATCCCGAAGCGGTCATCATCGGCTCGGGCGGGTCGCAGGCGTTGGATGAGTGGCTCGCCACAATGCGGGCACCCCGTGCCTTCCCGCAGAGCATGCACGTGATCGCGGACCCGCTCATCGCCCCGGGCGAGGATGGCGGATCGGCGGACCTCGACAGCTACGCGGTGGTGTTCCAGCTCAGCGACCCCACCTCTGGCGCCGCGGACTTGACGCTCGGGGTCCGCTACCTCGATCACGCGGTGATGCACGAAGGGACGTGGGTCTTCGTGCGCAGGCAGGCCACGACACTATGGATGCGGTGACGTCCACCGGGTTAGTGACGGGCGGTGCGGAGCAGGCGACCCGGGCTCGCGCCGGTGAGGGCGCCGTCGCGGACGGTGACCTGCCCGTTCACCAAGGTGGCCAAGAACCCCTGCGATCGCTGCTCCAGCCGCCTTCCACCCCCGGGGAGATCGTCGACGAGCGTCGGCACGGCGGGACCCACCGTGGCGGGGTCGAAGACGTTCAGGTCGGCCACCATACCGGGCCGCAACAGGCCGCGATCTGAGAAACCCCAGGCCAGGGCGGGAGCCAGGGTGATCATGCGCACCGCCTCTTCGAGGGTGAACTCCTGGCGGTCCCGGACCCAGTAGCCCAGCAGGTGGGTGTGGATCGACGAGTCGGCGATCTGACTCAGATGCGCCCCGGAGTCCGAGAAGGTCATCACCGCCCGGGGGTGACGCAATGCCCGCAGGAGCATCTGTTCGTCCTGGGGGTAAAGGCTGGGTTGGATGAACAACTGATCCCCACCCGAACTGGCGCAAAGATCGATCATGACCTCTGCCGGGTGGATGCCGAGCCGGCGACCCTCGTCGGCGACAGAGGGATTGGGCGGCAGTCCGTGGCGGTAGATCCGGATGCCCTCGAAGTCGGGAGGCCGCGCCTGGGCGCCGAACCCTTTCCACTGCCCGTAGTCGGCGGAGACGGCGGCGTCGACGTAGGGCCGGCGCAGCTCGGGGTCGCGCAGCACGTGGACCTGTTCGGCCAGGGGGCGCGCCCGCAACTCCTGCCACGACTCGATCAGGTCGAACGGGAGGCGCGTCTTGAGCGAGAGCAACACCGAAATGCCCCGGCAGTGCGTCTGGCCTATGGCGCGGCCGCCGGCCGCGGCCACGTCGTCGAGGAAATCGAGGAGGTGGCCGGCCTCCCGGGTGGCGACCAGGCCGAAGGTGAGGGGTACCCCGGTCGCGGCGGCCAGCGCCTTGAAACGGTCCAGGGTGCGCGCCCGGATGGCGGGGTCGGAGGCCAGCATCCCGCCGTCCACACCCTCGAAGATGCCGCGTCCCAAAGAACCCATGACCCCCACCAGTGCGACCACCTCCTCCCAGGAGGCCAGGCGGGACGCCACCGGCCGGTCGTCGGACGTCTGGTGATGCTCGACGCGCGAGGTGGAGAAGCCGATTGCGCCCGCCTTGAGGGCGTCCGACAACTGGCCGACCATGAGTGCGAGGTCGTCGGGTGTCGCCTCCTGCTCGAACGCCCTTTCGCCCATGGCCCAGGTCCGCAGGGCTGAGTGTCCGATATTGGCGGCGAAGTTGATGCCCTTGGCGAGGCGGTCGACGGCGTCGAGATACTGCGGGAACGTCTCGAAGCTCCAGTCGATCCCCTCGGCCAGTGCCACGGGGTCGATGTCCTCGGCCCGCTCGAGGTTGCGGACCACCAGGGCCCGTTCGTGGGGGCGGACCGGAGCGAGCGTGAAGCCGCAGTTGCCCATCACCGCGGACGTCACGCCGTGCCAACACGAGCTGCTCCCCGACGCGTCCCAGAAGACCTGGGCGTCCATGTGGGTGTGCCCGTCGATGAAGCCCGGGGTGACCGCATGGCCATCGGCATCGATCTCTTCGACGCCGCGCTCGGCGATCTTCCCCACCGAGGCGATACGCCCGTCGACCACCCCGACGTCGGCCCGGAACGATCCGAGCCCGGAACCGTCGATGACGGTCCCACCCCGGATCACGATGTCAAACGACATGCGACCCCCCACCTCGGCGATTAATGGGCATATATTAGGCGCGATGGCCACCTCGACCGAGATCCACGCCCGCCTGACCCACCCGGTCATCGACATCGACGGGCACATGGCGGAGCATTTCCCCACGCTGGCCCCGTACCTCGAAGCGGAGGGCCTCTCGCTGGACCATCCGTCCCTGCGCCGGCTGCTCCCGGCGTACGGCGGGACGGATGCCAGCTGGCACGACCAGACGCCCGCGCAGAGGGCGGCGACGAGAACCCCCCGGGGTCCCTGGTGGAGCTCGCCCGCGGGCCGCACCATCGATCTGGCCACCGCACTGTTTCCCGAGCTTCTCTACGAGCGGCTGGACGAGATGGGAATCGACTTCAGCGTGATCTATCCCAGCCTGGGATTGCTCTTCCTCCACAACGACGACGAGACGTACCGGCGGAGCGCCTGCCGGGCCCTGAACCGCGCGAACGCCCACACCTTCGCGCCGCTCGCTGACCGCCTGGCTCCGGTCGCCGCCATTCCGATGCACACCCCGGAAGAGGCGGTGGCCGAGCTCGACTTTGCGGTGAACGAATTGGGCTTCAAGGCCGTGCTCTGCGCCGGTTACGTGCAGCGACCGTTCGCCGCCCTGGCCGGCAAAGACCCGGAGGTCTCCCGCTACGCCTACTGGCTCGACCAGTACGGCATCGACTCGGCGTACGACTATGACCCAGTGTGGGCCCGGGCCCAAGAGCTCGGCGTGTCGCTGGCCTTCCACTCCGGCTTCATCGGCATGACGCCGTACAGGTCGATCTCGAGCTACGTCTACAACCACATCGCGATGCTGGCCGACGGCCAGCAGTCCCTGGCCAAGTCTCTCTTCCTCGGCGGTGTCACACAGCGGTTCCCGCAGATGAACTTCGCCTTTCTCGAGGGCGGCGTGGCCTGGGCCGCCTCTCTCTACTGCGACCTCATCGGGCACTGGGAGAAACGGAACCTCGCCGCACTGCGGAGCAGTCTCGACCCCGCCCTGGTCGATCGGAAATTGATGGCCGACATGCTGTCCCGGTACGCACCCGACGCGGGGTCGTTCGGCAGCCCCCTCCTGCAGCGCCCGCATGAGCCCCCCGAGACACTGGACGAATGGTCGGCCTGCGGTATCGAGTCGGCATCCGACATCAAAGAGCGCTTCGTCGACCGCTTCTACTTCGGATGCGAGGCGGACGACCCCTTGACCTCGATGGCGTTCAACACGAAGGTCAACCCGTTCGGCGCGGAGCTCAACGCCATGATGGGCTCGGACATATCGCACTGGGACGTACCTGATATGACCGAGGTCCTGGAGGAGGCCTGGGAGATGGTCGACCATGGGTGGATCGACGAGGACGCCTTCACCAGATTCACCTTCAGTAACCCGTGTCGCTTCTACACCGGCACCAATCCCTCCTTCTTCAAGGGCACCGTGGTCGAGGCGGCGGTCGACGAGTTCTTGGCCAAGGGCTGACCATGTTCGACATGGTGCTGCGGGGGGGCACGGTTGTCGACGGTTCCGGGAGTCAGGCGGCTGTGGCGGACGTGGGCATCGTCGC
>Ga0224558_1002767_pt1 | contig 15596 bp, 9 predicted proteins | sample 714S32024metaG_FD_180682 | JGI IMG/M metagenome (GOLD analysis project Ga0224558, IMG submission 180682) | Peat soil microbial communities from Stordalen Mire, Sweden - 717 S3 20-24 | ecosystem: Environmental > Terrestrial > Soil > Wetlands > Peat | place: Sweden: Norrbotten County, Stordalen... | reverse complement strand
ATATTCCATAAATGCCGAGGCGCGCACCGTGAGCGGATGATTGCGATAAACCAAACCCAACACTTGGGGCGGCGTTTTTTGCTCGAGGCCCAGCCACCAGCCGGTATCCCCAAATACCTGCCCTTCCTGGTAACCGCGCACACTATTTACGCCGCCAAGCCCAAATTGTTCATTGCTGATCAATGGTTGGCTGGCCCATTGACCTTCCCCATGGAGTGACAATATCCAATTAGTGTGGATGACAAAGTCGCGGGACATGCTTGGGCTGAGAATAAGCCAATAGCCAGAGGATTCTGAGGAGCCACTTATGCTTTGAAGGTTGCTGAGAGAGCCCGAATACCAGGCGTTGGCGCTCAGGCCAAGGCCGAAGGCCGTCACGCCCCGTGAGTCGCGCAAGCTGGCATCATAGCGCAGCGATAACGGCAGGTAGTCCAAGGACCGGCTCGTAGTCGGCACGGGCGAGTTAATCGTCGAAACATTGATGTTGGTGGTCACATGGCCCGGATTGGAAATAGTATCGAGGATTTGACTGGTCAGCGTGAAGATGTTCGTCTTGTAGCTGGTCAGCTCATATCCCTTGTAGTCAAAGCCGGAGGACAAGCCGGACTGGAATTGGGCGGTGGTCTGCAAGGGGATGCTCAGGCGGGCCCCCAAGTCGCTGGTGATGGTGATATCCTGCTGCACGTCCTGCCGGTCCAAGGAATTGCCGTTGGTGTTGTAGAGGGTCCCACTTGACAAGGTCGTGACGTCCGTGTCGATGGACGACCGGCTGGCGTAGAAGTTCAGTTCCGGCCGGCCGGACGGGGCGGGCAAGCGGAATTTGCGGGTGGCCTCGTCATAACCGAAATTGTCCGGTTGAGCGGCGACGGCCTCCGCGACGGATTCCGGGCTGGCCAAAGGCAGCCGATAGAAGGCGCCGTAATTGGCAACCAGGGGCCGGTCGTAGAAGTTCCACGAGTCTCCCGACTTGTAGGACTCCGGCGAGAAGCTGTATTGCACGCCGACGGAGTGCTCGACTTGCCAGAGGTTTTGGTAGCTCGCTGAGGTATTGACACGCAAGTCCGGCGTGCCGGGGGAGCTTTGGTTGTTGAAATCGACTTTCGCATGCAGCGGTAGCCGGTCCTTGACCTGGAGATGAAGGGTGGAGGTGTTTTCCTGGAGACCCTCCTCAAGCTGGGGATAGATCTGCCTGTCCTGATTGGCATTGGCCCGATCCAACTCAGCTTGGAAAAGCGGGCCATTGATGATGACATTCGTGCGCAGGCTGGGTAACGCCCGCATGACATTGTTGGAGCTGAAGTAACGGTTTTGGTCCACCACGATCTCGGACAAACGTCCCTGGAAAACGCGGATCTTGACAATGCCATTGGTGAGTTGCTGCGGTGGTATCACCACCTTCACGGTCGGGTAACCCCGGTTGCGGTACTCCATCTGCATTTCGGACGCGGCTTGCGTGATGTCGGACAACGCCACATTGGTGCCGGTGCGCTTGGCGAAGATGGACATCAGGGTGTTCGTCGAGAGGAGGGTGTCGCCCCTGATCTCATAGGCTATCACGCTGAACCGCGGCTCGGCGTTGGTTTTCACGGCAGCGGTGGCGTTGGTGGCGGGAGGCGCCGCCGCCGCGAGCATTGCCGCCGCCCCGCCATCACGGGAGCTGAAGCAAGGCTTGCCGGAGATCAGAACCTGGGGAAATACGCCCTGATAAACGTTCAGCGTGACGATGCCATTGGTGATTAGCTCTTGAGCGATCGAAATGTTCGCCCTCGGGTAACCCTGCTTCTGGTATTCCAATAGCAAGTCCTTGGCTGCTTGCGCAACCCGTTCCAAGCCGACGTTCGTTCCGGTGTACTTGGAAAGCGGGACCACCGGGGCGTTGGTAAAGACCAAGGGGTCGCGCTTAATCACGTAGGCTCTGACGTCAAAGCGGGGAGCGGCGTTGGTGCTTGCCGCAGCCTGGGCGGTGGCGGCGGCCACGGTGTTGGTGGCCCTGGGCGAAGCGGCAGTTTCGGCAGCCGGCAGGCTCGAGGCCAGGGCGGCAGCGCAGCCCAGCGCGTAGAGGCACGACCGCGCCCCGCCGCGGGCCCCGCCTTGCAGAGCAGACGGTGCCCAACGCCAGGCGCTGCGTCCAGAACCATGCGGCGGGCCGGACCATCCGGGCTGTCGCCCGCATTCCTTCTTCCCGCAGCGCTGGCGCCGGTCGCCTGGACTCGTATCGAAACCACAGTCGGACATCGAGGTTATCTTTTCAGTTAGGCGGAAGGTGCGTGCTTTCTGTTACGATTTGGCGTCAGCTTGGTGACAACTGGGAAACGAAACCAAAGCCGGGCTTGCCCACGAATGTCTGGAGCAGGACCTGGCCAGACCGCGGCTCACATTTGTTTCCCATTTGTAATGGAATCGCCATTTGCTTGTAACATTGCCTCTCTATTTTGCCCAATCTCGCACCCAGTCTGCTTGCGGCGCTGGGTCTTGGGGCGCGTGCGGGATGGTTGATACGTAACTTAGTGAAGTCAGTTCGGGGTCCGATGCGGCGGACCCGGAGAGAGCGGAATGTGAAAACATCAATTCGCGGCAGTCTAGAACCAAACGGCTCTTACGAGCCGCAGTTGGTTGTGAACGAGCTGGTCCTGCCGCCTGGAGGGGAATGGTCGCCGCAATTGCCCGGGTGGCTGGTCATCCACGTGACTGCCGGGGTAGGCTATTGGCTGCACCCGCGTTTGAATTGGGAGCTTCGGACGGGGGCGGTCGTGCTGCTCTCCGAGCAGATTCACGGGTGTCTTCGGGCCAGCCAGGTGGGGGATCTGCGGCTGCACTTCTTCCGCATTGAGCCCAGGAAACTGACCGGACTGGTGAGTATCGCCGACCAAGTGCTGATGCAAACCGCCGCGGGGGACGAGAAGTTGTCGCTACGGCTGCTTCCGCCTAACGCCCGGTTCTCAGACAAGGTCAGAGAACTCAGCTCCGACAAGGCACGCAATAGTTTCCCGGCGCGTGTGCAGTTGCTCCAGCTCTTTCTCGAAGTGTTTGGCGGCACATTTCAGCAACCACAGGCCGACGTCGCAGGGATCTTCGACGCCCGAGAGCGGCTGCGACAAATTCTCAACCAAACGCCAGTATCTGAGTTGCTCCAACTCACCTTCTCTGAGCTGGTGAGCAAGACGCGCTGCTCCCCGCGGCACGTGAGCCGCCTGTTTACTGAGCTGGTCGGTGTGTCCTTTCGGGAGAAGCAAACCGAGCTTCGCCTCGCGCGAGCCAGCGATTTGCTGGCCACCACCGATTCCAAGATGGTTGAGGTGGCGATGGAAAGCGGCTACCAATCCACGAGCCTATTCAGCGCAATGTTCAAACAGCGCTTTGGCATCAGCCCCGCAAAGTGGCGGGAGCAGTTCAAAGGCAACGGGCGCAAGGCCGCCAAACTGGTGTTCAGGCGATTGCGTATCGCGGCCTGACTCCGCGGGTGAGCCCTTTAGCAGAATCTAAAGCCCCCTCACACAACGAAACCCGCTGACGACGCTGCCGTAACCCGGGACGACGGTGCCTAGGCGGCTTGCGCACCGGGTGGCGGTGGCGTAGTAGCCCCACGACCCGCCCCGCAACATACGGCAAGAGCCCGACACCGCGCCTCTGGGATCTGTGCTCGGAGACAAACTGTAGTATCCACTGTCATACCAATCCCAACACCACTCCCACAGATTTCCCGCCATGTCATACAGCCCATACCCGTTCGGCGCAAAGGACCCCACCGGGCTGGTGTAAGCATAGACCCCGCTGGTGAAATTCGTGTCGTAGCCGCTGATGGGATTCACATCGTAGCTGGGAGTGCCCGGGGAAGCGTAATAGTTGGCGCGGCTCCAGTTGATGGTGTCGGCATCCGACCAGGGGAACCGGTGGCCCGAAATCCCGCCCCGCGCCGCCTTCTCCCACTCCGCTTCCGTCGACAGCCGGTAGCCCGCATTCCATTTTACGAACACGCTATCCAGGTTGGTTTGCCCCACGCGATACACGTTTGTCTGGCCGGCAGAAGTATAATACGCCGGGACCAAGCCCTCCTTCTCCGACCGCGCATTGCACCACTTCACACAGTCATACCAGTAGAGAAACTGCACCGGATGGTTCGTCGCTTCGCCCGAGCCAGCATTGTCAAAGCTGTAGCCGTTGGTAATTGCCCATTGATACACCTGCTGCCACAGCGCGTAGCTCACCAGGTTCGTATCCATGTAAAACGCGCTCACATTGACCGTGTGCAACGGCAGCTCATCGGCCCCGCCCTCGTTAGTGTTCATGCAATTGCCCATGGTGAATGTGCCGCCCGGGATCAGCGCCATGCCGGCAGGCGCAGCCACTGCCACCCGGTAAAACCGCATTGACGCAGGCGGCGTGCTGGCATCGACATACCAATACGGACTTTGCGCCACCACCAGATTCGTCACCACGGCCCAACCGCTTTGGTCGAGGTTGGTCTTGCACTGGATTTGATTCGTGATGCCTATCTCGCTTTGGATGAGCAGTTGAGGGTTGCCGCCGATTATGGCGATGTTCGTAATAGAAAGTGGGGTTGCCACAGCAGCCACCGTTGGCCAGAGCGCCAAAGCGCACACGCCGGCACTTAAAGCTCTAAATAAATGGTTCACAGTTCCAATCTTCTGCTCTTCGGAGTTAAGAGTGCCTGTCGCTGCTTTCCTGAAGACCCGAGGAACAGGCCTCAGTTCTCTTCCCCAATAGGAAAGCAGAGTCAGCATGAGTCTTCAAGACCAATCTCGCATTAGTTTGTACGCAATCGCATTTCCCCATTGATCTCCCCTGCCCTGTCTGAGCCTCAGCCTTGCCGGCCCATTCCAAGGGCCTGAAATCAACTGAGTTGTTTCGCAAAGCGCAAACCCGACATTCGACTTGATTCGCGGGTAGCCGTCCTTAATTTCCACGGATGCCAGTTACGGAAGCGCCCAACACAGATTTGACCAGGCCTCGCAACGCTGAGGCAGCGACGGACACCCGAGCCGCCGCCCTGCCTCCACACCCGGATCAGTTCGTGCGCCGCCACATTGGGCCGAGCGCGGAAGAGACCCGGGACATGCTTAGCTTGCTCGGCTATCCGAGCCTTGAAGCGCTGATTGAGGATGCGGTGCCGCCGCAGATCCGGCTGCGCCGCCCGCTCCAGCTTCCCGCCGCCCGCAGCGAGAATGAAGTGCTGGCCGCCCTAAAGGAAATCGCCTCGCAAAACCAGGTCTTCCGCTCTTACATCGGCATGGGCTACCACGACTGCATCACGCCGCCCGTGATTCAGCGCAACCTGCTGGAGAATCCCGGCTGGTACACCCCCTACACGCCTTACCAGGCCGAAATCGCCCAGGGCCGCCTCGAAGCGCTGCTGAACTTCCAGACCATGGTGATTGATCTGACCGGCCTCGACGTCGCCAACGCCTCCCTACTCGACGAAGCCACCGCCGCCGCGGAAGCCATGACCCTGTGCCGCTCGCTCAAACCGGGCAGGAACGTCTTCTTCGTCTCGGCGGAATGCCATCCGCAAACCATCGAAGTGGTGAAGACCCGGGCCGCAGCCTTGGGCATCGAGATAGTGGTCGGCGACCACCAGACTTTCCAATTCAGCGACCATGTCTGCGGGGCGCTGGTCCAATACCCCAATACCTTCGGCGAAGTCCTCGACTACTCCGGTTTTGTCGAGCAGGCGCACGCGGCGGGCGCGCTGGTTGCGGTGGCCGCGGACTTGTTGAGCCTCACCGTGCTTCGCCCTCCTGGGGAATTCGGCGCTGACGTGGCCCTTGGCAGCGCGCAGCGTTTTGGCGTGCCCCTCGGCTACGGTGGGCCGCATGCGGCGTACTTCGCGACCCGGGACGCCTTGAAGCGCCATATGCCCGGGCGCATCGTGGGCGTGTCCAAGGATTCCCGCGGCCGCCCTGCCCTGCGGCTCGCGCTCCAAACCCGGGAACAGCACATCCGCCGTGAGAAAGCCACGAGTAACATCTGCACCGCCCAGGCGCTGCTCGCCAGCATGGCCTCCATGTTCGCCTGCTACCACGGCCCTGAGGGCTTGCGCCGGATAGCCCAACGAATTCACCTGCATGCAGAAGTGCTTGCCCGCGCATTGACGCGCCTCGGCTACAAAGTAGGACAGGCGTCCCGCCTGTCCTCCCTCCCGAATTCTCCTTCCGCAGTTAACCCTGGACTGGCGTCCCGCCTGTCCTACTTTTTCGACACGCTTCGCATTGACCTGGGTGAGACAAGCACCGCTGACATCCTGAAGTCCGCCGAAGCGCAGCGCATGAACTTCCGTGTCATCGGTGAGCACACGCTTGGCATCTCCCTCGACGAGACCACGACCGAGAAGGACCTGGCGGACATTCTCCGAGTCTTCAACGGGAACCGCGCTCCTGACTTCACCGTCGCGGAGTTGGCAGCCGAAGCTGATGCTCCCTTCGCTGCCCCCTTTGCGCGCACGAGCCCCTACTTAACGCACCCCGTCTTCAATCGCTACCACTCCGAGACGGAGATGATGCGCTACCTCAAGCGGCTGGAGTCGCGCGACCTTTCGCTGACGACCTCCATGATCCCGCTCGGCTCCTGCACGATGAAGTTGAACGCTGCCGCGGAGATGTTCCCCATCACCTGGCCGGAGCTGAGCCGCTTGCACCCGTTCGCGCCGCTGCGGCAGACGCGGGGCTGGCAGATCCTGTTCCAGCAGTTGGAGGATTGGCTCGCCGAGATCACCGGTTTCGCCGGCATCTCGCTCCAGCCGAATGCGGGTTCGCAAGGCGAATATACCGGCCTCCTCGTCATTCGCGCCTGGCACCTCAACCGCTGCGAAGGGCACCGCAACGTCTGCCTGATCCCCACGTCCGCCCACGGCACCAATCCCGCCAGCGCCGTCATGGCCGGCCTGAAAGTCGTCGCCGTCGCCTGTGACGACGAGGGCAACATTGACCTCGCCGACCTGCGTGCCAAGGCCGAGGCGCACAAAGCCAATCTGGCGGCGTTAATGGTGACGTATCCCTCCACGCATGGCGTGTTCGAGGCCTCGATTCGCGAGGTCTGCGACGTCATCCACGCCAACGGCGGGCAAGTCTATATGGACGGCGCCAACCTGAACGCGCAAGTCGGGCTGTGCCGGCCCAAGGACATCGGCGCCGATGTCTGCCACATGAACCTGCACAAGACCTTCTGCATCCCGCACGGCGGCGGCGGCCCGGGCATGGGCCCAATCGCCGTGGCCGAGCACCTGGTGAAGTTTCTGCCCGCCCATACGGTCGTGAACCTGGGCGGGGAAAACCCGACGGGCGCCGTCGCTGCCGCCCCCTGGGGCAGCGCCGGCATTCTCCCGATCCCCTGGGTCTATATCGCGGCCATGGGCGGCCCCGGCCTGACTGAGGCGACCCAGTATGCCATTCTCAATGCGAACTACATCGCCCGGCGGCTGCAAGCCTACTTCCCTGTCCTCTACCGCGGCCACGGCAACCTCGTCGCGCACGAGTGCATACTTGACCTGCGCCAGTTCAAGCTCGTCACCGTCGAGGATGTGGCCAAGCGCCTCATGGACTACGGCTTCCACGCGCCGACCATATCCTGGCCCGTGCCCGGCACCATGATGGTCGAGCCGACGGAAAGCGAATCCAAGGAAGAACTCGACCGTTTCTGCGACGCGCTGATCAGCATCCACGCCGAGATGAAAGCCATCGAATCCGGCCAAGCCGACAAGCAGAATAACCTCTTGAAGAACGCCCCGCACACGGCCGACATGCTAGCCGTCGAGCCCTGGAACCGCCCCTACTCCCGCGAGCAAGCCTGCTTCCCGGCCAAATGGCTGCACGACCACAAGTTCTGGCCCGCCGTGGGCCGCATTGACAACGTGTTCGGCGACCGCAACCTCGTCTGCTCCTGCGCCGGCATGGAAGCCTATTCCGGCTGAGATCGCCCCGAAAGCGCTGTAATATCCTGCAAATGCCCGGGATACCGCGGAGATGACGGGCTGTCCGCAGGGCAGAAGGCCAACACCAGAAGGCGAATACCACCCTTTCCTCACCGGAGCAGGACTATACCATGTGCTTTACTACATGGTCACTACATGGTTTCAACATGATTACAACATGGTAATTACGTGGTTATGCCAAGGTATTAAGTTCTGATATACACCGGATATTGCCCAGACCAAGGGTAGAGATTCAGGCGTGACGGTTGAGGCGTGCGTCTTAAGCGAGCGCAACGACGGCGGTGGTTTGTTTCGGGGTGTCCTTCCACCCGTTGATCTGCTGCTGGGTGCGGATGAAGATCCGCGTGCCGGGCGGTGGGTCGCCGTAGCGGGCCCGATACAGCCCAGTGATGTCGCTGAACCCCCCGACCGGCTCAGGCAGCAGCCCGAGGAACACGAAGCGTCCGGGGAAAGAGGCGCCCGCGCTGCCCGGCCTGGTCGCCAGCACCAGCGTGTGCCGGACCGGCGTAGCGGGGACACTCAGCTTGAGGGCAATGACGCCGCCGATATTAGTAGCCGTGAGGCCGCCAATCAGATTCTCGCTGAACTGGGGGCAATCGGGAGGGTCGAAGACAGGGTTCTCGCCGAGATCGGCCAGATTGGAGTTAATCTTGATGTAGAGATTATAGCCTTTGAGCGGACCCGAACGCCCCAGTTCACTGTGGCTCTGGACCTGCCCGCCCGCCGCGTTCCAGGCCGCACGCTGGATGTCCGCCAGGGTGCGCCAGCGGGCCGCCACACGGGCCATCCGGGCGCGACGGAGGAGCTGCGCTGGCGATTTGGGATCGGTAGGAACGGTGTAGGCCCGTCGGAACTGGCCATAGCGCGTTTGGTAGCTGATAAAAGTGCCGAGATGGCCGCTTTGTGGAACATCAAGTATTTTCATATTAGTCTCCGGGCCGGTGAGTTGCCCCGGCCTGCCGGCGTGCGCGTGATGCCCGCCGGGGATTCTCGTGGCAATCGCGCCGACCCATCGCCCGATTTAAGCACGGGAGCCGGCCGAAATTCAAGACTATTCTACCCGAAAATCCCAAGGCCGCAGTGCCCTTGAAAAGGTGTGGCGCAGGCGTCCCGGCTGCAAGTTAACCGGGCGTCCCGCCCGGCCGACCTGCCCACGCCAGCCATCCATCATGCTCATGCGGAAAGCTCATGCGGAAAGGGTTGCAAGAGAATAGAAAAAAGCGCCTAATGGCCGCACATCAGAGACGGACGCTCTCGGTTTCCGCCGTCAAGCACCCGAGTGCGCACGTCCCGGCTGCATTGAACCACGATGCCATGAGCAACACCAACAACATCGTCCTTGACCACATTGTCGAGCTTTTCCTACCCACGCAGTGCGGTGTCTGCAGAGAGCCTTTGCCCGAAGATATCTCCGCGGTTTCGAAACGCATCTCCGACGAGAAGAAACGCAGCCCCACATCCGACACAACCGCCTTCGAGCGAGAGATTGATGGGCTCGTCTATGCCCTCTACGGCCTGACGCCGGAGGAAATCAAAATCGTGGAGGAAGCCCGCGCATGAAGCCGGAACCCAAGTCCGAGATCATCCTCTACCAGGCGGAGGACAACCGGACGCGTATTGAAGTGCGGCTGGAGGGAGAGACGGTGTGGCTGACGCAGAAGCAGATGGCGGAGTTGTTCCAAAAGGACGTGCGAACGATCAATGAGCACATTCAAAATGTCTTTGGCGAGGGCGAGTTGCAGCGGGAAGCAACTATCCGGAAATTCCGGATAGTTCAACCGGAAGGCGCGCGAAGCGTCGAGCGCGAGGTGGATTTCTACAACCTGGAAGTCATTATTTCGGTGGGCTACCGGGTCAAATCCCTGCGCGGCACACAGTTCCGCATCTGGGCCACCCAGCGGCTGCGCGAATACATCGTTAAGGGTTTTGCCCTGGATGACGAGCGGCTGAAACAGGGCGGGACCAGGAACGAGTATTACGATGAGCTGCTCCAGCGCATCCGGGAGATCCGGCTGTCGGAACGGAACTTCTACCGCAAGATCTGCGACATCTACCAGACCAGCATTGATTACGATCCCAGCGCCGCGCTGACACAGTTATTCTTTCAAACGGTGCAGAACAAGATGCACTGGGCCGTCCACGGACAGACCGCCGCCGAGGTGATTCACCGGCGGGCCAAGGCCACGCAGCCACACATGGGGCTGAGCTCCTGGAAAGGCGCAAAGGTGCGGAAGCCGGACGTCGCCATCGCGAAGAATTATCTCACGGGGGAGGAGTTGAAGAAGCTGAGCCTGATCGTGACCCAGTATCTGGATTTCGCGGAGTTGCAGGCGCTGGAACGGCGGCCGATGACGATGCGCGACTGGATTGCCAAACTGGACGCGTTCCTGCGCGCCGGGGACCGGCAAATCCTGGAGCACGCCGGGAGCATTTCCGCCGACGAGGCGAAACGGAAGGCGGAACTGGAGTTTGACCAATTCGACCGGCAACGCCGCCAATTGGAAGACGCCCAAGCCGACGCGCAGTTCGCCGAGGAAATCGAGAACCTCGCCCAGAAAGCAAAGCAACTGAAGCCGCCTAGGCGCAAGAAATGAACAATTACCAACGGGTTTGCGCCCGTTTACCACCCAGCGGGCATGTGCCCGGCGCGGAAGAACGCTGCTCAGCATGCCGCCTATCCGTGTCTTTCCGGGTCGAGTTGTGGTTGCTCTCAATGGCTGCGGCTAAGCGAGCGGAACGACGACGGTGGTTTGTTTCTGGGTGTCCTTCCACCCGTTGATCTGCTGCTGGGTGCGGATGAAGATCCGCGTGCCGGGCGGCGGGTCGCCGTAGCGGGTCCGATACAGCCCGGTGATGTCGCTGAACCCCCCAACCGGGTCGGGCAGCAGCCCAAGGAACACGAAGCGTCCGGGAAAGGAGGCGCCCGGGCTGCACGGCCTGGTCGCCAGCACCAGCGTGTGCCGGACCGGCGTGGCGGGGACACTCAGCTTGAGGACAACGACGTCGCCGATATTAGTAGCCGTGAGGTCGCCAATCAGATTCTCACTGAACTGGGGGCGATCGGGAGGGTCGAAGACCGGGTTCTCGCCCAGATCGGCCAGATTCGAGTTAATCTTGATGTAGAGGTTATAGCCTTTGAGCGGACCCGAACGGCCCAGTTGACTGTGGCTCTCGACCTGCCCGCCCGACGCGTTCCAGGCGGCACGCTGGATGTCGGCCAGGGTCCGCCAGCGAGCCGCGACACGCCCCATCCGGGCGCGACGAAGGAGTTGCGCTGGCGATTTGGGATCCGTAGGAACGGTATAGGCCCGTCGGAACAGGCCATAGCGGGTCTGGTAGCTGATAAAAGTGCCTAAATGGCCGCTTTGTGGAACATCAAGTATTTTCATATTAGTCTCCGGGGCGGTGAGCTGCCCGGACCTGCCGGCGTGCGCGTGCTGGCCGCCGGGGATTCTCGTGGCAATCCCGCCGACCCATCGCCCGATTTAAGCACGAGAGCAGGCTAAACTTCAAGACCATTCCGCCCGAAAATCCCAAGGCCGCAGCGCCACTGAAAAGGTGTGGCGCAGCCGTCCCGCCTGCGGAGCCACCGGGCGTCCAGCCCGATAGCACTGTCCACCCTGGCGGCGGGACGCCGCCCAAACTCGCGGGCGAGACGCCGACGCTGCGTTCTGGTCCACAGCCCTGCGAGGGCCGAAACCCGTCCGCCCTACGCAGTCCTGCTACCGAGGACGGGCAATCCGAATGAGACCCGCAACCCGGCTTCCAAACTTGCGCTCCGTCACCCTCCAAACGCCACACCCTCACTCAAGTCGGTCCACCGCATCCGAAATCGGGAAAATGCTTGAGGAAATGCGGTGGTTTCATGAGCAGAACGGCGGCAACCCTTAAACTATTGACTAATTCGCTTTCTTGCGGCGCGACCGGTTTGACGCCGCGCGGTTGTAAGGCTGACGAAACGCGGAACTGAATCCGCTGCCGTTCCTTTTTCTCTATTCCCCTTCCATTGCCATTTCCAGGACTTTCCGCACGCCAGGCAGATCCAGATACGACGAAGCAAAGCTGGCATCCAGCAAGTCCTCTGGCAGCAGGTGGTCCCACTTCTCGCGGAACTTGTTCTTAACCGAGCGGGCCAACGCCTCGGGTTCGATGGGATCGGCAGCGGCGATCTTCTGCAAGGCCTCCCGCACCTGGTCTGGAGTGGTTCCATCCAGGCTCACACAAAGCCCCTCGTTTAACCCTCTAAATCCTTGAGCCAGCAGTAGGAGCAGGAGGGTGTCATTAATCCGGTCACCCTTCCAAAGAAGGATCTGAGTCTGGTTACCGACCTGACGTATCCACTGACGGTCCAAGCCGAGGCGTGCGTAATTCTCCCTTGCCTCCCGGAGCAGGTTGAGGCCGGATTCGTCGAGGAATGGAACAGGGGTAGTGGTTCGCAGGATTTCACGCATCTCCTCTCGCACGCGGTCGTGGAGGACGGCAGCCATGCCACCCGTGAATCCCGGGAGGCTGCCTCCGGCTGCGGCCGTGACCTCAATAACAAGGTCCTCCTGGGAGACAGAAAGCACCCGCCAGCGCCGGCCTGCGAAGATCAGGAAACTGCCCGGCACCAGAGGGCGGTTCACCGGCATGGAGCCAAGGGTGCACCCCGACGTGACAATGCGGTATTCCTCATCAGAGCTGAACGCGGCATAAAAGCTGTAGTGCTGAGTGATGCGCTCCCCGTTAGGTGCCAAGAGCAGGAGCCCCGTGGCGTCCTGAAAGATGACTTCCTCCTCTCCCAGTTTTCGGAGCAGTGAGAGGAAGTGGCGCTTGGAGACGCCGGCGAATGGACCGTTCTCGCAAAGCAGCGCCCAAGCCTCACCCGCCTGGAGGCCACCGTGCTGGACCATGACGGAAAGTAGCTGCTGCACCAGGGTGGAGGCATGCAGTCCCTCCACACTCAAGGGCTCATACCAGCCCGCAACCAAGAGACGAATCATAGCCACGGTCTGCACCATGCCCTCGCGGAGTTGATCTGACAGACCGGACTTTGCGGTGAGTTGCCGCTCGATGGCAAAGCACCGCAGGATGGCGGGCTCGCCCTTGCGGCGGCCAGAGCGGCCTAGCCGCTGGCGCAGGCTGGCGACGGAGGGTGGCGGGCCTATCTGGACGATGCTCGTGACGGAGCCGATGTCGATCCCGAGTTCCAGAGTGGATGTGCAGATGGCCGACGCGGGCCGTTCTTTCTGCTTGAGGGCGACTTCCGTCTCCTCCCGGATGTCCTTGGACAGATTGCCATGGTGGGGCCAGAACTCGTTGGGCACCCGCTCGTCCTCGCAACGTCGCCGCAGGCGATCGGAGTAGAACTCCACCGCGATACGGCTGTTGGGAAACACAAGGTTGTTACTTCCCCGGAGTACTTGGAAAAGGTGGTTAACCACCGCCAGTTCCGCGGGGCCATCTGGCGTCTCATCAGAGTCGGGCTTCAGGCCGGGCGGTGCATCCGGCTCAACCACCCCCTTCACCAGTACGCGCAACTCTTGGCCGCCTTCCTTGGCATCCACCAAAACCACATCGCCCGCCTTGCCAGGCCGCAGGAAGTCGGCGGCACCTTTCATATCCCCCAAGGTGGCGGAGAGCCCCACCCGGCACACGAATCGCCCCACAGGCTTCTCCACGCGGTGCAAGAGAGACTGCAACTGCTTGCCCCGCTCGCTGCCCATGAAGGCGTGTAACTCGTCCACCACCACATATTGGAGCCCTGCCAGCAGGCCGCCCAAACCATGGCCGTGGCGCATGAGCATAGCCTCCAGCGACTCAGGTGTGATCAACAGACAGCCCTCGGGCTTTTTCAGGAAGCGGGTCTTCTGGCTCTGGCTGATGTCCCCATGCCAGGGCGTCAAAGGGATCCCCAGCAAGTCGGTTAACTCCGCTAGCCTCCGCCACTGGTCGTTGATCAGTGCTTTCAGGGGGCTGATGTACAGCGCGACGCCTCCGGGTTGAAGGCCCGCCAGACGGGTGAGGATCGGAAAGAAGGCGGCCTCGGTCTTTCCCGTAGCCGTAGAGGCAGCGATAATCACATCTCGCCTGGCATCCAGAATGAGCGGTATGGCCCGCTCTTGGGCCTCGCGGAGTTCTGTCCACCCAGATTTCCAGATCCATCGCTTGATGCACGGGTCGAGGCGGTCGAACGCGGCCGATTCAGAGCTTGAAGCTTGTGAGGTCGTCATCACTCTTACTTCCGGTGGTTGTAATGGTTGGCGGCTCGTTCTCCACTTGGAAATCGCTTACCCCACCGTCATCCCGACGGACCTCCAACTGGCCCAAGAGAGCTTGCCAGCTTTTTTCAGGGTTCTGCTCCAACACGGAGAGCAGGTTCACAAAAGCCGTGATGGTCGTCCGTGGTGTGCGGAAGTAAGCCTCTCCGATGCGCTGGTGGCAGTGGACCATGAAGGCCTTCAGTGCCTCTTCGGGCACCTGGCACCTGCCCTCGTCGCCGTAGGCGAAGACGCGCCGAATATTGTGCAGCAGCACATAGAACTCGTTCTCGCTCAGGCTGGAGAGGCGCAGCACAGGATGGTTGTAGTCCACCAACCCGCCCTTGGCGAAGGTGTTCTCCGCCAGACGAGATTGCAGGGCGCTGTAGCTGTAGAGACCTCGTCGCGTGTCCATAAGGAATTCAGGTGTGCCGCCCAGGACGAAGCCTAGCCCCTCCGCGCTGCCCTGCAGCAAGTCGTTGAGGATGCGCAGGATCTGTTCGTAGTTGGCATCACGGGCCTGCCTGTTCGAGAGCTTGTACAGGTTCACTAGTTCGTCCAGACAGACCAGCAGTCCAGAGAAGCCCGCCAACCTCACGAATAGGCCTAATAGCTTGATCTGGTCGTAGCTGCTGGCGTTGTCAACAATGGTACGAACCCCCAGCGCGATGCGGGCGTCGGTCTTGGTGGTGAACTCGCCACGCAGCCAACGGATGGCGTCGGTCTTGAGTTGCTCGCTGCCCTGTTGATGGCCCCGCCAGTAGGCCTCGATCACATGCGCGAAGTCGTAGCCATTCACCAACTCTGAAAGCCGTTCCAGTTTCCTATGGATGATAGTGTCCACTCCCACACCTTGGGTCTTGGATTCGGTAGTGGCGGTGGAGATGAACTTCTCCACGATGCCCGCAAGGGCACCACCCTCGGGCCTAGTGCGGGTGGCAAGGTTCTTGGTGAGTTCGGCGTAGAGGGAGCGGGCTTGGCCTCCCGTGGCATGAAGGCGGCGATTTGGGTTCAAGTCCGCCGAAGTCGCGACAAGTTTCTTCTCCAGTGCCACGGCCCGGACCAAGTTGAGGAAGAAGGTCTTGCCGCTCCCATATTCGCCGATCACGATGCGGAACGCCGTGCCGCCATCCGCAATGCGTTCAATGTCCTTCAGCAGGGCCATGTTCTCCTTCTCGCGGCCCACCTGCAACAAGTGCAGGCCCGTGCGCGGCACCACGCCAGCCCTGAGGGCTTGAACCACTGCGTCACGGTCTCTCGGGCGGATTGGTGTTATCATGCTTTCTTCTTCTGTACCAGTTCGAGGTTGATGTCGATTTGTTCATTCCCTTCGATCAGGGCCCGCCCAAATTGGTCGAAAGCGGCCTCGTTGATGCACTCTATGGCACCATCCACCATCAAGCCGCGATCAG
>Ga0224558_1002766_pt1 | contig 15599 bp, 15 predicted proteins | sample 714S32024metaG_FD_180682 | JGI IMG/M metagenome (GOLD analysis project Ga0224558, IMG submission 180682) | Peat soil microbial communities from Stordalen Mire, Sweden - 717 S3 20-24 | ecosystem: Environmental > Terrestrial > Soil > Wetlands > Peat | place: Sweden: Norrbotten County, Stordalen... | reverse complement strand
TTGCCCGCCATCGAGAGTACGTTGGTGTAGTTCAGAATCTTGTCTTTCTTGACAGCCACCAGCAGCACGTCCATTTGCGGGCTGGTCGCGTCGTCGGAAAGAATCTGGTAGTCGAGGTTCACATCCGCCAGATCGAACGGGATGTGCTGCGCCGCTTCCTTCTGAATGGTCTCGGCCAGTTCCTGATCGCTCATCGAGGGCAGCGAGATTTTCTTCACGATCACCGAGTGTCCGCTGACCGCCGTGGCCACCGCCTTCGACTTGATCGCCGTGTCCGCGAACAGCTTGGAGATCGAGCTCGAAACCTGGCCCGAGTCCACGATCATGGAATCGACCACGAGGTCGGGCGGGATCGGTTCCAGTCCGAGGTGTGCCACTTCGATTCCCGTGCGTGTCTTCCTGAGCTCGACGGCCTTGATGCTCGAAGAGCCCACATCCAGACCCACTATCGTCTTCGATCCTCTTCCAAACATGTGCCCGCCTTTATTTACCGAGTTCGTTTACGGAGTTCCGGCAGCTTTCACGGCTGCCTTGATTTTCTTTTTGCCCCGCGGTTCCGTTTCCATCGACTTCTCTTCCATCCACTGATCAAGCCTCGATTTTTTGAAGCGCCAGCGGTTGCCCAACTTGAACGCCGGAAGCTTTTGTTCGTTCACGTACTTGTAGAGCGTGTCCGGACTCACTCCCAGATACTGCGAAGCTTGGCGAATGTTCATCACTTCTCGCGAGTCGGCCATTAATGTTTCCCTGCGCGTTCGAGTGTATTTTGGTGTGCTGAGCATATCTCAACCGGAAGCGCGGGCCTCTCAACCTGAATCTCCCGGTTTTGTTGGGTTTTATGGGGGTTTTCTGGAATTCACAAAAACTGGACTTGCACTTTGCCTCTACCCGTAGTACCGAGGCGTACGGATGGCTCTATATGTAGTAGTTTCTGCGCAAATTAGCGTCCGGTCATGCGAGTTAAAGTAACTAAGGTACTAGAGACGGTACGGAAGTACTTGGACGGGCGCGCAAAGCGCTGAAAATGCGGCAACTCGAGGTCCCTCGCTATGCCAATATCTCTGTGGTTTTGTTCGCTTTTAAGCTTGCTTTTCCAGCATCACGGCCGGTTCGATTCGCTCGCACGATCTCCCCTCACGACGTGAGCCCCGTCACTTATCGTTCGGAGAGGTTGCTGTAGGCTTATCTGTTTTCGAATATCAGAAGAAGGATCCCCATGAAACTGCTCGTAATTGGTTCCGGCATGATGGGTTCAGCCGCCGCCTACGACATGGCTCTCCAGGGCCACGTCGACTCTGTCACTCTCGCCGACAACGACCTCAAGCGCACCAAAGACGCCGCTGCCCGCGTCAACCGCATCGCCGGCAACAAGAAAGTCCGCGCCGTTGCGCTTGACGCTGCCAAAGAAAAAGAAGCCGCGCGTCTCATGAAAGGCCACGATGGCGCGCTCTCCGCCGTTCCCTATCGTCTGAACTTCGGACTGGCAAAAGCCGCCATCCGCGCGGGTTGCCATTTCGCCGATCTCGGCGGCAACAACACCGTCGTGCGCCAGGAACTGGCGCTCGCCAAGCAAGCCGAGAAACGCGGCATTGGCCTCGTTCCCGATTGCGGCCTCTCGCCCGGCATGGCATCGATTCTCGGCGGCGAGCTGGTTCGCCGCCTCGGCGGTCGCGCCGACGCGCTCAAACTCTACGTCGGCGGTCTGCCCGAAAAACCCATGCCTCCGTTTCATTACCAACTCGTGTTTTCCGTCGAAGGACTCATCAACGAATTCGTAGAACCAGCGCGCATTCTGCGCCACGGCAAGATCACCACCATCGAGGCGCTCACCGAACCCGAACCATTTCACATGGAAGGCTTCGCGCCGCTCGTGGCCTTTCAAACCTCCGGTGGAACTTCGACTTTGCCCGAGACCTTCGCGGGCAAAATCGGCGAGTGCTTCGAGAAAACTCTGCGCTATCCCGACCACTACAACCTGATCCGCGGATTGAAGGACCTGGGCCTGTTTTCGAGCCAGAAAATGCTTATCGGCGACGTGGAAGTAGCGCCGCGCGCGCTTCTGGAAAAAGTGTTCGAGGAAAAATTCGCCGGCGAGGGCCCCGATGTCTGCATCATGCGCCTCGAGGCGCACGAATCCGTCAAAGCTCCCGGAGTCCGCGGTCTGCTCGGCGGAAAGCTCAAAGGCCGAGTGGCCATCTTCACCATGGTCGACCGCTACCATCCTAAGAGCGACATGAGCGCCATGATGCGCACCACCGCCTTCCCCGCCTCCATCGTCCTCCAAATGATGTGTACGGGCGCGGTGAGCAAGCGCGGCGCAGTCTTGCAGGAACGAGACGTTCCCGCCGACGCTTTCCTCGAAGAAATCGAGCGCAGAGGAATCAAGATCGAGTACAGAGTCGAGTAGCGACAGTTGGAACTATTCCGCGTTGATGGCAAGGGAATTCACCCACCTTTGTGTGGGGAGATCACCCAGTCGTGCTTTTGGCGGGAACCCGCCATTTTCTTTGGCGGGAACCGCCTGCGGAAAACAGCTACCGGTTCGAGACCCCTTTATTCTCTAGCAAATGCAACAAAGAACTACGACCTGCCTGGCAGTCTGTAATCGCGTCTTCCGCGCACATCTTGAGCCCCAGAATCACCGGCCTGGGTTGGGCACGTTTTGGCCACTCACTTGCTCGTTGGATGGGTGGAACATCTCAGTATTCGGAGAAGAAGCCATGTGGATGAGGTCATGCGCTGTCTGTAGGGCACTCATGATAAAGCTCCGCTTGCGCGATACTGTCCGGTGCCGATGCGGGTGGGAGTGGGAGTGGTAGACAAGACGCAGAGATTTCACGAGATGAAGGGGAACGGCTCTATGGCCCGAGTAATCAATTTCTATATCCCAAAGAACTTCCGCAGAAAAGCGACTACGATTGCGCCGTCAAAACCCGGGAAAGTGATCGCGTTTTGCCTGTCGAAGAGATCCGCGTAGCTTCGAGGTTGCTCTCGCTCACTCGTCTCTACTCGCGATTCTCTTCCCCGACCACCGTCATCTTCGTATCCGTCCGGAATTTCCTGTAATCATGGAAAGTCAGTTCGATATCTTCGTCGTAGGCCTTGAATAGGGCAACCCGCGCGTTGAGGTGAATCTCAACCTGCTTGGGCAGCCAAACCTCATCGTTCACCCTGGTCTGCTCAAAGAGAATGTGCGTGCCTTTGTGGATTCTTGCGAGCACGAAGCCGATTGCAATGGTGTCGATGGCGGTGATGTCGAGCTTCACCCATTGCGCCTCGGCTTTGTCGATCCAGATGCGTCCTTGGAACTTGCTGAGCATCCTGGCGTCGCGGCTCTTCGGTTCGTAGCCGGGACGAGGCTCGCCCTCCAGCACCCAGGCATCGCGCCCGCCGAGCGCTTCCGAGCCAAGCAGCCGGAAGTTGAAGGCATCGGCAATCTCAAGCACAAACTTGCGATCCTCTTCGCGGCCTTTTTCTTCCTTCTCCAGCCGTTTGCGGCGGTCGTCTTCCGATTCGTTCTGGCGTTTGTCGATGATCTTCTGAATCTTATCGTCTTCTTTTTTCGCCTCGTCAGCCGACAGCGTTTTGTCATCCCTGGCGGTCACCCGCGCGACTGGCTCTCCATAAATCTCGAGAATCTCCCAGGTCCGGGATTCGATTTTCTTTACCTTGGCAGGTTCCCCGCCATGCCCATCGAGTTTGTGCCGCTCCTCGCGTTCGATGTAGGTGTAATCGCGCAGGCGCTTATCGTTTTCCAGGTCTTTCTCTTCGGCGCGGCGCAAAAGGTCTCGAATCTGCTCCGGCGGCACGACGCCCGTGGCATCGGCCTTCAGGTCAATGACATTTGCACCAATGGCTTTTACCTCGATGGGCCGCGAAACAGGCGTGGCTTGCCTTGCCGTGGGAGTTGAAGTTGAAGCCTGACCGAATACACAGCCCGCCAGCAGAACCATCGCGAAGATGCGCACGGCACAAAAACGCATGACAGACATGGCAAACATCCCCACCCGCAGTTCCGAGCAAAGGCAGCTTCCCCTGTGCACGCCGGCCCGGTGGTTAAGGGTTTTTCACCGCGCGCTCCAAACACTCCGCCCGGAACAACCGCCCATCCACCCGATGCAGCCGCTTCGCCTGCGTGGGAGTGATTAGCCGATAGTGAAAAATGGTCAGCAGATACTCCGCCACAAACCATACCGGCTTCTCCGAACTCATCCAGTTCAGAGAATCGAAGCGCATCATGTGGACGGGCCGCGAGAAGGTTCGCAACGTCCGCTCCCCGCGCAGATTGAAATAAAGGTTGAAGTAACTCAAAGCCAGCTCGCGCAGCGACCGGTACACCGGCTCCCGAAACCGGCATCCTGTGAAATTCGATTTCGCCACCGCTCCCCAATGGCCATCCACCTTGTATATGGCAAGCACGTGGTCGGTATCGTGCTCGGCCTCCAGATCAAGAAGCAGCGGAGGATATCCGATGACACGCAGCGCCGCCGCCGCAAACAGCGCCCCCTCGTAGCAATGCGAAGTATTCTCGCGCAGCACCCGTCGCGGAGACCAGGCGCTGTCCTCAAGGTGGTAAGGCATGTCGTCGAGCAAGCGCTGAATGCCGTACGGAGTCTTCAAGCCACGCAGCTTGCGAAGCTCGGCAGGGGTCAGGCCCCAGGAGTTAGCGTCGTTCGTCATCCGAAATTTTCCCGTAGAGACGCGGCTTGCCGCGTCTCGCGGGGATCGCACAGTCACTTGAAGGTAGCAGGATCGGGCAATGATTGGGAATAGAGGAGCAGGTCCGTGCGGGAGCGGACATCAGCGGTGTAAAGGCGATTTTGCGCCAAATCCAAACTTACTCCAGCGGGATCTCGGTTCCGGCGCAGGTGCTGATCGTCCCGGAGGAGACGTAGCGCACCACAGCATCCGCGATCGAGCAGAAGGAGCGCACGCCCGTACTATTCGCAGTCACTGGGGTTGCATACGCATAATAGCCGCCGGACGTGCCCGTCGCACCGAAGTTATAGCCGCTCTTTCGGCCCGACGCCAGCTGGCCGTCGATCCAGCAGGCAGCAGTCGAGGTGGGAGGGTTGGGGCAGGCCGTGCCGACCCCGCCAGGCCCCAGATTGGTCAGTGCGGCCGCAAAGCCCACCGTCGGGTAGCTGGAGTCGTATGAAATCATCGCGGTGTTGATGGTGCGAATCGACGCCACCGCGGACGACTCGTTCGCCGCAATGCGCGCCCGTAGCAGGTTCGGGATAGCAATCGCCGCAATAATCAGGATGATCGCCACCACAATCAGCAATTCGATCAGCGAAAAGCCCTTCTGTCTCTGCATTTCTTTGGGTACCTCCGCCACTCCGGGGTCCGACGTAGCCACGATTACACTTACCCAGTTGCACTTGGTGGTCCAGCCTTCCGGCGAGGTGACTGAAGTTCCATCCCGCTTCAAACCCTGAGATTCCCAAAGGAATCGCTTGCGCTGGCTGTGCTTGAGAGGGGTACCTTTTGCCCGCTGCAGCCTGGATTGACAACATTTGTCAGAGTGTTCGTGGATCACTCTGACAAATATTGTCAGTCGCTGCGCAGTCTTTGGATGATTGTTGGTGTAATCGTGGGGAGGTGTTTTCGCCTATCCGCACCAGTGTAGTCCCTCTACCACAACAACTCTCCCAACTCGCGAGGACTTTCAACCAGCACATCCGGAGGCGCCTGCTCCAGCAAATGCGGAGCGAACCCATAGGTTACGCCGCAGGTCCACAACCCGGCGTTGCGGCCGGTCAACACGTCAACGGCGGAGTCGCCAATGATCAGCGCCTCGTCCGCTGCCACGCCAGTTTCCTGCATGATGGTCCGGATGCCCAGCGGATCGGGCTTCTTGGTCGTAAAGCTGTTGCCGCCGTATACACACACGAAGAAGTCGCCCAGCCCCAGCGCCCGCACAATGTCGCGCGAAGGGACGACCGGCTTGTTCGAGAGCACCGCCATCTGCCGCGGCACTCCATTTGGCGGCACTCCATCCTCCACGCCATTCGAAGAATTCGCCAGGCGCGCCAGCACTTCCGGAATCCCCTCATAAACCGTGGTGTGGTCGAGCTTGTGCTGGCGGTAGTAGCCAAGAAAATACTCCATAGCCTTTCGGAGTAACGCCTCGTCGTCCGTGTCGCCGAGCGCGCGGCGCACCAGCGTCGGAGCGCCATCTCCCACGTAGCTGGCAATGACGTCGCCGTCCAGTTCGGGACGTTCGATATGGCGCAGCATTGCATTCACGGAGTGAATCAAATCCAGCCGCGAGTCAATCAGGGTGCCATCGAGGTCAAACACCAGCAAGCGGACGCGGCGCGGATCAAACGGGCGGAGGAAGCGAATCATGGACAGTTCAGGATAACGCAGCTCTCAGCTCTCAGCTCTCAGCTCTCAGCTCTCAGCTCTCAGAAAAGGCTGGACTTCATGCGAATGGACAGTCAATAGCTTGCCGGATGCTCACGAAAAACCCGCGGGCTCAAGATGAAGAGATTCTCCTGAGAACTGATAGCTGAGAGCTGAGAGCTGATTTACAATGAGGCGGGGCTGGAACTCAGTGGGGTGAAGAACGCAGCATGGCCACGACCAAAGTCGATCCCAAGCTGAACGAAAGCGACATCGCGAAAACGGCCAAGACCTATCAGGGCCTGACGAGTCAGCAACTGATTGATGCGTATCGCATCATGTTCACCTCGCGGCGCGTGGACGACCGCGAGATCCTGCTCAAGCGCCAGCAGAAGGTCTTCTTCCAGATCTCGGGTGCGGGCCACGAAGCGGTGGGCGTCGCGGCCGCCTTTGTGTTGAAGCCGGGCTACGACTGGTTCTATCCCTACTACCGGGACCGCGCGCTCTGTCTCGCGCTGGGCGCAACTCCATACGAAATGCTGCTTGGCGCCGTGGGCGCAACCGACGACCCCAGTTCCGGCGGGCGCCAGATGCCCTCGCACTGGGCCTTCAAGCGGCTCAACGTGGTCACGCAATCGTCCGCCACCGGCACCCAGATTTTGCAAGCCGTCGGCTGCGCCGAAGCCGGCCGCTACTTCGCCCAGCACCCCAATGCCGCCCGCAAGGCCGAAGGCGATTACCGCCAGTTTAAGGACGTCCAGTTTCAGGGCGACGAAATCACCTACGTCTCGCTCGGCGACGGCACCACCAGCGGAGGGGAATTCTGGGAGGCGCTGAACACGGCCTCCAACCGGTGTCTGCCGGTAATTTTCTGCGTCGAAGACAACCAATACGCCATTTCCGTGCCCGTCGAAGTGCAGACCTCGGGCGGCAATATTTCGCGCCTGGTCTCCGGCTTCCCCAACTTCCATTTCGAAGAGATTGACGGGACCGACCCGGTCGTCGCCTATGCGGCCTTCAAGCGCGCGGCCGATCATTGCCGCGCCGGCCATGGGCCCGCGTTTGTCCATGTCCATGTCATCCGTCCTTATTCCCACTCGCTCTCCGATGACGAGCGCCTTTACCGGCCCGACGGCGAGCGCCAGGCCGATGCCGCGCGCGACCCGGTCCACCGCTTGCAGTTGTTCCTGCTGCGGGAGGGAATCCTCGACGAAAAAGGGATCAACAAAATCGAGAAGGAAATCGATGAGCAGATGCAGGCCGATACCGACCGCGCCCTCGAAGCCGCGGTACCGCAGCCGGACACAATCTACAACTTCGTATACTCGCCCGATCTCGATCCTGCTTCGGCGGCGTTTGAAACTCATCCTGCGCTGGCCGCCCCCGAGACGGCGGCCGATGGCAAGCGCTCCGCCGACTCGCCAAACAAGACCTCGCCAAACAAGACCATGGCGGACCTCATCAACGCCACCCTGCGCGACGAGATGCACCGCGATGAGCGTGTCATCATCTTCGGCGAAGATGTAGCCGACGCCAGCCGCGAAGAGTATCTCAAGCAGAAGCTGATCAAAGGCAAGGGCGGAGTCTTCAAACTGACCGCTGGCCTGCAACTCCAGTTCGGCTCCGACCGCGTCTTCAATTCTCCCCTGGCCGAAGCCAACATTGTCGGCCGCGCCACCGGTATGGCAACGCGCGGATTGAAGCCCGTGGTGGAAATCCAGTTCTTCGATTACATCTGGCCGGCGATGATGCAGTTGCGCGACGAACTCCCTATCATCCGCTGGCGCTCGAACAACGCCTTCTCGGCGCCGCTGGTGGTCCGGGTGGCGATTGGCGGCTATCTGACGGGCGGCGCGATCTATCACTCGCAGTGCGGCGAGAGCATCTTCACCCACACTCCCGGATTGCGCGTCGTGTTCCCTTCCAACGCACTCGACGCCGCGGGGCTGCTGCGCACCGCCATCCGCTGCGACGACCCGGTATTGTTCCTCGAACACAAGCGCCTCTACCGCGAAACCTACGGACGCGCTCCCTATCCCGGTCCCGACTACATGGTCCCGTTCGGAAAAGCAAAGATCGTGCAGCCCGGAACCGACCTCACCGTCATCACCTACGGAGCGGTGGTTCCGCGCGCGCTGCAGGCCGCGCAAAAACTGGAGCGCGAGCACCAAGTCAGCGTCGAACTGATCGACCTGCGCTGCTTGAATCCGTTTGACTGGGATGCGATTGCCGCCTCGGTGAAGAAAACCAACCGCGCGCTAATTGCCTACGAAGACTCGCTGAGCTGGGGATACGGCGCCGAAATCGCCGCCCGCATCGCCGACCAACTATTCCATCACCTCGATGCGCCGGTGAAACGAGTAGCGGCGGCCGATACATTCATCGCCTATCAACCGATTCTGGAGAATGCCATCCTGCCCCAGTCGAGCGATTTGTTCCGGGCAATGAAAGAGCTGGCGGAGTTCTAGATCAGGCTCTTAGCTTTTGGCTCTTAGCTCTCGCGCTTGGCTCTCGTGTAGAGACGGGGCTTGCCCCGTCTCCGCGCCTCTGCGCTCTCAGCCACTTTTCGTTTTCCGCGCGCCGCCCGTCCTCCCACCAAACGTCAATCCCCACGGACCGCCGTCGAAACAAAGCAGCGCAAACGCCATCGTCGCCAGCGCCAGCGGAAATTCGTATCCGCCAGCGCCCGTCAGCCCGTTCTTAAAATGCACCTTCCATATGGCCACGCCCATCTCGATCACGAATGCGAGCGAGAAGAAGCGCGTAAACAATCCCAGCACGATGGCGATGCCGCCGAAGAATTCCGTCCCCGTGGAAAAATATGCCAGCCAGCGCGGAAGGCCGAGCGAACCCACGAAATCCATGTGATGATGAAACCCGCCGAACACCTTGTGATAACCATGCGCGATCATGATCGCTCCCAGAACGAGCCGCATCACGAGCAGCGCTAAGGGCTGCAGCCGGTTGAGAAAATCCACGCTCACCTCCAGAGAGCAGCTCTCAGCTCTCAGCTCTCAGCTCTCAGCTCTCAGCTCTCAGCTCTCAGAAAAGGCTGACCTCGCACTAATCGGCGGTCAATAGCGCGGGAGATGCTCCCAACAAACCTGATGACTCAAGATTAAGAGATTTTCCTGAGACCTGAGACCTGACGCCTGAGACCTGCCCTAAGATTTTCCTGAGACCTGAGACCTGACGCCTGAGACCTGCCCTACCAGGTCGAGTACGCGGTGCCATCACTGCCAATCTTGTCGGAACCGCTGTGGACTCCGATGATGCCTTCCGTGTCCTTTTGTTCCAGCGACAAGATCGCGTCTGCCGGCTCCGTCTGCCAGGTATCGCTGCTGCCCGTGATGTCCTCCGGAATTCTTTCCAGGTACTTCGCCGCCTTCAGATCCTCCAGCGACTGCGGCGCTTTTTTCTTGTCTTGTGTGTATTGGTAGATCGTCTTATTCAGCGTTTCCAGGTTCTGGCGTAGGTTTTGCTCCCGCGCCCGCGTAATGCTGTGGCTGTAGATGGGCAGAGCTACACCTAACAGGATCAGAATGATGCTGATCACAACCATGATCTCGATCAGCGTGAATCCGCGGTTCCGTCCTATCGCCCTACCCGTCATCTCCGGACCTAGTGCTTCCAACTCGAATAGGCAGTACCGTCGGTCGAGATCTCATCGGAACCGCTGTGCACACTCCCAATGCCGAGCTGGTTCGGATCCCACGCATCTTGGGAGTCTTCCGGCTCCCATTTCCAGCTGTCGGTGCTGCCGGTGATGTCATCCGGGATGAATTTGACGTATCCGGGCACCAGATCGTCCGGCGACTGTGGCGCTTTCTTCTTGTCGAGTGAATACTCCTCGATGGCTTTATTGAGCGTCGTCAGGTTCTGATGAAGTTTGGCTTCCCTGGCGCGAGTGATGGTCTGGTCGTACCTCGGCAACGCGATCGCCAGTAGGATCAGGACCAGGCTGATGACGATCACCATCTCAATCAGCGTGAAACCCTGATTGCGAACTTTGGGATTGCCCGCCTTGGACCTGAATTTCATCTACCAATCCTTATACTTCGTGCCGTCCAAAGCGACTTGGTCCGTCTTGCAGTAAACATCGAAAACGTTCTGCCCGCCCCAGGAATCCGAGTCTTTATCATCCTGCATGGAGCGCATTCCCCATTCCTGTTTGGTGATGGGATCAATCGGAATCCGGCGGAGAAATTTCAGTTTCTTGCCCCCAACATCCACCCCTTTGACCAGCGTGTCGAGATCCGGAGGGTAGTTTTGGCTGTCCACCTTGGTCTGTAACCCGCCCCGATCGGCGGCGTCTTTGTAGCGATCGATCGCGTCGCGGATCATCCACAGGTCTTCCCGCAACTCGTGCTCGCGCTCCCGAATAATGCTGTTTCGTGCCACCGGGAACGCCATCCCCACCAGGATGACCAGGATGGCAGTCGCAACGATCAACTCAATCAGCGTAAACCCGTGTTGTTGGCGCCTGACCACGGACCTCGCCGCCCACATGTTTGTCGACTGGTTCATAAATCGGTTCTCAGTTCTCAGTCAAAAACCAGCCCAGGTTCTCCATTGAGAACTGAGGACCGGGAACTGGGAACTTCTTCTACTGAATCGTAACGGCCGCCTGCGCTCCGCTCAACCCGATCGGCTGCATCGCCGGGTCCCGTGCTCCGCCCCGAGTGATGGTCAGAGCCGACTGGCCCGGCGCCTTTGCCATGAATGTCAGGGTCAACACCGCACCCTGTCCCGAGACGCCCCCGGCGCCCGGAGGCCGCGTGGCTGTGACTTGCAGCGTGCCGGTCACAGGATCATCGCGATGCACTAACGCCACCGCTTGCCCGTCCTGGGACAGGAATCCGCCGTTCGATACGTTGATCACTTGCACCTGACTCGGATCGTAGCTGAGTTGCACGGGCACGGAATACACGTTCTGCCCGCCGGAAAGCATGACATTCACCGTGAAGGTCGAGCCCTTGGCCTGATTCAATGTGGGCGGATCAAACAGGAACGTACCCGTGCCGGCGCCAGCTTGCGTTTGCGGAATCTGATTCTGTGGAGGCTGCGCTTGAGGAGTTGGCGCAGGGCCTGCCGGCGTGGGCGCAACCGTACCCGCCGGCGGCGCCGTCCTGGTATTGCTCCGTCTCAGCGTCAGCGCATTGGCCGTACCCACGTCGATCATATCGGCACCGCCATGCGGAACCTCAAGCCCGCGGATGATGTGCGGGACCAGGACGAACACGATTTCGTTCGAAGAGTGGTCCGAGGTATCCTGCGAAAAGAGATATTTCAGGATCGGGATCGAGGCCAGACCCGGAAGCCCGGTCAGAGCCTTCGTCTTCGTGTCCTCCATCATGCCGCCCAGCAAGCTGACTTCGCCATCTTTCAGGCGGATTTCGTTCTCGATTTTCCGCTGCCCGATCACCGGTTGGCTGATACCGCCAATGCTCACATACGAGTCCACATCCGAGACATCCATCGACATCTTCAGCGAAACTTCCCGTCCCGCATGCACCCGCGGCGTGATATCGATGTTCACGCCCACGTCGAGGTATTGAAATTGAGTGTTGACCAGCGGGTTGATACCGACTCCGCCAATTCCCGGCTGGAACGATCCCGTCGCCACCGGCACGCGATCGCCGATCTTCAGCGTCGCCTTCTGCCCGTCCAAGGCGCGGACCTGCGGATTCTGGATGACCTTGGTATCGCTGGCGCTCATCAATGCCGTCGCCGTAGCCGACGGAATCGTCACCTGGAAGTCGGTGGCCGTCAGGTTGTTGAACGTATTCAGGCTGATGCCGCCGGACGATGGTGTAGAAGTCGCCGTGCCGGTGTTGCTGGTCGTCGCGGTAGTGGTGGTGCTGATATTGGGCTGCAGCGCGATCGAAACGCTGGTCGGAGGGTTGACTCCAAGCGTGTGCGCCCGGTCGCGGCTAACCTGCATGACCGCCACCTCGATCAGCACTTCTGGCTTCGCCTTGTCGAGATCGTCCACCAGTTTTTGCGCCAGCGCCACCTGATCCGGCGTGCCCCGCACCACGATCGCTCCCTGCGAGGGCAATTGCTGAATGCGGCTGACTTCGAGGATGGTGCGCATCGCGTTCACGACGTCCTGCAATTCGGTAGGCTGAGAAAGATTGGAAAGATAAAAAGTCTTGATGACGTTTTGTTCCAGCTCTTTCCGCTTTGCGGGATTGTCTTGCGCGACAAAAATCGTGTTCGGCGTCACCGGCCGCCAAAAGGTTTTGGTCTCGAACGAAATGATCATCAGGGCTTCTTCCAGGGTCACGTTGTTCAGTTCGACGTGCACCTGGCGCGCCGTGTAATCGGGGTCGAAAAGCACGTTGATCCCGGCCAGCTTGCCCACCGTCTCGTAGATCACGTTCGATTTCTCCGTGACCTTGAGCGTGATGGGGACGTTCGAGATCGGGGCCAACTCCACCGGGCCCTGCGCCATTTCCAACCGTTTGCGCAACGCGGTCGTACCCGGCGACACTGCCTGCGGCGGCGGGTTCTGCGCCTCCCGAATCATCTGCTGCGTGCGCTTCAGCTCCTGCAGCGCGATGAACGAAGAAGGATCGATCTCCACTCCCTTCTGGAATTCCACCGCCGCCTCATCGAGCTTGCCCCCGTCGCGCAGAAGCTGCCCGCGATGCACGTGCGATGAAGCGGACAGGAAGCGGGTCCGCTCGTACGCAGTTCGATATCTCAGGTCTTTCGGTTTCAGGTTATAGGCCTGCTTGAAATAGTCGAAGGCCTGCTCGTAGTTCTGCCGCGCCTCGGCGTCGGCGCCCTTCTCGTAGAGTGCTCTGGCAGAATCACCCCTGGCAAAAACAGGAGGCCTCAAGCAGAGCAGCAGCAGAACAAAAAGAGCCGAAAAGATCAGACGTCTCATCAAGCAGTCCTCACAAAATTCTCTCTTGCCAGCGGGCAGCACGAGCCTAGCTCATCCGGGCCACGCCTCATCCTACTACCCGAAAAAGCAACCGGCCGGGTATCCCTGGGCCGTCACCAGCAAAAGTACCCGGAAAATCGGATTATAGCATCGCCTCAACTTGCACCCGAAGTGACTGGTACGTCGGTGTTTACACTCATGAGTACGTGAACCGAGGGTGTCGGGTCTCAGGGGCCAGGCGCAGGGGTCGGCAAAGGCACATCACGATGCTTTCGAAAGCGGGATGCGCGCAAGTCTTGCCTGCGACCTGACACCTGAGACCTTCCTTACCTCTTCGTGGTACTTTCTTCTCAACAATGGCCAAGCAGACTAGCCACCAGACCCAGCCCCAGCGGGAGAAGAATCCGCGCCGCCAGCCCACCGCCTCGGGGGAAAAGGATGCCTCTGTAAACAGGAACGCAACTCACAACTATTTCTTGCTAGAAAAATTCGAAGCCGGAGTCGTTCTCACCGGAACCGAGGTAAAATCCGTTCGCACCGGCAAGACCAACCTCAAGGACGCCTACGGCCTGATCAAGGACGGCGAACTCTGGCTCCTGAACTGCCACATCAGCCCCTATGAGCACGGCAACTACGCCAATCATGCCGCCCGCCGCACCCGCAAACTTCTGCTTCACAAAGAAGAGATTCGCAAGCTCATTGGCAAGTCGCAGCAGAAGGGACTCACCCTGATCCCCATCCGCATGTATTTCAAGAACGGAAGAATCAAAGTCGAACTAGCGCTCGCCAAAGGCAAACAGATGTGGGATAAGCGCGAAACCGAGCGCCGCCGCACCGCCGACAAGGAAGCCCGCGAAGCCATCTCGCGAGGAAGGAAATGAGGGGGGGAACAGGCGTAGCCGGCTGGCCGGGCTCTTAATCTCATTTACTCCCGCGGGGCCGACACGAAACGCCTTCCATGAATTGTCCCGGGAGCGAAGCGCGGAACTGTAGTTTGCAACGAGGTTCGGGGGCTAGCCCTGGTCAAGGATTGGGCAATAATATAGTTGACACAGCGCCACACTCTGCTCATTCTTCGCGGGAGCGGCGGAGCGATTCCTTGGCATATTCTAATCTTTCTTGGAACGGGAAGTGCAAACACTCCTACACTTAGGAGTGTGCAATGTCGTTCGAGAAAAGCCAAATCACCGATGGCCCGTGCCTATTCTTGTCGTTGAAGGCGGAGGACAATCTTATGGCAGATGAGAAACAAGCGGAACAGAAAGAAATCTTCCGTGCCCATCTCGCAATGGCAGTGTTCTGTGAAAAAGTGCTCCGTGAGACAGACAACGTGCTAAGCGTTATTCGGGTCACGACAGATTCAATGTGTTTGGGGCCACACCGGAAATGATTCCAACCGTTCTTCAGTTCACCATTCTGGTTTCTTTCAAGTCCGGCTTTTTGCGAGGGAAGCAACTATTAGCGATTAGACCCAAGTCTCCAAATAAGGAAGATTTGCCGCAAATGTCATTTCCGTTACTGTTTGAGGGGGATGACGACAGGGGAAACGCGATGGTGGCGCAGATAAATTTCGTGGCAACTCAAGAGGGTCTATATTGGTTTGACGTTCACCTTAACGAGGAGTTGGTGACTCGGATGCCGTTACGTGTGGCCTATCAACAGGCTGGACCGGCCAGGGTACAGGGCTGAGGGAGGTTGACGAACCGGTTCTAGGAGGCTGTTGAGGATCGAGAAAAGTATTCGCAATCTGTTGCAGTTCCAAACGAAGTTCTGGGAACGAAAGTTCGTCAGCATGATGCTCAGCAATTCTGAGCTCTATGGTGTACGCCAACACTTGAGTCTCCACATCACCCCATTTGTGGATATTCCACGAATGGTCAATGAGCCAATTCTCAAACTGATCGAAATCACATTTCCCTTCGAGGAGTTCTCCAATCTGAGCGCGAATGTCGGATGCGTTAATCATGCCGGATGATTCTACACCAGTAAAAAGTCTTTCAAAGAAACAGATGCAAGAATTGTGCCATGAGCATAAACTTTTGGAAAAAATTAACACCAAAGAACTTAAGCCAATCCTTTTGCGAGAGCGCCATGCCAATCCCCTGAAATCAGGGCAGGTTTTTTGTACGTATAGCCAAATTTTGTCATATCACGATTCCAACACGAATGCAGTGATGAGGGCACATCAATACAAAAAGCCTGACGGCACCCTTGGGGCAAGCAAAATTGTCTTGGCTCAGCCTGAAATGGAGAAGCGGCGTTCTCCGTTAGTGTAGATTCCGCCCCTTCGGGGCGGGGATTTTCAAGGCATGGGGGTCTATCGTCCGATGGCTTTTTCCTCGCAGTGCACAGC
>Ga0224558_1002761_pt1 | contig 15630 bp, 15 predicted proteins | sample 714S32024metaG_FD_180682 | JGI IMG/M metagenome (GOLD analysis project Ga0224558, IMG submission 180682) | Peat soil microbial communities from Stordalen Mire, Sweden - 717 S3 20-24 | ecosystem: Environmental > Terrestrial > Soil > Wetlands > Peat | place: Sweden: Norrbotten County, Stordalen... | reverse complement strand
ACACAGCGAAATTCGGTCAAAAATGGAACCGAGGGCGACGTGGAGATCTCACCAATTACTACGACTTATTCCACAGACCATTACTACTGATTACATTCTCAAATTCGAGCTTTTGGGACTGCCCCTATATAGGGTGGAATGCATCTTGATTTGTTCAGCGGATTCCATTTGAGTTCACGCCTCTTGAAGTATTGGCCAGCCATCCTCGGGTTGGTTCTGGTGGCCGGATGCACCCGGTTCCACCCGCAGCCGCTGTCTCCGGCGGAGACGGCCGCCGGCCTGGAAAGCCGCTCGCTGGCCAATCCCGACCTGAAGGCGTTCCTGGAGAAGAATCTCAGCCGTGAACTGAACCCCTGGCCGGCAGCGAAGTGGGATTTCGAGATGCTCACGCTGGCCGCGTTTTACTATCACCCGAGCCTCGACGTGGCCCGCGCCGTATGGGCCGAGGCCCAGGCGGGCATCGTGACGGCGGGAGCGCGGCCGAATCCCACAGTCGGCTTCACGCCGCAATACGTGTTTAACCCGGGGCCAGACCCGGCTTGGGTTACGACCTTGAACTTCGACTGGCCGATTGAGACCGCCGGAAAGCGGGGAGCGCGCGTGGCGCAGGCCAGGCACCTTTCCGAATCGGCCCGGCTCAACATTATCGCGACGGCGTGGCAGGTGCGCAGCCAGCTTCGGAGCAGTGTGCTCGACTTTGCCTCGGCGACGCGGCGCGAGGCCCTGCTGCGCAAACAGATTGAGGTCCAGGAGCAGGTGGTGGCCTCGCTCGAACAGAGGCACGAGGCTGGCGCGCTCGCATCTTCCGAAATCACCCCCGCCCGGCTGCTCTTGCAGAAGGCACGGCTGGATTTGAGCGACGCGCAGCGACAGCAGGTGGAGGCCCACACGCGCGTCGCGGAGGCAATCGGCGTGCCGGTCAGCGCGTTGAAGGAGGTTGAGGTTTCATACGACTTAACGGCTTTGCCCGCGGACCTAGACCGCCTGACTTCGGGCGAGGTGCGGCGTCAGGCATTGCAGCGGCGCGCGGATGTGCTGGCGGCGCTTTCCGATTATGCGGCGAGCGAGTCGGCCTTGCAGATCGAGATTGCCAAGCAGTATCCGGACATCCATCTCAACACCGGCTACGAGTATGACCAGGGGTTGCAGAAGTGGGGCCTGTTGGGGTTCGGCGTGGAGCTGCCGCTGCTGAACCGCAATGAAGGCCCCATCGCCCAAGCGGAGGCGCGCCGGAAGCAGGAGGCGGCGCGTTTCGAAGCGTTGCAGGCCAAGGTGATCGCCGACATTGACCGCGGGCTGGCCGTGTACCAGGTTGCGGCGAAAAGCCGGGCGGGTGCGGAGGCGCTGCTGGCAACGCAACGCAAACAGCAGGCCTCGGTGGAGCAGCAACTCAAGGCCGGCGCCGCGGACCGCCTGGATGTGCTGATGGCGCAGCTTGAATTGGCCACGAGCGAGCTGGCCGTGGAGGATGGCCAGGCCAAATTGCATCAGGCGCTCGGCGCGCTGGAAGACGCCGTGCAGCGTCCGCTGGCAACCTGGCCCGATCTGGAGCAGGGGCGAACGGCGCAAGTCAAGCAGGAGAAACCGTGAAACGAGCCATTCTTTTAGTCATTGTTGTCGCCGCCGGATTCGCCGGGGGCGTCCTGTGGATGAAGCATCGCGAGGCCGCATCCTCCCCGCCCCCAGCCGAGCACTCGGCTGCCCCGGCGCCGGCGGATAAAGAAGCGGCCGGCCCGCAAGTGTCGCGCGACACGAATGGCAATGCCGTGATCACGCTGAGCAGTAAGACCCAAAAGGATGCCGGGATCTTGCTCACGAACCCAACCGCATTCCAGATGAGTCCGGAGCTAAAGGGCTATGGCCGGGTGCTGGACCCCGCTCCGCTGGTGGCGCTGGTAACGGAGCTGGCCTCAGCCCAGGCTGCCTATACTGCCTCCAGTGGTGAAGTCGCCCGGCTCAAGACGTTGGAAGGGCAGGGCAATGCCTCGGCGCGTGCCCTGCAAACGGCCGAGGCCGCCGCCTCGCGCGACGGGGTGGCAATCCAGTCGGCGAGGGAGCGTTTGACGCTGTCGTGGGGCAAGGCCGTGGCGGACCAGAAAGACTTGTCAGCATTTATCCACGACCTGACCTCCCTGGAAACCGCGCTGGTTCGCATTGACCTGCCGGTGGGCGAGACGTTGAAGGAGCCGCCCGCCGGCGCGCGCATTGCGAACTTGTCCGGCGCTTCTGCGGACGCGGCGCTTCTCGAAAAGGCGTCGAGCGTGGACCCGCAGATGCAAGGGCAGGGATTTCTTTTCCTGCTGAAGCCGAATACGCTGCGGCTGACATCGGGTGAGGCCGTGGTCGGGTATCTCAAGATTCACGGCGAGCCGCTGCCTGGGGTGATCATCCCGCGCGAGGCGGTGGTGCGAGTGGAAGGGGCCGGCTGGATGTATGTCCAGAACGAGGGTGGCGAGGCGTTCACGCGCGTCGAAATCCGACTGGATCATCCCACCGAGGCCGGCTGGTTCGTGACTAAAGGCGCGGCGGCCACCGATCACGTGGTGGTGATGGGCGCGCAACAGTTACTCTCAATCGAGCTCAAAGGCGCGGGAGGAGGCGAATGAGGCCCGGGAGCGGAAGGCCGAAAGCCGAAGCAGAAAGCTCCGTCAGGAGCGGCATGTCTATAGCCAAGTCGCGCCGAGAGAGACAAGCTCCGCTAGGAGCGGCATGTCTGCTCACAGCACCGCGTGGGCCGGTCATGCCGCTCCTAACGGAGCTTGGAACAGACCTTAGCAAGCCGGGTGACTATAGACATGCCGCTCCTAACGGAGCTGTTTTCTAAATGCTCCAGGCCCTCGTCCATTTCTCGCTCAAGTATCGCGGCGTGGTCGTCGTGCTCGCGTGCATCCTGCTCGGTTACGGGCTTTACGTTGCCAGCAACGCCAAGCTGGATGTCTTCCCGAACTTCGTCCAGCCGCAGGTGGCGATCCAGACCGAGTGCCCCGGCCTGGCGCCGGAGCAGGTCGAATTGCTTGTCACGCTGCCCATCGAGACGATGGTCAACGGCCTCGGCGACATGGAGTCGCTACGCTCCGAGTCCATCGGGGGCCTGTCCATTATCACCGTGGTGTTCAAGGAAGGCACCGACGTGTTCCGCGCCCGCCAGATGCTCGGGGAGCAACTGGCGGAGATTGCCGGCGAGTTGCCGACCACCGTCAAGACGCCACGGATGACCCCGCTCACCTCGTCCACCATGGACCTGCTCAAGATCGGCCTCGTCTCGGACCGAATGACACCGATGGAGCTGCGCACCTTTGCGGATTGGACGCTCAAGCCGCGCCTGCTTTCCGTGCCGGGGGTCGCGAAATGCAGCGTGTTCGGCGGCGAAGTGCGCCAATTGCAGATTCAGGTGTTGCCGGACCGCCTGCTGGCCCACGACCTGGCGTTATCGGATCTGCTGGCGGCGGCGCGCGTTTCGACGGGGGTGATGGGCGCGGGTTTCATTGAGACCCGCAACCAGCGCATCACCTTGCAGACGGAAGGCCAGGCACTGACGCCGGAGATGCTGGGCGAGGTGGTCGTCGCGCACACCAATGGTTCCAGCGTCCGGCTGAAAGACATGGCGCACGTGGTGGAAGGCGGAGAGCCGAAATTCGGTGACACGGTGATCATGGGCCGTTGGGGCGTGCTGATGACCATGTCCAGTCAGTATGGCGCGAACACAATGGAAGTCACCAAATTGCTCGAAGCCGCGCTGGACGAGATGAAACCGGTCTTCGAGAAGCAGGGTATCAAAGTCTATGGGCGCATGCACCGGCCCGCGACGTTCATCGAGGCGGCGCTCCGGAATATGAAGCACTCGCTGGCACTGGGCGGCATTCTGGTGGCCGTGGTGCTGTTCCTGTTGCTGGGCAGTGTTCGTACGGCTTGCATTTCGCTGGTAGCGATTCCCATGTCGCTGCTCACGGCCGTCATGGTCCTCGAGAAGTGCGGCATCACCATCAACACCATCACGCTCGGCGGGCTGGCTATCGCGCTGGGCTCCGTGGTGGATGATTCCATCATTGACGTGGAAAACATCTTCCGCCGCCTCCGCGAGAACAAAACGCTCGCGCAACCGAAGCCCGTCTTCGAGGTGGTCCTGAGAGCGTCTCTCGAAGTGCGGCGCGCGATCATCTATGCCACGTTCATCGTGGTCCTGATCTTCCTGCCGGTCCTCACCTTGACCGGGCTGCAAGGCAGTTTCTTTGCCCCGCTGGCCTTGAGCTACATACTCGCCGTCCTGGCATCCCTGCTGACGGCGCTGACGCTCACGCCGGCGCTGGCGTTTCTGTTCTTCGACAAGGGCGTGAGCCAGCCGACGGAACCGAGGTTGCAGCGCTGGTTGAAGACCGGTTACCGCCGGGGTCTTGGGCTCATCGCCCGCTGGCCGCGGTTGATCATCGGCGTGGTGGCGGTCGTGTGCGTCGCCGCCGCCACCCGGCTGCCGTTCTTCGGGGGAGAACTGCTGCCGAAGTTCCGCGAAGGCCATTTTGTGCTCCAGGTGACCACTCCGCCGGGCACGTCGCTGCTGGAAATGGTGCGAGTCGGGACCCAGATCTCGCAGGAGTTGCTCCAGAACGAACACGTTGCCACGGTCGAACAGCAAGTGGGCCGCGCCGAACTGGGCGAAGACCCGTGGGGGCCCCACCGCAGCGAGTTCCATGTCGAGCTCAAACCCATTGCCGGCAAAGATGAGGAGAAGGTCGAGGAGGAGATTAATGAGCTGCTGAAGAAGATACCCGGCATCCAATTTGAAGTGCTTACCTTCCTCGGCGACCGCATCGGCGAGACGCTCACGGGCGAAACCGCGCCCGTCGTGGTGAACATCTTCGGCGACGACTTCGACCTGCTCGATGCCAAGGCGCAGGAGGTCGCCAACGTCCTAAGGTCCGTGTCCACTAACGCCAACGCCAACGTCAAGTCGCCCCCCGGCGCTCCGCGCATGGCGGTGCGCCTGCGGCCGGACCGGCTCACCCAGTTCGGGTTCCGGCCGGTGGAAGTGCTGGAGGCGATTCAGACTTCGTACCAGGGCACGGTGGTGGCGCAGACGCATCGCGGCAACCAGGTCGCCGACGTGGCCGTGATCCTGGACGACAAGGACCGCCAGGACCCAGAGGCCATCGGCTCCCTCCTGCTGCGCAGCCCGCAGGGGAGTATCATGCCGTTGCGCGAGCTGGCAGAGATCTACCCCAGCAGCGGGCGATTCTCGATCATGCACGAAGGCGCGCGCCGTCGGCAGACGGTGACCTGCACGGTGACCGGGACGGATGTGACGTCGTTCGTGGCGGAGGCTAAGAAGCAGGTCGCCGCCAAGGTCAACTTCGGCAGCACGTACGCAGTCTTCAGCGGAGCGGCCCAAGCGAAAGAGCGAGCGCAGCGCGAACTACTGCTCCACTCGGGGATCGCCGCCGTCGGCATTCTGCTGCTGCTGGCAGTCGTGTTCCATAATTGGCGGAACATGCTGTTGCTCCTGGCCAATGTCCCCTTCGCGCTCGTCGGCGGCGTCCTGGCGGTCTGGTTGACCAGCATGATCGATCCGAGCGCCAGCTCGCTGAGCATCGGCTCGCTCGTCGGCTTCGTCACGCTCTTCGGCATCACCATGCGCAACTCGATCATGATGATCTCGCACTTCGAGCACTTGGTGACGGAAGAAGGCATGACCTGGGGACCCGAGGCGGCCATCCGCGGCGCGTCGGAGCGGGTCATGCCGATCCTGATGACGGCCACCGTCACCTCGTTAGCGCTGCTGCCGCTCGCGCTCGGCACCGGCGAAGCGGGCCGAGAGATCGAAGGTCCCATGGCCATTGTGATTCTCGGCGGTTTGGTGACATCTACCGCGCTGAACTTGCTTGTGCTGCCGACGCTGGCTCTGAGATACGGGAAGTTCAGCGTGAAACGTGAAACGTGAAACGTGATGCGTGACGCGTGATGCGTGACGCGTGATGCGTAGCGCGTGAAGCTGGGAGCGGGGGCTTCGGGCTTCGGGTTTCTCAATCCGGGTAGCCGTCGGGATGGGTCTTGTGCCAGGCCCAGGCGGTGGCGACGATGTCCTCGAGCTTGGGGTATTTGGGCTTCCACCCCAGCTCCTGCACAGCCCGGTCCGCCGCGGCCACGAGCCGGGGCGGGTCCCCGAGCCGGCGCGGCTTCTCGATGGCCGGAATCGCCTTGCCCGTCACCTTCTCGCACATCCGGATGACCTCGAGGACCGAGTAGCCGTCGCCGTTGCCCAGGTTGTAGAATCCTTGGCGGCCCGGCGCCAGGCCGAGGATGTGCGCCTGGGCCAGGTCGAGGATGTGAATGTAATCGCGGATGCAGGTGCCGTCGGGCGTGGGATAATCTGTGCCGTAGATTTCGCAATGCGGCTTCCGGCCCAGGGCAACCTGCAGCACGTTCGGGATGAGATGCGACTCGACGCGATGATGCTCGCCGAACCGGGCGCTCGCCCCCGCCGCGTTGAAGTAGCGGAACGCGATGAACTCCAGCCCGTAAGCCCGTTGATACCACTGGAGCATCTTCTCGAACATCAGCTTTGATTCGCCATACGGATTGATGGGTCGTTGGGGCAAACCCTCAGTCATTGGTACGCGGTCCGGCGGGCCGTAGGTTGCGCAGGTCGAGCTGAACACGAACTTCTTGACGCCGCATTCGACCGCGGCATCGAGCAGCTTCAAGCCGTTGGCCACGTTGTTGTGGAAATACTTCTTCGGGTTAGTCATGGATTCGCCGACCAGCGCGTTGGCGGCGAAGTGCATGATGGCGTCGGGCCGAGCCTCTTTGACGGCGTTCAGGATGTTGTTCTCCTCCTCCGGCCAGCCGAGAACGAACCGAGCCCGTGGGTCCACTGCCGAGCGGTGGCCCTCGGTGAGGTTGTCATAAACAGTCACCTGATGCCCGGCGTCGAGCAAGGCTTCAGCACAATTCGACCCGATATACCCGGCACCACCGGTGACGAAAACGTTCATGGGCGCCAAGCTAGTTGCAGGGGAAAATTGACTCAACGGAAAAAGCGGCGCGTATATCGCGACTAGCCTAAAAGACTCAATGCGCTTTCTCTGGCCGCGCAGGGTTGATCCGGCTTGACAGCATTCGGAGCTGAGGCACAATTGGAGCATGACCGTGCTCTTTCGCTGTCGCATCGAGAAGCCGCTTTTGGATAAAGCCAACAAGGTGACCCATCAACTTGGCACCTCCACGGCGGAAATGATTCGTATCTTCGTGGCGCAGATTGCCCGAACCGGCAAGGTGCCGCTCAAACTCCAGGCTACGTCAGACGACCTGCTTGGCGTGGAGCGCAGGAACCAGGTATTGAGGGACCTCGATGACTCCGAAGGTTGGTGAAGTCTACATCCTGGACTTAGGGTATGAGGGCAAAGTCCGGCCCATCGTGATTATGTCACGCGAAGACCCGGAAGCACCCCGAGCCCTGTCGCTCTTCGTCCCCCTGACCAAAGAGTCACGCGGAAGCCGGTACGAGGTGACGATGCCCCGAGTCCCCTGGCTTCGCTTGCAGTCTTATGCTAACACGCAGGGCATCGGCTCGGTAGGGCATCACGAGCTGAAGGACCGGCGTGGCCGCTTTGAGCCAGCAGTCGTGGCCAAGATCAAGGACGCGATTCGCTGGGCCTTCGAGCTGTAGCACCCCACTTGGGCATTCCTCCTTCGATGCATCCGCTCAATGTGGCGAGAGTGATCGTCCTGCTTCTGGTTGTCGCCAAGTGGGCGACCCAGCTTTGGCTGGAGCGGCTCAACTCGCGCCACGTGCGGGCCCGTGCGGGCGCGCTGCCGGAGGCGTTCAAAGGGATCGTGGATGAGGCGACCTACGCCAAATCGGTGCAATACACGCTGGCCAAAGGCCGGCTGGACCAGCTCTCAGACACCTACAATTCCGCGGTGCTGCTGCTGGTGCTTTTCAGCGGGGTGCTGCCATGGGGATTTCTCGGGTGCGCGCAATGGCTGGGCGGCGCGGCGTGGGCCATGGCCGCCTTCCTCTTCGTCACGGCGGTCGTGCTGTCGTTGCCGGGTCTGCCGCTGGAATGGTATGACCAGTTCCGCCTGGAAGAGCGCTTCGGCTTCAACACCACCACGCAGAAGCTGTGGTGGCTGGACCGGCTTAAAGGGCTGCTGCTGGCGATCGTGCTGGGATACCCGCTGCTGGTGCTGGTGCTCAAGCTGGTGGAGTGGACTGGGGCATGGTGGTGGCTCTGGGCCTGGGGCGCGCTGCTGGGGTTTCAACTGCTCATGCTCGTGCTCGCACCGGTCCTGATCCTGCCGCTGTTCAACAAGTTCACGCCGTTGCCCGAGGGGAGCCTGCGCGAGCGGCTGTTGAAGCTGGCCGAGCAAACCCATTTCCGCGCCCGGAGCATCCAAGTGATGGATGGCAGCAAACGCTCCCGTCACTCGAATGCGTTCTTCACCGGCTTCGGCGGCTTCCGGAAGATCGTGCTGTTCGACACGCTGATACAGCAACTGGCCGAGCCAGAACTGGCGGCGGTGCTGGCGCACGAAATCGGTCACTTCAAGAGGAAGCACATTCCCAAGACCTTGGCCGTGTCGGCGCTGGGCTCGCTGGCGGGGCTCTACCTGGTCTCGCTGCTAGCGAAGCAGGAATGGTTTTATCGCAGCTTCGGCTTCGAGGCGGGGAGCATCGTGCCGGCGTTGTTGCTGTTCGGATTGCTATCGGGCGTGGTGACGTTCTGGTTCTCGCCGGTGGCGCATTGGTGGTCGCGGCGCTACGAGTACCAGGCGGACGCTTTCGCCGCCCAAGTTATGACCGAGCCGGGCTCGCTGATTGGCGCGCTGCGCAAGCTGAACGAGAAGAACCTGAGCAACCTGACGCCGCATCCGCTCTATAGCGGGTTCTACTATTCCCATCCGACGCTGCTCGAACGCGAGCAGGCACTGGCGGGCGGGTTGAGGGGCTAGCGCAAGTCCCCCAAGCCCCTGGTCGTCTGACCGCTCTTCCAGTCTGAACCGGGCGCAGGCTCAAAGCTGCCCCAGCCAGCGCCATACCCTGTTCTTGGCGGCCAGGTTCAAACCAACCAGCAAGGCGGCGCCGGCGGTCACCACGGCGAACAGGAATGTCGGGCTGCGCAGAAATATGGTGCCGGTGCCGGTCTGGCTCGGAACCCACGTCACGGCCACGTGCAAAAGCCAATACCCGCCAACCAGTGCCGCCGCACCGTAGCCCAGACCGTCGAGCAGCCCGAGCCAAAAGACGCGCTTCTCCCGTCGCCGGGCTTCGACCCAAGGTTCATTCGTTTGGGCTGCCGGCGCGCCGGCCTTCGTCTCCATCGCAACCCGCTCCCGAAGGCGCGCTGTGAACTCCGGCGATAACCTGGGCTGCGCCAGCGTGCGCGCCAGCTTTTCATCTAGCTGCTCCCATTGGCGGCGCAGGGCCTGGCATTCCGGGCAGGCCGCCAAATGCGTCTCGATGGCGCGTGCCTCGGGGGCCGGGAGCTGGCCGTCCAGGTATTCCAGCAGCCGGTCTTCGTCCTGGGGCAAATGAATTCTATCTTGCGGGTTCATACAGAGGGGCCGGCGCGGGCGCGCGCCGGGAATTGATCTTGAGCAGTTCCTTCTTTGCGCGATACAGAAAGGTCTTCACTGTGCCGAGCGGCACGCCCAGCAGGGAGGCCACCATCTCGTAGGATTTCTGCTCCAGGTAAAAGAGCGTGATCACCTGCCGGTATTTCTCCGGCAGTTGGCGGAGCATCTGGCTCACGTCCATTCCCAGGCCGGATTCCGGGTCGCTGGATTGCAGGGCCGGCACGCTGTCTATCGCGGCGGCGAAACCCGGTTCGTCCATCGAGACCGTTGGGTGCAGGGCGCGCCGCTTCAACTCCGTGAGGCAGGTATTGCGCGCGATGGTATAAATCCAGGTGGAAAGCGAGGCGCCGCCATGGTAGCCGGGCAGCCCTTTCCAAATGCGCAGCAGAACTTCCTGCGCGAGGTCTTCGGCCTGAGTCTCGTTGCCAATCATACTATACGCCAGGTGAAGCACCTTCACCGAATACCGCTCCACCAATCGCTCGAACGCCTCGTGATACTGGCCGGCCGCCAGGCGTTGGCGGATGTCTTCGTCCACTGATTGCTGCGGCGGTCGATCAGTCACAAACAGCGATGCTTTTGTCCAGCCGCCCAGGGCAGGCATTGTCCCGGCCTGGATTCGGCGTCGGTCCTAAGCTTTATACCGCGCTGGCCGGGCCAGGGTTTCAAAAACATTCGTGAAACAATCCCGCTCCCGGCCAAGTCACAATTCACAGAACGCTCGGCACGTCGCCGGCGAAAGCAGAAAAACGCAAACAGCTAAAGAAAGCATCGAACTCTATGGAAGACAAAATAGCCTTCATGATCCCTCAACTGCTCAGCCTCATGATTCCCATCATCGCCATCATCATGGGCATCGGGATCGGAATGTTGGCAATCTATCTCGGTTACTGCAAACGCAAGCAAGTCTTCGCCCTCTATCACCAGGAACGGATGGCGGCGATCGAGAAGGGCGTCGAGTGCCCGCCGTGGCCCGATCGCCTCCTGGCGGACGAAGCCGCCGCTTCCTCTCCCTCTCCCCGCCGGCACCTGCTCAAGGGCCTGGTCTGGCTCTTTATCGGCCTGGCAGCCACGGTCGCCGTTTATGCCACGTTCGACCTCAGCCACGCCCTTTTCGGCCTGATCCCCATCGGCATCGGCCTCGCCCATCTGATCTACTATCTCGTCGAGGGCAGAAGGGAAGCCGAGGCGGCGGAGCAAACCACGTCGGTCCCCAGGACCTAATGGACGGTGCGGGTCGAGTCAAGAGTGCTTGGGCCCGTGGAAGAAGGGCAGCTTGACGGTCTTGCGCCAGAGGCCAAGGAGCGACTTCTTTTTCCGCTTCTCACCGCCGAGCGGCTCGCACGGGTGGCTGCACAACGGACAGAATTTCATGAGCTTCCCGCCTCGCCGCCGTAACCGGTGCACGCAAGCATCGCACAGGACTTCGCGGCAATGGGTGCACTGATGCGTCACGCGCGCCTTGGGATGGCGGGGGCAAATCAGGGAGCCATCCGATAAGACCACGGGCGGAGCCGGTCGAGGCACGTCGAACTTGGGGACGGCGATGATGATGTCGGTTGTCTCAACCAACAGTTCGACCTGGCCCAGGCGCAACGTCTGGCCGGCCAACAGCCTGGCTTCCTTGATTCGCTCGCCGCCGACGAACGTTCCATTGGCCGACGCGCAGTCGCGCACTACGACCCCGTCGTTGGTGAGGACGATTTCGCAATGAGCAGCGGAAACCGTGGGATGCTCGATTTGAACGTCACTCACCGGACTACGCCCGAAGCGGGTTACCCCCAGGTTGAGTTCAATCACCCGGCCTTCAGCCTCGGCGGATTTGATGACCAGTCTTGCCATTGCCTCCCATCCAGCTACGGCCCCGCGCGTGTAATGTCCATAAGGAATCTTCGGTTCACAAATCCAACATGCAGTCCAGGATAATGGGTCCAACTAATGCGTTCTTTAGTGGCCGTTGGCTGTCACATCATATCGGCGGCCAGGATGCGGATGATTTCATCAAGGGGGGTCTGGCCGGCGATGGCGCGGGAAAGCCCGTTCTGCCAGAGAGTGCGCATGCCCTGCTGGATGGCGATTTCCTCGAGGGCGGAAGTGGGCATTTTCTTGAGCACGGCTTCGCGGAAGGGCTCGTTGACCACCAGCAGCTCGCTGACAGGCACCCGGCCGGCGTAACCGGTTCCGTTGCACTGATCGCAGCCAGCGCCCCGGCGGAATTGGGTCTGGGAAACGAGCGCTTCCGGCACCACCTTGAGCTGGCTCGGCGTCGGCTCGTAGGGCTGGGCGCAGTTCGGGCACACCGAGCGCACCAGCCGCAGCCCCAGCACCCCGAGAATGCTCGAGGCCAGCATGAAGGGTTCGATCTCCATGTTAATGAGCCGGGTGAATGCGCCCGCCGAGACGCCGCAATGGATGGTGCTGAGGACCAGATGGCCGGTCATACCAGCCTGCACGGCAATCGAGGCTGTGTCCGAGTCGCGAATTTCGCCGACCATGATGACCTGGGGGTCTTGCCGCATAATGCTGCGCAGAGCGATGGCGTAAGTGAAGTCTTGGGCCGGGTTGATCTGCGTTTGGCTAACCATGGGGAGGTTGAATTCCACCGGGTCCTCCACCGTGCTGATGCTGACGCTGGTGCCGTCCCGCTGCATGATGTAGCAGAGCGAGGAATACATCGTGCTGGTCTTGCCTGACCCGGTCGGGCCGGTGAACAGGAGCAGGCCGCTCGTCCGCTTCAACACGCGCAGCAGCCCCTGAAGCGTCGAATCCTCAAAGCCGAGGGTGCCCAGGTCGAAGCGCCGGTCCCGGGGATCGAAGAGACGGACGACAATCTTCTCGCCGCGAGTGGTGGGGAAGATTGACACGCGCAATTGGACGCCGTCCAGCTCCGGACCACCGACGGCGGTGCCGTCCTGCGGGGTGCCGGCCTGGTAGCTCACGAGGTTCGACATGACCTTGAAGCGCATGGAGATCTTGTCCATCAGGTCGAGCGGCAGATGGGCGACCTCGGTGAGCACCCCGTTAACGCGGGCGCGCACGGCGATGGCGGTTTCCCAAGGCTCGATGTGAAGGTCGCTGGCGGCGAGGCCAATGGCGTCCTGGACGAGGCAGTTGACGAGCACGCTAACCTCGAGGCCCTGGGCGGCCATCTCGGACTGGAGATACTGAACGGTGTAACTCATCTCGAATACCTCTTGGTCTGACAAACTGTGATCAACGTAAGCTGGACTGGTCGAAGCGTAGTAAAGGGGGGAGCGGTAGGCAAGGTTAAAGTTCAGCGTGCGTATCTTGACAGTACCACCAACCCGTGAGCGCAAAGGCCCAAACCCGAAACCCGAAACCCGAGGGCCGATAGAAGGCCGAAACCCGAAACCCGAAACCCGAAATTCCCAAGCGTGGCTTCGGCCTTCGGAATTCGGATTTGGGCGGCTGGCGGCGGGTGGTACTATCCAGACACGCCCGAACTGCGGCGGCGGTCATTGTAACCTTGACAAGGCCGCTGCCGTCTCTATATTGGGCGTGGCGACTGTGGGCTGGCGTGAGGCCGGGCGACTGGATCGGATCGGTGCCCGGGCTGAAGGCGGGAGACAAGGTTGCAGAGCGCGAGTCTTGGCGTGTCGGGGGTGCCGCGACCGGGGGCAGGAGGGCACGAAGAGAGGAGTTAAAAAGCTAGAAACAACCAAGGAACATCCTAGGAACATGCTTGCAACATCCTTGCAACCAAGGGGATGATCCAGTAGCGCTACGGGGTTGGCAAGGCGAGGCGTGCGGGTTGGGGGCCGGCCGGTTGGCCGGGCTGCCTGGCGGCTCCGGCGGTGGTGAATTAGTTCGTGGCAGCGGTATCCCGAGGCGCAGAGCCTGGCGGGGCGCATTTGGACACCAGCGCCACTGCAGCCGAGCAGACGAACTGGAATGCCGGATTCATCCGGCAGGCGGGAGAGTGGGACTGGGGCTGCCGGATGAATCCGGCGTTCCGGTGGTGGTATCAGGATGCGCCCAAGCAAGACCCGAAGCGAGCGCGAAAACCGGTCGGAGAATAAAGGTTGGCAATTCGGCTCCGGGCATGTTATAAGCCCCATCCGCTTTCAATTGGAGCGGGTTGAACGTCAGCAAACAAGAATAGGAATTTGAGTTATGTCACAGCATCGGAGTCTGCGCGCCACGGCCACTTTGGGCGGGAAAAGAAATGTGCTTAAGCGCTATGAGCGCGTCGAGCTGCTCGAGAAGCGCGGCCAGTGGAAAGCGGGGGACCGCATCACCGGCTTGCGCAAAACCAAGAAGGCCGTTTAGGCCAGTGCGGAATGCCGAGTGCGGAGTGCGGAATCAGCAGCACCGCACGCCGTCCCTCCTGCCCATTCCGCACTCCACACTCAGATGGTTCGTCTGCAAAAATTCCTGGCGGAAGCGGGTGTCGCCTCGCGGCGCGCCGGCGAGCAGATGATTCTGGCCGGACGGGTGGCGGTCAATGGCGAGACGATTGGGCAATTGGGCACCCGGGTTGATCCCGTCCACGACCGGGTGGCGGTGGACGGCCAGCCGATCCGGGCGAAGCGCAAGCTTTACGTGGCGCTCAACAAGCCGCCGCGTCTGGTTTGCTCGCGCAACGATGAATTTGAGCGCCCGACGATCTACGGCTTGCTGCCGAAAGAATGGGGGCACTTGCATTCAGTGGGGCGGTTGGATTACAACAGTGAAGGGTTGATCTTCCTGACCAACGATGGCGAGTTCAGCCTGCGCTTAACGCATCCCCGCTACGGGGTGCATAAGAAGTATGTGGCGACGGTGGAAGGGCGATTGGCGGCAGAGGTGCTGACCCGGTTTACGCGCGGTCTGGTGTATCAGGGGGACAAATTGAAGGCGGAAAAGGCGCGGCTGGTCTCGGCGAGCCAGGCGCAGAGCGTAGTGGAATTGGAATTGGCGCAGGGCAAGTATCACGAAGTGCGGCGGCTGTTCGAGTCGCAGCAAGTGACGGTGAAGCGTTTGCAGCGGGTCCAGATCGGGAAAATCAAGCTGGGCGAGCTGCCGCCAGGCAAATGGCGGACATTGACAGAACCCGAGGTTAGATCTCTAATGTGCTGAGTTATGAAAAAGAACTGTTTGTTAATTCTGGGGGCGATGCTTTCGACCAGCTTGTTGGCGCAACAAGCAACCAATCCAACCCCGGCTGCGCCGATTGCAATGCCGGCGGCCGCGCCAGCGGCCACACTGGCGCCGGCGACCGCCAAGACCAACGCGCCCGCGGCCAAGTCGGGCAAGAAGAAGGCCGCGAAGAAGAAAGCTGAAAAGAAGGCCGCGACGAAGAAGAAGGCCCCGGCCCCGGAACTGAAGACCGTGCCGCTGGTGGCCGGCCCGGCGACCGTCGTGGCCAATAACGTCAATGTGCGCGGTCAGGCCAAGCTCAAGAGCGAAGTGGTGACGCGAATAACGAAAGGCCAATCCGTAACCGTGCTCGAGGAGATCGTGCGGAATAATTCCGGGCCGGAGGAGCCGTCGGCCTGGGCGAAGATCGTGCTGCCGCCCGGAGCGCATGTGTGGATCAATACCGCGTACATGGATGCCAGCAACCAGACGGTCAAAGCGAAGAAACTGAATCTGCGCAGCGGCCCAGGGGAGAATTACAGCGTCATTGGCCGACTTCAGAGCGGCGACGCGCTGAAGGCGATCACGACGAAAGGTGACTGGACGGAGATCGAGGCGCCGACAAGCGCGTATGCGTTCATGGCGGCGCAGTATCTGAAGCAAGGACCGGCCGAGGCTCCTGCTCCCCCCCCGGCGCCACCTGAGCCAGCGCCGGCGCCAACTATCGTGGCGGCGGTCCCGCCGGTTGCGCCGCCGCCGACTGAGAATCCAGTCGTGCCGCCTTCAACGGAGACGCCCGCGATGACGAACCCGGTGGCGCCGCCGCCCGAGCCGGTGGTCGAGGAACCGCCGCCGCCGCGGATCGTGCAGCGGGAAGGCATCGTGCGCGGCATGACCAGCATCCAGGCGCCATCCAAGTTTGTGCTCGTCAGCCCGGAGAATGGCCGGGATATTGATTACCTCTACACCACCTCCAAGGAG